>ENA-OZAJ01000016-OZAJ01000016.1-human-gut-metagenome-genome-assembly--contig:-NODE-16-length-105511-cov-14.968300_pt1 | contig 105511 bp, 87 predicted proteins | sample MGYA00243301_ERZ653499 | MGnify/ENA primary metagenome ERZ653499 (study PRJEB26926, sample SAMN06165039) | human gut metagenome | biome: ENVO:00009003; feature: ENVO:2100002; material: ENVO:00002003... | reverse complement strand
CAATCGGAGTTCTTCGTGATATCTAAGCATTTCACCGCTACACCACGAATTCCGCACACCTCAACTGCACTCAAGAACGCCAGTATCAACTGCAATTTTACGGTTGAGCCGCAAACTTTCACAGCTGACTTAACATCCCGTCTGCGCTCCCTTTAAACCCAATAAATCCGGATAACGCTCGCATCCTCCGTATTACCGCGGCTGCTGGCACGGAGTTAGCCGATGCTTATTCATAAGGTACATACAAGGCTCCACACGTGGAGCGTTTTATTCCCTTATAAAAGAAGTTTACAATCCGTAGGACCTTCATCCTTCACGCTACTTGGCTGGTTCAGGCTCTCGCCCATTGACCAATATTCCTCACTGCTGCCTCCCGTAGGAGTTTGGACCGTGTCTCAGTTCCAATGTGGGGGACCTTCCTCTCAGAACCCCTATCCATCGCAGGCTAGGTGGGCCGTTACCCCGCCTACTACCTAATGGAACGCATCCCCATCGTTTACCGATGAATCTTTAATGGTGCTATCATGCAATCTCACCATACTATCGGGTATTAATCTTTCTTTCGAAAGGCTATCCCCGAGTAAACGGAAGGTTGGATACGTGTTACTCACCCGTGCGCCGGTCGCCGGCAATTGAAGCAAGCTTCAATCCCGCTGCCCCTCGACTTGCATGTGTTAAGCCTGTAGCTAGCGTTCATCCTGAGCCAGGATCAAACTCTTCATTGTAAAATATCTTTTTACTCTTGCGAGTACTTTTTAATCTCTGTCCAGGAAACCGATTATTTTCTTTACTTGATTAAAGTATTGACGGTTCTTTCTGTCCTATACATTATATATAAGACGTTTCTTGTACTACATCTTGTTTGTTTATCTAAAGTCTTTCAAAGAACTATTTCTTTTTGTTTTTACTTTCGTTTTGTTGCCGAAAACGTTTGCAAAGTTAAGCGGTTTATTTTAAACCGCCAAATTTTTTCGAAGTTTTTTTTCAAAAAAAGTTTTTCAGGCGGTCCGGATGACCAGGCTTACCCTTTCTCGCTCCCTTACACTGTGTAAGGTAAGATACTCGGTGCAGCTACCTGGAGTCACTCCGACACTTGCACTCTGCTTCAGCATGTCACTGTTCTTAACGTCTTTCCCTCTCGAAAGCGGTTGCAAAGGTACGCACTTTTTCCGGTTCTGCAAGTATCATGCGGACTTTTTTTCTGACTTTTTTCACACTTTGGTTAAAATACCTTGTAAAACAGTGCGTTACGAGATGCTTTTTTTCAAGGAAACCCTGAAGGGAGAAATCCTGTACACATTATTATATATTATAACAGAGAGAACCGGAAAATGCCAGGAAAAAATACGGGAAACAGCCGATGACAGAAAGACAGAATCATCCCAAAGCAATGCGAAAAAGAGAAAAACCGGAGTTTTCAGGGTTCCCCAAAAGCGGAAAAAGAGAAAAGCATCCGAAACTTTAAATCGTTCCAACCCAAGATCAAGGCCCAAAATCCTGCAATATAATGCAGGATTTCATCTCCAGACAATGTCCGCTTGCCTCATAAAAACTTTCTTCCGGAAAAAGAAACACCGCAGAAAAGGAAAAATCCCTTTATGTTTTTTTCCACGCAAAATGAAGGATCTGTGAAAAGACCGCCAACTTTTCTGAAAACCTCGCCAGCTTTTGAAAAAAGACCGCCAGCTTTTCAACCAAACACCTTTATGTATTTAAAAATCCATCTATATTGATTCCCCAATATACCTTTATGGATTGCCAAAGCGTCCTCATGAGCCCGACACTTCCTATAGTCTCCCTACACGAAAAGCACAATAAAAACAAGATACCCATCAACGTATCCTCAAACTCCAATGAACAACCGGCTTCAGAAACATGCATAATTTTCTTTATCCAATGCACTGAGAAAAAGATATTTCCCCCTCCCCACCAGCCTCTTACGCCTGTTCAATTAAATAAGTACTGTTTCTTGCCACCTAATTAGTAAAATGAACTTAATTGAACTTGATAGTTTTAAAAAAAAGTTGAAATTTGCTGGAAATTGGAAAATTATGAAGAAATTAGCAATACTAGGCATTATTGGAACGATAGGAATATTCACTTCCTGTTCTCACTCTATATCGGATACGGAACCGACCGCTCCTACTACTGATCCGGAAGAAAAATTTCCCATTACACTGAATGTAACCAGCGTATCTGCATCGCGTCTGAACGACAGCGGATTTGAAGAGAACGATGCCATCGGACTGTATGTGGCTCACCGGAAAAATACAGAGGGGAACGCATTGCTTCCGACGGGGAATTACGTAGACAATATGCGATTTGTGCTGGATAATTCCAACCAGTGGGTTCCCGACCAGCCTATCTATTGGCAGGATCAGACCACACATGCCGACTTTTATGTCTATTATCCGTACAGTGCCTCGCTTACCGATGCCACGGCGTTTACCTTGCGCGTAGCTGCCGACCAGTCGAGTCTGGAGAATTTCCAATCGAGTGATTTCACTTACGGAAAGACCCTTGACGTGACACCCACCCAACAGGCAGTCAACATCATGACGAATCACGTATGCAGTCAGATGATTATCTACCTGAAAGCCGGTAACGGATTTACCGAGGAAGAACTGAAAGCTGCCCAGATCAGTCTGAAAATCAATTCACTGAAGACAGAAGGGAGCCTTAATCTGGCGAATGGAGAGATTACACTCACGGGAGAGGCCAAGGACATGACTCCCTATCAAGGACAGGAAGATTACCGACTGCTGGTGTTGCCGCAAAGCACTACCAACGGTAACCTGATTACGGTAAACATCAACGGACAAGATTATTTCCTGAATAAGAATTTCACGTTTACTGGCGGAAAGATTCACCGGTTTACAGTTACGGTCAACAAGAGCGGAAACGGTGTGAATGTGGGAGTTAACCCCTGGGAAGATGACGGTACGGACAACGGGGGCGTAGCCATGTAAACGGTCGGAATACCGATTTCCGAGCGGTTCCGAACGATTCTGAAAAATCACAAAAACCAATAAGATTCAACACGCTGACCGATGCTGCATACTGACAGGGAGCAGAAGCGGAAAAGAATCTGGACAGGAGAGAAATCTGAGCAATGACAAAAAAACGAAAGAAACACATGAGAGGGAATTTACTGATCAGCTATTTCATATCTTTTTTACTGTTAGGTATTCTCGGTGCCTGCCGGGATGAAAATCCGGAAGAAAAGGGCAGAGACAGGGGCCCGGGAAAAATATTACTCGAAAGTGAAGTCGACCAGCTTTACCTGAGCCGGGTAAACGACAACGGTTTTGCCGACGGAGACATCATGGGGGGGTATATCGTAGATTATGTAGGTGGAGAACCCGGGGAGCTGCAGAATTACGGCAACCGTGCCACCAACGTACAGCATACTTATCATGCGGAGGAAAATAAATGGACTTCTGCCGTGGATATCTACTGGAAAGACAGCAAGACTCCGGTAGATATTTACGGCTATTATCCTTTCAGCAGTCCGGAAGAGGTGCGCTCGCATTCTTTTGAGGTAAAAAAAGACCAGTCGAAACCGACGGACGGCCGTGTAATGGGGGGGCTATGAAGCCAGCGATTTTCTGTGGGGAAAGGTTGAGCGTGTGGCTCCGACTGATAAAGTTATCCGCCTGCCGCTGCGTCATCAGATGAGTAATGCGCTGGTTACCTTGAAGATGGGAGACGGTTTCACGGAAGATGAATGGAACGGCCTGGAGAAGTCTGTTCTGGTACAAAATACTACACGACGTGCACAAATCGACCTGGCTACCGGAAAGGTGACTCCTATGGGGGAAGCCGAGACTACCGGTACCCTCCCCTTCTGCCGTGACGGGGAATTCCGTGCCATCGTTGTTCCTCAGACGGTAAAGGCCGGAAAGGAATTGTTTGACATTACCGTAGGAAAGACTCCTTATATTTTTAAGAAAGAGGTTGACTTTTCTTATACTCCGGGAAAAATGCATCGTTTTACCATTACAGTCAATAAGAAATCGGACAGCGGGGACTATGAGTTCAAACTGACAGGTGAAGAGATTGCAGACTGGGAGGCTGACCTGGCTTCGCACGAATCGGAAATGAAGGAATATATCGTGATTCATGTAGAAGAACCGGGAACGCTGGCTGCATGCCTGAAACGGGCAAACAAGAATTATGCGGAGGTGCAGAACCTGAAGCTTACGGGTAAAATCGATAAGCGGGATTTTGATTTCATGAAAGATCAAATGACTCGCCTGCAGGCTCTGAACCTGAAGGAGGTGAGAATTAAGAAATGGGAAGATGGGGGAACTGTGTATAATAATGAGGATGAGATTCCAAGTGATGCGATGGGGAGTAAACAAAGTCTGCTAAAATTAATATTTCCGGACACATTAAAAGTCATCAGAGGGTTTGCAGGTACAAACCTAACAGGTAGTTTAATTATTCCTGAAGGAGTAGAAATGATTGACGAAGCTGCATTCAGTTCATGCTCCTCTTTAAATGGGACCCTGCAACTTCCTTCAACTCTTAAAAAAATTGGATCCAATGCATTCTCTGAATGTAACTTCTCAGGAGAATTAAATTTACCTTCACAGTTAGAATATATCGGTATAGGGGCTTTTTCAAGAAATAAGAATCTATCAGGTACACTCATTCTACCTAGCACATTAAAATATTTAGGATCGAGTGCATTTAGAGAATGTAGTGGTCTGACTGGTTCTATTAGTATTCCCCAAAATATAAAAATAATACCTAAAGAAGTATTCAGAGGATGCAGCAACTTAAATGGACAACTTATTTTACACGATGGCATTACTGAAATTGAAGAAAATGCTTTTTACTATACAAAATTTCAAGGGGAACTTATTCTTCCGAAAAACTTAGTGGTTATTGGTAGCAATGCTTTTAAAGGAAACAATTTTTCCGGAACTTTGGTGCTTCCCGATAAACTTTCAATAATTAATCAAAATGCATTTGCAGAATGTAGTAAAATTAGTGGAACACTTCAAATTCCCTCTCAGATTACCACAATTTCTTCCAATGCATTTTATTCATGCTCAAGCATACAAGAAATCAAGTTGCCTCAGTCTGTCGAAAATCTTCAGTCTAATGCCTTCTTTTCTTGTTCAAATGTTTCTATTATCACTTGTGAAAGTCTGACTCCTCCAATCGTACAGGGTATGGCTTTAGCCGGTATTCCTGCAACATGTAAAATCGAAGTTCCTGAACTGGCTCTAGCAGCCTATCAGACAGCTCCCGGATGGAGTGAGTTCAAACAGATTGGGGTTCATCATGAACTGATTTGCCAACCGTCTGCAGTCAAGACGCTCAACAAGGAGCATACGCAAAAAATTGTGCTGGATGCAGAAGGCGACTGGGAGGTACTGAGTCTGCCCTACTGGTGCAGCCTGAGCCCGATGAGCGGATCTAAGGAAACCGAACTGACCCTTACCGTACACGAACGTCCGCAAGGAGGAGAAGATGTCAGAAAGGGAGACATCATCTTCAAACTGAAAGACAAATATTATACCACCACCTGCAGCGTATCTCAATATAACTATGAATATGAAGAAGATGAAATCATTACCCTGCAGCAGGCTTCAAAGGGAAAAGGAGTCAATCTGGTCTTTATCGGTGACGGATACGATGCGGAAGCAATCAGCAAAGGGACTTACCTGGATGACATGAAACAGCAGGTAAAGGATTTCTTCGGAGTGGAACCCTATGCTACCTACCGCGATTATTTCACGGTCTATACTGCCATTCCCCTTTCTCAGGAAGAGGGAGTCGGATCGCTCAACCGCCTCCGGGATACGAAGTTTGAAACCACATTTACAGGAGAAAGCGGACTGAAGTGCAATACCGATGCAGTCTTCGACTATGTACGGCGCATTCCGGGAATGGACAGCGAACGCCTGAAACAGACCCTGATTATACTGACTCCCAATACCACCAGCTACGGAGGAATCACGCAAATGTGGAATGACGGATCGGCTATATCCATCTGCCCCAAGAGCACACAGGCTTACCCGTATGACTCAAGGGGAATCGTACAGCACGAGGCAGGCGGACACGGGTTCGGTAAACTCGGAGATGAATACCTCTATCACAATGCATTCATCACCCAGTGTCCGATTTGCGGGAACATCAGCAATGAAATCAGAGATGCACAGGCGCTGGGCTGGTACGCCAACCTCTCGCTTACGGCCAAGGTGCATGAAGTCCCCTGGGCACACCTGATCAACCATAATAAGTACAGTGGCATAGTGGACGTGTTTGAGGGAGGCTACATGCATACCCGAGGTGTCTACCGCTCCGAGCAGACCAGCTGCATGAACAATAACATTCCTTATTTCAGCACCATCAGCCGGGAAGCCATCGTACGGCGCATCAAGGAATATGCCGGAGAAACGTTTTCATTCGAGGAGTTCGTTGCCAACGACAAGTTGGGAGTCGTGAACAACTACAGCCGCAACTGGAGCTGGGGAGAATGCAGCGGTCAAGCGTCTGCCTCGCATCAGCCTCCGGTAATTCACCGGGGAAGTCCGAAAGCAGGAGGATCCGCAACCAGACACATCAGACACTAACCTAAACATTAAGACAGATGGGAATGAAACAGATCATATCACAGAGCCGGTGGGGAATCCTACTGATGGGAATTGCCCTGGCCGGTTGTACAGGTACGGGAACCACAGAGCCGCTTCCGGAAAAGCCCATACACAATGAGAACGAAATGGTGTTCCGGGCCGTTCATCCGGGTGCCTCACGTGCCACAGCCACCGCTTTCGAGGAAAATGACCGGATTGGAGTGTTTCTCACCGAAGCCGGAGAGGAGCTGGAGCAAAGCGGTAATTATGTCAACAATGCCTCGCTGACTTACCGTACGGGGGAATGGCAGGGAGAGTCTCCTATCTACTGGGACAACCGCAGCTATGACGTATATGCATATTTTCCCTATATCCAGCGGGTAAGTTCGGTGGACGATTATCCCTTTGCCGTAGCCACCGACCAGCGGAAGGAAGGATATGCGGCAAGCGACTTTCTGTGGGCCGGGAAAAAGAACGCACAGGCATCCGAAGGGGCAGTCACCCTCCCGTTCCGCCACTGCATGAGCCGTCTGAAGGTACGGCTGGTAGCGGGGGAAGATTATGAAGGAGAGTTGCCTAATGACGTCACGCTGTATATCCACAATACGGTGACCGAGGCTACCATCGACCTGGCAGTGGGCATCCCCACACGAAACCAGTATGCATCCGCCCGTACCGTCATTGCCCGCGATGAAGGCAACCATACCTATGGGGCCATTCTCGTTCCGCAACGGCTGCTCAACCGTCTTCCGCTGCTGGAAGTGGTTACCGAAGGGGTGTCTTACCTGATGGAAAGTACCTTTGTCTTCAAGCAGGGTATCTGCCACAACGTCACCCTGATTCTTTCGAAAAACCCGGAACAGGTGAAGATTGAAATCGGTGGTGAGATAGAAGACTGGGGCTAAGAAGCGCGAAAGGCAGCCCCAGAAGGAGTACAAGAATAATGTAAGAGAGTGAAGATAATACAAGAGAGAAGAGAGAATAGAGTAAGAGAGAAGAAAAACCAAGTAGAGACTATGATTCGAAAGTTATCCATAATCATATGCCTGATTGCCGGCGGACTGATACTGCTGGGAGGGTGTCAACACTCGCCCGAAGGGCAGGCAGAGGCCCTGCCGTACCGGCAAGGGAACGGATGGGGACTGATCCGGGCCAACGGAGAAACGGTGGTTCCTTCAGGAACCTTCCCTACCCCTCCATCGGCAGTCATTTCCCGACGGTTTTATGCGGCCGACAGCAGCGGACGGTACCAGTTGTACGACGCAGACAGTCCGCTGCAGCCGGTCTCGTCCCGGCATTTTCTGAGAATCGGCTACTTCCGCGAGGAAACGGCACCGGCACAGGAGGAAGCGTATACCCCTATCCTGCTGATTGACAGGAACGGGGATACCCGGGCTACCCTGGAAGCTGAGGGAGAGGACGGGATTGTACTGGCACACAACTTCCGGGAAGGAAGGGCCCTGGTAGGTACACAGAGCGGCAAGTTCGGCTATGTAAACTGCGAGGGAAAACTGTGCATTCCTGCGGTATATGACTATGCCGGAGATTTCTACGAAGGTAAAGCACTGGTGGCACAGGCCAACGGAGAGGGAAAGCTGGGATTTCAGGTGATTGATACCCGCGGACGCCAACTCTTCGCCCTGCAACAGTCGCAGAGCAGTTTCGACACCCGCTACAGCGACGGACTGCTGAAGTGCCGCTCCCTGCAGAACGGACGGATTACTTATTTGAACGAACAGGGAGAAGAAGTCTTTCAACTCCCGGAAAGCATAACCGACGCTTTCCGCTTTTCCTATGGCGCCGCTGTCTGCCGCACTCAGGAGGGATACGGAGCCATCGATAAAAGCGGACGTTTCATCATTCCTCCCCAGTACGACGGGGCGGAAATTATCGGAGACAACCGGATCGCCCTCTGCCAAAAAGGAGAATGGAGCATTTGCGACTTCTCCCACCGGTTGGTCTCTGAGAACAGCTATCGCAACAAACCGCTCTTCTACCAGTGGGAGACGGCTCTCCAGGCAACTGACAGTCTGATCCAGGATCCGTATGCACGGGGGGAAGAGGTGGAGGTCTTTATCCGCTGCGCCGAGAACGGCGGCAGTGAGGAACTGGCCGTTGCGACAGAAGCGGCAGAGGGAGAGAAGCAGCCCACGACAGCAGGCCGGCCGACGGATGCTCCGGAAAAGGAAGGTGCCCCTCATAAAGAGGTGCACGAAACCGACTGGAGAAAAGCCGCCAAGTCGAGTCCTTTCTACCCGGAAATACAGAAAATACTTTCCGGCAGACTGGAGGAAAGGGATGCGACACGCCGGGAGGTGATACTCGACTATGTAGAGCGGCTGAGGATGGCCTACAACACCAAAGACATGGAGTTCATCTCACAGGTATTCAGTGACAAGGCCCTCATCATCGTGGGAAAGGTAATCCATACCCTGCCCTCGGAAGAAGCCCGGTACCTGAGCAATGCACAGGTGGTCTACTCGGTCAAAAGCAAGAAAGACTATCTGGAAAGACTGGGGGCAGTGTTCCGGAGCAACCGGCACATCGAACTGAAATTCAGCGATTTTCACATTGCACGCCATCCGTCGGTAGAGGGAATCTACGGCGTCAGTCTGCGACAGGCCTACCGCTCCAGCCTCTATTCCGACGACGGATACCTCTTCCTGCTTTGGGACTTCCGCGATGCGGAAACTCCGAAGATACACGTACGCACCTGGCAGCCCAGCATGCTGGACAACCAGACGCCACTGCCCGAGAAAGACATTATAGACATCAGTATATTTAATTTCTGAATATGAGAACCTTTTATTTATGCGGACTGTTGCTCTGCCTTTCCGTTGCTTGTATGGCACAGGAGTTTGCGATAAGACGCTTCCGCCCACTGCCTAACGACATTACCGCTTTCATGAATCCGTTGCGCGACCTGAATGGGGAGGCCTGTGCCCTGATCAAGGTGGTCGGAGCGGCTGATTTTACCTTCTCCACCCCTCTCGGCATCATCAAGCGCCAGCAGGAAGTCGGAGAAATCTGGTTGTATGTGCCCAACGGCAGCCGCCGCATCACCATCCGCCATCCGCAATGGGGAGTGCTGCGCGACTATGCCTTCTCCAGTCCGCTGGAATCGCGCATGACCTATGAACTGGTATTGTCTTCTCCCTATATCCTGCAGAGCATGCTGGTGCAGCGCACCGAGGTACACCGGATTCCGCTCCGCGCACACGCCCAGCGCACTTCCCCCCTCAAAGGGCTGCCGCAGCAGTCGCTGCGCACTCCCCTGCCTTGGGAATTTCTGGTTTCGGTGAACGCCACTGCCGGAAAAGACCTGCTGGTACCGGGTATCCGCCTGGCTGCCCTGAAGCGGCACGGGTTCTACCTGTATGGAGAAAGCAATTTCAGTTTTCCTTCGGGAGGTACGGACGGTATCTGCGAAGCCGACGGCTATCTGCCGCAGGAAAACTACCTGCCCTATTACACCGGAAATACCAGGACCTCGCACCAGCTGATACTGGCAGGAGGGATTCACCGGATACTGAAATCGCTGTATGTGTATGAGGGCGTAGGCTACTGCAAGCACCAGGTAACCTGGGAGACAACCGATGCCAAGCGGTATGAGAACCGGGCCTACAGCACATCGGGATGGGCAGCAGAAGCCGGTATCTGCTGGCGGCTGCAGCAATGGGCCATCAGCGGAGGCGTACAGACGCACAAGGGAAGCAAATGGAATGCCAATCTGGGATTGGGAATGTTTTTTTAAATGAGGTTGCACATGAGTATTCAATTACGACTCGTCATAGGATTCTTCCTGCTGGCTGCAGGAATCACCGGTTGTGTGGAAAAACCGGTACCCGAATCGCTGGCTCCCCGGGTAAGCGTGGAGCCGGCACAACAGATTACCCGCACGGCTGCCGTGCTGACAGGAAAAGTGGAAGCACAGGGAAGCGGCACGGTGAGCGAATGCGAATTCCGCTATGGAAATACTCCGGACATGAGTGAACGGATAGCGTGCGAGACGTGGGAGGCACCGCAGGTACAACTGGAGAATCTGCAGCCGGGAACGACGTATTATTTCTGTCTGGAAGCCGGGAACGGACATCAGGCCACACAGAGTGAGGTGCTGCAGTTTCAGACGGATCCCAATGCCCTGCCGACCGTCGGTGCGGTAAGCATCGTCGGACAGACTCCGATGAGCGTCATCCTGTCGTGTCCGCTGACCGATGACGGTGGTGAGGCCATCACCGAATACGGTTACCTGTGGGGAAAAGAAGGAGAGGGAGAAAACCGGGAATCGGAAGCGGAATGGGACGAGGCAAGCGGTACGTTTACCCTTCACCTGCCCGACCTGGAACCGCTGACGGCCTATCACATCCAGGGATTTGCCACCAACAGTCTGGGACGCACCTGCAGTGAGCCCCTGCAGTTCAGCACCAGCAACGCCATCAGTTACCTCCAGCCGGGAAGTCTGCCCAAGCTGATTCACGAGAAAGAGAAATATGCCTATACCACCTTGCGCATTGCGGCCCCGCTGAACGGTGACGACGTACGTTTCCTGCGCGAGATGAGCGGCACGACAGTGACCGGAGAGCATACTCCGGGGAAAATCGAGGTACTTAATCTGGGAGATTCGCGGATTGTCAGCGGAGGGGTGAATTATTCGGGCAGCCGTTTCACTGCCAATGATACCATCGGCTACGGCATGTTCGGCAACCTGCCGTACCTGCGTGAACAGACTCTTCCTCAGGGGGCTGTCTATGTGGAAAACGGCGCGTTCGGTTCGGCATCGACACTGGAAAGGCTGGTTCTTCCGTTTGAACTGAAGGAGATAACTGCCTCGGATGAGTGTCCGAACCTGAAGGAAATCTACATTACTCCTACAAACGGGTATTACAAGACGTTGGACGGACTGCTTTACAACAAGAGTGGAAGGGAACTGGTATGGTATCCGCAAGGCAAGGATTCCGAAGAACTGATTCTGTCGGAACAACTGGATTCCATCCGGAGTTTTGCACTGAAAGGGTGTAAGGTAAAACGGGTAACCATTCCCGAATCGGTCACCGAGGTCGGCATAAGTGCCTTTGCGAGTTCGGCTCTGGAGGAAGTCACTTTCCCGCAGGGACTGACTCACATCCGCAAGGGCGTGCTGCAGGAATGCAAACAACTGAGAAAGGTCTGTCTGGGAAAGAGTACACAGTATGTCGGCGATTACTGGATTGCCCATTGCCCCGTGAAGGAACTCTACGTGCATGCCGAAGAACCTCCGTTCTGCAGCACAAATGCCTTTGGATACAATGAGTCGCTGTTCGAGCAATGCATTCTGTACGTACCGGCTGCCTCACTGAGCCGGTACAAATATCACAATACGTGGAAAAAGTTCTTACAGATTCTGCCCTGTCCGGAATAAGGCTTACGACTTGCCGGTAGCGGACAGCTTGGCAACTTCATTTTGCCAGTACTGCATCATTCCCTGATAAGCCGTGGTGCGCTGCATCGCTGCCTGGGGGAAGGTGCGGTCCAACTGACGGGATATCTGCTGCATCACCCGGATACTGTCGGAGGCAGTCAGTACGGCACCGTCGAGTTTCAGCCGCCGGGCCTCATCGGTCAGGATTCTCCGGCAGGCCTCATCTTCTACTACATTACCATATACGGGGAAATAATGAGGTGTCTGGAACGAACGGCGCGACTGCAGCAGGCTCCACCCGCCCACTCCCAGCAACATTACAACGGCAATCACTGCCACCCAGCGCAGGGGCAGTTGCCAGGGTTTCTGCCAGACAGCCCTGAACACAGCCATGTCAGAAGCATAACGTTTCTCCCTCGCCTGCCGCGTACACTTGCGGGAAACTGCCGCCAGGTGACGGCTTTTCAACAGGGAGGCCATTTCGCCGATGATGATTCCCAGGGAATAGATGTCGGCCCTTAAATCGGCCTTGGTATCGGGCAGCAGGGTTTCCGGGGCCATGTAATAGCGGGTACCGGCGGGCAACTTCAGCAGGGTATAATCGTCGCAGTCGGAAAGACTGAAGTCAATCAGCTTGACATTGTTTCCGTTGTGCGTAATCATGATGTTCTCCGGCTTCAGGTCGCGGTGAATCACCTGCTTGGTATGCAGATACTGCAGGGCATTGCAGAGTTCTCCGATAATCTTCCGTGCCAGTTCCTCAGTAAGCCGTCCCTTAGCCATGAAATCGCGCAGCGTCTCTCCGTCGACATACTCCATGATGATGCACGGTCCGATGCCGTCGACCACCTCCCAACCCATCGTATGGGCGATATGGGGATGTTCCAGCTGATAACCGATGGCAAACTCCTTGCGCAAGGCCTGTTCGTAAAACTTCTCCGACCGGTAGGAAGGAGAAAGTGTCTTGAGGATATGTTTCTTGCCGTAGCGCACCCCTACATACAGGCAGGTATATCCCGATACCGACGTATAGATGGGAGCCACTCCGCTGAACGCATCCTCCTTACTGATTTCCGTATCAATAAATCCTGAACTCAGATTTTCCATAATTACAATACATTTAATAAAGTAAGTCCGCTGTTTCGCCCTGCGATAAAAGGCTGGGTACGCTCGCCGTTGCGAAGGATATAGGGCAGCGTAAGCGGATGACCGATCATGAAAGACGTAGTCTCGAAACAGTCGCCCTCATGAAGCTTGGAGTTCTGTGCCTCGATGACCTCGAACATCAGATCTCCCTTATAAAGCAAACGTAAATAGCGGTTGGGAGCCCATCCGATTTCCACCTGCATGCCTTCCTTGAGGTTCTTGACCAGCAGCTGGTCGGACGAGAAAAAAGAAGAATTGTACACACTGCTCAGTTTCAGATGACTGCAGAACGACTTATAGTCATCGAAATTCACAAACCGGGAAAGCACATCGAGGGTCGCCTTGCGCGGATAATGCGGATAATTCACGTATCCCCACAAACGCTTGAGCGTAGAAGTGGAAATGTTCTCTTTTATCTGCATGTAAAGAAACGATGAAAACGCCTCGAAGTCGTTGGTCGTATCCAGTTTCTTACCATACTTCTCTTCTACAGTATTGATCAATTCTACGATTTCCGGTTTGAGTACATTCATTGTCAGTCTGCGTTTTTACTATATATCCACATATATGCCACTGAGCTGCATATCCTGCAGGTCAGCCGATTCCCTGTTGTCGGACAAAATTACTAAAAAAATTGCAACCAACCTACCTTTGGGAAAAGGATTCGGAAAGCAGATTGACGCTTTGTTCAGAATACCGGCCGATAAGTCTGCAATTCCTTCCTCAATGCCTTGGCGCGGTGGTCGGTAAGCGAATCCAGCAGCCGCCAGAACTCCGGTCCGTGATTCATCTCACGGGTATGGGCGAGCTCGTGCAGAATGACATAATCCATCAGGTGAGCAGGGAGCAGCATCAGATAATACGACAGACTGATGTCGCGGGAAGAAGAACAGCTTCCCCAGCGCGAGCGAGCCTTCGAAATCTTCAGCTGACGGAAAGAAAGTCCCGTTTCCTGAGCCCAGTAATGAATAAGAGGAGGCAAATATTCCTGGGCCTTCTTCTTCAAGGCCCTCTTTACGGCACTGCGCAACAAGGTCTGCACCCTGGCCGACGAGAAATCGGCCTGCTCGGGATAGCAGATACATACCCCCTCCTCCGACGAACGGACCGTAAACTGCTTCAGGGGAGAAGGAGCCAGCCAGAGCCGGAAACATTCCGACTGAAGGGTATAATCGGGGGTGAACTGCTGGGGAGTAATCTCCGAAAAACTTGCCAGCAGACGCTTGCGGTAAGGCTCGATGGCCTTCAGCACCGGGCCGATGTTCACGTACGGAGGAGTCGTGACATACAGTCCGTCTGCCTTGGGACGCATGGAAATATTACGCGCCGTACGGCGGGTAGTCAGCACAATTCTGCCGAAATCTTTATCAGGAATAATCTGTTTCTTTGCCATGCTGCAAAAATAGGCATAAAAAAAAGATTACTGCTCTCGCGGTAATCTTTTTCTATTATTAAGTTAGTTATTCAAATTAGAGAGAATTGAAACTTCACAGCCTCTTTTTGTATCTACAAGTACTAACTATTATATAAAAAGCAAATGAAAATGTTATTTCCTAATGTGATTTCCTGCATCAATGGCAGTGGCCTTCTCCGCCACATCCACCAGATTCTTTACCGAATCGGGCTGATAAGCCACCTGAGGATCGGTAGTCGTCTGCTCCTGTCCCGGTACCTCCATTCCTTCTGCCATCTCCCCATCGACCGACTGTTTCACCAGACTACCGATAGTAAACAGAAAAGCCATCACTGCGGCGGCTTTGAAAAGAGGCATCACCCTGGCCCGGAAAGTCAGGCTCCGTGCCTTTACCACAGGGCGCTCTACCTGAGCCAGCAAACGTTCGTCGAAGTCCTTTCCCAACCCGACTTCCTGCATAACCTGCTGATACGTGAACAGAGACTTATACCGAAGTAAATGTACCGGAATGTCTTCCTGGCTGAAAAAAGCCCTCAATATCTGCTCCTCCTGCAACGAGGTCTCGCAGTTCCAATACTTTTCCAATAACTGTTCGATATACTTATAATCCATAGGTATCAATTTCGTTATACTTCAGTTTAATCCGCTGGCGTGCCCGGAAAAGATTGACCTTCACCACCTCCTCCGTCAGTTGCAGGATTTCGGCTATTTCCTTGTAGCTCTTTCCCTCCACATCCCGGAGCTGCAGAATGGTCCGCTGCTTTTCAGGCAATTCCGCTATAAGCCGATGCAAGAGTCCGAGACGCTCGTCCCGCTCCATGAGTTTGTCCGGGGCAGCCATATCCGGCAGCTCGGTCACCTCAGGAGTCAGTTCCACGTGCCGTGCATCCATCTTCTGACTGCGGTCAATGGCCAGGTTCCGGCATATGGTCAGGCAGAATCCCTCTACCGTCTCCCACACGTTCCATTCTTCCCGGCGATTCCAGACCCTCAGCATAGTATCCTGCACAATATCCTCCGCCTCCTCCCGGTTGCGCGTAATGCACAAAGCCAATCTGAAAAGCTTGTCCTTCAGAGGCAGTATATCGTTTCGAAAACTGATCTTTTGCATCGCTCTCATAAATAATGACGGGTGAGTATACCAAAAGTTACACTCACCCGCCTATTTTTTTCAATTATTTTTTTATCACGGTTCCTGCATTGCCATCAATGGCTGAAGATGAGGTAATTACCACCTGGGAAACCCCTGCTTCGACTGCTGAAAAAGAATTTTCCAGCTTCGGAATCATACCTCCCTGAATGACTCCCTGCGCCACATACTCGCGGAACAGCTCCGGAGTAATGACCGGAATCACGCTGTCGTCGTCGTTCTCATCGCGCAGCACCCCTTTCTTCTCGAAGCAATATACCAGCGTCACATCGAAAGCCTCCGCCAAAGCCTTGGCAGTCTCTCCCGCAATGGTATCTGCATTCGTATTCAGCATATTGCCTTCGCCATCGTGAGTCAAAGGAGCCATTACCGGTACCACACCGTGACTGATCAGTGAAACCAGTGCTTCGGCATTAACCTGCTTCACGTCGCCCACAAATCCGTAGTCGATGTCCTTCACCGGACGCTTGACCGACAGAATCACGTTCATATCCGCCCCGGTCAGTCCCACGGCATTCACCCCACGCGCCTGAAGACCGGCCACAATGTTCTTGTTCACCAGTCCCCCGTAGACCATGGTCACCACTTTCAGTGTCTCGGCATCCGTAATCCGGCGTCCGTTCACCATCTGGCTTTCAATCCCCAGCCGGGCAGCCATCTTCGTAGCCGAACGTCCTCCTCCGTGTACCAGCACCTTATATCCTTCAACCCGGGAAAAATCAGTCAGCAGCTGATTCAGTGTATCTGCCTCCTCTACGATTTTTCCACCTACCTTTATGACAGTCAGTTTCTCTTTCATCTTACTCCAAATAAGTATATCCATACAATCCAGACCGGTAATTGGCCAGGAACTCCTTACCTTCTTCCAGTGAGATACGTCCTTCCTTCACCGATTTGGTTACCCAAGTCTCCAGCGTGCGCACCAGTTTCTTCGGATTATACTGTACGTAATCCAGTACCTCGGCCACCGTCTCTCCGTCGATGATCTGATCGATGGAATAACCCTTCTCGTTCACGCTGACATGGATGGCGTTGGTATCTCCGAACAGGTTGTGCATATCACCCAGGATTTCCTGATAAGCACCCACCAGGAATACACCGATGTAATACGACTCCTTGGACTTCACGGTATGCACCGGCAAATCGTGCGAGACATTGCGGGTAGACACGAAGTTGGCAATCTTTCCGTCGGAGTCGCAGGTGATATCCTGCAGCGTAGCCGTACGGTCGGGTTTCTCGTCGAGACGCTGTATCGGCATGATCGGGAAAATCTGGTCGATGGCCCAAGAGTCCGGCAAGGACTGGAACAGCGAGAAGTTACAGAAATACTTATCTGCCAACAGTTTGTCCAGGTTACGGAATTCATCGGGAGCGTGCTTCAGTCCCGAAGCCATCCGGTTGATTTCACGGCATACCGACCAGTACAGACGTTCGATCTGTGCACGTGTCTTCAGGTCGACAATACCGTGACTGAACAAGTCGAGGGTTTCCTCACGGATCTGCTGCGCATCGTGCCAAGCCTCCAGCATCCGGCTCTGGTTCAGGTTGTCCCAGATCTGATACAACTCCTGTACCAGTTCATGATCTTCGGCACTTACCTCAAAGTCTTCGTCCATTTCCGGAAGCGAAGCCGTTTCGAGGACCTCAAAAATCAGCACCGAATGGTGAGCCGTCAGCGAACGTCCGCTCTCGGTAATGATGTTCGGATGAGGAATGCCGTTCTTGTTGCTGGCATCGACCATGATGGAGATAGAGTCGTTTACATACTCCTGGATAGAATAGTTCACACTGCTTTCGCTGTATGACGAACGGGTACCGTCATAGTCCACTCCCAGACCGCCGCCGATATCGACAAACTCAACCGGGAAGCCCAGCTGATGCAGCTGTACATAAAACTGCGAAGCCTCACGCAAGGCAGTCTTGATTCTCCGTATCTTGGTTACCTGACTACCGATATGGAAATGAATCAGTTTCAGGCAATCTTTCATTTCTTTCTTTTCGATAAAATCGAGCGCTTCCAGCAATTCACTGGAAGTCAGTCCGAACTTGCTGGCATCGCCTCCGCTTTCTTCCCATTTTCCACTTCCCGAAGAGGCAAGTTTGATGCGGATACCGATGTTGGGACGCACGTTCAACTGCTTGGCAATCCGGGCAATCAGCTTCAGTTCGTTCAACTTCTCGACTACCAGGAAAATCCGCTTACCCATTTTCTGGGCCAGCAGGGCCAGTTCGATGTAACTCTCGTCCTTGTATCCGTTACATATAATCAAAGAATCAGAATCCGTATTAATAGCGATGACTGCATGCAGTTCCGGTTTTGAGCCAGCCTCCAGTCCCAGATTGAACTTCTTTCCGTGACTGATGATCTCTTCTACCACCGGGCGCATCTGATTGACCTTGATAGGATAAATGATAAAGTTCTGGGCCTTATAGCCATACTCTTCTGCAGCCTGTACGAAACAGTTCGATATTTTCTCGATCCGATTATCCAGGATATCCGGGAAACGCACCAGCATAGGAGCCGTGACATCCCTCAACTGCAGCTCATCTACCAATTCCTTCAAATCGACCGCTACCCCGTCTTTACGCGGAGTAACTACCACATGACCTTTGTCGTTAATACCAAAGTACGAAACACCCCACCCCGTAATGTTGTAGAGTTCTTCAGAATCTTCAATACGCCATTTTCTCATTTCACAACATAAAATTCTACGTTTATACTATTTTATCTGAGTAGTTTATTTATTCTTTATCCAACAAATTCTTCATTGCCGCTACTGAGTCGGCTATCTGTTCCCGGCTTTCCAGGAACTGGGCATCGAAGCGGTAATCGGCCTGTTCATAAAATGCCTTCCGCTTCTCGAGGGCCGAAAGGATGAACGACATCAGTTCGGCATCGTCTTTTCCGGCCAGCAACGGGCGTTTGCTTTTCGCAATCTTCAGGCGGCGGAACAGGACTTCGGGCACGACATCCAGAAATACGGTCTTTCCGACACGGTTCATATACTGTATGTTGTCGAAAAAACAGGGGGTTCCTCCTCCGGCAGCAATGATCACATCCTCGAACTCTCCCACCTCGTGAAGCATCCGTCTTTCAATTTCACGGAAGCCTTCCTCACCGCGCTCGGCAAACAGTTCCTGCACGGTTTTGTGAAAACGCTCCTCGATGTACCAGTCCAGGTCAATGAACTGGAGCTGCATGGCCCGGGCAAAGGCTTTTCCCAAAGTGGTCTTTCCCGAGCCCATGAATCCGATTAAAAAAATCCGCATCATGCCTTTTTCTTCGCTGTTGTACGCGCCTTGCGTGTCTCGCTCTTTTCCTGCTGCAACTTGATTACCTTGAAGCAAGTCTCCAGGTTCAAATCGGCGGGTTCCACGTTCGACGGAATCTTATAATTGTTCTTCTTATACGAAATATAAGGTCCGTAACGGCCGTTCAAGATCTGCAGGTCCGGTTCTTCCTCAAATACGCGAATCACTTTCTTGGCAGCTGCATCTTCCTTTTCGCGGATCAGTGCCACTGCTTCTTCCAGTGAAATGGCCAGCGGATCCATCGACTTGGGAATGGATACATACATCTTTCCATAATGCACGTACGGTCCGAAACGTCCGGTACCTACGGTCACCGTCTGTCCTTCGAGTTCACCCAAGGTACGGGGCAGGCGGAACAGGCCCAATGCTTCTTCCAGAGTGATAGTCTCGATGGAATATTCTTTGGTCAGCTGGGCAAAACGGGGCTTCTCCTCATCATCGGCTCCTCCGATCTGAGCTACCGGACCGTAGCGTCCGATCTTGACAGACACCGGTTTACCGCTCGCCGGATCGGTACCCAGGACACGCTCACCGACCTTATGTTCCATCTTGGACGCCACCGTTTCTTCTACCAGCGGATGGAATCCCTTATAGAACTGTGCCATGACGTCTGTCCAGACTTTTTCTCCCTCGGCAATCTCGTCGAACTGCTTCTCTACACTGGCGGTAAAGTTATAGTCCATGATCTGAGGGAAATATTCTTTCAGGAAGTCGTTGACCACCATACCGACATCGGTGGGCAGCAGTTTGGATTTCTCACTGCCGGTAACCTCGGTACGTACGCTTTCGGTCAACTTATCTCCTTTCAACTGCAATATATTATATTCGCGCTTTACACCTTCGCGGTTTCCTTTTTCCACGTATCCGCGCTGCTGGATGGTAGAAATGGTAGGAGCATAGGTAGACGGACGTCCGATGCCCAGTTCTTCCAACTTGCGGACCAGACTGGCTTCCGTATAACGGGGAGGAGCCTGGGTAAAGCGTTCTGTCGCTGTAATCTCTACAGGATCAAGTGCCTGTCCTTTTTCCAGTACCGGCAACAGGCGGCCTTCGTCTTCCTGCTCTACATCGTCATCATACGATTCCTTGTATACACGCAGAAAACCATCAAAGATCACCACTTCTCCTACTGCGACAAAGTTCTCTTTCATCCCACTGATGGCGATGGTAGCCGTTGTCTTTTCCAGTTCGGCATCTGCCATCTGAGAAGCCAGGGTACGTTTCCAGATCAGATCGTACAGGCGCTTTTCCTGTGCCGTACCTTCGATGGTCTCATTCGACATGTATGTCGGACGGATGGCCTCGTGCGCTTCCTGAGCTCCTTTTGTCTTAGTCGTAAAATGGCGGGTATACACATATTTTTCTCCCATCAGCGACAGAATCGTCTCACGGCTCGCAGCCAGTGCCAGTTCTGAAAGGTTCACCGAGTCGGTACGCATGTAGGTAATCAATCCGTTTTCATACAACCGCTGGGCAATCATCATGGTCTGAGCCACTGTATATCCCAGTTTACGGGCGGCTTCCTGCTGTAAGGTAGACGTCGTAAAAGGGGCAGCCGGCGACTTGCGTGCCGGACGGGTCATAATGTCTTCAATGGTAAACTTGGCTCCCTTGCAAGCCTCGAGGAAAGCCTTTGCCTCTTCAAGCGTCTTGAACTTCCGGTTGAGCTCTGCCTTGATTTCGGTGCCCTTAGCATCCTGGAAGACAGCCATCACCTTGTAAGACGCCTCACTGACAAAGGCATGTACTTCGCGTTCGCGCTCCACAATCAGACGCACTGCAACCGACTGTACACGACCGGCCGACAAGGAAGGTTTAATCTTCTTCCACAGAACCGGAGAAAGTTCAAAACCCACAATACGGTCGAGCACGCGGCGGGCCTGCTGCGCATTCACCAGGTCCACGTTGATTTCACGCGGATGCTCGATGGCTTTCATGATTGCGGTTTTGGTAATTTCATGAAATACAATACGTTTCGTTTTCATCGGGTCAAGTTCCAGCACCTCGAACAAATGCCACGATATAGCCTCTCCTTCGCGGTCCTCATCGGATGCGAGCCACACCATATCTGCCTTATGCGCCTCTTTCTTCAGTTCGGAAACCAGTTTCTTTTTATCTTCCGGGACCTCATATATCGGTGTAAAATGGTTCTTGATATCTATGCTGAATGTCCTCTGCTGTAAATCACGGATATGACCATAACTGGAAAGCACTTTATAGCCTTTCCCCAAGAACTTCTCAATGGTCTTCGCCTTTGCAGGAGACTCAACGATTACTAGATTATTCTGCATAATTCTGTGTATTCCATTTAATGATTCTGCACAAATGTATGAAAAAAGGAGAATCACACCATATAAATAAGGTATGTTTCTACTTTTTTTCTTCATTTTTTACGAAATGTGTGACGAAAATACCTACAGACAAAGGAGAATAAACCGTCAGCCGGACTTTCGTGGCGGCTTAAAAACGATTGCCTGGTTTTCCTTTTTTGCCCTTGCCAACCGCCTTTCATGGAGGCAAATAAAAAAAGATATCAACAGGTTGTTAATAAATCACCCTTTATTAACAACCTGTTGATATCTTTCCTTCATTGGATATACCATTTATTTAAAATCCAAGGACAACTGCCCATCGCCCAACAAGTTAAAGGTAGCACGATGATAAGGACTTGCCCCATGCAAGGCAATTGCCGCCCGGTGCTTTTTGGTCGGATACCCCTTGTTGCTCCGCCAGTCGTACACAGGATATTCCGCATCCAAGCGCTTCATATAATCATCACGATACGTTTTTGCCAATATGGAAGCAGCCGCAATCGACAGGAACTTGGCATCTCCCTTGACCACCACCGTATGCGGTATGCCCGGATAAGGATTGAAGCGGTTTCCGTCAATCAGCAAGTGCTGAGGGCGAATCTTCAACTGGTCTACAGCCCGGTGCATGGCTAAAAATGAGGCATTCAGGATATTGATCTTATCGATTTCCTGAGGCTCTACCACTCCCACGGCCCATGTCCACGCATCCCGTTCAATGACCTCACGCAACGCGTATCGCTGCGATTCTGTCAGCTGTTTTGAGTCATTCAGCAGGTCATTCTTATAATCAGGCGGCAGGACCACGGCAGCTGCATATACAGCTCCTGCCAGGCATCCACGGCCGGCCTCATCACAGCCTGCTTCAATGACATTTTCATGCAAATAAGGCAATAACATCTCTTCGTATTTTAAAAACGGATGCAAAGGTACGGTTTTTCAGTCTGATTATCGTCCAACCGGAGGCGCTTTTTATGAATAAGTTATTGACAGGTTTGTGCAAAAACTCCTTATCTTTGCGCCAAGTTTCATTTTTACACCCCTATTACACTATGTTTACTATTATTGGAATTATGTTTACGGGCATTGCCGTGGGATTTATCTTCAGGAAACGGCGCATATTCTATATATCACACCTCATTACGGGATTAATCTGGATACTGCTTTTTCTGCTGGGAATAGAAGTGGGAGGCAATCCGCAAATCATGAATCACCTGTACACACTGGGAGCGGAAGCCCTGGTACTGACACTCTTCTGCCTGGCAGGCAGCTGCGTGGCTGCCTGGGGATTGTGGCGGATGCTCTATCAGCCGAAAGGAGGTAAAAGATGAAAGGTAGTCTGATTATCATCGGTTTCTTTCTGACAGGAACCGTTTTCGGAAAATTCATGCCCGAAGCCGCAGAATTTGCAAGCGGTAATGTCAGTTTCTATGCACTCTGCGCGCTGATGTTCAGTGTAGGTATCAGCATCGGGAACGACCCTCAGACACTGATAAAATTCCGTTCACTGAATCCCCGTCTGGCCTTCCTCCCCTTGATGACCATTCTCGGTACCCTTGCCGGCGGACTGGTAGCCAGTCTGCTTTTGTCGCACCGGAGCCTCACCGACTGCCTGGCAATCAGTTCCGGATTCGGATATTATTCCCTCTCCAGCATATTCATCACCGAATACCGGGGAGCAGAACTGGGCACGATTGCCCTGCTGTCGAACATCATACGTGAACTGCTGACCCTTCTGTGCGCCCCACTCCTGGTACGCTGGTTCGGCAATCTGGCACCGATATCTGCCGGAGGAGCCACCACCATGGACACCACTTTGCCCATTATCGTACGCACCTCCGGACAAGAGTTTGCCATTGTATCCATCTTTCATGGATTCATCGTCGACTTCAGTGTGCCTTTTCTGGTTACCCTTTTCTGCTCGCTTGGTTAGTCGTCTTTCGGGTGATAAGCCTGCAGAGGAAGTTCACCTCTCAATACGCCCAACGCATTGGAGGCCAGAGCCCCCATCTCATCTTCTCCGGGTATCACTTCGATAGGTGCCAGTCCTTCCAGCCATTCGCGCAGTAAAGCCACGCAATAAGCATTATAGGCGATACCTCCGGTCAGAATTATCGCATCCGTCTGTCCATGCAAGGCCACATGCATGGCTCCCACCTGCTTGGCCACCGTATAAATCATGGCTTCCAGTACCAACTGATGCTTCTTGTTTCCGGCATGTGCCCAACGTACAATGGTCGGAACGTCGGTGGTACCCAGATGCGCAAGGAGTCCTCCTTTTCCATTCAGCAGCTTACGGATTTCCTGGTAAGTATATTTGCCGCTGAAACACAAATCCACCAGCTGCCGGGCAGGAATCGTACCGGCTCTTTCCGGACTGAAAGGTCCTTCTCCGTTCAGTGCATTATTCACATCCACCACCTTACCCCAGTGGTGTGCGCTGACAGAAATGCCTCCCCCCAGGTGAACCACAATCAGATCGAGTTCTTCGTATTTCCGTCCGATACGGGCCGCATAGCTACGCGACACCGCACGGCTGTTCAACGCATGAAAGATAGAGATACGAGGAATTTCAGGAATTCCGGTAATACGGGCAATATCCCTCAGCTCATCCGTCACGACCGGATCGGCCAGATAGCAGGGACAACCCATTTTTGAAGCAATCTCATCTGCAATCAGCGCCGCCAGATTGGAAGCATGCTCCATATCCGCATGCCACAAATCATGCTTGATGCGCTCATCTACCTGATAAACCCCACCCGGAGTCGGCTTCAACAGTCCTCCTCTCGCAATAATCGCATCAAATTGCTGCCACATGCCAGCCTTTTCCAGCGCTTCCTGCACATGCGTCCTGCGATAATCGTACTGTTCATTAATATGATGGAAATCTGCCAGTTCCTTTGCCGGATGAGAAATACTCTCTCTCCACACCTGAACTTCATTCTCATAAACTGCCAACTTGGTAGAAGTTGACCCTGGGTTAATTACAAGTATCTTCATAAATTCAATCGTTTTGTGTCCCCGCCAGACAGGCCAGCACAAGACTGTAAAACTTAGAGTTTCCGGAATCACTGCGCGAAGGAACCACCACGGGCGCCATTGTACCTGTCAGCATTCCGGCCATATTGGCATCGCCAAACAAAGACAAGGTCTTATAGAAGGTATTGGCAGATTCGATATTCGGAAAAATCATGATATCCGCATTTCCCACCACCGGAGAAGCCAGTCCTTTTATCTGTCCGCTATGCGCATCGCAGGCGGTCTTGGCATCCATCGGACCATCAATAAACACCTCACCGAAGGCTCCCTGAGAGGCAGCTTCCTTCAACTGCACATAACTGAGGGTATGAGGAAACTTCTCATTGACTTTCTCGGAACAGTGAATCAGTGCGATCCGGGGCTCATCATGCCCCAGTTTTCGGCACAGATCCGCATCGCAACGGATCATTGCACGATACTGTTCGAAGGTAGGCCGAGGAATCACCGCCGCATCCGAGAAGAACAGCAATTTATGATAAAGAGGGATCTGGGCGACCGCCACATGGCTCAGTACTCCGCCCGGAGGAAGCAGGCCGGTCTCTTTTTTCAGGACGGCCCTCAGCAGATTATCGGTATTGATAAGCCCCTTCATCAGGATATCCGCTTCCCCACGACGCACCAGTTCCACCGCCAACGCCGCAGCCTCATCCGGTCCCGGAGCTTCGAATACCTTCACAAAATCGGGAGATGCCGCATGCAGATGATTGGCAATTTCCATATGTGCCGAATCCGTTACCAGCAGAAACTCAGCAATTTCTTCACGCAAACTGCGTATAATAACATATTCCGTATGAGGATCATTGGGACAAACCACAGCCACCCTGCGACGAATGCCACGCGAACGAAGTGTATTTACCAATTGGGTAAGCGTTCTAATCAATTCCATACTATCAGATTTTTAGCAAATATGAAAAATAAATCTGAATAAATACATATATTTGCCGGGTTTCTATGTAATATTTAACTTATGAAAACGTTTCAAACATTCGATATTGAATCTGAATTCAAGACCTTGCACAACCGCTTTCCCAATCACCGGAAAATGCCGGTAATCGGTATTACCGGAAATTTCAGTGAAGGCAACCTCAGTCTGGCTCCCGGCTATTATACTTCCATTCTGAAAGCAGGAGGTCTTCCTTTAATCATTCCTCCCTGTGAGAACAATGACATTCTGATTAATTCACTGGAACAGGTAGACGGTATCCTGCTCACCGGAGGAGCCGACGTCAATCCCTTGTTTTTCGGAGAAGAGCCGGTGCGTGAACTTCATGGAATCAATCCTTACCGCGACCGTCAGGAATGGATGCTAACCCGCCTTGCCGTCAACCGGCAGGTTCCGATACTGGGTATTTGCCGGGGTATGCAGATGCTGAATCTAGCACTGGGAGGCAGCCTGTATCAGGACATCTATTCCCAAAGGAGTGAGACGACACTCAAGCACAGCCAGGATATGGACCGGGCCTTTGCCTCACACCACATACAGATTACTCCCGACAGCCTGCTTGCCCGCATCCTGAATACGACACGGATACCGGTCAATTCCTTCCACCACCAGGCAGTCAAGGAGGCCGCCCCCGGACTGCAAGTCTCGGCGGTTGCCCCCGATGGCGTCATCGAAGCCATAGAAAGTACCGAATATAAGTCGATTCTGGGAGTACAATGGCATCCGGAGTGCTTTATCCTCAATCAGGACGAATACATGATGCCGCTGTTCCACTGGCTCATTCAGGAAGCTACTTCCTTCAGGAGTGCCAAAGAACTCCACCGGAAGATACTGACCCTCGATACCCATTGCGATACTCCCATGTTCTTTGACCAGCAGATCAACTTTGCATCAAGAGACTCTAAAATCAAAGTCGACCTGCATAAAATGACGGAAGGCAGACAGGATGCCACTATCATGGTGGCTTATCTGGAACAAAAGGAACGGACCGACGAGGCTCTGCTGGCTGCCACCGCAAAGGCCGACCGGATACTGAATGAGATTGAAAGGATGGTGGCCATGAACTGCACGGCCGTAGACATTGCCTATACGCCTTCCGACCTGTACCGACTGAAACAGGCAGGGAAAAAAGCCATCATGCTGGGTATTGAAAACGGATATGCCATCGGAAAAGACCTGAGCAACGTGGCCCGCTTCCGCAAACGGGGAGTCGTCTACATGACCTTATGCCACAACGGCAACAACGATATCTGTGGTTCGGCACGATACAACGACGCACAGACAGGAGTCACTGCGTTCGGAGAGGAAATCATCCGGGAAATGAACCGCACCGGAATGATGGTCGACCTCTCGCATGCCGGAGAAAGAAGTTTCTATGAAACGCTTGAAATCAGCCGCCAGCCGGTGGTATGCTCTCATTCTTCCGCACGGGCAATCTGCGACCATCCCCGCAACCTGACCGACGAACAGCTCCGTGCCATTGCGCGCCAGGAAGGTGTCGTACAAGTCTGCCTGTATAGCGGTTTCCTGCGCTCAGACCGCCCGGCAACCATCTGCGATGCCATCGACCATCTTCACCACATGGTCAACCTCATCGGCATAGAGCATGTAGGTATCGGCAGTGATTTCGACGGCGATGGCGGCATCATCGGCTGCAACGACTCTTCGGAAATGATCAATTTCACCCGCTGGTTGTTGCACGAACGTTACAGCGAAGAAGAAATCCAGATGATCTGGGGAGGCAATTTCCTGAGGGTTATGGAAGAGGTGCAACGTGCGGCTCGATAAAAAACAAGCACTTCTATCGAACATTGACTTAGTTTTGAACAGATAAATAAAATAAATACAATATGAAAAAATTACTATTTCTTCTATTTACTACCATAGTCATGTCATCATGTGGTTCTTATTATTACCAAGTTTATGACGTTACATCAAATCTAAAAGAACAAAACAACCAGTACATTGTTGAGAATGAAGATTGTTACGTCTCCTTTAACTTTTGGCAGCATTTGGGGAACGCAGCATTTACATTTCACAATAAAACAGATGAAAATCTATATATACCGCTTGCTTCCTCGTCTTTCGTCTTAAATGGCTATTCTAAATCATTGTTTGACAACGTAGATGTAACCGTATGGGTCTCTCGGACAAAAACAAAGACCTACAAAAGCAATGCTACGATTTGTGTCGCACCTCATTCTTCTGTAGTAATAAATGATAAAAAACTGCTAGACCATATATATCAGTTTTGCGACATGAAAAAAGATTTTCCCTCAAAATCTTATGGAGAAGACTTTACTGCTGCAGATACCCCTATCAGTTTCAGGTACCACATACTGTACTCACAGAATATGAATGCAGAGCAAACAAAGGCTCTGACACCGGCATTTTATGTTTCAAGAATTGAAAATTTCAAAGCAAAAAGAATTATCGAAAAAAATATTGTAAAAAGCTGCAATACTTACCAGGAAGTACCTTACAATACTCTAAAGAACGAATCGCCTAAACGTTTCTATATTGAAATGCAATCTTCTGGAATTGGTTTTTATTGAAAACAAAAACGATGACGGCCAGTTCCATTATGATGCCCCTGGTTCATCGTCAGTTAATCTTCTTGGCTTGTATGCTTTTACGTCAAATACAAACCGCCGACCCAGATTTATTAATCCATAAACGAACGAGGGCTGAAACTTGATGTTTCAGCCCTCGTTCGTTGCACGGGAAGAGAGGCTCGAACTCCCGACACTCGGTTTTGGAGACCGATGCTCTACCAACTGAGCTATTCCCGTGTTTGCGTGTGCAAAGGTACGACAATTTTTTATATATGCAAGCGTTTCGCTTAAAAATTATCCATTTCTATCAAACCAAAATCTGCCAGCATCTTCCGGTAGACTTCCGCTTTCTTTTCCAATTTCAAAGGATAAGCCCTGCTGGAAGAAGGCATACGGTACAGATACAACTTCCTGTCGGCAAATTCAAACAACTGCCGCTCTCCCACTGAAGGAGGTTCAATATGAAAGGTCTCACAGACTACATCAGTCGCCTTCTGCCCGGTAGTCACAATCCCCCTGCACTGCGGCAACTGCCTCAACAGTAATCCGATATCAGTCGGCTCAACCACCTCCAGAAATTTATCCGAAGCATTGTCCTGCAGACGCCTCACACTCGAAGCCGCATCATACAGTGCCACCCCCTTTTCACTTAAGAAACCGGCAATCTTCTCCTTATCAAAAGCCTTTTTCCCCGGCTTCAGAAAAAAATCCCTGTCACCGAAAAAAATAAATCCGAAAATCCGCCACATATCATTCTGGATATTCGGATAAAAGAAATCCATGCTCCACCGTTTCTGCTGAGGCGGAAAACTCCCTAACATCAGAAGCTTCGCCCCTGCAGGCAGAAAAGGTTCCAGCGGATGATTCTCCACCAAAGGCAATCCCTCCATATCTTCAGCCGTTATGCCTTAGGTTTCGGCTCTTTCTTTGCCAGTACTACGATATTATATACATAGTCACTCATCCAGTTTTCCGAATAGCCGAGCGCATGCTGGTAACGGCGGATATTCAGACAAGTCTTATGCACACTGTCATCCTTCCAGTCGAGCTTGGTCAGGATATCATGTACCGCCTTGTCCGTCATATTACGCAACATCTTCTTGAACATTCCCGGCATGCGGAACTTCCACTGCATCAGGTTGCCGATCACCATCATCAGGTCCTGGCTGAATCCCTGGAACATGAACAGATAATTCTTGATATCATTCACATTCTTGCAGTTTTTCTTGATAGACGCATCAATTTCCTTGAAGAACGCATCGTTCAGTCCATAAATTTCCACCAACATTTTCTTGCAGCGCGACTTTTCCGCAATACCCAGTTTATTGTTCTGAGTAGGAATTTTCAGTGTACGCTTGAACACTGCCATATCCGGCAAGAAGTTGATATTACTAATGCCCAGTTGTGCGGCCATTACAGCCTGGTAATACACCCGGATCAATGTCATGAAATCCTCCATGCCCCCTACGCGTACCACATCCTCAGCCTCTTCCTGCTGTTTCTTTTTAAAAAGTGTAAAAATACCCATATTATTACGTTTGTTATTTTATCATTCCATTTCCGATACAAAGATAGGCATCTTTTATCGTATTTCAGTCAGTATCTTTCAGTTTAAAATAAAAAGTATGCTCAACGAACACCACTTCCACCAGTTCAAAACGGATAAAGTCGGCCAGCAGCCGCGTACACACCCTGCGTTCCAACCCACTCTTCCGACTGCACTGATTCAGTGTCAGTTTACCTTCCCTGTCCAGTACCTCCAGCAACTTTTTCTCTTCTCCCGTATATACCACACGAGGCGCATTCTCCACTTCGGCATTCTTCCAGATTTCCAGATGTACAGCCGAAGCCAGAATATTCTCATCCGCAATCCGCACATACGCCCACGGACGGTTCGATTCATCCAAAGCACAGACCGGCTTCCGGTCGCTTTCGGCCACATACACCTCCAGCACATCCTTTCCTTCCACCCGGAACCGCCGGTTGACCAGCGGAACCACCGGCTTGCAATACATCTCGGCCGCAGCCTCAATCATATACACCTCTTCCTCCCAGTCCACTCCGGCTATCCTGCCGTTGTCTTTCACACCCACCAGCAACCGGCCTCCCTTCGTATTGGAAAAAGCAGACAGACTCCTCGCGATTTTCCGAGGATCCGAAATCGCAAATTTAAAATCCTGACGCAAATGCTCTCCCTCTGAAATCAATCCATGAATATACACTGTATCCTGATTTTCCTTCATAGCCAGTACAGGGTACTATCAATCACAGTGCTTGTGAGTCATCATATCCAGGACCATCCGGTCTGTTTCATTCATTGCTTCCGATCCGATTCGGGTCAGGTTACGGATACTCCGGTCTACGTCCTCCTCGATGATTCCCTCGATGGATGACACGCATTTCTTCTCCATCGCCAGAATGGCCGAAAAGACAGCCGTAGAAACCCCACTCGTCAGTTTCAGCGCACAACTCGGTTTGGCACCGTCACAAATCATACCTGTCAGGTTCGCAATCATGTTCTGTACGGCAAACATCACCTGCTGATATCCTCCTCCCATCAGATAAGTAATACCACAGCTGCTTCCTGTAGCCGCCACCACACATCCGCACAGCGCCGACAGACGTCCCAGGCTCTGCTTGATATAGATTGCTGTGAGATGGCTCAGAATCAGTGCACGTGTCAGTTCTTCCTCACTCTTATGATTGTCATCGGCATAGACCACTACCGGCAAGGTAGCTGCAATTCCCTGATTACCGCTGCCCGAATTACTCATGACAGGAATCATGGCACCCGCCATACGCGCATCGCAGGCAGCAGAGGTATAAGAAAGAATGTGTGTAAACGTATTGTCGCCCATGACATCCTTCTCACTCTTGCTTCCACGGAGGATACGTCCCAGTTCATGACCGTATTTTTCGTGGAAAGAGCGTTCGGCCGCAGCCTTGTTCAGGCGCTTGGCCTCAAGAATGAAGGAGATTTCTTCCAACGGAGCCGTAGTGGCAAAATCATAGACTTTTCTCAATGACAACTGTACGTCGCCCGCTTCCTGTTCCGATTCCTTGCCGGAGCAGGCATCCAGAAGCACTTCATCACCCTTGCTGACATATACAAAATGCGTATGTCCGCCACTGATGATGGCCTTTGACGTTCCGTTCTCTCCCGAACAAGAGACTTCAATATACAGTTTCTCTTCTATATTTTCTTTCAATGCAATGCTGATGCATTGGGCATCGATCATCTTTTTTCCTTCCGCTACCCATTCCGGAGTCGAATCTTTCAGCACTTCCAGCTGATATTCCGATTTTCCGATAAGGGCTCCCAGTGCCACGGCGATGGGCAATCCGATCATTCCGGTTCCGGGAATACCGACTCCCATTGCATTCTTCAGGATATTGGCACTCAAATAAACTTCTATCTTTTCCGGACGGCATCCCAAAACCTCCGTTGCCTTAGCCGTACACAAAGCCACGGCAATTGGTTCTGTACAACCGATTGCCGGGACAACTTCTCTCTTTATCAGAGCTACTATCTGCTCTCTTTCTTTTTTTTCTATCATAGTCTTAAAATATTGTCCATGTTAAACCCACCCGTCCAGGAGGCATATCCGACGAGTTTATCCCCTTTTCTTAAACTGCTGTTCGATGCGGTGTTTCTTGGAAAGGAACTCAAAGCACAATACACAGAGAATCAGGTACACGATGCTGGTTGAATCGTCTGTGGTCTGTACTCCCCCCTTCCACATTGCACTGACCTGTACGAACAGATAATATATTCCCCACAAGAAAAGGGCATATTTCAGTGACTTGCCACGAATCTGGGCCGTCTTCTCACACTCGTCCTTAGTCCGGGCCAGCAGAATCATGAACAGACAAGCCCAAATACCCAACTTGACTCCCGATTTTATATAAAACAAATTACTGTCATCGACGTAACCGAACATATAAAGAAGCATGGGAGTAAATACCAGCAGAATCAACAGCGCATACCCTGCAACCCTGCACGATACCGGTAATATTCCTTTCATAATTATAGCATTTTACAAGATTTCCATGCAAAAATACTTAATTGTAAACGATAGCCAATGTTCTTCTGAGTTTTTTTCTATTTTTGCACCAAACATCAAACAAATACATCTTTATGAGTACACAGCAAGTCATTATCTGCAAGCATCTGCAAACCGACCTGGAGCAATCCATGGCCCGGTGTCCCCATGATAAGCTCTTTGTGCTGACCGATTGTCACACCCATCAGTATTGCCTGCCGCTTCTCCGTCTTCCGGAGGATACTACGGTCATACAGATCGGGGCAGAAGATATACACAAGAATCTGGAAACCCTGGCGTATGTGTGGAACGAACTGAGCTCCCGCGGAGGAACCCGCCATTCCCTGCTGATTAATTTGGGAGGAGGTATGGTGACCGACCTGGGAGGGTTTGCTGCGGCCACCTTCAAACGGGGAATTCACATGATCAACATTCCGACAACCCTTCTTGCCATGGTAGACGCATCGGTAGGCGGAAAGACCGGTATCAATTTCAACGCCTTAAAGAATGAAATCGGTGCGTTTGCTCCTGCCGACAGTGTGTTGTTGGACTGTGAGTTTCTGAAAACCCTGGATCACCCCAATATCCTGTCGGGATATGCCGAAATGCTGAAACACGGACTGATCAGCACCGACGCTCACTGGAACGAACTGATCGGTTTCGACCTGGACGATATCAATTACAAGCAGTTGCAGGAACTGGTCGGACAGTCTGTACAGATAAAGGAAAACATTGTACTTCAGGATCCGCGGGAGAAAGGCATCCGCAAGGCGCTGAACTTCGGACACACCATCGGACATGCGTTTGAAAGTTATGCACTGGAAAAACAGCAGCCCGTACTGCACGGATATGCCGTGGCCTGGGGAATGGTCTGTGAACTCTATTACTCGCACCTCCGACTGGGATTCCCGAAGGAGAAGTTGCGTACCACTGTCCATTTCATCAAGGAAAACTACGGAGCACTGATGTTTGGCTGCAAGGACTATGACCACCTGTATGAGTTCATGCTGCACGACAAGAAAAACAGTTCCAGCCAGGAAGTCAACTTCACCTTGCTCCGTGATGTCGGACAAATCGAGATCAATCAGATTGCCACTAAGGAAGAGGTGTTCGAACTGCTGGACTTCTATTCCGAAACCATGCAATAACCGCTGTCCGGGGCATTATACCGAATCGGAAAGCATCCTAAGGGCAATAAGGAAACATTTTTCATTCCGAAAGAAAGGTTTCACAATAAAAAATACAGAATTGCGCTTGTTTTATTAAAATAAAGTAGTACCTTTGCAATCGCAATTCGGGGTGTAGCTCAGCCCGGTTAGAGTACGCGTCTGGGGGGCGTGTGGTCGCTGGTTCGAATCCAGTCACCCCGACTGGAAAAAAGCATTGATAATCTGATGATTGTCGATGCTTTTTTGTTTTTATATAGCTCATATAGCTATAGCGGTGACGCTGTGGTTGACGCGAAAAGTCAACCAAGAAGTCAACCGTATTTTTTATGAAAGCCACAATTTCTATTATTTGCTACAAGCATAAAGTGCTTGCAAACGGAGAATCGCCATTAATGGTAAGGATAGCCAAAAATGGAAAACGTACAATGAAAAGTTTAGGCATATCCGTTAATCCTCAACATTGGGATTTTAGTAAGAACCAACCAAGAACAAATTGCCCCAATAGGAATCAAATCAAACAAATCATTCTGAAAACTGAAATGGAATATCAGTCCAAGGTACTTGATAAAGAACTCAAGCAGGAGGAATTTACAGCATCTTCCCTTATCAATGAACAGAAAGATTCAATTAAAGCAAAAACGGTTGAAGAGTTCTACCTATCAATAATAGAAGATTTAAAACAGAAAGGTAGAATTGGCAATAGCTATGCTTACCTAAACTCATACAACACCCTGCGTAATTTCAATAAAGGCAAAAAGTTGAATTATACTTTCAGCCACATAGATGTTCCTTTCTGTAAGAAATTTGAAGACTGGATGCGAAGTAAGGGAAACAAAGACACAACTCTTAGTTATCAATTCCGTACTTTACGAGCCACCTATAACAAGGCTATAGAAGCAAAGATAGTGGCACGTGAAAAGAACCCGTTCATTGAGTACAAGCTAAGCCACTTCAATACCAAAACTATTAAAAGAGCCTTATCCAAGAATGATATTTTGAAACTTATAAACGCAAATTGTAATGGTCAAAGTAAACTTAGACAACTTACTCACGATTTGTTTTCTTTCTCCTATTTATGCGGAGGAATCTCGTTTGTGGATATTGCTAACTTAACGCATCAAAACATTGTTGAGGACAGACTGATTTACCAAAGACAAAAAACACATGGCAATATCAATCTTCTATTATCAAAAGAAGCCTCAACAATAATTGCAAAATATTCTACTTACCAACAGGAAGCAGCATATCTATTCCCCATTCTACATTGCAAACGCCATATAACACCCATGCAGAAAAGTAACAGAGTACATAAAATCTGCCATCAAGTAAATACTGAATTGAGAGCCTTTGCTAAAGAATTAGGGATAACGGCAGAAGTAACCACATATACAGCTCGCCATTCATTCGCTACCATATTAAAGAAATCTGGAGTAAACATTGGAATCATATCACAAGCATTAGGACATCAAGATATAAAAACTACCCAGATATATCTAAGCAAATTTGATAATGAACAGGTAGATGATGCGATGAAAAATCTACTATAAAATGATTATCCCACTTGCAGACATTGTGAGTGGGATTTTCTTTTTTAATTTTGCTCCAAACTAAAACATTATGGAAAAGTTAAAAGAAAATTATATAAACATTGACCCTCGTTTAGAATATATGGAACAGATAGCTACATTATATGTTCCAGATATAGACATAGACCCATCTACAGGTGAAAAATATATTTGTGGTACAGCTGCTTTGCCATTCTTTATAAATAGATATAATCAAAACGGATTATATGGTCACTTCACATACGAAGATTATATAGGCAATGAAAGCATACAAGAAATGCTGAAAGGCTTGGGAATTGACATAGATAAGTTCTGGTTTTTACTTCTATTTATCTTTGATTACACCTGTGGCACGTGTTTGGATGGAATAAAAGCTACAGGAGTTGGGGTAGAACAACTCACTAAGTTTGCTAAAGCCATAGCTGATAACCATAAAGAAGTTAATCAGTTTGGAGTAAGTTTTAAGAAGCCTATTACTATTTCTGTAAAAGTGGAGGGCAAGCATCAGATAATAATTGATAATGCCAATGCAATAGGCTATTTGGCTGCTGTTATTGCTAATAATTTAAAGGAGATAGAGAAACATCCTTGGATGCAAATCCAACAGGTCAGAATGAACACACCCACTGAAGAAAAGGAATCCATTCAAATATGGTTGTTCTATAAAATGTTTAATGATTTCTTCAATTTAAAACCATATAACAAGTTGTTTAATGTTAGACAAAAGAAAGGAAGTACTATTTCACTTAGTAAGACATTACTAATATCAAAACTTATCTACTTTACCAAGTTATCTAAAAACAAGAATTTTTCAGAAGATGAATTTACTTTGAAAGGCTACGTCAAACAATATAAAGATAAAAAGATTGATACGATAAATAGCATATACTTCTAATAACTAACTAATAGTCAATACTGTCCTGCTTCATACCATTAAAAGGGTACATGAAAGCAGGATTTTTTTCTCTCTTTTAATCTTCTCAAAAGTTCTCACCTTTGCAACGTAATCAGAAATAAAACGGTGCGCATCTTTTATTAATCATGATTATCTGACAGTTCCCTCAGAATGGGAATAAAGTAAAGACTAAAAAAAGAATGATTATGAATTTTGCAATTAATGAAACAACAGTTCCACAAGTAGAGAAATACGACAACCAAGGTGCGCACAATGCCATCAAGTCAATGATGCAGAGAAAAGAAACTCTAAGCATTAGATTATATACCGACAAGGAAAACTATCCTTGCATTTGGGTAGAATCTTATAATGTTGCAGGTTTCAAATACTATGTTAATCCAGCTTCTTTCAAATGGATATACACTTATCTGACAACTGGAGAAAGTGAAGATGGAGGAATAAAGCCAACTGAACTGAATCCTTATAAAGCAAACGAAGATAACAATTTTCAGCTATCCATTTTGAAACAGCTCATTGAATCTGGAAAACGTGTGCAGTTCGTACCGTTGTTTCGTGAGGTCAATAATTATATCAGTGCAACCAGCGCATTTCTTCGTGGCAAGATATTCTTCCGAGTGGAACGCACGGATGAACTTCTGAACTACCTGCGTGAAAAAGAAGCTATAATCTGATAATTATTAACCTAAAGAGTGGGAGCTAAAAACTCCCCTCTTTTAAAACGAAAACAAGATGAATACTACATATATCAATATAGAAAAGAAGAGTGGAAAAATTCAATATCTGACAGAAGTCTTACCAGAAATTCCAACCAATACTATACTCTATAAAAAACTGACAGGACTGGGAGCAACTTATGGCGAACTGAAAGCTGATAGAGATTCTATTATCTTAGAACCGAATGTACCAGTAATCAAAGGTAAATGCAAAGACCCGAAACACGCAAAGGACAATCTTATGGGAGTCTACGAGAATGTAACAGTAGATTCTATTGTAAAATACCTGCAAGCCAGTAAGGAAAAACATATAAAACTATTATCCACTCCAGAAAGTTTTTCCAAGATTAAAGCTGCATTTGAAGAAATTGATAGGGATATTTATTCTACCTGCTACCTTTTATTTGACGAATGCCACAAGATAGTGAAAGATGTAGACTACAGAGAAAACATAACATTACCTTTCGATGATTTCTTTATGTTCGAAAACAAAGGGCTTGTGTCTGCTACTCCGCTGGATTTTACTGACCCCAGATTTTTTAAGCAGAAATTTCAGATAATGGAAGTTCAACCCAATTTCGAATATGCCCAGCCATTAAACCTATACCATACTAATAATGTGCTACAGGAATTAAAGAAACGAATCGGTAATATAGAAAAACCGATATTTCTGTTTATCAACTCTACGGAAACCATTTATTTAATTATGGATAAACTAGATATTCTGGAACAATCTACAGTGTTCTGCGCATACAATAGTGTAAAGAACCTAAAGGATAAGAAGTTCAGTCAAGTCTATTCAGATTGGGATGCAACCAAGATGAACAAATACAATTTTCTGACAAGCAGATTCTTTAATGCTCTGGATATCGAACTGAATTTCCAGCCAGAAGTTTTTATTGTAACCGATGTTACTATGGCTACCCAGAGCATAATAGACCCGTTTACCGATACCATACAGATAATTGGAAGATTTAGAAATGGGATAGCCTCAGCAAGCCATATAACGAATACGGACTATAAATTTCAAGTAAGGTCAAAAGCCCAGCTAAAGTTTAGAATAAAAGTGTTTGAAGAAAATTATAAAATGCTCAAGGCATACTATGACAATGCAACCAATGATGAATTAAGGGATGCAGTCAAAGCAATACTTAATAATCATCCGCTCACTCCTTTATTAAACATAGATGGAACAAAGAACTGGTTTAAGATAGATAACTATATGGCAGAAAATCTGGTGCAGGGATATTACAACTGTTTTGATGAATTGGTAAAGAACTACAAAGAATGCAAATCCTTTAAGCTGAATTATGAATCGACCGCCTACAAATTGAGTGACACCGAAAGGCTTAAACGAGAAAACAAATCACTAAGCATTAAAGCCAAGCGTAGGGAAATAGTGGAACAACTGGAAATTCTGAAAGGGGATGAAACCAGCATAGCGATGGAACACAAAAGAGAACTTATCCGAACTGACGCTTTTATAGTCCAGGCTTATGATGAATTAGGTAAGACAAAGATTGAGGAACTGAAATACTCCCAGTCCCAAATAAGAGAAGCCATGATACTTAAAAAGTACAATGAGAATCGGACTGGTACAGAGTTCATTGAAATGGTGAAAAACAGGTTTAAGGCAGGACAATCCTATGAATTATCTCAGATTAATAAAATCAGGGATGAAATATACGGCTTATTGAATATGCCACCTATAAAGAAGAAACCAAAGGATTTCCTAAGTGATTTTTTTGAGCTAAGAGATTATTGGAAGAACAGACAAAGAGCCTTATTTCTGGAATATGAAAAAGTTTAGTCAGCTACAACATTTTATCATAAAACCTCTTATTATAACCCCTTTTCTAAAAATGTTGTACTTACCCGAAATGAAAGTCCAGATTCAATTTATCTGGATTTTCTTTTAGGTTACAATACAGAAATACCAATAGTTTAAATTCAGAATATCCTCAAATTTGAAATTCCAATGTGTGACCCTAAGATTAGTTCCCCACCTATAAAGTCACTAACTTTATACTACCTCCAGCAGATAATTCCACTAACAAGATTCTCTATTTACAAATCATTCAATATTTCTAAAATGCAGGAATTTACTTATGAACAAATCAGAAAAAAAGCACTAAGACAAGGAGTAAAAGATAACAGAGTTCATATAGGATTATGGGCTAATATTAATAACTATCTAAAGACAAGGAGAAAGAAAAATGGAAAAGTTACTACCTATTATATCTCATTGCAGAAACTGGCTTATTAACTTACTAATGCTTGAATTGATATGATAATTCATTTACCAACTGGAAAGAAGTTCAACAACCGAAAGGAAGCCAAAATTTATTTTGGCACAGCCTACTATTATAAGATGGAACGTGAAAAGAAAGATTTAAGGTTTACTCATAATGTTCAATCAGCTACTAATGAATATGAAGATACCCCAAAGATACCTACAAAACAGAACAAGTAACATAAGGCAGGAATATGCCACCATTAATAAATCCATTTTGGACAAACTCAACCCATCCAATCTATATAGATTCTTCTGCTTGTCCTTATATAGAAATGACTATTATAAAGTCAGATGGAGAATAAAGGATTTAGCCAGACATACTGGAGAAAGCGAGGACGCACTAAAGAACTTCAATAAAGACATGGAAGCCGTACTGGTTAGAAAGAAATATTCAGAGCCAATAAACCATCCTGTTTACAAATTCACGATGAGAAGCCTTTATTGCATACCACCCATAGAGCAGCCCAATTTTATAACCATATCCCATCTTTTTATGAATGTGAATTTGAGTGTGAAAGTGAAAGGATATTATATAAAGCTCTTATTGATAGCAGACGATAACAAAATTCTTCTTTCTTCTAACAAGCTGGCAAAAAAACTGGGAATGGGTAAAACGAATATTGAAAGTTACAATCTGGATTTATATAATGCAGGGCTATTAAAATTTTTATCCAATGGATTTGAACTTACATCTAAAGGACTACTATTAAGCAATGATATTGCCAAACAGCGCAAAGAGTGGAATCCAACCAACTCAAAGAATGTGGTTAAGTTAGCTTTCAAGTCCAAATAATAGGCAATGGGGATTCTTTATACTGGTTATTATTTATATTAATAAATGGTACAAAAAATCCCCATCCTACCTCAAATCCACTTTATTAATACATATAGTCTGATTTTGAAAATGGGTACAACATTTAAGGTAAAAAAGGATTTTATAGCCCCAACCCTAAAAATGTTGTACGAGATACCATACCCCAATTTTATACCCCCTCATACCAAGCAAAGGAAAAATGAAAATTGGCAGACACTGCCCACCCCCAGATTCATTATAAATTTTACTATTCACCTCACATCATTGATAGACTTTATAGGATGATACACAAATACATAAATAATATAAATAGCCTAATCGTATCACACCTATAAATGTACCAAGAGTATTTGTAATCGTACCAAGAGGGAATCGAAGCAATTCATTGCTTCATGGGCGATTCATTGCTCTGGAGTTAATTCAATCAATAATCATTTAAACAATTTATCATTATGCGAAATTTAATTATCATGCCAGCTATGGCAAACAACCGTGAAAGAATGAATTTGGGTGAATATGCAGAAGAAGCTACCATTATTATGGATGAGCCAGTAAAGCCAACAAATCATTTTATCGAAGCCAACACACAGGAGGTAACATTGAATCATTTGAAAAATGATTGCATTACCCCAGTATTCTCTAAAGACAATGAACTTACAATCAACCATGCTCAGTTTGTGGAAACAATACAGGATGCAGCACAATCTTTCTTCAGTGGTGAAAAGGTGGAACAAGCCACTATCAGAACAAGCCACATTATTAAGGGAAGAATCCCAGAAGCTATCCATAAACCAGCCAATCAACTGTTGGAATCTGACAAGACTATCTATTATGAAAGAGCAGCATTCAGCATTGATATTCCTACTATCTATGAAACAGTAGGTGGAAATAAGTTAAATCTTTCTATCGTAGGAGTAAGAGCTTATAATCAGATGAATCTATATTCAAAGAAAGTTCCAGAGTTGTTCCGTCTTGCGATTGGATTCAAAAACCAAGTTTGCTGCAATATGTGCATCTTTACAGATGGTTACAAGGATGATTTAAGGGCAAGCAACACCACAGAACTTTATCGTGCAGCATTGGAGCTGTTTCACAACTACAATCCTGCAAAGCATCTTTATCTGATGCAGCAGCTAGGCAACACTTCCATGAGTGAACACCAGTTCTGCCAGATAATAGGTAGAATGAGACTTTATCAATGCTTGCCAACAGGCTACCAGAAAGCATTGCCCAGAATGTTGCTTACTGATACACAGATAAACAGTGTAGCTAAAGCATACAGCCATGATGAAAACTTTGGAAGCTTTGGAAATGAGCTTAATATGTGGAAATTTTATAATTTATTGACTGGAGCTAACAAAGTTCATTCATACATCGACGCATTCTTAGACCGTTCTCTTAATGCTACAGAAATGGCTTTGGGAATCAATGCGGCTTTACATGGTGATGAAAGATATAAATGGTTCATTGATTAAATGAACTTTATTGATTGAGAGAGAAAAGGGCATTCTTAATGAGTGTCCTTTTCTTAAATATCCAATAATTAACCGTTTATATTTGTAAGTACGCAAATAAGTACATATCTTTGTACTATAACAAAGGAGGATTTATGAGAACAGCCAATTACACAGATTTAAGAGCCAACTTGAAAAGCTACATTGATGCAGTCATTGACGATTATGATACTGTAGTTGTCAATCGTGGGAATGGCAAAGGAGTAGTAATGATTTCTTTGGATGAATACAATTCTCTAAAGGAAACGGAATACATTATGTCGTCACCCGATACAATGGAAGCAATACATAAAGGTGAAGAGGATATTAAGAACGGTAATTCTATATCCCAAAAGGAAGGTGAAAGCATAGAGGACTTCTTAAAACGTGTAGCATGTACAGAATAACATTATCAGAACAGGCTAGAAAAGAATACCTATACTTTGCCCAAAGCGGTAACAAAGCAATATTGAATAAAATCAAAAACTTATTGGAAGATATTGCCGTACATCCATACACAGGAATAGGAAAACCAGAACCGCTTAAATATGAACTGGCAGGAAAATGGTCAAGAAGAATCAATGCAGAGCATAGAATTGTTTACTCCGTGCATGATGATATAATAGAGGTTTACATATTCTCTATGAGATACCATTATTCCAAGAAATAACAAACCGTCACATATTACTAATATTGAAGAAAGGACAGCTATTAAGTTAGTTGTCCTTTTTTCATTTCTACTAACCATTAAACATTACATATTATGAATATAGATTATAAGGTAGGAGAAGTCAAGCTTTCCTACAAACCCAAATTCAAGAATCAGCAAAAAGTAACCTGTTCAGAGGATGCTTATAAATATATGCTTTCCACATATAAGAAAGGAACTATATGCTACAAGGAATATTTCAAAGTCCTGTTCCTAAATCAAGCCAACCAGATTTTAGGATATACTCTAATTGCAGAGGGAGGACTGACAGAAACGATTGCAGACATAAGACTTATTTTTCAAGCTGCATTACTCACTAATTCTGTAGCTATTATTCTGGCACATAATCATCCAAGTGGAAATTTAAAGCCAAGCCCAGAGGATATAAGGCTTACAAAGCAGATAAGGGAAGCATCAAATTTTATGCGAATAAAGATATTAGACCATATCATCCTTTCAGATACAGAATACTATAGTTTTGCAGATGAAGGAATGCTGTAGCATAAATAATTCTAAATAACAGGTAGGACAAATTAAGAACGAGGTTAGCTTTATATCCCCCAATCAAAGTTTGTCCTACCTTAGATGTTGTGTTTGATAACAGAATTTTACTATTTCTCATTACATCTTATAGACTTATTTAAAACCTTTCGCTAAATTTGCAACAATTTCAGTGAGTTATAGTGTTGGCAATCTGAAAGGACATAATTAACGAAAGGTGTTATTGAAATTATCTTCTACATTCAAACTTCGCAACTTTGATATTGGAATGAAGATGATAGCAATAGCACCCACACTTGATATATACCTACCTTATGTTTGTAAGGTTTCTATATACCGTTTGGTGTGGGGCTATTGTTTTATCCATTCCAAAGGTAGTGCGAAGACCTGAATGTAGGGTAAAACAAATAGTGTTCCCACACCTTTTTTATTTATTGCTTATCGTAGGGAACAGGTGGGCATAATTACTTTCACAATGAAGGCATTTAAACTATTAGTAATCTCATTATTGATTACATTGAATACAGGCTTTTATTCCTGCACTTCACAAGATTCTGATTCAATAATTGGTACATGGAAAGAATACAGAGATAATTCTGATGATTATTTACTATCTACATGGAAATTTAATGAAGATGGCAGTGGACTATATACAGTGCAGGGAATGACTAATACACAAAAAGTTAGTTTTACTTGGGAAAATACAAATTTTTCTACTATCACAATAAATATGAATGGAGAATACTCAACTCTGGAATTGAATAATGGCCTGTTAATTGAAAATAGTGCTTTTGGAAGCATCGTTTATAAAAAACAATAAATATGGGAAAACTAATAGCAATACTCATAGGAATTATAATTTACTTCGGAGGTGGATGGATTGCCAAGGATATAGTTTTTTCTATGATTGAGATAACAGATAAAACAACATTAGGGACATTGATTTCTTATGAGCTTATCACATACTCTATTATTGCAGGAACAGTATCTTTAATTGCTACATTATATGAAGATAATGAAATTGGACATATTTCACTATTAGCTATAGGAATAACATGTGGTATTGTAAAAGAAATGCCATTGTCAACAGGTCTTATAATACTATATAATCTTATAAACATTGGTGGAATTATTTGGGCTATATGTACAAATAAACATATTTAATTAAAAAGAAGAATATTATGTGGATTTGGATTATTGTTATTGCAATCATTATTGGTGCAATATTAGGAGCTTCAAGTTCAAAAGATGGAGAAAGAGGTGCTGGCGCTTTTTCTGGCGCACTAATGGGTGGAATGGGATGTGGATATGTTTTATTCCAAATATTTATATGGGGTGCAGGAATAATAATTGTACTATGGTTGTTTAGTAATTTATTTGGATGATTTATGAAAAAATTAATAGCTCTTATCGCATTACTGATATCTCTTTGTTCTGTAAGTGCGCAAACTTATAAATATTACACAAATAGTTTCGCTTATAAATATTATGAAAATAATAGATGGTCAGACTGGAGTGATTGGCAAGATTCACATATGCTTGTGGTTGTTAGTTTAGACAGGAATATCATAAATATATATAGTGAAACAATGCAAGAATATGACATTTATGAATATAACGGAGAAGAAAAGGATAGAGATGGCGGTACATCACTTTTATTTAATTGTGTAAATAAAGATGGACTACGCTGTCAAATACGCCTCAGAGTACAATCTGATGGGAGTAAACAGCTTTATGTAGATTTCAGTGATTTCATGTGGGTTTACGGATTAGAGGAACGATAATTTTTTACTTTCGATGAAAAAAATTTTATTTATATTGTTTTTATTAGTTTGTTTTATTCCTACTTGGGGACAGACTTATTTTAGTTTTTGTAAACTAATCAATGGTTATTGGGGACAGTGGGAAAACTCTAATCCTTACACATATATCCAAGGAGGATATATATTACAAGGAACTTATGATGAGTTTATTATATATGAAATAGGCAAACATCCTTCCCAATATATTATGAAAGTCAAACTATTTGCAATGAGAATAGAAGAAGACAAAAAAATAAAAAAGAAAAGAATAAAATCAGGGAAATGGTACCAATATACAGGAAGTGTGGAATATTATACCAAAGATGTACTTGAACGATTCAATGATATAATACAACAATGGCCTTATACATCAGATACTTCTAATGGCAAGCGACATACTGTCGCCGCAACTATCAAAATACAGCCATATAAAAAAAAGCCAGAAGTTTATAATATATTCTTTGAGAATCTAGGAATAGGCATACAACTAAGTCAATAAAACTTCAGAACTAATTGCTTTATCTGGGCAAACCATAAATCATGGAAGTCCAGATAAAGTTGTTTTAAAGCCACTATAAATGAAACTATTAAAATATTATACAGATTGGAAAGTTATCTATATTATATGGATATTGGGACTTATCCTTATAAGTAAACCATTACCCTACTATGATGAATATCTATTAAAGCAATTTGATATTTCATGGTGGGTTATTGGAGCATTTATAACAGGCATGGCTATATATCATATCACCCAAAAGAACTGGATGCAAAGCCTACTTTTGTTGCTTCTGTTTATAGTTCCTAAACTATTGGTAATGGCTGGTAATAATGTCAGTTCATTTATTTTTCAATTATTTGGAATATGAGATTCTTGGAAGATATAAAAATACCTGCTTGTCTATCAATGAGTTTTTGTGCGGTCAGGACATTTATACATAGCTTGATAACAGAAGAAGAAAGATATAGTCGTTTATATAATACCATCTTCAAGGAAAGACTGGAATGCATTAATTCCATAGAAAACTGGCTGTTAATAGTTAGTATATTAATACTTATGCCATCCCTTGTTTATAATATAAAGAAAAAAAGAGTAAAAAATTACTGCTTACTACTCATATTAATAGCTTTAGTGATTCCTTGGGTTTCCTCTGTTTTTTGTTTTAAATGAGATAGCATTTGAGCCTAAAAACTCTTATGCTGTTTTTTTCCTTATAGAACTACTACATTTTAAGGAAATATCTAGATTATAAGTTCCAAGAAATAAAATGTTGCAGCATATCTAAAATAGAAAAATAAGGGGAATATCGAAGAATACAAGAAAAGATAATATCATATAACTATAAACATCTAAATATCTTCATATTACGATTCATATTATAAGATTTCAAATTTGTTCTTCATTTAAAGAATGCTTATCTTTGTACAAGAGCTACTTGTACACAAGTAACTTAAAAAGAGATTTTTCACTTCATTACTAACCATTCTTGATTTTTGACTGAAAAAGTCAACCAGAAAGTCAACCAAGAAACAATAAGGTAAAAGACAGCATTGATTTTCAATGATATACAGACGTTAGAGTACGCGTCTGGGGGGCGTGTGGTCGCTGGTTCGAATCCAGTCACCCCGACTGGAAAAAAGCATTGATAATCTGATGATTGTCGATGCTTTTTTTTGTTTTAGCACAATGTATGTATCATACCGGAACCAGAAAATCTGAACAGCCAGCAGAGAGAAACCACTGCGCGATTCCGTATATTCAATCTTTAAAGTCACCTGTTATGAAGGTTATACGACCTCATTTCACTCATCTAAAGACCTGCAAAAAAATCCTTCCCCCTTTCAGGCTCATATGAAAGAACCAAAAGAGAGAAGGATGCTAATATCAACAAAACCCTACCGAAGAACTATTTCAATTCAAATACAGTTCTTGATTTTATATCCGCAGCAGAAGCAGCTATGACAGCCTCGAATTTTCCAGGTTCTGCAATCCATTCATGCCGTTTGTCATCGAAAAAGTTCAAAGACGATTTGTCGATGGTAAAAGATACATTTTTAGTTTCTCCAACAGCCAATTCAACTTTGCAGAAACCCTTCAATTCTTTTTCGGGACGAGAAAGCGAACTCTTTTCATCGTGAATATAAAGCTGGACAATTTCTGCCCCGTCTCTCTTACCTACATTGGTTACAGGAACTGTCAGGACTATTTTTCCATCCTGGGTCATTTCCTTTGCACTCAGTGCAACCTTACCATATTCAAATTGAGTATAACTCAATCCGTGTCCAAAAGCAAACAAAGGTTTAATACGTTCTTTATCAAACCAACGGTAACCTACAAAAATACCTTCATTGTATTTTACGTCCCAGATATTCTCGTTCTCTCTCTTTACACCAGGATAATCACCCAATTTATGAGCACCCACATCTTCCAGGCAAACAGGGAAAGTAAAAGGAAGTTTACCTGAAGGATTGACATCTCCCAGAAGAACTGATGCAATAGCGCTTCCGGCCTCACTGCCTAAAAACCATGCCTGAACAATAGACGGAACAGATTTTACCCAAGGCATAGCAACGGCATTACCCGATATGTTTACGACCACCAAGTTCTTATTCACTTTTGCCAAAGCTTCTATCAGCTGATCTTGTCCGTAAGGCAATCCCAACTGCGTACGGTCTGCATCTTCACAGTCTTGTCCTGCACTTTTATTCAAGCCACCAAAGAAAATCACATAATCGCATTCCTTTGCCAGGTTTACAGCCTCAGCAATCAATTCTTCAGACGAACGGTTATCTGACAGGTCCTGTCCGGTAACCACTCCGTTATACTCATTACTGGCATCTCCAACATATCCTCTTGCAAAAAGAACTTCGGCCTTGCCGGCAACTCTCTTTTTCAAGCCATCGAGCGGTGAAATCTCATGTTTTACCTTCAAAGAAGAACTTCCTCCGCCAACGGTCATCATCTTCAATGCATTCTCGCCAATGACTGCAATTTTGGAGGCCTTATTCAAATCAATCGGAAGCACATTGCCTTTATTCTGAAGCAACACGATACCTTCTTCTGCAATGGTACGGGCCGCATCAAAATGCTCAGGACTTCCCATCGATCCGAAAGGACGATTACGGTTCATTGTCGTACGGAACGAAAGACGAAGGATGCGACGAACCTTGTCATCCAGTTCTTTCGTAGTATATTTTCCCGACTTGATTTTATCCAGGTAAGCCTTAGCCAGATAATAATTATCATAAGCATTACTTGCTCCGTTCGACAGTCCGTTGGTCCAACTTCCGAACTCTAAATCCAAACCGTTAGTAATGGCCTCATCTGTATCGTGCGCACCACCCCAGTCGCTGACTACCACTCCGTCGAATCCCCATTCACCTTTCAATATATCATTCAAAAGATATTGATTATGGCAGCAATGCTGGTCTTTATAAAGATTGTACGATCCCATGATACTCCATGCATGACCTTCCTGCACGGCTGCCTTAAAAGCCGGAAGATAAATCTCATACAAGGCTCTGTCGTCTACAATCACATTGGTGGTATGGCGATTTATCTCATTATTATTCAGTGCATAATGCTTTACACAAGCCGCCACACCATTACTTTGTACCCCTTTTACATAAGGAACCACCATCTTACCGGCCAAATAGGGGTCTTCTCCCATATACTCAAAGTTACGACCGTTCAAGGGAGTACGATAAATATTTACGCCCGGTCCTAATAAGATTGTTTTATTACGATAGCGGGCTTCTTCACCGATACTCTTGCCATACAATAAAGCCATGTCAGGATTCCAGGTAGCCGCCAAGCATGTCAATGCCGGAAATGCGACGCATGAATCATTTGTCCATCCTGCCTGATCCCACTCGTCCCACAGCACCTCCGGACGAATACCATGAGGTCCGTCAGTACACCAGACTTCGGGGATACCCAAGCGGGAAACACCGGGAGAACAGAATTTAGACTGAGCATGAATCATAGCAATCTTCTCTTCCAGTGTCATTCTCGACAAAGCATCTTCCACACGTAATTCAACAGACTTTGTATCATCTAAATAAACAGGTGTACCGACAGACTGCGCCGATACAGAGGCAAACAGAACAAGCGACAATGCACCTGACAATATTTGTTTTTTCATGATATTAACTGTTTTATGAAATTCCAAAAAATTATTCAACAATTAAAAGCTAAAACCCAATGAATGAATATATTCCTTCTGAGGAACACAATTCTCCTTCTTGCAGTTCTGAATGAAGTCATTCATCGCTTTCCGCACCATCTGCTGGTCGGGCCGCGCCTTACGAATGTCAGCATAGCTGCCACGGGGAGCTTCAGAAAAGGCTACTATATGATTCCAATTTTCAGGCATCTGAATTCCCATGATACACGAATCATCTTTTTTCTTGTAAGGCCAGAACGTCCATCCTATATTATTTTCTTCCATGACTTTACAAAACGATGACTGCCATTCAGAAGTATTATGTCCTATTTCTCCCATATACATCGGTAAATTGACACTATCACGAAAAGCGATGAATTCCTGAATTGCTTCTTCCGTAGGATCCCCACCATAACGATGACAGGTATACATCAGTTTATCATCGTATCTGGCATCTTTAAACGGTTTAAAGTTACTGTTCCATTGAGAACCTCCCAGCAATATGATGTGGTTCGGATCGACTTCACGTATGGCCTTGACAGCACGCTTATGCAAAGCTTCCAGTTTACCGTTCAGTTCATCCATGTTATCAAAATACGGAGCAATGGGCTCATTTATCAGTTCATAACCTAATATGACAGGCTCATTCTTATACCTTTCAGCGATCTTTTTCCATATATCACAGAACAACTGCTGGCTACGTTCACTCTCAAACAACCAAGGATAACCGTAACTATCGTCAATATTATCTCCAGTCTGTCCGCCAGGAGCATCGTGCATGTCCAGGATCAAATATAAATTATTATCCCTGCACCAGTTCACCACACTGTCTACACGCACAAATCCATCTTGCCCTGCAGTCAGTCCCATATAATCTTCATCGGTAAATAGCTTATAATGGAACGGAAGGCGGATGGTATTTGCTCCCAGGCCTGCAATAAACTCGATGTCACGACGCGTTATATAATTGTCTTTAAACTGCTTCCAGAAGTCAGCCGTAAAATCGGGTCCCACCAGTTCACAGAACATCTGATTAATCATCCGGGCTGAATTGGTATTGGTAAAACCAAACATATACCCTTCAGGATTTAACCAGTTACCCAAATTAGTACCCTTTATATGTAAAGTATCTCCATCCGGTTCTATCAGACAGGTACCTTCAATATGTACAAACTTATTCTCGTCCAGCTGAGTTTCAACCTCTTTCTGAGGTTGCTGGCACGAGAATAGACATCCTGCCAAAGTGAGTGCTATAATCTGTTTAATCATAAAATATCCGTATCTTTATTCTGTGACATTAAACTCAGTTGTCAAGCCGCCCTGACTATCGGAGGCCACCCATAATTTAAAGTCGCCCGGTTCAACGACCTTCTTCATATCAATATTCCAGAAGGCCAACTCTGAAACCGGCAGCGCAAAACCAACCTTCCTGGACTCACCGGGCTGTAAATTGACACGCTGGAAACGCTTCAACTCTTTTACAGGTCGCGTTACAGAACCCACTTTATCCTGTACATATAATTGTACAACTTCCGTACCTTCATAACGTCCTGTATTCTTCAATTCCACAGAAACTTTCAAGGTATCGCTTACTGTCAATTCCTTAGCAGCGACTTTCAGATCAGTATAATCAAATGTCGTATATGACAAGCCATATCCGAACGGGAATAATGGTGCAGCACCTGCATCAAGGAAGAAGGAACGGCATCCCACAGAAGTCTGTCCTGCTTCCATCGGAATTTCATCAAGCAGCATTTCTTTTTCGAGTGCCGGACGGCCTGTGTTATTATGAGCATAATACATCGGAAGCTGACCGACCATTTTAGGGAATGTAACCGGTGTCTTTCCGCTTGGATTTACTTTTCCAAACAAAATATCAGCCAGAGCAGGCCCTCCCATTGTACCCGGATGGAATGCATAAAGTACAGCATCCGATTCTTCCACTTCCTTAGCGATAGTCAGCGGCCGGCCTGCCATCACAACCGTTACAAGCGGCTTGCCAGTTTGTGACAGTTTTTCTATCAGTTCCGACTGCAGGCCTTGCAGATTCAAATCTGCCAGAGAATGAGCTTCGCCCGACAAGATTGATTCTTCACCCACAAAAGCCAATACCACATCAGCCTGTCTGGCTGCACTGACAGCTTTCGCCAGCCCTGCAACTTGTTTATCACGGCTATAGGCCAGTGCCGATTCATAAATAATGCGTACCTTGTCACCATACATCTCACGCAATGCCATCAGAGGAGTCTGCGTATGTGATTTTTCTCCGTCAAATACCCAAGTTCCCATCTGGTCATGAGGAGCATCAGCCAGAGGACCTACAACAGCTACAGTATGTACTTTATCCGTATTTAAAGGCAATGTCTGACTGGCATTTTTCAGAAGGATAACCGACTGTTCTACGGCCTGCTTAGCCTTGGCCAAATGTTCCGGTGAATATTTTACCGATTGGGAAGTAGATACATAAGGGTTTTCAAACAAGCCTAACCGGAATTTTAAACGCAAGATGTTACGAACAGCCTCACCTATCTGTTTTTCGGATACTTTTTTCTCTTTGACCAGATTTTCCAGGTTACCGGAAAAGGCCCCTCCCATCATATCCATATCAACTCCTGCTTCAAGTGATTTTCTCGCAGCATCAGCAGCGTCTTTACAGAAGCCGTGAACAACCATTTCGATGGCAGAACCCCAGTCGGTAACAACCATTCCGTCATACTTCCACTCATTCCGCAAGACATCCTTCAAGATAAACTTATTGCCCGTAGAAGGTACTCCATCGTTATCATTAAAAGAAGTCATGAATGTGGCAGCCCCAGCCTTTGCAGCAGCTTCAAAAGGAGGCAGATATACGTTACGCAACAAACGCTCGGGCAAGAAGGTAGAGTTATAATCTCTGCCGCTTTCAGCAGCCCCATATCCTACAAAATGCTTTGCACAGGCAGCAATAGCAGTCGGATCATTCAGTGAATCCCCCTGGAAACCTTCCACCATGGCTTTTCCCATCTCGGCTGTAAGATAAGGGTCTTCCCCACAGCTCTCTGCAATTCTTCCCCAACGCGGGTCACGGGATACATCAATCATTGGGGCAAATGTCCATCGTACCCCATCGGAAGAAGCCTCTATGGCAGCAATTCTGGCAGACTCACGGACCAGGTCCGGATTAAAGGAAGCAGCCTGTCCCAGGCAAATCGGGAAAATGGTCTTATATCCATGAATGACATCACGCGCCATCAGCACAGGAATACCTAACCTCGACTGCTCAATAGCTGTCTTCTGTACCTTATTTGCGACTTCCGCATCTACAATATTCAGGAACGAACCCACTTTTCCTTCCTTGACCAATGCGTACATTTCTTCATCATTGCCAAACGGACTCAACTGATTCATCTGGCCGATTTTCTCCTGAAGAGTCATCTTCCCTAACAAATTCTCGACTTTTTTCTCTATCTCGTCTTTTGTTCCCTTTTCTCCGGATGAGACACAAGAAAAAAAAGAAAATGTAGCTACCATAAAAGAAGCTGACAATAAGTATATTCTATTTTTCATAAACGAACTATTTACATTTCAGAAAAGGCACTCCAATGACATGAATCACCGGAGAGCCTTTCCGCATTGTGATTAATATGGATTTTGAGTCAAAGTTCCAGCAGATTTATCTATTTCACTAGAAGGTATAGGCAAGTATTTCTTGTTATCCTTATAACCACGGCCTCCCAACACCTCATTGGCTTTTCCTGAACGTACCAGGTCCCAGAAGCGCTTACCTTCACCATACAGTTCAAGATGTCTTTCTTCCAATACATTATCAATATTGGCAACCACCTTATGAGCTCCCAGTTCTTCTACGGTAGTCCGATAAGCTCTGGCTCTCACCTGATCCAAATAATTCTGAGCTTCGGCAGTATCACCTCCGGTACGCAATATCAGTTCAGCCGCATTTAATAATGTTTCAGCATAACGATATACACGCAGGTTATTTCTATAATTCAAGTCCTTATCACCCGTACACTGGCTGTTTCCACCCTGACGTGGCAAGTATTTCAACAAGAAATAACCGGTATCTTCATAGCGCGGTGTATAAGAGGCATCCGGATGAGTTTCCTTATATTTGGCAAAATTCAAGATACCGCCGTCCTTGCGCTGGTCGTCATCGTCATAAGAGTTATACAAGTCCGGATTGACAGTACCAAATCCCCATCCCCCTGCAAACTTTTCATCTTTACATTCGTTTATACCGATCAAAGTAGGAAGAACTGTACCACCGGCAGCAATCGGATTTCCCCAGCTGCGCTGCGCATTCAGATCGTGATAGTTGATTTCCCAGATAGATTCTTCACACCATTCACCTTCATCTTCCCACATTCCGGCAAAATCATCATGCAGACTATACAACCGGGAAGATATAATAGAACGCATATCCGACAAGACTTCAGCATAACGGCTTTCATCGTTCTGATACATCACCACTTCTGCCTTCAGCATTTGTGCGACAGCCTTGGTCACTCTTCCTTTCATTGTAATATCGACAGATTCCGGCAAACGGTTTCCTCCCAGCGCATAATCCAGGTCTTCTATGATTTTCGGATATACTTCATCTGCTGAAATTTGCTCTACCAGATAAGGAGAAGTAGAAGGATTCACAGTATAATAGGGTATGTTTCCCCATAATTTCCACAACCAGGTATAATAATAAGCCCTCAAGAAGTGTGCCTCGGCCAGATAACGTTCCTTATTTTCCTGAGAAATATTAGGAATACCGTCCATTTTTGCCATCACAATATTGGCACGGTTGATTCCTGAATAAAATACACTCCATAAACTGCTGCAAACGATTTCCGGAGTAGCAGTAAACTTATGCATGCGATGCCAATGCTCATTATCCTGCTCTGTGGAACCACCCGCATAAATATCGTCCGACATCACATCAGCAACCAGATTCAGAGGATTATACTGTCCCAATCCCCAGTCAGGCCATTGCAAAGGATCGTAAGCGGCAACCAGTGCACTATAGATACGCTCTTCCGAGTTATAATACTCTTCTTCACTTATATTCACAGTAGGATGTACTTCCAAAAAAGAATCACTGCAAGAAGTCAGACTCATCAGTGCCAAAGCACCACATATAAAATATTTTTTCATTTTTTTTCCTGTTTAAAAGTTAGAAAGTAATATTTGCACCAACTGTAAATGTCTTTGCCTGAGGATAAACTCCCTTATCAACACCTAAAGAAGTGCCACCTGAAGAAATTTCCGGATCAAAACCGTCATAACCTGTAATTGTAAACAAGTTTTCAGCTCCAACGTACACACGCAAATTCTGTACAAAGAATTTTGTAGTCACAGCCTTTGGCAAAGTATATCCTATCTGAATATTCTTCAGACGTAAATATGAACCGTCTTTAATATACAAATCAGAAGACAACCAGTTTCCATTTTCATCATTTTCACTCAAACGGGGATATTTGTTGGAAGTACCTTCTCCATGCCAGCGTCCTAACATATAAGAAGGCAGATTAATGCTCTTCAGGTCAATACGGCGAGAACCATCAAAAACATCATTGCCGATAGTACCCTGGAAGAAAGCATTCAGGCCAAATCCTCTCCAGTCCAAAGAAATAGAGAATCCTACAGTCCAGTCCGGCATACCTTTACCAATCTTCACACGGTCTGCGTCATCAATCTTTCCATCTCCATTCGCATCAACAAAACGTACATCTCCCGGCTGTGCGTTAGGCTGGATTTTCTCTCCCTTTGAATTTACATAAGAATTAACTTCGTCCCAATTCTGGAAAATACCTGCAGTTTTCTTTCCATAGAAGAACGGGAAAGGTTCTCCATTTTCAGCACGTGTAATCGTTCCGATATTCTGGATAGCATCATAGTTGGCCCAGCCTTCGGCATTACCCAATTCAATCAGTTTGTTCTTCAAGTAAGAAGCATTGGCTCCCAATTTAACGTTCAAGTCTGAAATCTGGAATCTATAAGACAAATCCATTTCAATACCAGAGTTTTCCATCTTACCCACATTTCCCATCGGAGGAGTATCACCCACATAATCCGGCAGCGGCATCTGCATCAACATTCCATCCGTTTTTTTCTTATACCAGTCGATTGTAAAAGTAAGTGCATTGCCCAAGAATCCGAAGTCCAATCCCAAATCAGTCTGACTGGTTTCTTCCCATTTCAAATCAGGATTAGGCAATCCGTTAGGCTTAGCTCCTACCACAATCGCTTCATTTCCGTTTGCTCCAAAAATATAATTGTTGCCACTGTTCATGATGGCTGTATAACGGAAGGCATCAATACGTTCATTACCGTTCTTACCCCAGCTTGCACGCAACTTCATTGAAGTCAGCCATTCAGGACGTTTCTCCATGAACTTTTCATTCGTAATGTTCCATCCCAGAGAGAATGAAGGGAAGACAGCGTATTTGTTATTCGGACCAAAGTTAGAAGATCCATCCCGACGGACCGTTGCCTGGAACATGTAACGTTCGGCATAGTTATAGCTGACACGGGCAAACATAGATGCCAGTGTAGCAAAAGGCTGAGCCTGTCCTGTAGTTTCCTGATCGGCTTTTGTTCCTTGTCCAAAATTGATATTGGCTTTATCTGGGTCCAGAGATTGCAGATTGTAGTTCTTTCCCCACAACGTACGTCCCTGATACTTCTTGGCAGACTGTCCTAAGATTACTGATACAGAGTGCTGTCCAAAGGTCTTGTCGTACGACAATACATTTTCCAGCTGCCATGTATAACTTTTGTTCATTCCCGACCATGCAGAAGACTGAGTCTGACTGTTGCTCTTTCCTAAATAATAAGGATATATCCATCCGTCATTTCCCCAGAATGCCAGATCCGCACCATAAGTTGTCTTAAACTTTAAATTATCCCACAACTGGAGTTCGCCCCAGAAAGAAGCGACGAATTTATCAGAGTTGTTCACATCTCCCGGCAATTCCAGCTGAGCCAGCGGATTCGTAATCTCGTTATAAGCATCACCTACAATGGTATAAACATTTCCATTTTTATCTTTTATGGCTGTAGGATAATCCTTCAATACAGCCTCCGGATCTTCAGCGTATACAGGAAGTGTAGGAGCAATCATCAGCGCACTACCCAGCGGACCACCTTTTTCATTATTGGTATCCACTCCTACAGATTTGATACGGGTATAACCGATATTGGTTCCTATCTTAAATGAAGAAAGCCAGTTACGGTTTTTAGTCTGGTCAAACAAGGTATAATTGGAGTTCATACGCACAGTGAAACGTTCATAATTAGAACGGTTAAAGTTACCACCAACAATACCATCTTGCTTGAAATATCCTGTTGACAAAAAGTATGTACCTTTATCCGAACCTCCGCTGACACTGATCTGATGATTCATGATCGGTGCGTTAGAGTTGAACAAAGCATCCTGCCAGTCTGTGCCCTCGCCTGCAGCCTCAGGGTTGGCATAAGGCGCCTCCTTGTCTGAGTTTAGGGCCATTTCATTCATCAGCGTTTCATACTCAACTGCATTAAGCACATCTCTTTTTCTCCAGGGATTCTGCCAGCCGTATGAGAAATCATAGCTGACAACCGCTTTTCCCTTGCCACCTCCTTTTGTAGTAACCAATACTACACCGTTAGCCGCACGGGCACCGTATACAGCCGCAGAAGCAGCATCTTTCAAGACTTCGATAGATTCAATATCCGAAGGATTCAAATAATCAATGCCACCGTCGACCGGCATACCGTCAACAATGTAAAGAGGGTCAGAATTGTTGATGGTACCGATACCACGAATACGCACCTTTGCCGCATCACCAGGCTGTCCGGATGCAGAAGTGACTGTTACTCCCGAAGTCTGTCCTTTCAGCATATTATCTACACGAGTAGGAGTCACATTTTTCAAGTCGTCAGAACTAACCCGGCTGATAGATGCCGTCACCACACTTTTCTTTTGAATTCCATAACCTACTACGATGACTTCATCCAGAGTTTCGGTATCTTCCTTTAAAACAAAGATCAAGGGCTGTGTACCTGTTGCCTTTTTCATCTGCGTTACATAACCAATGTACGATACTTCTATTTCGGCACCGTCTTCTACATTGGCAAGACTAAAATTACCGTCAAAATCGGTTATCACCCCATTGGTAGTACCCTTCACCAGAACGCTGGCTCCGATTACCGGTTCTCCCGATGAATCTTTGACGTTTCCACTGACTGTGATTTGCTGTGCCAGCAAATGAACAGAAAAACACAATAAACAACATAGAGACAATACAAACCGGGTGATCCATACCGGCTGAAAATTGTTCTTCATACTAGTAAATTTTTTAGTTAACATAATAGAATATTTGATTAAAAATTCTGGAAACAAAATTAGATACTAAAGGACGTTAATCTATTCTAAAGTAAAGTTAACGAGTAAGTCTTTATAAAGATAACCAACTGATTTACAATATACACAAAGAATAAACAGGTAAATTATGCGACTGATACATAGAGTGATTTACAGACCTTCTCAGACCAGGAAAGGCAGTTCCGGTAATAAGATACAAGCACAGGCCATAGTACACCTTATCTGTCAGCGTACTATGGCCTGTGCTTCACTGTAAGAAATCCTTTAAATCAAAAAATATTTTCTGCTGAAAGTCTGTTTTATTATTTCTGTCACTTGCTTTCTCTTCCCAGCAGACGAACGGCTTCGGCAAATTTATCCTTAGGTATGATTGCCTTATTACGCATGCGCAACCTGTGATTGTACACCGTTTGAGGAGAACAATGCAAAAAGTCGGCAATCTTGACACTGTCATTTATACCTAATCTGACCAATGCATAAATACGGACTTCCGTATTCAGTTCGCTTTCATCCTTCAGTAAAATTTGTTCTTCGGGACGAAGCAAGGAATTTAAATCTGCTACAAAATCAGGATAAACCCGCAAAAAGATGGCATCAAAATTCGCATAAAAATCTTTAAGTTCATTTTGAGTCAATGAAGAACTGTCGGTCAGTTGTCTGGCCTCTTCAAACTGGCCTGTTTTCAGTTTCCGGTTGATGTTTTTCCGGTATTCATCCAATTTACTGATATAATTCGAGCAAATGGAAAACACATATCCAATATACTCTTCTTTCACGTCATTTGATTCCCGCAGCTTTTGGTTAGCACTTCTGAGCAAGTCATTCAGGTTCTGAAGTTCCGAGTTGGCCAAAGCCAGCTGCTTATGCATCTGTGAAAGTTCAACCACATGCTGGTTGAGAGAATGATTTGCAGCGTCCAGTTCAGTCCGAGACTTTCTCAATTTTTTCGTCTGCCGATAAAGGCCTATCAAAGCCAGTGCCAGAATGACCGCAAAAAGGGTAACCACATACAAATAATTCTGCAATGAATTACGCCATCTGATATCACGCTGCTGGTAATTTGCATATATTTTATCCAGTTTGGTAGAAATATCAATGATCCGCACCCTGTTAGGATAGAGCAAAGCCACCTTCAGACAAAAATTCATGTAAGCATATGCCCGGTCGATATCTCCAGCATCATACAATAGCGATGACAGTTCTTGTAAAGAAGCAATGTCCCGGTTGCACACTCTTAAATCGGCCATTGCCGAATAAATAAGATAAATCATGTTTTTTTCTTTATCTCCTATCCGCTTATACATATTCGAAAGCCCATAAGCGTTCATTGCATCCAGCCGCGTATTATGATGAGAAGACAACACCACTTTCTCTAACGCCGAAAACAGACTATCCCCAGGAGATATTTCATTACAGGACGATACACACCACCAATAAAGAGGATCTTTCGGACGAACCAAAGCCAGCATCTGCTTATTGGCATTTTCAAGCTCATTCAAGTATTTATTATCCACCTGCGTCTGATCGCCCATGTATTGAACCAAATGTGAATATAAATAGGAGCGCTGATAATAATAAGATAATTTCAATCCGTCAGACAAACTGGCGGAATCCACTTTTTCCAATACTTCACCTGCTTCCTTCAATAATCCCGTTGCAGCAAACATAAAAGAGCGGTTGATCAGCCATTCGTCCTTCCATTCCTTCTTCTTGAGTTCGGTAGCAATCTGTATATTCCGGTCTACGTATTTCATTGCAGAATCGGCATTGAATACAAAAGACTCATCATATAACATTTTATTGATCCAGAATTCCTCTTCGAGAGTTGCCGCATTCGACAGTTTTCTCTTCAACTGCGCTATTTTAAGTTCTTTTTGTGATGTCAGTTCTTCTGTCTGTATCAATATAGAATCCAATGTAGCAAGGAGCTTAGGAATTTCTGTTTCGACCGATTCCGCATAAAAACACCCAATCCAGTTAACCAGCAAACAAAATAAAATGTGCTTCTTCATAATATCTTTTATACTAATCACAAAATTAACCAAAGTCCAGAATATCCCACTCCATCCGCGCAGTTTTTCACCTCATAAAGACTCCATATCTCAGAAAGGAGCATTCATCTTATCCGGACTGGAAATAATCAGGCAGTCTCTTCCATTTCCCAAGGTATAGATTTTATCCCCTTTCACCAGCATCTCCGAACGAGACAGACCGATTCTGCTCTTTACTTTGCGGTCCTTATCCAACAGAAAACATTCCGAAGAGTCCGCCAGTGAAGAAACCAGCATATCCTCTCCGAAGCGCGCAGTTTCTACATATACCTGTTCCGGAGGATATGCAGCCAGCACGTCCAGCCTGCTGTTTACCAACGCGACATCATCCCAGGCTGTAAACAACGGATATACATTGCCCGGACGATAAAGCGGCGAAAAAGCCTCGCCCGAAGCATCCCGGAGGAAGAGATGACCGGATACAAAGTTCAGGAACTTTCCCCAGTGCTCCTTATCCCATTCCTCGGGAAGATAATCCAGATTCAGTTTTTCTCCCGTCGACTTCCGGAAGGCAGCAAAAAAGGGTTTTCCAACCTTCAACACCCGGTTTCCGAAAACTCCTGTCCCCTCATTCAACATGAACAGCGTATCCCCCTTGCACACCAGACGGGCACCGGCAGTTTCCTTCTCCGGAAAATCGTACCGCCAGATTTCATTCAGCGTACTGTCCATGCAGGCCAGATGTGTCCGGTCTGAAAAATAGTAACGTCCCTCCTCGTTCAATACATTGGAGAACAGTCCCCCCGTCCTCCCGTTAGAAGTCGCCATAGCTCCTCCCCCCAATGCAAAAGACAAGGCACTCAATGCACCCACCGCGAAATTTGCCTTCACATTGGGTATATTTGTCTTGGCCTCATGCACCTTAAGTTCGCCGGTCTGCAGATTCAGCAGACAAAGGTTATCGGCGACAAAAAGCAGATGGTTTTCACCGACACGCTGCAGGCTCCACCATGCACGGCCTGTACGGCAAGGAATCTCCTGCTCCCACAGCAGCTTTCCCGTACTCAGCTGCAGGCATTTCACCTTGTGGTTAAACTCACTCCGATAACCGATCCATACATCACGTTCCACATCAATGTAAGTTGTCAGGATTTTCTCCTGTCCTACCTTTTCTCCTGTCCTGCAATCGTACAGCACAGCCTTTATCCCCGAAGTATACAACACTTTGTCGGTCAGCAGACTGACAGAAGCCAGACGGTAATCCAGTTCGCGTGTCCATAAGGTCTGGCCCGTAGTGGCATCTACCACACAATACGTTCCTTTATTTGTATAATACCCTTTTTTTATCGGGCGCATGGTCAACAATACATAAGGAGAATTTTCAGAAGTTCCCACCTGATAAAAGTCGGCAGGCAAAGGGATACTCAGTTTTTGTGCCGGCAGCATCGAAAAGCATAGGCATCCTATCAGCAAAAGCAGCATTTTTTGAATCATAGTAATCTACGTTAGGTAACAACATAACAAAATTAGCAATTCCCACCAAAATCACCAAACAAATGCAAATGAATTTATCGCTTTCACGATACCTTCCGCAGCACAAGATAATGCCTTCTTTACCCCTCGGCCAGAGGTTGTCCGACCTCCGTACGAAAGTCGTATACCCCCCATACGGAAGTTGTACAGCCCCGCTGCGGAGGTTGAAATAAACCATCATGTCTTCCATTGATATCACAAGGGTACAGGGCAATATTATTCATGGGAAAAACGAATTCGGAAAGCCTTCGGTATCATTCAGGAAACGTACGGACATAAAAAAAGGAGTACCGCTGTACTCCAACCTTTGTTAACCTTAAATCTAATACTATGAAAAACACATTGCAAAGATACGGACTTCTGACTAGTTGCCAAATTTTCCAAGAGAAAAACTATGTTTTATAACACGTTTTAATAATCATCTGGGATTTACATATACTTTTTAACAAAAATCTCCCTGCGATACGTTGCTGCATCTGCAGTTTCCGTATCCGCAGGGAGACTGGTTTTCTTCACTTTTATCGGTATAAACCGGCCTTTACCCACCGTGCCAAAGGCAGACACCACTCATTCCTCCTGTTTGCCAGTACACTTCACCTCTATCAGGAAAGCAACCACCGATCCGAGTCCGCCTCCCAGCAATACACTGGCCGCATAGATAATCGATACGGTTTCCTTTACCGTATGCGAAACCTCCTCGGTAAAATATTCCGGTTGTGAAACCAGTGCCAGGGAGTAACCCACCAGCAATCCCAGTCCCAGTCCCAGCAGCAGACACCCCAAGCGCAACGGACTGAACGAAGCAGGCAACTTCACGTTCAGTTTCTTTCCGCTGGTAAGGTCTTCCGACGATAATTTCTCAATCAGCATCATCCGCTCCCTGCGGCAGGCAAACAGTTCGAACAATTTATAAATCACTCCAAAAATAATGGCCACATTGGCTACTACCATCAATTCTTCCATATTCTTTTCATTTTAAAGATAAATATTTTGTTTCTTTGTCCTGTTAGACGCCACTCCGGGAAAGCGGTTACACTTTTTCCGGGAATTTTTTTCTTCTCTCCCTGTAACCGGCGGCCCGATATTGCGTCTAAACGGACAAATGAAGAAAAACGAGGCACATATCATCATGCAGATACTGGCAGGAAAGGAGGAAGAATATGCCTATTTCCTGGATACGTACGGACAGGCAGTCTTTCACCTGATTGTCCGCATGGTGCATGTAGAGGCAGATGCCGAAGAACTGACACAGGATACCTTCATGAAGGCTTTTGAACACCTGGGATCGTTCGGCCAGCAAAGCAGTTTTGCTACGTGGATTTACCGCATCGCCTATAATACGGCCCTTTCTTTCCTGCGGCGGAACCGCCAGGAGGAAGTGCTGGCACTGGATGAGAGGCAGTGGGAAAATCTCTCGGATACCCGGATAGATGAGGAACTCAATGACGACTCGGAAGCACAGATCCAGCGGCTCCAACAGGCGCTGACACGGTTGACTGCCGAAGAAAGGGCCCTCGTCACACTCTATTACGAAGAGGAACGGCCGGTGAGTGAAATCGGACAGATCTTGAACCTGTCGGAAAGTAACGTAAAAATCAAGCTGTTCCGGATACGCAAGAAACTCTATGTACTCCTTCAAAACGACGACAGATGAACGACAACGGAAAATGGGAAGATAAAGGAATCAGACAGGCGCTGAAAAGCGAAAAGCCGGTGAGGCTTGCCAGCAATTTCACCTACCGCATGCTGCAACGGCTGGAGCAGGAACGGCTCAGAAAGGAAAAACAGCGGGAACGACAGTTGTTTGTACTCATGGTCTGCACTACCCTGTTCATGGCAACCGGATGCCTGGGAGGACTGTACTGGTGGTACAGCGAACCGCTACTGGCCTTCATTCACAGACTGGCCGGACAACTGACATTTTCCAGAGAGTGGGGATTTTACCTCCCCATGCTGGGTACCTTACCGATACTGGCCGGATTCAACTGGTGGCTGAGAAAGAGGTTCCGCCACCTGCTGGAATGATTCCTCCCGCCAGTCCGCCGTATGTTCTGAAACATCCGTAAGGAAACATTCTCAGAAAAAATGCCGTATCCCTTTTCACAAAGGCAGATACGGCACTATGAATAATCAGTAAAGAAAGTTTCATCCGGAAATCGCTGCAAGCCCGACATACAATAGGCTCAAGCCTCATCTCCGGGAAACCGACACCGGCTGGAGACATTGCAGCATTCTCCAGTCCATGTTCATGGACAAAGCGAGAAAATCAGGGCAAATATCCTTTTTTATAATAAATATGTGCTTCATAATAGTCGCCCGTATACTTGCTCAGCGTCATGCAGGTATTGCCGGGTTCCATGAACACATCCCAATCGTACTCGCCGCCTGACAACTCGACGATATGCATTTTCTTGCCCGGTCCCATGCTCCATTTAAAGTCCTCAATGATTGGGGTTCCCGACCAGAAAATACGATAGCTTCCATGCTTCTTGTCACTTTCAAACATCATGCTGTATTCCATATCCGGATCATCGTATATCGTGACATTTCCCTGGTTATCCGAATCCTGATACAATATCCAGACTCCCACAAAGATATCCGGACTGTAATACGGAGGTTCCTGAGTATCTCCCCCTTCGTCTCCGCCACCACCTCCGGTTCCATCCGTCAGTTCTCCGTCATCTTCATTGCCCGGAGTGTCTCCGCTGCACGATGCGAGCGACAGTCCGCCTGCAAGCGCAAAAAACATGGCTATCATGAAAAAGCCATTCTTCACATGTAATAGAAATTTTCTCATACGCATATGTGTTATCTTTTTTTAATTACTTTCCGCCTTTCTCAGGCAGATTTTTCACTGCAAAATTACGGGTTGGCACGCAATGCCACAATCCGCTTATCCCCGTATTCTGTACCAAAGAATTTATGAGGAAGGCTAAATGAGAATAATTTGAAACTATTACAGCAATTTTATTTCTGTATATTTTTATTTACAAACAGAAACGGGAATATACCTACAAAAAAATCTCCCTGAAGATTCGGGAAAACCTTCAGGGAGACGCTATGATCAAGGTGCAGACAGCACCGTTTCCTTACGGATGATTATTTACGGTAGCTTTCCAATTCTTCGGCCTGGAACTTGCGGATGAAGTTGAAATGCTTTTCAATTTCAGCCTCTGCATAGTTCACATATACGTTCAGTGACTTACCGAACATTTCCGGAGCCTTGGTAGCATCCTGCAAGAGCAGATGGCTCATTACGCAGACTGCAGCCATTTCGTACAGACGACGGGCTACCAGATCCAGCAGTTCCTGGTTCTGTGCTTCCTTGACTGCATTGGTGCAAGCCTCAAACTTACGTGTCATGTTCTTGATACGGTCCATGTATCCTTCGTATTCAGGAGCGCACGGAACCATTTCGTATTCATGCAAAGTAGCCGCATAAGCTCCGTTGGTCACATAACGGATAGCCGCAACGGTCTGCAGCTGAGTAGTACCTTCGTAAATGCTGGTGATACGGGCATCGCGGTAAATGCGCTGGCAGGCATATTCCATCATGAAGCCGGAACCTCCGTGAACCTGAATACAGTCGTATGCATTCTGGTTGGCATATTCAGAGTTCATACCCTTTGCCAGCGGAGTAAAGCTGTCGGCCAGTTTGGCATAGCGCTTCTGTTCCTGGCGTTCTTCCGGAGTCAGTTTGCGTTCGCGGGCAATGTCATCCAAAGCCTTGTAGATATCTACATAACGGGCAGTCTGGTACAGCAGGGCACGGCCGGCATCCAGTTTTGCCTTGATGGTAGACAGCATATCGTATACTGCCGGGAATTCGATAATGGCTTTGCCGAACTGCTTACGGTCTTTCGCATAAGCCAAAGCCTCATTGTATGCAGCCTGGCTCAGACCTACTGACTGAGCTGCAATACCCAGACGGGCACCGTTCATCAATGCCATCACGTATTTGATCAATCCCAACTTGCGTTCGCCGCACAATTCAGCCTTCGCATTCTTGTACACCAGTTCACAAGTAGGAGAACCGTGGATACCCAGTTTGTTCTCGATACGGCGTACATCCACTCCTCCGTTGTTCTTGTCATAGATAAACATTGACAAGCCACGGCCGTCGTGTGTACCCTCTTCCGAACGGGCCAGTACCAGGTGCAGGTGAGCGTCACCGTTGGTGATGAAACGCTTCACACCGTTCAGGCGCCAGCAGTTGTTTGCCTCATCGTAAGTAGCCTTCAGCATCACACTCTGCAAGTCGGAACCTGCATCCGGTTCTGTCAAGTCCATAGACATGGTTTCACCGGCACAGATACGAGGGATGAATCGGCTGTGCTGGTCCTCATTACCGAACTCATACAGGGTTTCGATACAGTCCTGCAGTGACCAGATGTTACCAAAACCGGCATCTGCAGCAGCCACGATTTCGGCACACATGGTATACGGAGTAATCGGGAAGTTCAGACCACCGAAACGGCGCGGCATCGTCATACCGTTCAGACCGGCCTTCACCATTGCATCCAGGTTAGCCTTAGTACCCGAAGCATATTCCACACGTCCGTTGGCACAGTGAGGACCTTCTTCGTCTACACCTTCTGCATTGGCAGCGATGATTTCACCGGTAATCTCACCGGTAATTTCCAGTACTTTATCGTAAGAATCGATGGCATCGGCATAATCCTGCGGTGCGTAATCGAATTCGTCTTTATCTCTATAGTCGCGTTCTTTCAACTGACAGATACGCTCCATCAACGGATTGTTCAAGTGAAACTTGAGTTCCGGATGTTCTGTATAAAAGTTTGACATAATCTTATATTTTTTATTTTAAGGCTTTTCGGGCTTGTAATTTAAATGTAACAGGTACTGTATAACGTATCCTTATGAATTCTCCAAATCGCACAGCAGGCTCCCATTCGATTTTCATCAAGTCTTCCTCAACAAAACGTATCGCTTCTGCCCTTAGATAATAATTGTCCACACTTTCAGGAAGAACATTATAACCCTTTATCCGTCCACCTTTGTCAAACACCAGTTGCACAATTACTCTGCCTTCTATATGTTGACTGGCAGCTTCTTCCGGATAACGTATATGTTCCTTCATAAAAGACAACAATGCATCTGAACCACCTGGAAAAACCGCCATACGTTCCGAAGGATAAAAATCAATCTCTTTTCCTTCTTTATCGTATACATGACCGCCTTGAGAAACACCCTTTTTAAATTCTTCTGTACGCCATAACGTACCATCAGGGTAATACATTTCAACAAGGCCTTCCCGTTTATCCTTTATAAAATGGCAGCGATACTTCAATTTGCCATCCTTATAAAACCGGCAGTATTCTCCTTCTTTTTTTCCCTTGACATTAGTATATGTATCAGATGGTTGTCCATCGGCATAATAAACAATAGATTTCCCATTCAGCACGCGCCGTTTGGGGTTATCTACGAATTCGGAGAAATGATGTAGATATAATAGTGTGTCTCCAAGATTATAGATTTTTACTTCTATATTCTCTTTTGACAATTCTGTCTGAACGCAATATCTAAAAGCATTCTCTTTACCATCCAGCCATCTGTCTTTCTTATCAAGATAAATAGTATCTTGTGAGAAAGAAGGTACAGGCAGAAATGGCATTAACAGAAACCCTAGCAAAAATCTACATCCCATACTTAGCCTAAAATTATTATTTACTATTCTTCTTATAATACTTAATCATTTTCGGAATCACTTCTTCCACGGTTCCGTTGATTACATAGTCGGCTATCGTATTGATAGGGGCATTCGGGTCGTTGTTGACCGAGATGATGATACCTGCATCCTGCATACCGGCAATGTGCTGGATCTGTCCGGAAATACCACAAGCAATGTACAGTTTAGGATGAACCGTTACACCTGTCTGTCCGATCTGACGGTCGTGTTCGCAGAAACCGGCATCCACAGCCGCACGGCTGGCACCTACTTCGGCGTGCAGTTCCTTAGCCAGTTCGAACAGCATGTCAAAGCCTTCCTTGCTGCCCATACCGTAACCACCGGCGATGACGATAGGAGCACCCTTCAGGTTGTGTTTAGCCTTTTCCACATGGCGGTCGATTACCTTTACCACATAGTCGGTTTCAGGAACAAACTTAGCCACGTCGTGACGGATCACCTCGCCCTGATAATTGGTATCAATGATTTCTTTCTTCATCACACCTTCACGTACGGTAGCCATCTGAGGACGGTGTTCCGGATTGATGATGGTAGCCACGATGTTTCCGCCGAAAGCCGGACGGATCTGATACAACAGGTTTTCATAAGTCACCCCGTTCTTCTTGTCTTCGTGGTTACCGATTTCCAGCTGAGTACAGTCGGCAGTCAGACCGCTGGTCAGTGCAGAAGATACACGCGGACCGAGGTCGCGGCCGATAACGGTAGCACCCATCAGACAGATCTGCGGTTTTTCTTCCTTGAAGAGATTCACCAGAATAGAAGTATGAGGCAATGAAGTATAAGGGAACAAGCCCGGAGCATCGAACACATGCACACGGTCAACCCCGTAAGGCAATACTTGTTTTTCTACATCAGTAAGTGCAGAGCCGGCACAGATGGCTTCCAGCTGGCAACCCAGTTCTGTGGCTAACTTACGGCCCTTGGTAAGAAGTTCGAGACTGACATCGGCCACATGGGCACCTTCCATCTCACAATATACAAATACGTTATTCATAGTCTTTATCCGATAGTATGGTTAGCCAACAGTTCAACAATCAAATTCTCTACATCTGCATCGCTGCCGGTAATGGTCTTGCTTTCCTTTGCCTGGAAGATGATGTTTTCAATCTTCTTCACCTTTGTCGGTGAGCCCGACAGACCGCATTGTTTCGTATCACCATTTACATCGGCCACGCTCCATTCCACAATGTTCAGATAAGGACGGCTTTCGTACAACTCTGCATACGGAAGTGCAGCCCCGTCTTTGGTAAGCGCTGCTTTTTCCTGAGCGCCCAGTGCACGTTTGTATTTCTGTACCAGTTTGGCATTGCGCGGACGGCAAGGAGCCGCACTGCCGTTGACAGTCAGCACAATCGGAAGCGGGCCTTCCACGGTTTCCACACCACCGTCGATATGACGTTTTACACGGATATAATTTTCTCTCACTTCCTGGATTTCCTCTACGTAAGTAACCTGAGGCAATCCCAGTTTTTCTGCCACCTGCGGTCCTACCTGTGCGGTATCACCGTCGATTGCCTGACGGCCACCGATGATGATGTCATATTCACCGATCTTACGGATAGCCGTAGCCAAAGCATACGAGGTAGCCAGTGTATCAGCACCAGCAAACGCACGGTCAGTCAGCAGATAACCGTTGTCAGCACCTCTATATAATCCTTCACGAATCACTTCTGCGGCACGGCCCGGACCCATTGTCAGAATAGTAACGGTAGACCCCGGATGTGTGTCTTTCAGTCTGAGTGCCTGTTCCAAGGCATTCAAGTCTTCCGGATTAAAAATGGCCGGAAGAGCCGCACGGTTGATAGTACCGTCGGCATTCATGGCATCTTTCCCAACGCAACGAGTATCGGGAACCTGTTTTGCCAATACTACAATTTTCAAACTCATTAGATCTATATTTTGGTATTAGTAATTATCTGACGGCAAATTTAGTGAAAGCATTTGTTCTGCAAAAAGATATAACAAGAAAATGCACGGAAGATGTGAAAATGTGCATCAGTTTTTTATTTCCATCCCTTATACGGCCACAGTTTGAAATGAGTCTGGCAGAAAAAGTTTCCGTTTGTTTAACGAAGCGGAACGGGCAGATTTCAAAAACATGTGTATCTTTGTGCATCACGAAAATATAAAGTAATTCACAGAACCATGAACGAAGTAAATGAAGAAATTGCACAGATACTGACCCTGCTGGGAATCCAAAAGGAAAACCTCAGCTGGAGCACCCGCATCACAATCATCATTGGTATTCTCCTGATAGCTTATCTGGCCACCAAGCTGTTCCGCCACCTGATCATGCCGGTCATCAGAAAGATTACGGAACAGACCAAGGCCACCTGGGACGACTATCTGTTCAACGACCGGATGCTCAAGGCTTTCTGCAGGCTAATACCGCCCATCGTACTGCACATACTGATGCCCTTTGCCTTCCGCGACATGGAGTACCTGCTCAATGTACTGCAGAAGGGTTGTGTAATCTACATCATCGTAGCCGGACTGATGCTGATCAACCAGTTCCTGAACTCGCTGTACGAGATTTCGAATGAACACGAACGCCTGCGCAACCGTCCGCTGAAGGGAATCTACCAGATGATCAACCTGATTGCCATCGGAGTGGGCATCATCATCATTATCAGTGTACTGATCAATCAGGATGCCACCACCATCCTGGCCGGCCTTGGAGCCTCGGCAGCCGTACTGATGTTGATTTTCAAGGACAGTATCCTGGGACTGGTAGCCGGAGTGCAACTCTCAGCCAATGACATGCTGCGTCCGGGCGACTGGATTACGATGCCCAAATACGGAGCCGACGGAGACGTGCTGGAAGTCTCGCTGACTACGGTAAAGGTCCGGAACTTCGACAAGACCATCACTACCATCCCTCCCTATGCCCTAGTCAGCGATTCGTTCCAGAACTGGAGGGGAATGCGGGAGACCGGTGGACGGCGCATCAAGCGTTCCCTGTATATCGACATGACTTCGGTACATTTCTGCACGGAAGAGGAAAAGAAACATTTTGTGGAGAAAGGATGGCTGACACCGGAAGAAGCTGCCCAGGCACAACCGCCAGTCAATCTGAGGGTATTCCGTGACTACCTGCAAAACTACCTGAAGCAGCACCCGAAAGTACATAAAGAACTCATGATTATGGTGAGACAGATGCAGCCGACTCCGGAAGGGCTTCCGCTGGAGGTGTACTGCTTCTCGGATACAACGGAGTGGATCAAATACGAAAGCCTGCAGGGAGAAATCTTCGACCACTTCATTGCCATGCTTCCTGAATTCGGCCTGAGGGTCTTCCAGCGTCCGTCCGGAAAGGATTTTCAACCGGCCAATGAGACCAGCAATGCGTAATCAATCATTTATATTCAATTAATCATTTATATGGAAAAAGGACTTACATATACCAGTACGACTCAGGTGACTCCGGAAAATACCGCACTGACGATGGGTTCGGGAGACCTGCCTGTGTTCGCCACCCCGGCAATGGTGGCATTGATGGAAAATGCGGCCATGAATGCTGTAAAAGACCAGTTGGAAGAAGGAAGCTCTACCGTTGGCGCCTCCATCCAGATAGTACACACCAAGCCTTCGGGCATCGGAGAAACCGTTACGGCCACTGCCGTACTGGAGGAGGTGGAAGGCAGGAAACTCTCGTTCAGCGTCACTGCCAGTGACAGCAAGGGAAAAATCGGAGAAGGAACCCATATCCGCTACATCGTAGACCGGGAACGGTTTATGAGCAAGCTGTAAGCCTCAACGGTTCACTGCCCCGCAATGGGGGCAGATACCTTTTACCCGCATCTTTGCCCCGCAGTTGCCACAGGCATACGGATAGTTGGCAGAGGCACTGCGAAGATAGCGCCAGGCCATCCAGACCTGTACTGCCCATCCGATCCAAGCCAGCACGACCCATACGGATGTGAAAATGATATACAGGAAGATGCAGCAGGAACTCAGTCCGAGGAGGTAAAACAATCCCAGGACAGCCGTTGTCTGATGAAAAAGATCATCAAGCATGGCAATGCCTACCAGCAGAATCAGCCAGATACAGGTGATAAAGCCTCCCAGCACAAAAGGCAGTTCAAACGGATTCAGGGTAGGATGATAATAATAAAATTCCCAGGTGTGCGGCATGTAATGCTGTATGGTATTATAGAGTACGGCCGCAGTAGTGAAGAGCACCGACAGCAGGACCGGGAAAATACTGTCGATATCGTTAATTCCCAAGAGTTTTATCTGCTTCTTACGTGCCGTACGGTACATGTACCAGACAAAAAAGACAGCCAGAATCAGGAAAAACGGAAGGGTATGCGCCCTGCTGAACCAATGGATGCAGCGCGAAATCGGGTCGACAGGCACCACCTGGCTCAACAGTTCCGGTTCCTTTACCCATCCCATGGTATCCTGGTCGCGGGCCACCTTCACCCAGGGTACCTGCATGCTGTCGGCAGCCGGATTGCTGAACTCGGCTACCACCAGTTCATTACCGGCAAACACCGGCAGCGAATCCCGGAAAGGCAACTGGTGCAGCCAGAGCGTATCGGAGAGGACAATCAGATTGGTATTGAAGGAATAAGGCCGGGACACATCGCCGCACAGCGAATCCGCACAGGCGAACTCACCGGAAGCCTGCCTTCCCTGCCCCGAAGAGCATGCCAGGAAGAGCAGCAGCCCTATCCACAGAAGCCCTATCTGAAAAAGTCTACTCATCGGCATATACTTTCATCTGACACTGTTTACAGTCGAACTGCAGCCGGAAACGGCGTCCGTCGGAGCTGACCAGGCAATATGGTTCACGGTAAGGTGAACGGACTTTATGATGCACCGGACACCAGCCCATGCTGTAACGGATGCAATGCTTGCAGAACATCAGCACCGCCTTTTCCGGAGCTTCCTTTTCAAACGCAGCAGCCACTTTTCTTACGCCGTGCGAACGGTAGAACGCAGCAGCCTGGGCATTCATGACATTTCCCAGGTAAGTAAGTTCCTGTGCCGGGAACGGATGGGCAGTCTCTTTCAGGCGGCAGATTTCGTTCCGGTAACTGATTTTCCGGACCGACAGAAGTTTGTCGACAGCCTTACGGCGGAGTTCCGAAAGTTCGGAAGCCGGAATGAACCAGTTCTCACTCCAGTCGACAGTGATTTCCTCTGCCTCAAACGGAGTATTTCCCAGTTTGCCCAACTGATTTTTCAGATTCTCAGCCTGCGGTGTACGCGCCAGTTCCTTTTCTCTCGGCAACGAGACACTGACACTGCAATCATCTTCATCGGTCAGACTCAGTGTAAAGCCGAAAGCATTCTCCGACAACCGTATCCATACGGCGATTTTCCGTTCGGCCGACTTCTTCTGCATGGTCCGCTCAAACTCCTGGTCGAAATTGCGGTACAACTTCGTTTTCGGTTTGATACGAGGCATCTCCTGCGGGAAAAGACGGTTGTTTTCCACACGGTTTACACGGAAGCCGTGCAGTTTGCCCTGCTCGTCCATGTAGCAGAGTCCGTCACCGTTGCTGAAAGGTTTTACCCCCGCAACCGTCAGCCAGTTGCCACGCACTTCCTTTACCGTACCCACTTCCTCACCCAAAGACTTCGGAGTATCGAAAGAAAAAATACCCGGATTGCGTCCGTGTACAAAATAGTCGGTGAATCCGCGACTGAAACTCTTATCCAACTGAGGCCGGAAAGCCAGGTGTACCCTACCGGAAGAAGCCCGGCAGTATTCTTTCCGCCGCTTCAGTATCGCATCCAGCTTCTGACGGTAATACGCCGTTACATTCTTCACATAAGACACATCCTTGAGACGTCCCTCAATCTTCAGGGAAGACGCACCGGCATCGAGCAAGGCCTCCAGGTTCTCACTCTGATTCATGTCTTTCAGCGACAGCAGATGCTTGTTGCGGGCTATCACCTTACCGTCGGCATCGACCAGGTCGAAGCCCAGACGGCAGAACTGCGCACATTCTCCCCGGTTGGCACTGCGGCCGTAACAAGCCTGACTCACATAGCACTGTCCACTGTAGCTTACACACAGTGCCCCGTGTACGAAGACCTCCAGCGGCGTATCCGGACAGGCCGAATGAATGCGCGCAATCTCATCCAGCGTCAGTTCACGGGCCAGCACCACCTGCCGGAAACCGGCTTCTGCCAGGAACTTCACTTTCTGAGGAGTACGGTTGTCCATCTGCGTACTGGCATGCAAGGGAATAGGCGGCAGGTTCAAGCGGGTAATTCCCATATCCTGCACAATCAGCGCATCCACCCCCACCCGATACAAGTCCCATATCATGGCTTCCGTTTCCGACAATTCCTCGTCACGCAAAATGGTGTTGACCGTCACATAAATGCGTACATTATAAATATGTGCATAGCGCACCAGTTCCGCAATATCCTCCAGAGAGTTTCCGGCAGCAGCACGCGCCCCGAAACGCGGGGCTCCAATATAAATGGCATCGGCTCCGTGGTTTACCGCCTCGATTCCACATTCCAGGTTCTTGGCCGGCGCCAGCAGTTCAATAGGACGTTGTTTCAGCATGACTTGATTACTTGATTTCGTTGATGTCGTATGGAGTTTCTTGATATACATAATAATTCAGCCAGTTGGCAAACAGCAGGTTGGCCACACTGCGCCAGCGTACCAGCGGTCCCTGTTCCGGATCATTGTTCCGGTAATAATTCCGGGGAATCTCAATCGGGAGTCCCTTGCCCAGGTCGCGCCGGTATTCCGTATCCAGCGTATAAGGTGAATACTCCGAATGGCCGGTCACAAAGAACTCACGTCCGCCCCGTGCCATCACCATGTGTACCCCCGACTCTGCCGATTCCGAGATAATCTGCAGTTCCGGACAACGGTCGATATCGCTGCGTCTCACCTCCGTATGGCGGCTGTGAGGCACAAAGAAAGTATCATCGAATCCGCGGAAAATGGGCAATTGCTTGAATCCCTCGCAGATCTGATGTTCAAAAATACCGAACATCTTCTTTTCGAGCGGATATTTGGGAATTCCATAATGATGATACAAGCCCGCCTGTGCAGCCCAGCAAATGTAGAAAGTCGATGTCACGTGCGTACGGGTCCAGTCAAAGATTTCCTGAATTTCCGTCCAGTAGTTCACTTCCTCGAAATCCAGGTGCTCCACGGGAGCTCCGGTAATGATCATTCCATCGAACTTCTGGTCGCGAAGCACATCGAAGTCGTGATAGAATGCCTTCATGTGCTCAATCGGCGTATTCTTGGAAGTATGACTTTTCAGTTTCATGAAGCAAACCTCAATCTGAAGCGGTGAGTTCGACAACAACCGGATCAGGTCGGTCTCGGTAGTCACCTTGATGGGCATCAGATTCAGGATGACGATCCGGAGCGGACGGATATCCTGAGTGGTCGCACGAGAGCTGTCGATTACGAATATATTCTCTTCTTTCAGTAAATCGATAGCGGGTAATTTATCGGGTAAGTTTAATGGCATTTTCCTTTAATTTTCAGTTTCTCTGCAAAAGTAGAAAATTCTTCAGAATCTCTTGGTAAAAAAATACGGAGAATCGGTGGCTTTCGGCATTGTCCACCGTTTCTCCGTAGGATAATCAACCGTATTGCTGTCTTACAGGCGGTGCTTGTAGAGAGCGGCTATCAGTTTCTGATACTGGTTCTCGACCTCCATATATGCCTGCAGGTTACGGTATACGGCATCGGCCTCCGTGTAATACTCAATCACGGAAAGCTGTCCGGCCTTGACCGCTTCCTTCAACAATCCCAAGGTCTCGTACATCAGCGGCACATCGTATGTCTGCAGGGTTTTCTGCAACTGCTGCACTTCGTTGAAGCGGCTCTGTACCTGTGCCTCTGCCTGCAGACGGACATTGTCCAGCTGGTACTGTGCGCCGACCGCCTGAGCCTTGGCGATTTTCACTTTTTTCCGTCCGTTGAAGAGCGGGAGACTTCCCCCGATCAGGAAACCGTTGCTTTTCTCTCCCAGCGACGTATTCCGACGATAGCCGACCTCCAGTTTCGGCAACCAGTTCTGACGGTTGACGCTCACGTTCTTCGCTGCCGACTGTGCAGCGGCATCGGCTGCCAGCAAAACCGCATCGCCGGCCATTACCTCATCGTATACCGCATTGTAATCGGTGACAGGTGCCACAGCAGGATAATCCTTCAAGGCAAATTCCAAAGGCATATTCCCGTTCAAAGCCAACAAGCTCTGCAGGGCTGTCCGGTGAGCTACCTCATTCTGTGCCACTTCCGTCCGCACATTCATCCGTTCCATCTTGATTTTGTTGACTTCCAGGACACCGGCATCTCCTTCTTCCAGGCGTTTCTGAAACAAAGCCAGCAGTTCGTCGGCATTCTTTCCGCGCTCACTCAGCAGTGCCTGCTTCTTGTTCAGGAAAATCAAGTCCAGACAGAGGTTTTTCGCATTCAGCAGGACGGTGCGTCTCACCTCCTCCTGCTGATGATTCAATGCACTGTGCTGCAGCTTACCAGCCTTGCTGCGGGCTGCATACAGTGTAGGAAAGTCGAATCCCTGGCTCACCACCAGTTCGGAACTGACTACCCCGCTCACGTCTTTGGAAAAGAACGGACTGTAAGAGACTGAAGGACCTTCCAGGCTGTTCTGCAGATTCACCTCCATGCGGGCTGCCTCAGTCAGCTGCTGCTGTGCCTGAAGTTCCTTATTGTGCTGCTCCACCGAACGGAGTATCTCTTCTATATTATTCTGGGCCTGCATACCTGCCGAACAGGCCAGGCATACCATCGCCATGATGCATTTCTTTTTCATAACAAGCAGTTTAATTCATTTATACACAACCTCTATCAACAACCTCATCCTTTATTTGCCCTGGGAGTACGATTCATCAGTTCATACACAATCGGTACGATGAAACCGTTCAGGAAGGTTGACGTCAGCAGTCCTCCCAAAATCACCTTGGCCATCGGACTCTGGATTTCATTACCCGACAAGTCTCCGCGCAAGGCCAGCGGAATCAGTGCCAGCGCAGAAGAAAGGGCAGTCATCAGAATCGGGTTCAGACGGTCGAGCGAGCCGTGCACGATACTCTCACGGAGCTCCATATGCTCCTGTTCACGCAACAGATTATAATGACTGATCAGCAGCATTCCGTTTCGGGTAGCAATACCGAACAACGAAATAAATCCGATAATGGCAGGGATACTCACCTCATCGATGGTCAGCCACAAGGCAAAGACTCCTCCGATCAGCGCCAGGGGCAGGTTCAGCAAAATCACTCCACTCTGGGCCGCATTCTTGAACTGCATGTAAAGCAGCAGGAAAATCACGACGATACTCATCAGCGAAGCAAGCAGCAGTACACGACTGGCGGCCTGTTCACTTTCGAACTGTCCTCCATATTCCACGTGATAACCTTCCGGAAGGCTGACTTCCTTTTCCACACGTTCCTGAATGTCATTCACCACACTGCGCAAGTCGCGTCCGCTCGTATTCGCCGAAATCACAATCTTACGCTTTACATTCTCGCGGTTGATCGTATTCGGTCCGGTAGAAGATACCACATCGGCCACGTACGTCAGCGGAATCTTGCGTCCCAGGGCATCGTCAATCATCAGGTTGCGGATACGTTCCATCGAATTGCGGTTTCCTTCCGAAGCACGCACCACCAGATTGAATGATTTTCCCTTTTCATACACCTGTGAGACCACTTCACCCGCCATATTCACCGTAACAAACTCGTTGAACTGAGGCAAGGTAATGCCATATCGTGCCAGTAACTCTCTGCGGGGAACAATCTTCAGTTCGGGACGTTCAATCTGCTGCTCCACATTCAAATCGGCAATTCCCTCCACATCCGCCACAGCAGCCTTTATCTGGTTGCCGATCATGAACATGCGGTTCAGATCATCTCCGAAAAGTTTGATGGCAATACTGGCCTGAGTACCACTCAGCATCGCATCAATACGGTGACTGATGGGCTGTCCGATTTCAATATTGGCTCCGGTAATGACCGAAAGTTTGCGACGGACCTCATCCAACAGTTCCGCATGCGAACGACCGTCCAGTTCAAAAGGAGCCTCAATCTCAGAAACATTCACGCCCAGCGCATGCTCATCCAGTTCGGCACGTCCGGTTTTCCGGGCCACCGTTTTAATCTCCGGAATAGAAAGCAGCAGTTCTTCTGCCTGACGGCCGATTTTGTCCGACTCCTCCAGAGAGATTCCCGGCATGGAACTGACATTTATGGTAAAAGAGCCCTCATTAAAAGGAGGCAGGAAACTGTGTCCCAGGGTAAAGAATACGCCCAGTGCCATCACCAGCAGCACACCGGTGCATCCCAGTACCGTCTTCTTATGATCCAGTGCCCACAGCAGTCCGCGTTCGTAATACTTTCGGAGCCAAACGGCCAGGAACGCTTCTTTAGGCAACCCGTTTTCTTTTACGTTCCGTCCGAGCAGGTAACTGCAAAGTACCGGTGTCAGCGTCAGGGCTACCAGCGTAGAAGCAAAGAGGGCCACGATAAATGCAATGCCCAGCGGCACCAGCATACGGCCTTCCATGCCACTCAGGAAGAACAAAGGCACGAAGCTGACCACAATGATCAGCGTAGAGTTCAGAATCGGCATACGTACCTCACGCGAAGCCTGAAAGACCACTTCACGCACCGGAAGCCGCTGCTCCACCGGAAGCATCCGGTTCTGCCGCAAATGTTTCCATACGTTTTCTACGTCTACGATGGCATCATCCACCAGTGAACCGATGGCAATGGCCATACCTCCCAGACTCATGGTATTGATGCTCAGCCCCATGTAATGAAGCACCAGAATGGCCACCACCAGCGACAAAGGCAGGGTAACCAGAGAAATCACCGTAGTACGTACATTGGCAAGGAAGAGGAACAATACGATCACTACAAAAATCGCTCCTTCATACAAGGAACTCTGTACGTTACTGATGGCACTCTCGATAAAACGCGACTGCCGGAAAATATCTGTCGAAATCTTGACATCGGCCGGCAGGTTCTTCTGCAAATCAGCCAGTGCCGCCTCCAGTTTCTCTGTCAGTTCAATGGTTCCGGTATTGGGCTGCTTGGTCACCGTAACCAATACGGCCGGCTTTCCCTTTTCAGAAGCCAGTCCCAGTTTCGGCTGCTGTGCCCCGATTCTGACATCGGCCACATCTTCCAGCATGACCGGAGTACCGTTGACTGTCTTCACTACCGAACGTGCCATCTTGTTCACATCCTCGGTAGAAAGCACTCCTCTGACAATGTATTCGTTTCCATATTCATAAATCACCCCACCGTTGGTGTTCTGGTTCATGTTACGGGTAGCCTCCATCACCTCTCCCAGCGTCACCCCGTAATGCATCATCCGCTCAGGGTGCAGCAAGATCTGATATTCCTTGATATCGCCGCCCAACACAGCCACCTGCGCCACACCTCCGGTAGAGAGAAGGCGCGGCCGGATGGTCCAGTCGGCCAGCGTACGCAAGTCGAGCATGGAAGTACTGTCGGCAGTCAGTCCCACAATCAGCAATTCCCCCAGGATAGAAGACTGAGGTCCTAAAGTCGGCTTTCCTACGTAGTCAGGAAGCCCCTCTGCAGCAGCAGCCAGCTTCTCCGATACAATCTGACGGGCCAGATAAATATCCGTATCCCAATTAAATTCCACCCATACCACCGAAAAACCGTTGGTAGAAGAAGAACGCACACGACGTACTCCCGTAGCCCCGTTGACCGCAGTCTCAATCGGGAAAGTCACAATCTGCTCTACCTCTTCGGCAGCCATTCCCCGGGCCTCTGTCATCACCACCACCGTAGGCGCATTCAAGTCGGGAAACACATCCACCTCTGTATGAAAAGCAGTATAGGTACCTCCCACCAGCAACAAAATCGAAGCTACCAGAACCAGCAGACGGTTCTGTAACGAAAAGTGTATAATTTTATTCAGCATAGTCCGTATACTTTTTCTCAATGATTATGTGTATGTCCCGGAATGGCATTGGCCGCAGAAGCCAGTTTTACATGAATAGCCCCCTGAACTACGATTTCTTCTCCTCCTTTCAGACCGGAAAGCACCTCTACGCGGCCTCCGTTGGATGCACCGATCCGTACCTCAACCTTCTGGTAGCAGTCCGCATCCAGTTTCTGATACACAAAATAGGTACCCTGTTCTTCGGTCAGCGCACTGACCGGAAGCGAGATTACTCCGTTCCGTTCTTCACCCAACAGGAATATTTCGGCGAATGCCCCCGGAAGCAAGTCACCCCGGTTATCCAGTTCGAAAGTCACCGGAATATAGAGAGAAGAATTTCCTGAAGTACGTCCATACGACAGCAAACGACCATTCAAGTCCTCCAGTCGATAAGTCCGGTCTCCATAATTTGTCCGGAAATTAGCCGAAACCACCGAGCGGAGATTCGGATAAAAGCGTTCAGATACATCCGCACGAAGCTGCAGACGACGGGAACGGGTTACACTCAGCAGCGACTGTCCTACAGTCACATAATCTCCTTCTTTTACCAGACAAGCCTTGACATATCCTCCTACCGGTGAAACGACAGCCACTCCCCGTCCGTTCTTGCCGGGCGACAAAGCTTCGTAAGCGATTCTGGCGTTTTCATAATTTTCTCTCAACTGATTGAAATCTTTCTGCGATACAATCTGTTTGTCCACCAGTTTGGCAGCCCGTTCATATTCGGCCTTGGCGGTTTCATACGCAATCCGGGCACGCTTAACAGGATCTCCATCCTGCAGATTATCGGCAGAGACAGTCAGCAAAGTCGCATGCTCCGCCACCTGACTACCTTCAGTCAGTGTACGGGCAAAAGAAACCACCCCCGACACACTGGCCACCACCGTCACCTCATCTCCCTGGGCCGAAAGCAACTGGCCGCTGGCAGGGATGACCTGCCGGAATGTGCCCGGCTCGATTTTCATGACCTCTACTCCTGCAGCCTTGGCCTTTTCGGCAGTAAGAACAATTTCTCCCGAATGTCCTTCATGACTTTCTTCCTGATGAAGCGCTGCCTCATGTTCCTCGTGATTATGACCTTCATGACCCTCTTCCTGATGAAGCGCCGCTTCATGTTCCTCGTGGTTATGACCCTCATGTCCGTGGCCGGAACAACTTCCCATAAAGAGCCCCAGTGCACAGATCCCCATCCAAAAATTATATTTCATGGCAATAAATATATAATAGTAAAATTAAAACAGTTATCTTCTGAATTCACACACAAAGATACATGCCTCCCCGTGCAAACGGGTTGCATCATACCTCTTGACAGACCTGTGTCAGGCCGTCATTACAAAGAGAAGAAAAAAGAAGGAGGCGCACGGAGTCCACTGGCCCGCAACACATTACGGGCATACAGACGTTCCACATAAATCCCTTTTTCCTGAGAAGAAGAGACTTCCGGAAGCATCCACGTGCGACAAGTAGTCAGAAATGAATATAATATCGAATAAAAAGAATAATCGGGACCGACATCCTCCGAATGATTATCGGAAGAAGCAAACTGAAGGTTGGTAGCGCAACTGCCCCCACAGCAATTGTGAGCGGCATTCTCAGCCGGCGTATCGTGCGGACACGAGTCCTTTTCACCGTGTACGGCACACAATACCTCCCAGTCGGACTGCAAGCAAAGATTGTCTGCATGATGATGATGGGGAAATACAGCCACCACCTGTGTCAGCACACAGATGACCAGTAACAGATATGACTTAAATTCCCTTTTCATCGCTCATTCTTACTTATAAAACAAGCGCAAAAATAATGAAAAAAGTACACCCGCTCAAATCTTTTTCACGCACACATACTAAAAAAACAAAATAACCCCTATCTCAAACTACAGTGATAGAGGTTATTCCTATGGGGAGAAAGAATGACTTCCCCTCCCCTTTCATAAATATGTCAAATGCTCAAATCCGTAAAATTATTTACAGTTTCCTGCACAGCGGGGCTTAATCTGCTTGAAGAAATCATTGCCCTTATTATCCACCAGAATAAATGCAGGGAAATCTTCTACTTCAATCTTCCAGATAGCTTCCATACCCAGTTCCGGATATTCTACGCATTCAATGCTCTTGATGTTGTTCTGAGCCAGGATAGCAGCCGGACCACCGATAGATCCCAGGTAGAAACCACCGTGCTTCTTACAAGCATCAGTTACCGCCTGGCTACGGTTACCCTTCGCCAACATGATCATAGAACCACCGTGACTCTGGAACAGGTCTACATACGGGTCCATACGTCCGGCAGTAGTCGGTCCCATAGAACCACATGCCATGCCAGAAGGAGTCTTGGCCGGACCAGCATAATAAATAGGATGATCCTTGATATACTGAGGCAAATCTTCGCCGCGGTCAAGACGTTCTTTCAGTTTTGCATGAGCGATGTCACGTCCTACGATAATAGTACCGTTCAAAGACAGACGGGTAGCTACCGGATACTTATCCAGTTCAGCCAAGATTTCCGACATCGGACGGTTCAGGTCGATGCGTACTGCATTGCCTTCACCAGCCTGACGCAATTCTTCCGGAATCAGTTCACCCGGATTAGAGTCGAGTTTTTCAATCCAGATACCGTCCTTATTGATCTTACAACGGATGTTACGGTCTGCCGAGCAAGAAACACCCAGACCTACCGGACAAGAAGCTCCGTGACGAGGCAAGCGGATGATGCGTACATCATGTGCATAATACTTACCGCCGAACTGAGCACCGAGACCGATACGATGTGCTTCTTCCAACACCTGTTTTTCCAGTTCTACATCGCGGAAAGCACGTCCGTACTCATTTCCGGTAGTAGGCAGATTATCATAAAAACGAGTAGAAGCCAGTTTCACAGTCAGCAGGTTCTTTTCAGCCGATGTACCACCGATTACAAATGCAATGTGGTAAGGAGGACAAGCAGCTGTACCCAGAGTCTTCATTTTCTCAACCAGGAAAGGAACCAGAGTAGCCGGATTCAGGATAGCCTTGGTTTCCTGATACAGATAAGTCTTGTTGGCAGAACCACCACCCTTAGTCACGCACAGGAATTCATATTCCATTCCCTGAGTAGCCTCAATATCAATCTGAGCCGGCAAGTTGCAACGGGTGTTCACTTCCTCATACATGGTAAGAGGAGCATTCTGAGAATAACGCAGGTTTTCTTCCGTATAAGTCTTGTATACACCCAGTGAAAGAGCTTCTTCGTCACAGTATCCAGTCCATACCTGCTGTCCTTTTTCACCGTGGATAATTGCCGTACCAGTATCCTGACAGAAAGGCAAAACACCCTTGGCAGCCACTTCCGCATTGCGTAAGAAAGTCAGCGCCACATACTTATCGTTATCGCTAGCTTCCGGGTCGGTCAGAATCTTAGCTACCTGTTCGTTATGAGAACGGCGCAGCATAAAAGACACATCACGAAAAGCAGCATTCGCCATTGCTGTCAAACCTTCCTTTTCGATTTTCAGGATAGGTTTTCCTTCAAACTCGCTTACAGAAACATAGTCCTTGGTAAGCAAATAATATTCAGTCGTATCATGTCCGTGTTCGAACATTGGCTGATACTTGAATTCAGGTGTTGCCATAATATAAAATATTAATTGTTAGTTATAGTGACACAAAGTTACAAAGTATTATTGAAATTTTTCCTTAATGAAGATAAAAATATTTCCTTTTCTGCCGGTCAGTCCATGGCCCGGAGCAAATCCCGCTGCAATACATCCACTCCCGGGAAACCGACATAACGGTCCTGCAACTTACCATCGTAGCTGATGATCAGGTAGCCCGGTATCCCCGTAATCCCGTACGAACGGCACAGATACTCCCACTGCCTCTGCGTCAGCCGGTAATGGATTCCATTCATCTCAGCAATTGCCGCCAGCCACTCCCGCTCGGGGGAAGAAGGAGGTGTCAGATAAATATACGTCACATCCATTCCCGCCAGTTTCTTTTTCAGCCAGCCAATGGCCTTCATGCTCTTCCGGCAAGGTCCGCACCACGTAGCCCAGAAATCAACCAGGATAGCTCTTCCCTTATGTCCGGAAATAATCTCCGGCAAAATATCCGCTCCCTGCACCAGGGTATCCAGACGGGCTATCACATACGTTTCCGAAGCCTTCGCCTGTTCGGCCACTGCCTGTAAGTCTTGCAGTCTGTTCTTCACATAGGTTCCGATTTCCGGATTGGCTATCTTGCCCAACTCTTTCCGGTCGGCAGCGCCCAATGTATGCTGTTCCTGCATCTTCCGATACACCTCACGGGCCACCTTCATATCCTCCCAGCAATCCACTGCCTGTCCCTGCTCACGCTCCATCCGGCTCAGATAAGTCATATAGCCTTGCGCATAACGAAGCCACAAAGGATTCTCCGGCAACCATTCCGTACCGTCCGCTCCGGCAGCCAGCCAGGCACTCAAACGCTGATTGGCCTGAAGATAAGTCTTGCAGGCATTTCCGACAGCCTCATCGCCCTCCATTCTTCTTTCCGCCTTCTCCACTTCATCCCATCCGCTCATCTTCAACGGATAAGTTCCCAGAGAAAGGTCCGAGTTGATGGCCGAAGCCGCCCCGTCAAACCAAGCCTTCCGTACTCCCCGGAATTCCTCTTTCAGCAGACGCGATGCCGACATGCTCAATCGGGGCAGATGCACATATACCGTCAGTTCCTTTCCCGGCACCAGAAACAGGTTCAGTTTTCCCTGATTGATATTCAGTTCCGCTCCTCCGGGCAGCAGCAAGTCGGCCTCAATATGGAACGACCCATCCTGACGTATTTTCACAGCCTCTCCGCTCAGGCTGCCTCCCAGCCAGTCGTTGAAGCGGAAGGACGCCTTGACTTCCATACCCTCGTCATACCCCAGTACATACCCGTTGATCACCGTTTTTCCGGCCCGCAATACCGGTTCGGGAAGTACCTCCTCCCTCCGGTCCGGTTCCGTCTGCAAGAAACTCGGTACATACACATAAGGCTCTTTCCGGGTCAACTGAACTCCCCAGATGCTCCATCCCTCTTCCTTTTCCAGAAAATCGAGGACATGCACTCCCTGTGGAACCGGAGGAAAGAAAAGACTCATCAGGTGACTTCCCGAATCCCCGATCTGTTCCGGCTCGGTCTTCCCATCCACAGATACGTGCTCCGCCTTCTGCAAGAGCAGTTCCTGAGAAGCCGTCTTCAGTACCGTATTCGACGAAATGACCACAGCCTCCCCCGGATTTCCATACACCATCACATCCACCTGCGTATCCTCCATTCCCTGAACGATCCGCTTGATTTCTATCTTCGAAGTATTCGACGTAATAAAACGAGGCAAATTCACCTCACGCCGGTGATAAGCGTTTGCCTGCAGTAAGATGCAGCACAAAGCGCAAATCGCCAACCAATATTTTTTCCACATATTCCAATTAAAATCTTCAGTTCTTCTGTAATAACGGCTGCAGACGATCCAGCAATTCATTTCCCAGATCTGTCTTTATCCGGATATGTTCCAGGACAGCCATCACGAACGGATTACTTTCAAATGCCCCACGCACCTGTTCAAAATCCTGCTGCTGTTCCGCCTTGTCTCCATCGGCTCCGAATCCGGTCATTGAAGTCAGTGAGAATTCCTTCTTCGCATCCTCATACACCATCCGGTCGAGGCGCACGACGGCTTCCTGCCACTGCGTCACAATGGCCGCAATCTCCCTGGCAGTGATCTTGTCAGGCTCCAGGCCATAGAATTCCAGCATCTTGCCATAAGCCCAGGTCCATTCATACGTATAATAAAGCTTGTGCATCTCCACAAAGCGTGCATGAATCTCTTCCATCGACTTCAAACGGCCCGACTCCACGTCCTCCATCAGACGCTCAATCTCACTCTTCGGAGCAATCAGTCCGGAAATGTCCACCCATTCTCCCGTTCCGACCGGAACATCCGGCAGCAGCCTCTTCCGGATATCCTCATCCGATGCAAACTGCAGGTTCTCCAGGCGCTTGATCACCGAATTTCCCAAGAATTTATGAATCGCCGTCTCATAAAATCCGATTCCCTTGTTCAGGGCCACATTCTTTATCTTCGCACTCTGATAAGAATAGATTTCCGAAGTCTCTCCCGATACCCGGGCCAGATTCTTCAGAATCTCCCTTCCTTTCATCATCTTCTGAATGGTATACGGACTCAGCAGGTTATAATTAATCTGATCCAGACGGTCCGGATCTTTACGCAAATCTCTTTTCGGCCATTTCTGGGCATCACGGATGGTACCCACGCTCCGCAGGTTCACTCCCGGCACCAGATACGTAGTATTCTTATCCTCTATCAGATACGAAAAAGGCAGGTCAGAAGTATCCGGATGTTTCACATGACGTCCCATCACCAGTGAAAAGGCTCCGATACGCGCCGGCCACAGAATGTAAGAATCGGAAGTTGTCTTGGCACCGCGCTCCAGCGCTCCCTGATGAATCGGCCCTAATTTATACATGTGGTTGCTCTGGTTCGAACCCGATCCGGCATTCATAAACGAGAACATACCGGCAATCAGCAGGGTCGACTTATGGTGTGTCACCGTAAACGGTCCGGCAAAGATAGCGCACGCCTCTCCGTTCTCTTCCTGGCAATTACTGAAAAACAAGGAATCAGAGGCCGAGTAATTATGCCCCATGTGGCAAGCCTGACCCACGAAACACCGGGTCAGCGTCGTACCGTCTTCGATACGCGAGCCGCTCGAAACAATAAAGTCATCACAGATTACTCCCTGTCCGATATGTACCGGATCGGCCTGATTGCTGTTGATTGAGCCATTTTTCAGACGTCCGGCTCCTTCTATCTCACAATAGTCCCCGATGCACACGTTCTTTATGTATCCGGAATCCACAATCGTCACGTGACTTCCAATCTTTCCGGTTTCCGAAGCCTTCTCCTCCACATAACCGGCAACCAGTTCCTTCAGTTTCCCGATCAGTTGCGGACGATGGCGGTACAGCGCCATGATATAAGCCTGCTGTGCCGACAGACGGTCGTAAATCACCACCTCCCGTCCTCCGGTCTCGTTCAGGACCGAAACTTCCACTCCGTTTCCGAAAGCACTTTTGCGGTCGACCAGGATAATATCCACGTTCTCGATAAAGGTATGGTCCCCGATCTCGTAATTGGCAATGTAATTCTTCACATACTCAATGCAACAATCGTTACCCACCGTTACATTATGCAGCGTCACATACGACAGTCCGGCATGCTTCGCAATTCCCCCCGGAAGATGAAATTCACTTTCAAAAGTTCCCAGGTACACCTTACCCGAGAACCGGGCATGACATACATGATCTGGAGTAAATGCTTCAGCGGCCCAAACTTCCGACCAATCTGCAGCAGTACAGGCCTGAGCCTCCAATTGTACAATTTCTTCCGGTCTCAAAGAGCGATAACTTCTTTCCATAAATACCTATTCCGTTTAGTTATATAATATAAAGCCTCCTAACAAACAAAGTGACAGACCTGTGAAGCCAACTGCCATCATTCCGCCACACGATCCGTCACTCTGCCCGATTTGTCCTTTATTCTTCGTACGTCTGATAGAGGAAGTCATTATACGGGTACTTCTGTACATGAAGTTCCTTGACTTTCTTGTAAATGACTTCTCTCAATTCGTCAATATTCAACTTATTCTTTGCCGAGATGAAAATGCAGTTCTCATTCATCTTCGCCATCCAGGTGCTCATCAACTCTTCCAGCGTAATGTTTTCCTTTGTCTTCGGAGTCAGGTCATCGGCGGCTTTTTCCACATAAGTATAAGCATCAATCTTATTGAAAATAATCATGGTCGGCTTTCCGCCCGCTCCCAGATCGGCGATTGTCTTGTCCACCACCTTGATCTGTTCCTCAAAGTCGGGATGTGAGATATCCACTACATGCAGCAGCAGGTCGGCCTCGCGCACCTCATCCAGTGTCGACTTGAAAGAATCTACCAGGTCGGTAGGCAACTTCCGGATAAATCCGACTGTATCCGACAGCAGGAAAGGCAGGTTGTCGATAATCACCTTGCGCACCGTCGTATCGAGGGTCGCAAACAACTTGTTTTCTGCAAAGACATCACTCTTTGCCATCAGGTTCATCAAGGTCGATTTTCCGACGTTGGTATATCCCACAAGGGCCACACGGATCAGACGGCCGCGGTTCTTGCGCTGCGTACTTTTCTGCGTATCAATCTCTGCCAGACGCTGCTTGAGCAACGACATACGGTTCAAGATGATACGGCGGTCCATTTCCAGCTGCGTTTCACCCGGTCCACGAAGTCCCACCGAACCTTTACCGCCGCCGGCACCGGAACCACCTCCCTGACGTTCCAAGTGTGTCCACAGACGCTGCAGGCGCGGCAACATGTATTTATATTGTGCCAGTTCCACCTGTGTCTTGGCATTTGCGGTCTGCGCACGCATGGCAAAAATATCCAATATCAATGAAGTACGGTCAAGAATCTTCACCTTCAGCTCATTTTCAATGTTACGAATCTGCTTCGCCGAAAGTTCATCATCGAATATCACCATACCGATTTCTGTCTCTTTCTCCTCATTCTGCAGCGCCAAGTATTCCTTTATTTCCTGCAATTTTCCCTTTCCCACATAAGAAACCGAGCTGGGAGTATCCAGTTTTTGTGTAAAACGCTTTACCACCTCCGCTCCGGCAGTCTCTGCAAGAAAAGCCAGTTCATCCAAATATTCATTGGTTTTACGTTCATTCTGAGACTGAGTAATCAATCCCACCAAAACAGCCTTTTCGGTCTGTGCTTCAGATATTACAAATTCTTTCATTCAGTCTGTATACTACATAATTTCTAAACATCGCAAATATACAGAAAAAGCGTGCATCTTATAAAGAGACGCACGCTTTTTTATTGCGGAATCTTAAAATTCCGGCCTGATTTATGACAAAAATATTTTTATTTTAGTCATTCTGCTCGGTAATCGCATCGTTGGCATTCAGTTCCTTATCCGGAATCTGATAAATAAACAATTTACTACCGGCTTCTACCGTTTTCGGAGCATTCGGACTATGATTTACCGCATGAGTTCTATCCAGATTTTCTCCACGGCGCTTCATATCCAGCAGTCTTCGTCCTTCGCCCCACATTTCAATACGCTTCTGAATTTTGATTTCCTCCAACAGTTCATTACCCGACTTAGTACATGTATAATCAGGTACACGAGTCTTCATAATCTCCTCCAGCATTGCCTTTGCCTCTTCTGGCTTATTGTCATTATACAAAGCCTCCGCAGCCAAGAAATACATTTCACCTGTTCTCAGAAAAATATAGTCAGAACTGAAGGTATCTCCTTTCTTCAGAGAGCCTACATCCACAAATTTATGCTGGACATACTGCTGTACCTTGTAATGGGGGTCACTGGTTTCCTTGATTTCAATACCAAACCATCCTTTACGGATATCATTGGCGGCAATCTTGTCGTATAAATCGCTGGCAATCATTTTATAGCTCTTCAACGCTCCACCATATCCCGGAGCAAATGGATCCATATGACTCATAAATGAAGCATAGAAAGTATTGGTTTCCGCATTGATATCTGCTCCCCAGAGAACCTCGCTCAGTCCGAGGTCATTGAATCCAGACAAAAGTTCATCTTTGCTCATCAGTTTTCCACCTTCGATGGCCAATTTTGCATACTTGGCAACTTCTGCCCACTGATCTTTATGGTCATTTACAAAAGACAATACATTGGCATAAATAGCTGCAGCAGCATATTCATTCAATTCACTCTTGCTGGAAATACCTTTCCCTTTCAAGAGATTATATCCCTTGTCAATATCCGAGAGAATCTGTGTATATACCTCGCCTACAGGAACCCGTTCAGGACGAGTATACGCTTCTGTATAGATAGGAATACCCGGTTTTTCCTTATTCCACTGATAAGGCTGCTGGTACAGGTTAATCAACCAGAAATAGCAGTAAGCTCTCACAGTATAGCTTTGTCCCAACATCTTCTGCACATTCTCCGCGCTCTGGTCTTCCAACGTAGAAAGTTTGGCAATTACCTCATTGGCACCACTGATAACCGCATAAAGTTCCTGCCAGCAAGTGGTAGGCCGACGGTATGACGAGCCTCTATTGTCCAGGAAATAATCATATACAAAGAAGTTCTGAGTCATATAGGCCATATCATCTCCCATCATATCGGTAGCCAGTTCAAATGCCTTCAAACCAAAGTCATCATGACTAGCCCGAGCTTCCGGAGCGAACAAGTTTTTATAATAACCAGTAATATATCCTTTTATTGCATCCGGATTTCTTTCAATAGCATCCTGAACTTGCTCTTCCGAAGCATTTTCAGAAGGAAGTCTGTTCAAGAAATCATCGCCGCATGATGCAAATAAAAACGGAGCGGCTAACCACAATATATATTTTGAATATTTCATAAATTTCCTGTTTTTATTAGAAGTTGATATTTACACCAAATGAAATAGCACGGATTGCAGAATAGTTCGCTGCAGAATATCCATATTCATACTGGCGCGGATCCAATCCTTTTCTCTTTGAGAACATAGCGACATTATCTGCCGACACATAAATACGAGCAGAATTAGCCTGAATAGCCTTCATCCATTTATTCGGGAATGTGTAACCCAATGAGATGTTGCGGATATTGAAATAGGAAGCATCTATCAAGAAACGAGAAGACTGCTGATTGGCATTTTGTGAACCGTCCATAATAGGCACATCCGTATATTTGTTTTCAGGAGTCCAGGCATTGAGAATATCATTGTGCCAGTTAGATCCGATGTTGCTTCCTGCGTGCATAAAGTTAGCATACATTGAGTCGTACAACTGTCCGCCAATCTGGAAGTTCGTACCGATTGAGAAGTCAAAGTTCTTATATGAGAAGTCCATGCTCAGTCCACCTTGGAAATCTGGAAGAGTAGAGCCCAAATCATACTTGGAAGCCTTTGAATAATCTTCAGTTACCGTACGTCCTATCACATTGCCTTTCTCATCTTTTTCGTCCATATACCATTGTGCAGCACCTGTTTCAGGATTTACTCCTGCATACTCATAAGTATACAAGTCATAAATTGAACCACCTTCTGTCAAGCGGAACAAAGAAGCTGTACCATGAATAATACCATCTTTTCTCTTTTCTTCCGGCAGACTGATAATTTTATTTCTGTAATGAGTACCATTAAAAGAAATCACCCATTCAAAATCTTCTGTCCGTACCGGAGTTCCAGTCACAGTAAATTCAATACCCTGGTTCTTCATATCCAACAGGTTCATCGGGATATACGAAATACCCGAAGAAATCGGATAAGGCATATTGTACAACATGTCAGAAGTATTCTTCAAGAAGTATTCCATATCAAACTTCAAACGATGATCAAAGAAGGCAGACTCAATACCGACGTTCAAGTTCTTACTCTTTTCCCAAGTCAAGTCCTTGTTGCCGCGATATACTTCTACTACAGAGAAGTCACCGTTATTATTTGATACTTTATACTGCTTCAAGTAAGGCTGGTATACCGGATTTTTAGCTTCATCCAGAATACCGTCATTACCCTGAGTACCAAAGCTTGCCTTTACTTTAAGGTCATTCAGCCACTCCACATCTTTCAGCCATTCTTCCTGTGTCATTCTCCATGAACCACCTACAGACCAGAATGTACCTCTACGATTATCCGGGTGGAATTTAGAAGAAGAGTCTGTACGCAGACTTGCTGAGAAATAATATTTGTCAGCATAGTCATAATTCAGACGACCGAAGAAACTTTCAATACTGTGTTCCTGAGTATATGACTCCATATCACTCATTGTAATTGCATTGTTGAACTCCGGATTACCAACGGTATAGAAATTATATTTATGAGTATACTGATAGCTGGTAATATAGAGGTAAGACTCATGTCCGACCATCACGTCGAATGAGTGCTTGCCCAATGAATTTGCATAGCTGGCAATCTGATTGGCAGTAAACGACTGAGAACGAATATTGTACTTATAAGTACGTCCGTTTACTTTAGCGGCATCACCGTAAAGCTGGTTCATATGGTCTGTACGTACCTGATTAATCAAGTCGTAACCAATATTGGCACTCAGTTTGAAGCCTTTGAACAAATTCAGATTTACAGAACCACGGCCCGAGAAATTATCATTTAATGTACGGTGCACATCCAAGTCGGAATTTGCGGCCACATTCTGATTCGCAAAACCACCTAAACGTGTACTGTAAGTACCGTCACCAAAATCATATATTGGTTGTCCTGCTTCATCAAAAATCTGCACACCGTTAGCATCGTATGCATATACCGGATAGATTGGAGCAATCTGCTGAGTAAACATAAATGCATTAGAGAAATTACTCAAAGAAGCACCTTCAGCCTGTCCTGCGTTTTTCTCACTTCTGGCATAAGACAGGTTTCCACTTAAATCAATGTATTTATTGACTGTATGAGTAATATTGGCACGAGCCGAAAAACGGTCAAAGTTTGTATTGCGCAAAATACCTTCGTCTTTCAAATATCCCAAGGAGAGGAAATGAGTGCTTTTTGAACTACCGCCTTGTACACTGACATTATATTCCTGACGTGTACCATTGTGCAAGGCTTCTTTAGCCCAGTCGTCATTGTGTTTCAAGGGAGCACTTGAAACCACACCATCAGGTGTTACCATTGCATTGTTGGCTACCCCTACAAACGGGTTGTAACCAATCTTATTGATCAAGTCTTCCGAGGCCTTTGCACCATCACCCAACTGATTCTTTCCTACCACCCAGGCAGTCTGCACATAGGCTCTCTGATCCTTCATGATATCATATTCAGGAATAGCACGTGTATTAACACCCCAACGGGCCTCTACGCTCACACGGCTTCTATCAGTTGAACCTTTTTTAGTAGCAATCATTACCACACCGTTTGCAGCACGAGAACCGTAAAGAGCAGCAGATGCCGCATCCTTCAAGATTGACATACTTTCAATATCCGATGGATTCAACGCATTTACAGCGCTTTCTTCATATGGCATACCATCTACGATATAAAGAGGAGCAGAAGAAGCACTGAAAGATCCAATACCACGGATACGGATTTTTGAGTTTTCACCAGGCTGACCACTAGTAGATATCACCTGTACACCTGCAGCAGCACCTTCAAGTGCTTTGGAAACAGAAGAGACTTGTAACTTAGCGATATTATCACCACTGACTGCGGCAGCCGAACCTGTGAAGGATGATTTTTTAGCTGTACCGTATGCTACAACCATTACTTCATCAAGCTGTTCAGAATCAGACTTCAAGGAAATCTTCACCACCGGCTTGATTGCAACTTCCTGGCTCTGCAATCCGATGAATGAAACCACCAAAGTCTTGGCGGAACTTTTCATACAAACAATCCTGCTGATTTACAGATAATTACTATTCTTAACGGAAAAGTTTAAAATCTCCCTCCATCACGGCTCCAGATAGTCTGTTCTACCTTGAAAATCTCCGATTTTCTACCCGAAATTACTCCGAAACATGCCTCATTCTCCCATTTCCATAAAAACAAAAGAGACCGCACTCAAACAAGTGCAGTCTCTTTTTCAGACCATTTATACTGTCAGATCTTACTCGTGTGTTTTCCTAAAAAATCAGATTTTATTAGCGAGTACCATTGGCCCACCATACATTTTCAGTGAACACGTATTGTCCGTTACCGTATGCACTCTGTACATTCGGGTTTGCACTGACTTCGTCACTTCCGTATGGGGCACGCAACGGGAATTTGTTTTCGTTCTGGAATCCGTAGAAAGTCTTCAGGTCTTTTCCTTCTGCCATCAGACGACGTACATCGTTGTAGCATTCTGTAGTTTCACCATTCGATCCCCACATTGCAATGTACTTCTGAATCATGGTTTCCTTCAACGGGTCTGCATCAAACAGTGCTGCGATTTCTGTATCGAAGTATTCTTTTGCTTCTTCTTCTGTCAGTGCAGCTACGTCATTGGCAGTAATCGGATAACTTGTCTGCTTCAATCCTGAAGCCACATTTTTCTCCATATTCATCAATCCGGCTACTACCGCATCCTTCAAGACTGATTTAGCCTCATCCAGACGTTCCAGACGTACCAGGGCTTCTGCTTTCAGGAAGAGCAGTTCATGGTAGCTCTGCAGATAAGTAGGAGCATCGCTGGCAAATCCGAAGATAGAAGTCACGTACTTACGCTGGTCCTGATCCGGTTTACCGTTAGGAGCCAACAGCTGTTTTGATTCGTCCAGATCCTTGATCTGTGTGCCTTTGCTGTTGTTGTCGAGGGCAGTGACATACACACGCTGCAAGCGCGGGTCCTTGCGGGCAACCAGTTTATCATACATACTCTTGCTGGCAGCCATGTATTCGCGGCTGTCGAAGAAGTCATAGCACGGGTTGCGGTTGGTCATTCCATCGTAGATGGTAAAGGCAGCCTGTTCGTCTGTCGACTGAGCCGCTTTGCTGATACAGTCCAGAATTGTTTCCAGGGTAGCTTCCTTATCAGTTGCTTTGTTCAGCGTATGCATCAGGTAGCGGGCTTTCAGTCCATAAGCCAGTTTCAGCCATTTGTTAGCAGCGGTACTTCCTCCACCGAACAGGATATCCTGTGCTCCCGGACCTCCGGTAGCGTGTTCGTCTCCACGTGGAAGATCGTCGATAGCCGCATTCAGGTAGTCCATGATTGCATTGTAGATGCTTTCCTGCTTGTCCAGTTCCGGAGTCATGAACTGAGGCTTACCGTTATCCAGGTTCGGCAGAGCTGCCTGACTGAACGGTGCATCACCGAATGCGTCGGTAATCAGAGCGGCATTGATGGCAGCCAGCACTTCTCCCATTCCTTTTGTAGTGTAATTACCCGACTGTGCACCGCCTTCTGCGCATCGGTCAATAATGATACGGGCATTCTTAAGCGTGCTGTACAAGTTGGTCCACACGTTATTATAGGTAGTAGACGAGTACACTTCTGTGGTACGGGTCTCTGCATTCCACAACTGGTTGAAAACTCCGACTTCCTGTTCGATGTATGAAGAAAAATAATGGTTGAAATCTCCTCCCACGTTGCTGAACGCTGTTGCTGTAATCGCATCGGTCAGTATAAACTTGGCATCCACCTGATGAGGGTTATCACGGTCGGTGTTTATTTTGTCCATTTTATCCTCGGAACAAGACATCATTGTACCTGCCACCAGAGCCATAGACAAATAAAAACGGATATTTTTAAATGTATATTTCATAATGAATCTGCTTAAAATTTAAATGTTAAACCAAAACCATAGCTTGATGTACCCGGCATAGAGAATCTTTCAAATGCTCCGGCCATGTTGTTGTTACCCAGGGTAGCTTCCGGATCCAAACCTGGCAGCTGTGACCAGATCAGGATGTTGCGGGCAAACACATTGGCTGTGATGTGCAGGAATTTCTTGTCTACAATCGGATAGCTCAATGCAATTTCACGCAACTTGATGAATGAGTTGTCGTATACAGAAGCTTCATCGATTGAGTTCAGAGCATTGAAGTAATCGAATGCATTCTCACCCTTGATCATGATGTCGTTCGGAGAGTAAGAACCGTCTGCATTCTGTTTTACGGCCGGCAGTTCGAACAGGAATTCTTCCTGCTTGCGGTAATCAGCTGAGCGCTGTGTCACACCGTAGTAGTCGAGTACACCCATTGTACCGCAATACATCTGTCCACCCTGCTTCCAGTCGAACACTGCCGACAGACGGAACTTGAACAGTTCGATGCTTGTATTAAATCCTAAGCGGAAGTCCGGAGAAATCTTTCCGATCACCTGCGGCTCACCAGCCATCGGCATACCGTTCTCATCTACGACGATATCACCGTTTTCATTGCGCAGGTATCCTGTACCATAAATAACCGGGAACTTGTCGCCGATGCTGGCACGTACCTGAGGAGTTACGAATCCACCCAACATGATGCTGTTTACACCGTCAGCCAGTTCATCTACGTAGTTGTCAATCTTAGAGAAGTTGAATCCGAAATCCCAGTAAAAGTTCTTCTTGTCAATCGGCTTCACTGTCAGTGACAATTCGTGTGCGTTAGTATGGATGGCACCTCCGTTGGTAATCATTTCGCTGTAACCGGTAGATGGAGACAATGGCACAGGGAAGATCTGGTCTTTTACATTCTGACGTGAATAAGTATAGTTCAATGAGATCAGGCCGTGCCAGAAAGCAAGATCCAGACCAAGTTCATACGATTTAGTGTTCTGAGGTTTCAGGTTCGGGTCATAAATTCTGTAATAAGGAATGTATGAAGTAACCGAACCGAACGGATACTGGATAGGAGTTCCGGCAGAGAAACCGCCACCGTAACCCGGCACTGCATAGAAGTTTTCAATGTATTCTCCAGCCATACCTACTTCTGCATACGAACCACGTACCTTACCGAAGGTCAGGACTGAGTTGTCTTTCAGGAAAGGAAGTTCTGTAAAGATCCATCCCAAAGATACTGACGGATAAGTAAACGAACGGTTGCCGCGCGGCATTGAAGACACAATATCATTACGCACTGTAGCGTTGAAGTACAGCATGCTCTTCCATGACAGAGACAAGTTGGCAAAGTTTCCGACCGTACGCTTTTTAGTCGTACTCTGGTTAGACTGGAAAGAAGTCGCGTTTCCGATATGGTTCCATCCCGGGAAGTTGAAGTTATATCCTTCTGCAGTCGTCACACGTGTTGCCTTGTCTACCCATTCATTACCGTAGATAAGGTTGAAGTTAAAGTTGCTGTTCACCTGCCAGTCGTAAGTAACTGTCAGCAAAGAGTTCATTTCAGTGATGGTATACGAATCCTGTCTTGAATATCCTGTCGGATAGCTTGAGTCACCGTATCCGTAGTTATCTGAATAGATTGTGTTGTAAGCATCCACACCCAACTGATATTTTGCAGTAAGGTTATGGTTTTCTGTTCCGAAATTCGTATGATACTGTGCATACGCATTTCCGAAGAAGCGCTGTGAGCGTTCTTCGAACGAGTTATTCTCAGTAGCCCAGTAAGCGTTGTTGAAAGTAGACGAACGATAGTTGTTCTGAGTATACGGGTCGCCTTCAATGTGTGAAGGAATACCGTTGAAGTCGTAGCTTGAAGGTGCACCATAGATAGTAGCTACCACACCTTCGTTACCGGCACTCTGTTTCTGGATCTTAGAAGTGATGAAGTTACCGCTGAAACCAGTGCTCCAGTTCTCGCTCAAGTTGGCAGTTGCATTCAGTTTGGCATTGTATCTGTCCATACCGGTATTCGGAATGATACCTTCCGAATTGCTGTTACCCAAAGAGAATGAATAATAACCTTTGTCGAATGCCTGAGCCACGTTCACGTTGTTGCTCCAGGAAACTCCAGTATTGAAGAATTCCTTGGCATTGTCATAAGCCTGAGGCACTGCCCATGGGTCCAGTCCCGCAGCTGCACGCTGAGGCACATAATACATACCTTCGTGCTTACCGTATTTCTGAGTATATTCATTGTCGGTATTACCACCATAAGTAAGGTCGTTTGCCAGGTCAGAGATCAGCGGTCCCCATGCAGTAGAAGCGTAAGGTGAATACACACCGTCCACACCCTGTGCGAATTCTTTCTGGAAATCCGGCAAAGTAGAAACCTTTTCGAATGACAGGTTCGTATTCAATGTCACTGTCGGTTTGCCTTTAGAAGCTCCCTTTCCGCTCTTTGTCGTAATGACAATCACACCGTTCGAAGCTCTCATACCATACAGTGCCGAAGCAGCCTGTCCTTTCAGAATGTTGATGCTTTCGATGTCGTTCGGGTCAATATCCACCGCACGGTTGGCAAAGTCGGCACCAGCCACACTACCGGTGTTACGGCTGTCTGTATCAATATCTGAAGCAGAAGAAATAGGCATACCGTCGATTACATACAACGGAGTATTGTCACCGGTAAACGAACGTACACCACGGATGACAATCTGTGAAGAGGCTCCAGGCATACCTGATGACGGAGTAATGTCGACACCCGATACCTTACCCTGAAGTGCTGATGACAAACTGGAGCTGGCAGCCTGAGTCAGCTGGTCTCCTTTCAAATCCTGTACGGCATAAGCCAATGCTTTTTTCTCTTTCGAGATACCCATTGCAGTGACAACTACCTCATCCAAGGCCTGAGCGTCTGATTTCAGGACTACCTTGACTACCGGCTGCACAGGAACTTCCTGAGACTGCAGACCGATGAAAGAAACCACCAGTGTCTTGGCGTTTTCCGGTACATTCGAAATGGTAAAATTACCATCGATGTCTGTCACTGTACCAACCGAGGTACCTTTCACTAATACCGAAGCTCCGACTACCGGAAACCCGTCTTCTTCCGACATTACCGTACCGGTAATCTTAGTCGTCTGAGCATACATCATGCCTATTCCTATGAATATAAAAAGGCATGACAACCACATTCTTTTTACCATAATTCTCTCTTTAAAATTTACTCTATTAACTTATTTTTCGAAATTAGGCGCAAAAGTATAAAACTGAATTTAACCGACAAATGTCTAGCAAATACATCTATTTTGTATCAAATAGATATTTTAAAAGAATGTTTACAAACAATTTTTGGCAAATGTTTGAGAATTAGAAGATAAAAAGAAACGGGTAATATTTATGCGTTTTTCTATCACAAATTGAGGCCGATGCCTGCTAACATTTATTAACAATAATTTTTCTCAAAATGAATAAATATCTCTAAAAAATACAATAAGTCTTTCCTGATTTACTATGTAATTCATACAATAGAAAAGAAATAAAATATATAGTGTAAGAAAAACGCCCGGTTTAGTTTTAAACTAAAAGATAAATTGGAAAAATTCAACAGGACGGAAAGAAAATACGAAATCCGTCCATATGATAACCGGAGCGAAAGAATGCAGGAATGTGGCATGCATCAGACACCGCACTGCAATAAAAAACAAAGGGCCGAAGCCATCGGCTCCAGCCCCTGCTGTTCAAAAATCCTCCCGATCAATATCCGGCATTCTGTTTGACAGAGCCTTTGGTTACATTGATTTCAGCCTGAGGTATCGGCAATATGGTACGGTAATCGTCCCAGTTGACTTCACCCACAGTGGCGTGTGTTACTGATTTGCGGTTGCGCCACATGTCCCATGCCATATGACCTTCCCCGTTGAGTTCCAGACGGCGCTCTTTCAGAATATCGTCCAAGGTTACGGAAGCAACCTCTGAATAACCTGAAATCCGCTCTTTCCGCAAATCGTTGATGTATTTGGCTGCATCTCCCGATGTCTTCAGTGCGGCTTCTGCAGCAATAAGATAGACTTCAGACAGACGGATTACCTTAGGATTGTTCACATAGATTTCCCCGTTCAGTCCCGGATATTTCTGTGTATAGAATCCGTCGTTGTCGGTACCGTCTACTTCATGGGCAATCAACTGCTTGCGTACATCTCCTTCCGGCTGTTCATCCATCAGGGCCTTGAATGAGGTACTGATACCGGCTTCGGCATAGCCTACGGCATGCGTGTAGAAGCCTAACGAATTGCGCTGGGCATTGTACTGGGAAGAAATGGCAAACTCAAAGATGTTTTCGGAAGGAGAAAAGGCCTGCGACCATACATTCAGGTAATCTCCCAGTTTATACAATGTGTAAGGTCCTTCTTCTATCACCTTCCGGGCATCTGCCAGCGCCAGGGCATTATGGTCGGTACCGTCCGCCTTGTCAAGATACAGATGTACCCGGGCACGCAGGGCCAGTGCTCCCCAATAATTGATGTGACCCGAAGTCTTGTCCTTGGAATTTTCCAGTTTCGTCAATGCCGTCTGCAGGTCTTCCAGAATGGTCTTATAAGTATCTGCCAGTGAGGCACGCACTCCGGCATAGTCGGCAGGAAAACTCTGTTTGGCCAGTACGATACCCATTTCCGTATTCAGGTCGGTCGCAGTAGTCGGCAGTTTGGCGTACAAGCGTGCCAGGTCGAAGTGGAACAAGGCACGCAGGGCATACAGTTCTCCCAACTGTGCTTCCACATCCTCTCCCGTCAGTCCGGCTTCCTGTGTCTGTTCCAGCACCTTGTTGATTCGCGCCAGCGACTGGTAAAAAGCGAAATAGAAAGCTTCCGGTGCCTGGCTGGTGGGAGATGCCAGGTATTTGGAAACATCAGTAAACTGGTTATTTTTTCCGATACACATATAATCGGCCCCTCTCAAGTCGGCATACAGCGTAAAATCTCCGGCATAAATACCTCTTGAAGAGGTTACCGTATTAGCTGTCCAGGTCTGGCTTTCATAAACTCCATTGACGGCATTCACCAGATCCGTATAGGAAGCGATGGCAGAGGATGACTCCCAGGAGTCTGCCGGTTCTTTTTCCAGGATATTGCAAGAAGCAACTGTGGCCGCCAGCATCAGTGTGGCTATATATCTTAATTTCATATTTTCGTCTTATTTTAATGTTACAATTCAATGTTAACTCCAAACACAAAGCTCTTCAACTGAGGGGTGTCCACCTGGCGGTAACCGTTGATCGCTACGTCGGGATCGATGTTTTTGGTCTTTGCCCAAATCAGCCACGGATTGTTGGCGCGGAAGTACACTCTTAAGCGCTGCATGTACTTCTTGGCTATCGGCACATTGTATCCCAAAGTCAACTCACGCAAACGGATGTTGTCGGTCGATTTCACCTGACGGCTGGAGAAGCGGTCGGCTCTGTAAGGGTTTCCGTAAATCGGTTTCGGATTGTCTACCACATCGCCCGGCTTGGTCCAATAGTTACCGGCTACGTCGGAATCCGGCATGGTACTTCCCAGGCGGAATCCGTCATTGTGGGTAAAGTATCCCGGATAATCAAACAGGTCACCTCCGAACTGGTAGGTAATCAGGAATGACAGGTCGAAATCCTTGTAGGTAAATGTATTGGTCAGACCTCCCATTACATCGGGCAATGCCTTTCCTACCACGCCCCATCCGGCTTTCGTATAATCCGTAGTGGCACCTTTTGAGTGGTCAGCAGGGTCGATCCAGAACTCACCGAGCCCCGTGTCCGGATTTACTCCCTTCCATTCCGGCAGGTAGAATGTATACATCGATTCGCCTTCACGGTGGATATACATCTGTCCGTCTCCGTATTGGATATCTTTTCCGTCCGGCAATTTTTCCACCACAGCCTGTTGATAAGTCAGGTTGAAGTTGGTTGTCCAACTGAAGTTCTTGGTCTGGATGTTCTGAGAATTCAATTCAATTTCCACACCGTCATTCTTGAGTTCACCCAAGTTGTCCCAGCGGTTTTTGAATCCGGTAACATAAGAATTCGGCACCTGGAAAAGCAGGTCGGTCGTTTTCTTCAGGTAGTATTCCACGCCCAGTGTCACACGTCCGAACATGTTCCATTCCAGTCCCACGTTCAGGTTCTTGGAACGCTCCCAGGTCAGTTCATCGTTAGGCAACTGATACCAGTAAATGGAAGGAGCCCCGTTGTATCCCGAACCGGCATACAGGTCCTTGTATCCATAATAGTCGGTAGGAAGATTACCGTTCGTACCGAAAGAAGCCTTCAGTTTGAAGTCGGTAAACAGCGGCATGTCTTCCAGGAAGCCTTCCTTGCTCAGACGCCACGCACCCGATACCGACCAGAAGTTTGCCCAACGGTCTTTCGGACTCAAACGTGAAGAACCGTCCCGACGGAAACTGGCCGACAGATAATATTTGTCGTCAAAGTTATAGTTTACATTTCCAAAGTAAGAAAGCATTCCCGAACCATAAGTCGCACTTGAGGCTGCATCCGGCTGCCCGTTCACCAGTTCCGGCAAGTGATTGGAATATTTCTTTGCTACCGTTACAATCTGCAGCAAGTTCTGGTCTTCTGCCTCAAAACCGACCATGGCAGTCAGGTTATGCATGTCATTGAACGTATCCATGTATGTCAATGTATTCGATGTAGTCAGAGTTGAATTCTGGAACGTATAACGAGAACCCATTCCTCCTACTGAAGAACCGTTTACTCCGTCCTTGTCCCAATATTCAAAATGCTTGTTGTCGATATAGTCATAACCGAATACCGACTTAAAGAAAATCTTGTCCAGGAAATGCAGGCTCAGTTCGGCATTGGTCAGGCTGCGGAACATCTTGCTCTGAATCCAGTCGGCCTTTGAATTGCCTTCGTCCTTGCTTCCCAGCATCAGGTGCGGGTTCGTGATTTTTCCGAAACTAACATTCTCGTTGTACGAACCGTCTTCGTTGTAAACCGGAGCTGTCGGGTCGAGTGCCAGCAGAATACCGAGCGGAGAAGAAGTACCCAGTCCCTGTGCCTGGCTATTCTGGTCACGGAATCCGTTCTGCTTGGTAGATACCACCATCTGCTTCACCGAGAAATCGGCCCAGTTGTTGATTTTCTGGTCCACATTGATACGGCCTGACACACGCTGGAAATCACTTCCCAGTACAATACCCTCACTCTTGTTGTAACCCAGGCCGGCATAGAACTTCGTATGCTGATTACCTCCGTTCAGCGAAATCTGGTGATTCTGGGTAATTGCCGTACGATAGATTTCATCCTTCCATTTGGTATCCGTCTTCCCAGAAGGGTCTTTTACAAAGCTGTACAGGTCACCGGCTTCCTTCACTTTGCGGTAAGCCTCGTCTTTGCTCGTCACTCCCTCGTATTCCATGTAATAATTGGCGAGTGACTCCCGGGCATAACTGATATAGTCGGAGGCTCCCATGGTATTGTACTGGTCTACGGCCATCTTGTTCCAGCCGATTTCCCCGTTGTACGATACCCGAGTCTTTCCCTCCTTACCGCTCTTTGTAGTAATGATGACTACACCGTTTGCCGCACGTGACCCATACAAAGAGGCAGCGGCTGCGTCTTTCAATACAGTCATTGACTCAATGTCGTCAGGATTCAGCGTACTGAGGACACTCTGCGACTTGCCGTAGTAATTCATGTCGTCATCGGCTTTCATGACTACTCCGTCGATTACATACAGCGGCGACTTCGAACCGTTGATGGAGCCAACGCCACGGATGTTCATTTCTCCCATAGAACCCGGGTCTCCTGTAGCGGAAGCCACACGGACACCGGCCATTTTTCCGGAAAAAGCTTTATCGAGTGATTCTCGTGAACCCGAAGTGATCTGTTCTGATTTGATTGAGGTGGCCGAACCGGTAAACGATGACTTCTTGGCAGTACCGTATGCTACGACCATTACTTCATCCAGCTGTTCCGAATCGGATTTCAGCATTATTTTTACTACCGGCTTGATGTCTACTTCTTGACTCTGCAGTCCGATAAATGAAATCACAAGAGTCTTGGCGGAACTAATGATATTTATTAAACGGTTTATTATCAACATATTATCTAAAATCATAATTCCTGTTTAAATTGAAGAGACCTTTCCCCTGGCAGTCTCAGAAAAGGGACAGACAAAAAACTTTCTACCGATATACCCCTGAACGGATGGAAGAACCGATGCAGCCACCTTATTGAAGTCTTTTTTATTTCTTCTTGAAGAAAAGTGAATCGTCCCGTTAAAGAGCAGTGAAAAGCTGGCGGCCTTTTTTGAAAACATCGCCAGCTTTTCCTGTTTCATCGCCTGCTTTCCCGGTAACTTTCAATAAGCATTCACTTACGTTTAAGCAAAGAAAAATTTTACGCCGAATAATTTCTGCATCAATGCCATATATAAAGAAAAACAATTTGTTTTCTAATGCAAAAGATTAACTTTGTAAGAAAATTGGTTGACTTTGTCGGTACAGTAAGGTTTATGTAAGAGAATTTCTCAATGGGGGATAACTCATCAACCGACACCTTATTATATAATATACACCTTATTAAATATACCTTTGCATATCATAAACCCTAAATAAAATTCATTAATTATGAAAAAACAGTTTTATTGGCTATTCTTATTTTTTACTCTTTTTACCCTTTCAAGCCTGCAGGCCGGTGAAAGGAAAAATGACCGCAGAAATGAACCGGCGGTTTTAACCGGAGCACAAGAACGTGCGTTATGGGTTAAGTACCTTTGGAAAATTTCATATCCGGTAATTCACAATCTGGCTGAAGGAACCTTACGGCAGAATATGCCCGTAGAACTTTCGCCCACTTATGAACTGGATGCAGAAAAGGTGACTTACCTGGAAGCCGTAGGACGTACCCTGGCCGGAGTTGCTCCCTGGCTGGCCTTGCCGGATGACGATACGGAAGAAGGGAAACTGCGCAAGCAGTTGCGTGGGGAAGTGCTGAAAGGACTGAAAAATGCAGTAGATCCGGCCTCTCCCGACCGACTGAACTTTACAGAGCATGCACAACCCATTGTAGATGCGGCTTATTTGGTACATGCCTTTTTACGGGCTCCCGAAGCTTTGTGGACTCCCCTCGATGACACGACCAAAAAACGTTATATTGAAGTCTTTAAGGTACTGCGCGACAGAACCGGGGCTTACAATAACTGGCTGTTGTTTACCGGACTGACAGAAGCTTTCCTGCTTCAGCAAGGAGAAAAACCGGATCCGTTCCGTATCAGAATTGCCAAAAACAAGGTCAAGGAATGGTATGTCGGCGATGGATGGTATAGCGACGGCAGCAAATTCAGCATGGACTATTACAATGCCTACGTAATGCACCCGATGATGGTGGAGATGCTTGAGACATTGCTTCCTTCCGGTCAGGCTTCACAGGAAGAATATCAGGAGGCCTTGAAAAGGATGATCAGACATGCCGAGTATTCGGAACGTATTATCAGCCCTGAAGGTCATTACCCGGCCTTCGGACGTTCGGTGACCTACCGCACGGCAGCCTTCCAGTCTCTGGCAGATGTGGCCCTGCGCGAAAAGTTGCCTGCATATATCTTACCGGCACAAGTAAGGGAAGCTCTTACGGCAGTGCATCGTAACATGTACGAAGGCAACCAGAATTTTGATAAGAACGGATGGCTGGTACTTGGATTCAATGGTCACCAGCCGGAGTGTGCGGATGTATACACTTCTACGGGCAGTCTGTATATGGCCACATTGAGTTTCTTGCCATTGGGCCTGCCGGCAGACAATCCTTTCTGGACAGATCCGGCTGCCGACTGGACCACCAAAAAGGCATGGAGCGGACAGACGTTGCGCAAAGACTATAAGGTAGAGTATTGAACCGGTCTGCCTTGTCCGCTGTCAGCGGTACATATTCCGCGGAGATAGATAACGGTTTATACCGGAACTGATGATACCTGGCTTACGTCACTTTTGAGACGCGTAAGTCAGGCATCCTGATAAAATGGCCTGATAAAATCACCGGATGGAAAGCCGGCCGTCCTCCTCCTTCTGCTTTTTCATTTCGCCGCACACTTTTTCAAGTCCTTTATGATGGTATCCGGCAGAATTTCACTGTAAATTTCTGTAGTTTTCACACTGCGGTGTCCTAACAGTTTTTGTACCGTAGTAATGGGAGCTCCCTGGTAAATCAGCAAGGTAGCATTGGTATGACGGGCCGTGTGAAAAGAAAAGTGCTTCTTCAATCCGCAAAGCTTGCCTATCCGAATAAGATCCTTGTTGATGCTCGAATTAGGCTTCAGACAGAAAAATGCATCCTCATAACGATATTTTTTTAATATCCTCATTGCTTTTCCCTGAAACAGGAGGTACAAGGGAATTTGTACCTTCACTCCGGTTTTCTGGGAAGTGAAAATGAGCCACGGCTGTCCGGAAGAGACAGTCACAATGTTTTGCGAAGTGATACGGGTAAAGTCAGAATAACGCAATCCGGTATAGCAACAGAATAAAAAGGCATCCAAAGAATGCTGCAGCGTCTTCTCTTTTTCCGAAAAGACGTGTTCTTCCAGTATTTTTACTTCCTTCGGAAGAAGATAGCGGTGATGGCTTTTGGCATTTTTTATTTTGTAAAACTGAAAGGGAGAATCTTCTGCCGGTATCAATCCCTGTCGGATACACTCGTTGACTAAGGTTTTAAGGTGCCTCATGTGTTTCCCGATCGTATTGGTACAATAGTTTTTCTTGAGGAGAAAGCCCTCGAACTGCTGCAGTAAGGCATAATCCATCTCTTTAAAATCTATCCGCCGCCGGAATTCCAAAAGCAGGTTGAGCGTCGTATTCAAGTTCTGTTTGGTGCTCTGTTTCCTCTGTGAATTTTCTACCCATTTTCTACCGAATGCAATCAGATCTCTGAAAACGCAGGGCTTTCCGTGCTCCTCTTTCAGCAAATCCAGTGAAATCGGAAATCCTTTCTTCCAGTATTCGAGTTCTTTTAACTGGAGCTTCAGCACGAACTCCTCTAACATTCTGTTCAGCAATTCGGCTTGCGGGTGACATATGATGATTCGTTTCTTATTATCCCATTGATAAGGAAACACATAAATATGCGTTGAAAAATAGTTCTTATGCCCTGAGAGGTATGCCTCTGTCTGTATAAGTGCTTTTCCTTCTTTATTCAGTTTCCCTTTTCGGTTGTAAATTAAACGATAACTTATTTTCTTCATAATTCTCTTTTTAAAAATATAATTCAGTATAATGGGGTTTACTGTTAAAAAGAAATAGTTAAATGACAGTTCTATAACAAAATGTATATTTAAAAAGATTTTCCTAATAGTTCAATGGGAAAAGGCTGATTATGCTTTCAATATGATAAAAGATATAAATATCTGCTTCCCTTTTTTGAATAAAAATCCGGAAAAAAGATGTTTTTCTTCACGTTTTACACAGATAATCTTATTGTCTCATGGTTTTAAGGCCGGTTTAAATACATATTGTTAATATCTGTCCTATAATGGAAAAATAAATGTTATCCCGAATAGGTAATTTCATTTTTTTTGTTTATTTTGCATAATGGCAGACTGCGGGAATATCTATTATTTTGTCATTTTTATGCCTATTCTAAAAACAGAAGTGTTAAAAAGACGGGCAAAGAGTGATTTTTATACGAAAAAGATATAATATATTTATTTATTTGTTTATTTTTGCATTCCGAAATAAAGTGAAAGTATTTTATTTTAGTTAAACATTAAGAGAAATTTTTTATGAAAAGAAAATTGATGCTTTTTATGACCTTCCTTGTAATAGGTATAGGTCTGGTGAACGCGCAAATTTCAAAAGTAACCGGTACGGTAACTTCTGAAGAAGACGGTTTGCCTGTTGTGGGGGCGTCTGTATTGGTAAAAGGTACCACTGTAGGTACAGTTACTGACATAGACGGAAACTTTACTATTAACAACGTTCCAAGTTCCGCCAAGACTTTGGTGGTTTCATTCATCGGATTGCAGAGCCAGGAAGTAACTATCAAACCGATGGTTAAGGTTGTCCTGAAGTCTGATTCTGAGGTATTGGATGAAGTAATGGTAGTCGCTTTCGGAACCGCCAAAAAGTCGGCATTTACAGGTTCTGCTGCCGTAGTAGACAGTAAAGAACTGGCTAAACGCATCACAACCAATGTATCGGATGCATTGGTCGGATCTGTAGCAGGTTTGCAGATCAGAGGTAACTCTGGAGCTCCTGGTTCAGACAGCAACAAGATCAACATCCGTGGTATCGCTTCTATGTATGCCAGCACCGACCCGCTGATTATCGTGGACGGAGCACCGTATACTGCCAGCCTTTCCAACATTCCACAGAACGATATTGAGTCAATCTCAGTACTTAAGGATGCAGCTTCTGCAGCACTGTATGGTGCGCGTGGTGCTGCCGGTGTCATCATTGTAACCACCAAGAAAGGAAAGAGCCAGGAAGCTGAAGTCAACCTGGATATGAAATGGGGTGTAAACTCACGTGCCGTACAGGACTATGATGTAATCACAGATCCGGGACAGTACTATGAAGCTTACTATGCACAGTTGTACAACTACGCTTTCTACGGTCAGGGAAATTCAGCTGCTGCAGCAAACTCATGGGCAAACAAGACCATGATTGAACACCTGGGATATAATGTATATACCTGTCTCTTATACACATCTCCGAGCCCACGA
>ENA-OZAJ01000015-OZAJ01000015.1-human-gut-metagenome-genome-assembly--contig:-NODE-15-length-107703-cov-13.581386_pt1 | contig 107703 bp, 78 predicted proteins | sample MGYA00243301_ERZ653499 | MGnify/ENA primary metagenome ERZ653499 (study PRJEB26926, sample SAMN06165039) | human gut metagenome | biome: ENVO:00009003; feature: ENVO:2100002; material: ENVO:00002003... | reverse complement strand
CAATACATTGTGTATGAATTAGTTGGCTAATTTTATACTATTTACTGAGTGTCCCTAAAAACTAATTCGTCCATGAAGCATTCCTGCACGAAAAGAAATGCTTCATGGACGAATTGTTTTTTTATTACCTGATTTGCCAATTAATTTTCTGCAGGTACCGTTGCGGCATTTTCAGCTGGAGCCACCGGTTCTTTGTCTTTGATGCCAAACAGCCAGCGGAAGAAACGAACCAGGAAGTTGCGTTTTTTCGGTGCCTGTGTGGCTGGTTGTTCCACAGGAGCCTGAATCTGAGTGGAATCCTTCTGCAAGGTATCTGCCGGTGCGACAATCAGACTGTCATTGGCCGTTTTCTGAAGAAGGGCAGGCGGAAGGATGCTGTCTGTCTGGAGATGGAGCAGCGAATCTTTCTTCAGCGAATCCTGGAGAAGTACCGGAGGTTGCGGTAATACCGTATGGTTCAAAGTATCTTTTTGCGGGCGGGGAGTCTCTTTGGGCTCCGGTGCTTTGCGAGGTATTTTGAATTGTACCGGTACGGAGTATTTGCAGCGGACTGCCCGGCCGTTTTCCTTTCCCGGAATCCAGCGTGGCATGTTTCTGATGGCTGTCAGGGCTGCCGTATCCATACTGGCTTCCAGGTGTCTGACAATGACCGGAGAGGTGATTTCTCCATTGGTTTCTACCACGAACTGCACGGCAACCACTCCTTCAATTGAATCGCGGAGGGCCTGAGGAGGGTATACAAGATTCCTTTTCAGGTAGTTGACGAAGGCTTTCATGCCTCCTCGTGGAAATTCGGGCATCTGTGAGACGACCGAATATACCCTTCCGGCACTTTTTTCTTTCATGTAGACGGTATAAGGGTCGTTGGTTTCTTTAAGAAAGGGGGTGATGTTCAGCAGGCGGTTTTCCATGCCTTCCGCACGTATGGCGATGGGGTGGTTGTAATCGGCTTCAATCTGGAATGATCCGATTTCATCCGAAACCGTTTTCCTTCCCGTTCCCTGAATGCTGATGATGGCTCCGGTGATGGGATTGTCTTTCTCGTCTTTTACGAAGCCTTCAATGCTGAAGGTCTGGTTCTGCTGTTTGAATACCGCAATGTCTTCGGGGCTGTCCAGATAGAAAGTACGGATGTTTTTTTCTTTTTCCAGTGGAAAAGACAGAACAGACTTCTGTAAATCGGACAGGAAATACAGGGAAGCCGTGTAGGTATAACTGGAGCTTGCATCGAAATCGAAAACGATTACTCCTTCCTTATCTGTTCTGTATTCATTGCTTCTCCCGTTGATTTTCAGGAGTACTTCAGTCTGAGGTTCGCAGGTTGATTTTAATATCGTAAACTGAAAGTTAGTTTTGGCGTTTTGTGCATACAGCCAGGGCGTGCCGATGAAAATGAGACACAAGGCAAGAAATGGAAGTAACTGAAATCTTTTATCTTGATTCATAATTGCTAATAATAGATGTGCAAAACTACAAGTATTCCTGCGTTCTGCAAAGTTTCTTCCTCATTTTTTCTTGCTTGTGTTCATTCTGCTTATTTAAAACGTTTTTTCTTTTTGTACTGATAGATACGTCTGATGGCATGGTAGCGGCTCAGACGGATCTGATACCGGTAGGCCAGGCATGCGGTCAGGAAATATACTCCAGCCTGGATCCATAAGGCACGGAATTCGGGTATGACTTCGTGCAGTGTGGCCCCCATGCTGTTTATCCGGACAAAACCGTTGATACCGAAGGTCGATGGGAATATCCATGACACCACTTCCCAAAATTTGGGTATGGCGGCTCCCGGCCAGGAAATTCCGGAGATGAACAACAGCGGTACGGAAGTGAAGACGTAAATCATCATACAGGCTTCTCTGTGATGTATGAAGATGGAGCATGTAATGGCAAAAAAGATACATGCCAGCAGATAGGGCAGCACAAAAGCAATCAATGTACCAGGCTGTGCAATCTGTACCAGGCTGAACAGTTTGGGGACGACGCAGAGTACATAAGCAGCTACCAGTGTGTAAATGAGCAGGTAAGCAAATGATTTGCCCAATACGATGCGCAGGGTTCCCTGATACTGTCTGGCGATAGGTACGAGGTCGTGAAAACGGTTGTTCTCACGGGCGGTACCGGCTGACAGTCCTATGCCCAGCAAGAGTGTCTGCTGGATAATCAGCATTAGTACGGCCGGAATCAGAAAACTGGCAAATCCGTTTTGCGGATTGAACAGGGAGACAGCTTCGTACTCAATCGGGGCAGTGGTGATTTCATCCTGCCGGTCGGTGGTGTTGCCAGCCCGTTGGATTTTAATGCTTTTGTTCATTGTCAGTGAGGCTTCTGTACTGGCAGTCAGGATGGCCTTGTAATAAAGCATTCCGCTCATATCACAGAAGATGCTGACGTGTGTCTGCTCCCCCTGTGCAATATCTTTACTGAAGTTTTCCGGAATGTAGATAATACCGTATACGTCCTGTCTTTTGACCAGTTCTTTGGCTTCTTCCATGTCGGCGCAGTAGGACTGGATCTTGATATCCGGACTTCCGTCTGCCAGCCGCAGGAATTCCCGGCTTGAACTGGAATGGCTTTGATCTACCGCGGCTACCGGTACTTCACGTACCACCTCGGAGGTATAGATGAACGCATAGACAAGCGGATATGCCAGCGGAACAAGCAGGAAGAAAATCAGTACCCCCTGATCCTTGAACGTGGCCCGCAGTTCTTGGCAGCAGATGTGAAACAAGCCGCTTAATCCTTGCCTAACGATATGTTTGAATGAATAATTGTTCATGATTTAAAATTTTAAGGGATATACACATATTGAGTCATGACAGTGCGGATGCGTTTCAGTACGAAAAATGGCAAAAGCATGAATATCAGCAATGCCACCACCGAATGCCAGGCATAAATAATGGGATATCCGTTTAGGGCAAGATTTACATATAGCAGGAAATAATGCCGCAGAGGGAAGAGGTTGCTGAGTGCCTGCAGGGTGGGATGCATGGCCATCACCGGAAAGGTAAATCCGGAAATGGAGAATGAAATGACTCCCCACAGAGACCCGGCACTCAGAGCCAGTCGCAGGCTTCCGAATATTCCGAAGAAGAGCACCCCGATAGCCTGTGAAGCCAGTACCAGTGCCATACTGATCAGAATCATCGGTAATATGCCACTGTGACACGGATAGTGCAGATAGCCGTACAGGTATACGTTGTAGAAAATCGCCATGATAAAAAAGAACATACTCTGTGGCAGTAATTTTCCTACGATGGCCGTGATAATCGACTGGTCTGCTTTCTCCATCAAGTCATGAGCCGTATTGTCTTTGATCTCTGTCCCCAGTGTATAGCTGGTGGTGAGGAATATCAGCAGCATCAGTATACCGGGAAAAATCGTATTGCAGAGATAGATCGAATAATTCAGCCAGGGATTACTGATGGCATGAGTATCGATTACGATGGGCTGCAGAAATGCGAGTGCCTGCCGCTCAGTAGCTCCCTTGGCTAGCAGCGTACTTTGGCCGATGGCAGCTGAGGCCAGTTCAGACATCATTCGCTGGTCTTTGTAGAGCAGTGAGGCTGCTACCAGGTAGGCGTTGTTGGTGTAGAACGATACCCGGGGCTGCTTGCTGGAAATGGCCTTTTCGGTAGTTCCTTCCGGAATATAGTAAAATGAATAGATTTCTCCTCTTTGCATAGCCTGTCTCGCATCGTCAAAGCTGCTGTAATGCTTGACTACCTGTGTCTGCTGAAAGGCATCCAGGTTGCGGATGATGTTACGCGTGACGGAGGTATTGTCCAAATCCACAACTCCCGATGGCAGGTTAGTAGGCAGTCCTTCGTCCATCAGCGTAGAAAAGAAGATGAAACTAAGTACCGGAGCTATTACCATGCAAAACAAATACATGGGTTTGGTTGCAATGCGTTTGATTTCCCGGACAACAACCTCTGACAGGCATTTATGGATTGTAATTGACATATAAACAGATGGATAAACAATAATTTATTTTTCAATGATGGCCGACATTCCCGGACGCAGGGACTCGACGGGCTGCACCGGTTTGGCTTTTACCTCAAACGTCTTCAGGTCGAACTGTCCGGTAGTCTTGGTGGCTTTCCAGGCGGCATAAGTACCCAGGTCTTTCATGTAAGTGACTTTGAAGGTCACGTCTTTGTCCAAGGCCGGAACATATGCCTTTATTTCTCCGCCTACGCTGAAATCCTTCAGGTAGTCTTCACGGACATTGAACGTTACCCACATGTCTTCCATCTGGGCGATGTTCATGATCGGGGCGCCAGTACCTACCAGTTCTCCGACTTTAGGGAAAATTTCGGTCACTTCTCCGTCGGCAGAGGCAATCAGGTAGGTTTCTTTGATGTATGAGTTGACTTCTGCTACGGCACCTTTCGCACGTTCTACCTGGGCAGCTGCCATTTCCTTATCCTCTTTCTGAGCTCCGTTCTTTGCCATGGTATATTGTGCCTTGGCCGCTTTTTCCGTAGCAGCCATTGCATCATATTGTGCCTTGGCTTCGTCGCGTTTCTGGGCCGACATCACTCCGCTTTCAAAAAGACGGTTTACCCGCTGATAAGATTTTTCAGCAATCTCCAGTCCGGCTTTGGCTTTCTGCCACATTTCATAAGCAGCCTGCAGCTGTTCGGCACGTACTCCTTTTTCCGCTTTCTGACTGAGCGCTAAAGCGGCCTGTTCTGCGGCCTGTGCCTGTGACAGTTTCGCCATGACTTCCGGGGCTTCCAGAATGGCCAGTGTGTCTCCGGCTCTGACTTTATCTCCTTCGTATACCCAGTATTTTAAAATTCTTCCAGGCACCTTGCTGGATACTCTATATTCTGTGGCTTCGGCTTGTCCCTGTATAATTTCCGGTCCTTTACCCAGTGTAAAGAAACCGATCACGCTGACCAGAATAATAACCGCTACTAGTGTAAAGAAGGCCAGCATAACATTGCTGCGTTGATTTTTTTCTGACATATCAGTATTTTATTTTAAAATTCCCATTGATTTATTAAGATATAACTCACTCATTTTCATGTCTATCTGCGCGTCGATTTTGCTGGACTGTGCTGACAGCCATGCGGTTTGTGCCTCCAGTACGTTGCTGGTAGGGATGACTCCTTCCTTGAAACCTAAGTCGGCATATCGGAGGTTTTCTTCTGCTTTCGACATGTTCTGTTCTGCCATTGCCAGTTTCTTTACGGCTTCGTTGACTTTATAGGAACTTTGAGAAACCTGCAATTCGATTTTTTCCTTGGCATCGTCCAACTGGTAGCGGGCAATGTTGGCCTCTGCTCTTGCGGCTTTGACCTTATATATTCCTTCTCCCCAGTGGAATACCGGAATCTTGACTACGACTCCCACTCCCCAGAATCCTCTGAATTTGTTTTCAAATCCGTTGACCAGTGAAGGGTTGGTAAAGGTGTAGTTGGCGGTAAGACCTACCGAGGGCAGGAATTCCGAACGGGTCACGTTTACTTTTTGACGATAAATCTTTTCTGCAAGTTCCAGACTCTTGATTTCTTCCCGGTTCGACAGGGCCGTATTTACATTGAATTCGGTGCGGTTGTCGGGAATTGGTAGGTTCTGCATGTCCTCGTCGGCCAGCCGGATGTCGGAGTTCAGCGGAATGCCGCACAACTGGCATAATACCATTTTCGACAGACTGAGTCCGTTCTCCACTTGTGTCAGTGTGATTTCGGCTTCGTTGACTTTTACTTTGACGCTCAGTTCATCGGCTTTTGTCGCTACTCCTTCCTTGACCATCTGGCTCACATCCTGGTCGAGCTGTCTGACCAGTTTCAGGAAACTTTCGGCCAGTTTTCTTTTATTGACCAGTGAGATTACCTGCCAGTATGCCTGGTCGGTATTCAAAATCAGATCCTGCATACCGGTGGCATGCTGTGACTCAGCCAGTTGTTCGGCATACTTCGTGATTTTGTTGTAAGCGATGATTTTCCCGCCCATGAAGATCGGCTGGGTTAAGGTAGCGGTTCCTGCGTACAGATTTCTGGTATCGGTGCGAAAAGCATTGACCAGTTCTTCTCCTTTCTGGTTCAGACTGTTGGCGATGCCGGGGAGCATCGGTAATATCGGTTGCAGGATAGTACCCAGGCCGGGCACACTTCCAGCCATTCCCTGAATGGCCTGCTGCAGTTCCGTACCGATGGTGCTGATTGCCGTTTTTTGTTGGTCATTGAGTAAGGATATCTCCTTTTGCGTATGCATATAAGTACCCATTACATCGATTTTGGGCAGAAAATTAGTAAATGCCGCTTTGTTCTGATAGTGGGCTGCATTTATTTTTTCCTGAGCAATACGTAGCTCTTTGTTGTTTTCCAGAGCCAAAGCCCGGCAACTGTCTATGTTGAGAACACGTTGGCTGTATCCTCCTAGAGCGATTCCCGAGAGTAAAAATAAGCTTAAAAATCTTTTCATTGCCTGATTCGCATTTGTTATTGGTTGTTTATGCAACATTGCAAATATATACATTATAAACAAATGCGAAAAGAAAAGGTTGAAAAGATATTTCGCTAACTTATTATTTTACCATTTTTTAGTAAATGGTTACTCTTGGGAGAAATGGGATGGCAACTGTGCCTTTTTCTCTCTTTTTGTAATGGAATTATAGAGAATACTTGTCGATGCAACACGCGTTTTGGGGGCTGTTGTCTGAGGGAAACTTCCGTTCTCAATGTGATAGAGCACCGGCCGCAAGAGACTGTCTTGCGGGGTTCCGAACTCTCCGAGCTCACCCGCCAGATTTTCTTCCAGCAGGAAATCGGGTTTAAGTCCTTCCTCGTAATACTCGTATTCGCCTTTCGAGTTGCTGATATAGGCTGTTGTCAGCCAGAATTCCAATTTGGGTGCCAGAGGGTCTTTAAAAAGACTTTGAGCCACGTTCTTACCGAAAGTTGCTTCTCCTACCTGGAAGAGTTTCCCGGTCATGTACGGGCGCAGGCAGTTGATGACCAGTTCGGATGCCGAAGCGGTATTGGAAGTGGTAAGGATATACAGATTTCTGTAATCGAAGCGGTTTCCTCCTGCCAGAAGCTGCGGGTCGAAGTTGTACGTCTGTACCTTATTGATCTTGTCATTCGGAATCAGGTCTACACATTTCTGGTTCATGGCATTCGACGGTGCCAGGTAGGTGCCTAAAAGGATGGCAGTCGATACGCTTCCTCCCGGATTATACCTCAGGTCCAGGATAATGTCGGTGGTATTGGAAGGAATGTTGGCGAATGCCTCTCTCAGTTCATTTTCATTTTCTGCCTCGAAACTGTTGTATAGAATGTAATATGCATGCTGGTTTCCTGCCTGAATCGACTTGGTCATAAGTACACTCGGTTCCTCAATCACTCTTGGAGCCGGCATTTCAACCATGATTGTATCGTTCTTTTCCTCGGTGTTTTTTCGGGCAATTTTATAGTTGTACGCCTGCATGGGCCGTTCTATGTACTGTTCGTAATTGCTGCTGTTAATCTTCTGACTGTCTGCCTCAATGATCCAGTCTCCCCGTTTCAGTCCCGCTTCCGAAGCCGGTGAGTTGGGGTAGGTATACAACACGTGCACCACATTGTCACCTGCAGCATTTCTTACCAAAGCTCCCTCAATTCCGTAGCTGGGATACTGGCTGGTTATTGTTCTTGTTTCGTTGAATACCGAATCAATGTGTGAGAACAGGACACCGTTTTTCTGGTCGCGGGAAGATGCGGCCGATTTTAAGAACTCACTCGGTTTCCTGAAAAAATCCAACTCACTCTCGGCAGGAATATCGTTGTAGAACAAGTAATTTTGCTGCATGGTCTCATACATCCATGTCTTGGTGCTGATAAGGGCATAATATTCCCCCGACCGGTCTTCTCCGCAGGACGCCAGCAAGACCGGGGCCAGAATAAACGGCAATATGAAATAAGTCAGAATTTTCTTCATGAGTGGCTAATTAGTTCATTTCAAATGCATTCTGTCCAATCATGTTTCCATCGGCAAAGATATAGATGTTGTATTCTCCTGCCGGCAGGAATTCTTCCACATCCCAATATACGGTAACCTGCTGTTCTTCTCCGGTATATTCAATATATTTCTTGATGGAATAAGTCAGCTTGCGGTTTTCGTACGGGAAGGTAGTGTCGCCTTTGGACAAAATCTCATTGTTCGGCTTGGCAATCCGGATGTACAATGTCTTGTTTCCGGTCTCTGCAGTAATATTCTTCACGATGGTGAACGAGATGGCAATTTTTTTCACATCCTTCACTTTCCGCGCTTTCTTACCCCGCTTGTTCATCGGCAGGGCAGTAATATTGGTTGCATCCAGTTGGGCAGCCAGTGTCACCTTCTCATTCAGGTTTTTCTTTTCGGCCGAGAGCGTATTGATTTCCCGGGTTGCAGCCGAGTATTTATTCTTCACCTCCTGATTTTCGGCCACCAGTGCAGCGTTGATGCGGTTCAGTGAGTCGATCTGCATCACATAGCTTCTCAACACGGCCCTGACTGTCTTAAGTTCTTTTTTCAGTCGCATGATTTCACTGGCATTGCTGCTTTTTACCTGACGCAGTTCTTCCAGCAGGCGCTGTGTCTTCAGCTTTTCGCTTTCCAGCTTTTCCCGGAGCGAGTCATTGTTTATCTGAATTTGCAGTTCATCGTACTGAGTGGCGAATGTACTGTATTCATTTTCCATCTCTTCCTTTTCGATGGCAAAAAGTTCGGTCATGTTCTTGTTCTTCCGGAACTCGTTAAAAGCCAGAAAAGAGACACCGGCAATCAGGACTACCAGTGTCGCGATAATTATCAGCAGTTTTTTGTTCTTATCCATGAAAAAAATGTATTTGGTGCAAAAATACAACATTTTATGTATAAAACAGATTCCGGATGCTAAAAAATCTAATCATCTTACCGTGCGCTGCAGATAGGCCGGCAGTTCCTGCCGGCTGCGCCATTCATGAAACTGACGCTTAGGGTACTGTTTCTTTCCGGTGGTCTGGATCCAGTTGTTCAGTGCATTGACTACCGGTTGCCTGCTGTTGTCATTCCTGATAATGAGAAAACTTTCCGCTTCATAAGGATAGGTATTAAAGTTCTTGCTGCTTCTGCTTTTCTTGTAAACCGGCCGTGTAAATGAGCTTTCCTTCATGTAATAACAGTTGCTGATATATCCGCTGGTTTCGTAGACGATGTGCGCATATTCCGCCACTTTGGGCTTGTGGGTATTCTGGTGTGAATAACAGTTCTGGATTACTCCGCCAGAGGTAACTCTATGGCATATGCCAGCACCTATCAGAATGTTCTTCAAATCGCAGTGCGCAATATAACTGTTTAACACACTTCCATCTGTCTCGCTTACGATACCTCCGGTATTTCCATTAGGATTGATATTGTAGAAAGAGGTATTTTCTACCGAACAGTTGAGGATGATTCCTTTGTTGTAGCAGGCTATCGCACCCAGGTACAATTGGTACTGGGGTTTAATGCGACTGTCCGTAATCCGGCAGTTGTTGATGGTTCCTCCATTCAATCCGCAAAGTAGTCCTATATTCCGGTATCTCCATGTACTCGGGGCTATCTCAGCATGGGAAAGAGTCAGGTTTTTCACTTCACCCTCGGGGGAAATATAGGAAAAAAGTCCTAAATAATTTGAATCATGGAACGGATATAAACTTAATCCGTATATGGTATTTCCTTTTCCGTCGAAACAGTCTTTCAACCCTTTCTTGTCCCCTTTTACCGGAACATAACCGATGGGCTGTATCTGCTTGCTTTCGGCGGGTGTCAGCCGGATATCATTCTGCAGGGTGTAGACCGTCCGGCTTCCCTGGCTATGTCCGAATTCTTCCAGTCTGCGGTCTTTATAAGGATTCCCGTTGATCAGATGGGTGAAGGCCACCAGGTCCTCACCCGTATAGATGCCCGGTTCTTTTTCGGAGGGAGTCAGCCGGCAGATATATTGACGGTTCTGCTGATAGTCCCTTGGAGACAGGTCCGCTTCCTTGGTCTGGTTGTCGGAATAAGTCAGCCGGATGCGGATGCTCATCTGTGGAGCGGGAGGAATCAGGAAAGAATAGCTGCCCTCTTTGTTGCCTTCGAGCACATAGGTCCTGGGCTCTCCGGTGGCAAATTCCATCTTTCCGGAGTAAGGATCGATGGAGGAAATCTGTTGGGATGGAGTAATTGCAAGTTGTCTGAGGTTGCTTTTGAGCCCCTCTTTTACCTCTATGGTCAGCAGGGAGAACAGGTGCTTGAATTCCAGTGCGATATTTTCTTTATAGGCCACCTGCTGTCTGCAGTACAGAAAATCTTTCAGGAGACCGTCGGATTCATAAAAACCGTTCTGATTTTCCGGAAAAACGGGGTAATAGGATGAGAGATGCACCGGTTCCGGCGTGTGTTTCCATTCCAGTGTGTGCTGCCACCTTCCCTGGCGGAAGGTCAGTATGGCATTGTGGGCTTCGATGCCTCCGGTGGCAAACAGGGAGATCCGGCTTTCTTCCGGGAGCATTTGCAGCGAGAGGCTGCGCGAATGTTCTTCCTGAAAACCGTAGTAGGTATTTCCGGTAACGGTCAGTGACGACTGGGGTTCGTAGAGGTGTTCTGCAGTACATCCAAAACTGCAGATAATGGCTATCAATCCAATAATTTTTTTCATATGCATAAGGTCTTTTATTGGAATAACGCACGTTTCTCTCAGTGTATACCTTATCCGATGTATTTTTTTACTTACCGGATAAAAAAAGCGCTGCCCACCTTCACAGGTAGACAGCGAAAACTACAATACAAAATACAAATACAACTAAACGAGATATTTTAATTTATTATGATTAAACAATTCCTTGTGCCATCATGGCATGAGCTACCTTCATGAATCCGGCGATGTTGGCTCCCTTGACGTAGTTGATGTATCCGTCCGGTTCGGTTCCGTATTTGACGCACTGTTCATGAATGTTGTTCATAATCTGATGCAGTTTTTCATCGACTTCCTGGGCACTCCAGCTCAGATGCATGGCATTCTGGCTCATTTCAAGACCTGAGGTAGCTACTCCACCAGCGTTGACTGCCTTGCCCGGAGCATACATGATCTTATGTTCAAGGAAAGCGTCGATGGCTTCCGGCGTACATCCCATGTTGGAAATCTCGCCTACGCAGGTTACCTGGTTTTCAATCAGATGTTTGGCATCCTCTCCGTTCAATTCGTTCTGGGTAGCACATGGCAATGCGATGTCTACTTTTACTTCCCATGGACGGCGTCCTTCTACGAAAGTTGCTTCAGGATATTTTTCTGCATAAGGTGCTACGATATCGTTACCGGAAGCTCTCAGTTCCAGCATGTAGTCGATCTTTTCTCCGCTGATACCGTTCGGGTCATATACGTATCCGTCCGGTCCGGAGATGGTGACTACCTTGGCACCCAGTTGGGTAGCCTTTGTAGCAGCACCCCAAGCCACATTACCGAAGCCTGAAATGGCTACTGTCTTTCCCTTTATGTCAATGCCCTTCTTGTCGAGCATGTGTTTTACGAAATAAAGACCTCCGAATCCCGTAGCTTCCGGGCGGATCAGTGAACCTCCGAATTCCAGTCCCTTACCTGTGAAGGTACCTGTAAATTCGTGCGTCAGCTTTTTATACATACCAAACATGTATCCCACTTCGCGGCCGCCTACACCGATATCACCTGCCGGAACGTCCATATCCGGTCCTACATGACGCCACAGTTCCAGCATGAATGCCTGGCAGAAGCGCATGATTTCGGCATCGCTCTTTCCTCTGGGAGAGAAATCCGAGCCGCCTTTTCCGCCACCCATAGGAAGGGTAGTCAGTGCGTTCTTGAAAGTCTGTTCAAATCCCAGGAATTTCAGAATGGACAAATTGACTGATGCATGGAAACGAATACCTCCCTTGTAAGGACCTATCGCATTGTTGAACTGTACACGATATCCCAGATTAACCTGTACCTTACCCTTGTCATCTACCCATGGAACACGGAACGTGATGATTCTGTCGGGCTCTACCAGACGTTCAATCAGTGATACTTTTTCAAATTCAGGATGCTGGTTATATACGTCTTCGATACAAAGCAATACTTCTCTTACGGCTTGTAAATACTCTGACTCACCCGGATGCTTGGCTTCCAGGGATGACATAATTTGGTTGATATTCATGACACATTAATTTAAGGTCTGACAAAATGTTTCTTTTGTTACTGCAAAGTTATTCTTTTATCGGAGACTGCAAAATGTTTGGGGTATTTTTTCTCTGAGATTGTAATAAAATGTAGGCCGCCGGTTGCGGTACAATTGTACCTTGTGTTAAAAACATGAGGAGTTTTATTGGAAAAATCATCAGAATTTCCGTAATTTGTTAGAAAAATAAAAGCTTAAATCAGAAAGCAATGCTCAGTAAGTTAAAATTAAATCAGCTTTATTTCAAGGATACGCAGTTTGTGAACCTGATGACAAAGCGTATTTTCAATGTGCTTTTGGTTGCCAATCCTTATGATGCTTTCATGCTGGAGGACGATGGCCGTATCGATGAGAAGATTTTTATCGAATACATGAATTTGAGTCTGCGTTATCCTCCCCGTTTCACTCAGGTTTCCACTGAGGAAGATGCCTGGAAGCAGTTGGGCAATACCATGTTCGACCTGGTAATCTGTATGCCCGGATCGGATAACAGCGATACGTTTGACATTGCCCGTCAGATCAAGGAGAAGTACCCTCACATTCCGCTGGTAGTATTGACTCCGTTCTCACACGGTATCCGGGAGAGAATGGAAAACGAAGACCTGAGTATTTTTGAATATGTATTCTGCTGGCTGGGAAATACCGATCTGCTGGTTTCCATCATCAAACTGATTGAGGACAAGATGAACCTGGAACACGATATTAAAGAGGTGGGTGTACAGATGATCCTGCTGGTAGAGGATTCCATCCGTTTCTATTCGTCCGTCTTGCCCAACCTGTATAAGTTCGTGCTGCAGCAGAGTCAGGAGTTTGCCACCGAAGCCTTGAACGAACACCAGCGTACGCTTCGTATGCGCGGACGTCCGAAGATTGTTCTGGCACGCTCGTACGAAGAGGCGATGGAACTGTATGACAAGTACCAGAACAATACCCTGGGTATTATTTCCGATGCCCGTTATCCGCACGAAGGAGTGATCGATCCGCTGGCAGGTGTCAAGTTCCTGAACGAAGTGCGCCGCCGTGATCCTTTCATTCCGCTTATCCTGCAGTCGGCTGAAGAGTCGAACCGGGCCTATGCCTTGAAGTGCAATGCGGAGTTCATCGACAAGAACTCGAAGAAAATGAATATTGACCTGCGGGAGGCTGTATCGGAGAAATTCGGTTTCGGGGATTTTATTTTCCGTAATCCGACCACTAAGGAAGAGGTACTTCGGGTGCACAACTTGAAGGAACTGCAGAATGTGATCTTCTCCATTCCTGCCGATTCCTTCCTGTATCACATCAGCCGCAATCACGTATCCCGCTGGTTGTATTCGCGTGCCATCTTCCCGGTGGCTGAGTTCCTGAAGCAGATTACCTGGGAGTCTTTGCAGGACATTGACGCGCACCGGAAAATCATCTTCGAGGCCATCGTAAAATACCGTAAGATGAAGAACCAGGGTGTCGTGGCTGTCTTCCAGCGCGACCGTTTCGACCGTTACTCGCATTTTGCCCGCATCGGCGACGGTTCTTTGGGAGGAAAGGGCAGGGGACTGGCCTTTATTGATAATATGGTGAAGCGCCATGCCGAATTCGAAGAGTTCGAGAATGCCTCGGTAGTCATTCCGAAAACAGTGGTGCTCTGTACGGATATTTTCGATGAGTTTATGGATACCAACCAGCTGTATCAGCTGGCACTGAGCGATGCCGATGACGAGACGATTCTCCGGGCCTTCCTCAAGGCAAAGTTGCCTGACCGCCTGGTGGAAGATTTCTTTGCCTTCTTCGATGTGGTGAAGACACCGATTGCCATCCGTTCGTCCAGTCTGTTGGAGGATTCTCATTACCAGCCTTTCGCCGGAATCTATTCTACTTATATGATTCCTTATCTCGATGATAAGTATGAGATGCTGCGCATGTTGAGTGATGCCATCAAAGGTGTATATGCTTCGGTGTATTACAAGGACAGTAAGGCTTACATGCAGGCTACCAGCAATGTCATCGATCAGGAGAAAATGGCGGTAATCCTGCAGGAGGTGGTAGGAACGCAGTATGGCGACCGTTTTTATCCGTCCATATCCGGGGTGGCCCGCTCCATTAATTATTATCCCATCAATGATGAACTGGCCGAAGAAGGTACGGTGAGTCTGGCGCTGGGACTGGGTAAGTACATTGTGGACGGAGGTCTTACGCTGCGGGTTTGTCCTTATCATCCGGACAAGGTGCTTCAGACCAGTGAGATGGAGATGGCTTTGCGTGAGACGCAGACCCGTTTCTATGCGCTGGACTTGAAGAATACGGGACAGAACTTCTCGTTGGATGACGGTTTCAACCTGTTGAAGCTTCCGGTAAAGGAGGCCGAGGCGGATGGATCGCTGAATTACATCGCTTCCACTTACGATCCGTATGACATGGTGATCCGTGACGGTATCTATCCGGGAGGCCGTAAGGTCATTACCTTTGCGAACATTCTGCAGCACGATGTCTTTCCGCTGGCCGAAATCCTGCGGCTGGCACAGAAGTACGGGCAGGGAGAGATGCGCCGTCCGGTGGAAATTGAATTTGCGGTCAATCTGAATGCGAAGGAGAAAAAGGGTACGTTCTATCTGCTTCAGATCCGTCCGATGGTGGATATGAAGGCCGATTTGCAGGAAGACTTGAATGAGATTCCCGAAGACCAGGTATTGCTGAAGAGTGTGAATGCTCTGGGACATGGGGTGATGGAGGATATCCAGGATGTGATTTATGTGAAGACCGAGGGATATTCCGCTTCCAACAATCAGCTGATTGCCTATGAAATAGAAAAACTGAACAGGCGGTTCCTGGATGAAGGAAAGCATTATGTATTGGTAGGACCGGGCCGATGGGGCAGCAGTGATACCTGGCTGGGCATTCCTGTCAAGTGGCCGAACATTTCGGCTGCAAGGGTAATCGTTGAGGCCGGACTGACCAATTATCGGGTTGACCCGAGTCAGGGAACGCACTTTTTCCAGAACCTGACTTCTTTCGGAGTTGGATATTTTACGATCAATGCGTATATGAACGACGGCATTTACAATCAGGAACTGCTGAATGCCATGCCGGCAGTGGAGGAAACCCGTTTCTTGCGCTGGGTATATTTTGATCGTCCGCTCACGGTTAAAATGGATGGAAAGAAAAAGTTGGGAGTAGTGGTGCCATAGCTTTCTTCCGACGTTTATTGACTATATCGACGGTCCCTCCTTCCGCAGTATTTCAGTAAAGGAATGCTGCAGAAGGAGGGACTTGTCTGTTTCAGAAGGGGAGGAGGAAAATGGGTGTCAACCATTGTTGCGGTATTCCAGCGGACTCATTCCCACATACCGTTTGAAGTATTTTCCGAAGAAAGACATGTTGGCAAAGTTCAGTGAGTCCGAAATTTCCTGGATGGACAGGGAGGTCGACTTCAACTGGGATTTGGCATCCATGATGACCATGCGCGAAATGATTTCAATGCATGTGTTTCCCGTAACCTGTTTTACGGTGGTGCACAGATGGGCATGGGTGATGCCCAGTTTCTGGGCATACCAGGCTACGTTCCGGGTCTCGTTGTATTTTTGCATGACGAGCTGGGCAAAGTTCTTGCAGATCTGTTCACTCTTTGAGAGTACACACTTGGTATCCTGACGGGTCTTGTAGATGGCAGAGATACCGGCATGAATATTATTGTACAGGTACGGGGTAATCATTTTCCGTGCGTCTTCGTTGAAGAACTCATACAGCTTGATCAGGAAGCAGAAATATTCCTCCATCAGTTTGGCTCCTTCCGGTTTCAGACTGAATACGGGTCTTCCCAGGGTAATGAACAGGGTCTTTAAGACAGACAGGTCCAGATTGGCCTGCTCAATGTAGCTGGAAGAGAACCCTCCGAAATAAATCTTCAGGTTTCCCTCTACACTGTGTATCTGGAAAATGCTTCCGGGCATGAGGGTAACGAAATCATTCGCACGCACCGATATATGGTTCAGGTTGACTGAGGCTTCTATTTCTCCGTCCATGCAGAGCACGAAGATTTCAGACTTGAGTCGACAGGGGAAATTGGTGTACAGGCTAAGTAATTCTTTGTTGATACCTGTACCGATGAGCCATTCCTCGGGTAATTCTATCTTGGGAAGTTCTTTTTCCATACTATTATATTAACGTGTATTGATGATTGTTTCAAGAGTACAAATATAGTTTTTTTCTTTAGTTTCGCCCATGATTGCTTAATGTGATTTTAAAAAAAGAACTATTATTGTATGTAAATTAATCAGAAAAAACCTGGTTCTACATGATTTTCTAAAAGAAAAACAGTAGGATACTTTAAAAATAGGACAAAAATAAGACAAATAGACCTTGTGGAGGCTTAAAAATCGTCGTTACTTTGCAGCGAAATAATTATGAAATGCCGGAGGGACAGTGATTGTCGCACCGGTTTTTATTAACTAAACGTTTTATTTTAAGATGAAAAAGAATTTATTAGTGTATTTATTTGCTGCCTGCTGCACCGGATCGGTGTTTACTGCATGTAGCAGCGATGACGACAATGCCGCTGTCGTTTTTCCTATTGACCAGGAAATTGCCGGAAAGTATAAAGGTACTCTGGTGGTACAGGTAGATGGAACTCAGCTGGGGGGTCCTGTGGCACAGCAGATACAGATTGAAAAGGCAAGTGACAACTCCATTAATCTTTCCATGAAAGATTTCAGTTTCATGAATATTCCTGTAGGAGACGTGAATTTGAATAATTGTCACAGTTGGTTGAGGCTGCCAATGGATATACCTTTACTGGAACTACAGCTATTGATGTAACAGGAATGCTGACTGCCGATGTAAATGCTTCAGGTGCCTTGGTTGGCGGTGCGATAAAAATTGTTATGGATATCAATGCAAAACTGGGTTCTACGGACCAGAAAGTGAATGTGGTGTACGAAGGTACTCGTCTTTCCGGAACAGAGAGCAGTGAGGCCAAGATTTTGAGTTTTACTTTTGACGCAGCCGATGGAGTAGTTGTTGAACAGCCTGTAATTGATGAGGAAAGCCATACAATTAAGTTTGTAGTAGCTGAAGATGTAACTCCTGAACAGTTGAGCGCCATGGTTCCGACCATTAAAATCTCAGAAAAGGCAACCGTAGAACCGGGTAACGGTGTGGCTCAGGATTTCTCCAATGGCAAGGTGGTAAAATATACGGTAATAGCTGAAGACGGTACGGCGGTCGTATACAGTGCCTCTGCACAGACTATGCTGAATTATGATTTTGAGAATTGGTCATATGATACTTCATTGTATCCGGAGGAAGACAAGATTCATATGGTAGAGGGCTGGGCATCCTGTAACAATGCAGTGGCACTGATTAAAAAGATGGGAGCTTTGGGAGGCATTCAATACGATGGAGAATATCCGGTACGTCCTTCATCAGATGCATATACAGGAAATTTTTCTGCCTTACTGGAAAGCGTAGATACCAAGGGAGGAACAATGATGGGGGCTAAGGTTCCTAAAGTAACAGCTGCTACTGTTTTCCTGGGTAGTTTTAATGCTTTTGCTGGAATGAAAGATCCGATGAAAACAACCAGTTTCGGTGTGATGTATACCCAGCAGCCGGACAGAGTGACCGGTTACTATAAATACACTCCGGGAAAAGAATTCTATAATGCAGCAGGTGAATTGCAGGAAGGCAAGACTGACGAATGCGCTCTTTCTGCTGTATTGTATGAGGTAGAAAGTGAAGAGGAAACCTTGGATGGTTCAAACATCTATACTTCTGAAAAGATTGTAGCTCAGGCTGTATTGAAAAACGGCAATGAGGTTACAGAATTCACTCCGTTTGAGTTGAAGCTGAATTACGTGAAAGAATACGATCCTTCGAAGAAGTACAAGTTGGCAGTTATCTTCTCTGCCAGTGCCGACGGTGCAGCCTACAATGCAGCCGTAGGTAGCAAACTGTTGATTGACGATGTAACAATTGTGAACCGTTAAAAGGAAGCAAAAATTAAAAAAACTCCCGTAAATCCAGGTTTTCCAATGGATTTGCGGGAGTTTTTTGTAGATTCATTTCGGTTAGTTATTTCATTGCTTCTGAAATGTTTTATTCTGAGATTTTTCTGTATCAAGTATGGAGACCGGGTACACTACTGATGAATTCTCTGACACAAAGAAAGGGACTTTCCTGTGGAGGCTTATATAAAGTCCGACCCGCGTAGCGAGGTCGTATAACCTCCCTGCGCGGGTCGGACAACTTCCGTACGGAGGTTGTATGACCTTCCTCCGCGGGTTTATGCAGCTGTATCGGACATTCAGACTTTATTCGCTGATGTGCGGATAAAGCCATGTATGTGTGGTTACCAGTTTTCGTTGGCCATTTTCCACATACCCAGAAAGGCCGCCCGGGTAATCTCTACCAGTTTGTTCCAGTTGAGTTTGTCGGATTCATCTCCCGGCAGGTGATAATCGCGGTGCCCGTCGGTATGATACCACATGATGGGAATGTCATGAAGCGCGAAGGTGGCATTGTCACTTCCTCCCGTCGGACGGTCCCACGCCCTGTAATCCGGTTCCAGTTGCAGGCGGTACTCCTGAATGTCCTTTTTCAGCCATTCTCCGAATACCGGCTGACCGGCCGTATAGAAATAGACCACGTGCAGCGGACGGTTTTCGTCGTTGTTCCTTCCGATCATGTCAAAATTCAGGTAGCCCTTAATCTTTTTCATGTCCGGGAAGGTCTGGGCGAAATACTTCGACCCCAGCAGTCCTTTCTCCTCACCGTCCCAGAAGGCAAAGATGATAGTCCGTTCCGGCTGGGTACCGGAAGTAAGAAAACCTCTCAGAATCTGCAGTACGGCCGAAACTCCGGAAGCATTGTCGTCGGCTCCGTTGTAGATACGGTCTCCCGCCAGCATCGGGTCCATGCCCAGGTGGTCATAGTGTGCCCCGATCACGACATACTCCTCTTTCTTTTTTCCTTCTATCTGGCACAGGATGTTCCGCATGGCGTATTTCTGATATACTCCCTGTTCCTTGATCTGCCGGATGGAATCCGGATGCACCTGCAGCCTTCCCTTTCGCTGCCGTTCCACCCGGTAGGCCTCGAACGGCTGGAAATAATCCTTGTACAGAGGTTGCACCTTCCATAACTTCAGCAGCGAAGCAAGGTAGTTGCCCGCTATCCGGCCCCCTTCTGTTCCAGCCTCTCTGCCCTGCAGTTCGTCACTGGCAAGAAATTCCACAAAAGCCTGTGCGCTTTCGCGGTTGATGCTTCCCAATCCTTTTTCCAATGGAGAAGGAACTGCCTGTCTGGGACTTTTGGCAAACACTCCCAGGGAGGTCTGCAGCGCCAGCAGGCACAATACGATACATAGTTTTTTCATCAGTCAGTTTTTTAGTGTGTATTCCGCATCAATATCCGGAACGGTATTTCCCTTCTTCCTTATCCTCCAGGATATTCAGGTAAGAAGCATAGCGCGATTCGCTGATGTAGTGATTCTCCACCGCCTCACGTACCGCACATCCCGGTTCATGCCGGTGCGTACAGTTGCCATACTTGCAGTTGGCCGAGAACTCGAAGATTTCCTTGAAATAATGGCCCACCTCCTCGTCTTCCATGTCGAAGGTCCCGAAACCCTTGATGCCCGGAGTATCAATGATATAACCCTCCCCCTCTACCGGAAACATTTCCGAGAAGGTAGTGGTGTGCATCCCTTTGTTGTGAGCCGCCGAGATAGCTCCCGTCTTGACATTCAAATCCGGAAGAATCGCATTGATCAGGGTCGATTTGCCCACGCCCGAATGGCCGGAGAAAAGTGTCACCTTTCCCTGCAGGTCTCTTTTGATTTCCTCTACTCCCGTTTCATTCAAAGCCGAAATCCGGTAGCAGGGATAACCGATGTGCGTATAGAGGTTCACCAGCGCATCCAAGTAACGCTGTTCCTCTTCGGAATAAAGGTCGGTCTTGTTGAAAATCAGTCGTACCGGTACCCGGTAAGCCTCGGCCGAAGCCAGAAAACGGTCGATGAAAGTGGTAGAAGTTTCCGGATAATTTACCGTGACCACCAGCATGCACTGGTCCAGGTTTGCCGCAATGATGTGCGACTGTTTCGACAGGTTCGAAGAACGCCGGATGATGTAGTTCTTGCGGTCTTCAATCTCTGTGATAAACGCAGTACCCTCTGTGTTGACTGCAATCTGAACCCAGTCTCCCACCGCGATAGGATTGGTACTCCGTATTCCCTTCAGGCGGAAATTGCCCTTGATTTTGCATTCTATCTGCTTGCCGTCGTTGGTCTTTACCAGATACCAACTTCCTGTATTCTTAATTACTAGCCCTTTTTCCAAGATCTGATATAAACGATAAAGTTGATAATAATAAAAAATGAGGAGTAAAGCAAGGACAGACTCCTTGCTTGCTCCTCATTCGTCTGTTTATGTGAAATTACACAGTCATGATTTCCTTGTCCTTGGCAGCCAGCATATCGTCAATCTGCTTGATATACTTGTCATGCACTTTCTGCAACTTGGCTTCCGAGTTCTTCTGTTCGTCTTCCGGCATACCGTCCTTCACTGCCTTTTTCAGGGCATCGATGGCGTCGCGGCGTGCGTTACGTACGCTGACCTTTGCGGTTTCACCTTCGCTCTTGCACTGCTTGGCCAGCTGCTTACGGCGTTCCTCTGTCAACGGTGGAATACCGATGCGGATGATTTCGCCGTTGTTTTCGGGCATGATACCCAGTTCAGAGTCGATGATTGCCTTTTCGATAGGGCGGAACATGCTTTTGTCCCAAGGCTTGATGGCGATGCTGCGCGCGTCGGGAGTAGTGACAGCCGCTACGTTGTTGATGGGTACCATGCTTCCGTAAGAGTCTACACGAATACCATCCAGCAAGCGTACGTCAGCCTTTCCGGCACGGATGTGTGCCAGTGCATCATCCAGGTACATGATTGCCATATCCATTTTTTCTTCAGCTTCGCTGAGAATAGTCTTTGAATCTGCCATATATTTTTATTGTTTTTAAGTTTATCAATGTGCTGACAAATGTTTATGCGAACAAAAATATATTATTTTTTACTTTTCTGCAATAGTTGGCAGAGAATTGTCGGTGTTTTACTGGATACCGGGGTTGGCATCGATTTCCGATTGCGGAATGGGCAGTGCCACACGCGGATCGGTATGTACAATGACATTGGATTTGTGCTGGCTGAGGTCATGATGCCATCCGCCCTTGCGTTCGATAGGTGTCTGTGTCCTTAAATAATCGAAATAGATCAGTCCCTCCCCGACCAGTTCCTTGCGTCTCTCCTTCAGGATGCGTGCTACGCTGAAATCTCCTGGGGTTACTTGTTGTCCGGCATTGGTCGTACGCAGGGCAATCAGCTGGTTCAGGTATTGCAGTCCTTGGTCCTTGGCGGCTCCTCCTTCCTTCAGTCCGGCTTCGGCTGCATTCAGGTAGACCTCTGCCAGTCGGATGATGCAGATGTCATTGTTCCTTACATCTCCGTTCTTCCCGGGAAACTTAGTCAGGAATACCGGTTGGTCCTGGGCCGGGATAGGAAGTCCGGGGTCACGGCTGGTCTTGGATTTTTCCAATAGGCAAAGGCGGATATCTTCACTGTCCTCGTTTATCAATTGCAGGTAATCCCAGGTCAGTATCAGGTTGTTCCATCCTTCATTGTCTGTCCGGTTCTCATACACTGAGGGGGCTCCTTCGCCACCGGTACCTCCTCCCCATTCAGAAGGCTCATTGGCATCGATGTACAGTTCGAAGATAGATTCTGCCTGAAAATCCTTTCCCCATACCTCCGGATATTCCTCCCGGGTATACAGGTGGTACAGATCTCCGTTATTTTCTATCACATCGGTGGCACACAGGTAGGCATTCTTGTAATCACCTTTGTTCAGGTAGACCCTTGACAGCAATGCCTGCACGCCCCAATAGTTGAAATGGCCGTCTTTTTTCTCTTTCCCGATACCCAGCGAGAGGGCAGTTGTCAAATCAGAGATGACCTGGTCGTAGCATTCGGCCACTGTATTTCTTTCGGGCTGATAGTCGGGCTGTTCCGGCTTCAGTACGATGGGTACCCCGAGTGAGGTTCCGTTGTCGTTGGTATAAGGCATGCCGAACATGCGGGTCAGGCTGAACAAGGCCAGTGCCCTCAGTGACAGGGCCTCCGCTTTCATCTGGTTGAGTGCCTGCGTATCTCCCGACTCAATCTCGTGGTTGTCAATCCGCTGAATCAGGTTGTTGGCCTGACGGATAACCAGATACGGGCGGTTCCAGGGAAGGGTGACATTGAAATTGTCGGTAGCCTGCACATAAAACATATAATAAGGTACCACCCGGGTTTTTCCCGTAATACGGGCCTGTACGTCCGTTCCGCGGCAGTCGCCATAATACCAGTAATTGTCTCCGTAATAACTGTGCTGTGAGGTTTCCCGGTAAATGCCGTTCAAGGCGAACTGGGCATCTTCCAGGGTCTTGATTTCGTCACTGGGTACAGAGGTAGCAGGGGAGAGATTCAGCCAGTCGGCCGAACAGGAGCTGAAAGTGATGCAGGCCCCTGAAAATAAGGATATAAGTAAATATCTGAGTTTCATTTGATTCGTTTTTTTTAGTTAAAAGGTAAGTTGTACACCAAAACTGAATGTCCGCATGGCAGGAGATTCACACCATACTTCGCCATTGACCGGAGTCTCCGGATCGTACTGTTTCCATTTGGCCCAGGTGAGCAGGTTGCTTCCCGAAAAATAAATCCGGGCATTCTCAATCATCGCCTTGTTGACCCACTGCTGCGGCAGGGTAAATCCGAGCGTCAGGTTTTTCAGACGAAGGTGGTCGGTACTGTGTACGTAGCGCGAACTGTTCACCGCCTTTGCCTTGTCGGCATAGCTGAAACGGGGAATATCGGTCTGGTCGCCAGGCTCCTGCCATCGGTCTATCATGTAAATCGGCAGGTTCAGCCGGTTGGTATAAATATTTTCTCCGCCATTTTCCAGCGTCGTACCCAGTTTGTCGAAGGAATATCCTCCAAGTGAGTAAGTCAGGGTAAAACTCAGGTCAATCCACTTGTAACTCAACAGGTTGGTAAGTCCTCCCGAAACCGTCGGAGTAGCCGATTTATAAGCCACACTGGTAGCCTTGTCGGGGTCGGTGGTCAGTGAACGGTCGGTCGATCCGTCTTCCTGTGGAGTATTCATGTAATACTCAGCCAGTCCGGTCTGCGGATTGACACCTGCAAACTCTTTCACATAGAACGTATGATAAGGCAGTCCCACTTTATGAATGAACCAGGTACCTTCAATGCTTTGTTCCAGCTGACCGTTCAGCGAGACGATTTTGTTGGCATTGTGGCTTAAATTGAACACCGTTGTCCAGTTGAAGTCATTGGAAGCAAAATTCAGGGTGCGCAGTTCCACTTCTACTCCCTTGTTGTTCAGCTGTCCCACATTGGCCAGGTAATTCGTAAATCCGGTAGTGGCACTGATGGGCAGGTTATACAACAAATCCTTCGTATCCCGGTTGTAAAACTCTACGGTCAGGAAAATCCGGTTGATGAAAGACAGGTCAACCCCGATGTTCAGGTTGTAGTTCTTCTCCCATCCCAGGTTCGGATTAGGCTGGGATGACTCATAGGAACCGGAATTTCCCATATAGTTCTGTCCGAAGCTGTACAGTCCCATATATCCGTACAGAGATCCCGGCTGGTTACCGTTGACACCGTACGATGCCCGCACTTTCAAATCGCTCAGGACATGCTTGGCGGGTTGCATGAACGCTTCGTTGGTGATGTGCCACATACCCGATACCGACCAGAAGTTGCCCCAGCGGTTGTCGGGAGACAGGCGTGAACTGCCGTCACGGCGGAAACTGCCGGCAAGGTAATACCGGTCGTCGTAATTATAGTTCAGTCGCGAGATATACGACAGCATCCGGTAAGCCTGAGGAGAAGAGACAAACGAATTCAGGATGGCGGCATTGTCCGGTTCCGTCAGTTGTCCGGAAGGCAATTTCGACTTTTCACCTACCGCCTTGTCGGTCTGGTAACTCTCGGCTTCATAAGCCCCCAGCACGTCTAGATGATGTTTCTGCGCAAACGTATGTACCCAGTTCAAGGAGGTCGATGAAATCAGTTTCCCGTATTCAATAAAACCTTTTGACGTCTGGGCATTGGTTCCAGTCTTGATTCCCGAAGCACTGAGGGGATTCAGGTAACGGGAATCTTTCTGGATAGTATAATCGTAACTCAGCGTTTCTTTCAGAATCAGCCCCTTCAGCGGTTCAACCGATGCATAACCGGTAGAGAACATGCGGTTCATCCGGGTACGGTTATAGTCGGTCAGCATGTCACGGAGCGGATTCAGCGAACTGCCTGCGTAGGCTCCGACATAATTTCCGTCCTGGTCTCTCACCGTCATCGACGGATTCATGGTAGACGCGATACACAAATAAGGGTTGATGGCCGAACCACGCTCTTCGTTCATTTCCTGATTCATCTGGGTAAACATCATGTTGGCACCTACTTCACCCATCTTGCCGATTTTCTGTGTCATGTTCAGACGGGTAGAATAACGGTCGAGGGAGGAGTTGAGGGCCAGACCTTCCTGGCGGTTGTAACCCAGTGAGGCATAGAATGTCGTTTTTTCGCTTCCTCCGGAGACAGATGCCTCGTAGTTCTGCTGACGGGCCGTACGGAGCAGTTCCTTACGCCAGTCGGTATATCCCATTTCGGGCATGTAGGCATATTTTCCGATGTGGGTGTCGGCATAGGCTGTCGGATTGGCCTCTCCCTCGTCGATGGCCCCGTTGACGAGTCCTTCGTACAGAAGTTCGTACCGCTGGTCGCCGTTCAGAGTAGGACGGAAGTTGACAGCGGCATCGGAGAAACCTCCCGATACATCTACGGTCACCCTTGCTTTGCCGGCCTTACCTTTCTTGGTGGTAATCAGGATGACGCCGTTGGCGGCACGCGAACCGTAGAGGGAAGCGGCTGCCGCATCTTTTATGACTGTAATGTTTTCGATATCAGAAGGGTTGAGGGTACTCATGATGTTGGTCTTCGAGTTGTTCATGTAGGCAGCGTCCGTGTTGCTTCCCGAACCCAGGCTTCCCGAACTGACCGGTACGCCGTCGATGACAAACAATGGCTCCTGTGAGGCATTGAAAGATCCCATACCGCGGATACGGATATTCTGGTTGGCTCCGGGCTGTCCGGAACTGCTGGTAATGTTGACACCGGTGGTGAGTCCCTGCAGTTTCTGTTCTACGCTGACTACCGGGATGTTTTTCATCATGTCGCCCTTCAGCGTGTTGGCCGAACCGGTAAACGATGACTTGGTAAAGTTTCCGTATCCGGTGACCACTACTTCGTCGAGGTTCAGGCTTTCCGGTTCCAGTACGATGTTCAGCTGGCTTTTGTGGGGGACTTTGATAAACTGGGTTTTCATGCCCAGATAGGCAATTACCAGAATGCGGTCGTCGGGACCTACTTCGAGGGTGTATTTTCCGTCGATGTCGGTGACTACTCCGTGTGCTTCATTTCCCTTGACCGAGACGGTGGCTCCGATGAGCGGTTCCTGATTCTCGGACGAAAGGATGACTCCACTGATAGTCCGCTGTTGTGCGAAGGCGGGGGTGGAGAGGATGAGTGAGACTAATAAAACTACAAAACCAATCTTTTTCATTACTTTTAAAAAATCTAATAAACGCTATAATCAACGCACTCTGATACTCAAAAAGTAAGCCAGAAGGGATTTTTGTCCGGTTCGGCTGTAAAAAACAGTGATTCAATGTGAAATAGTACTGTTTCGGCCGGAAATCGGTGAGAAGGGTGTGGAATTATTCCTCTTGCTGTGTGGATTATTTCTACAGCATGCTGACAATCTGCGGGCGGTAAAAATCGAATTCAACCTCTAAAAAAAACAGGAAAGTCGGTTGTTTTATAGAAAAATGTTATTATATTTGCCATCACTAAATCAATATTAAATGAACCGATTGTATATCCATATCATTATGACGGGATTGGGGCGCATGATGGCGTGTTTCCTGTTGGCCGGGATGACCCCTCTGGGGTGGGCATGATATATATCGGTGTTTCTATGTGATACACGCTTGCGTATGCAAGTATTTTTTTTCTTCTGAGAATAATCTATTTTTTTCAATTAATCTGGGCTTTTGCCGGTGGAAGGGTATTCCCGGTAGAGGTCAGTATATCCTATATTTATTACATGAAAGTCTTAAAATTCGGTGGAACATCAGTAGGATCTGTCAACAGTATGTTGAGTGTGAAAAAAATTATCGAGTCTGTTGACGATAATGTCATTGTAGTGGTGTCAGCTTTGGGGGGAATCACGGATAAGTTGATCAGAACTTCGTGCATGGCTGCTGCAGGCGATTCGGAATATGAAAAGGAAATGAAATCGATTGTGAATCGTCATATAGAAATGGTGTATACTGTGATTCCGGCCGGGCAGAAACGTGAATTGCTGCTGGATTGCGTCAATGAGCTTCTCAGTGAACTGAGGGATATCTTTCAGGGTATTTTCCTGATACGTGATCTTTCGCCCAAGACGTCTGCCGCCATTGTCAGCTATGGGGAGAGACTTTCATCCATTATCGTGGCGACACTGATAGAGGGAGCACAGTGGTACGATTCGCGTACGTTTATCAAGACGGAGAAAAAGCATAACAAACATATTCTGGACTCGGAACTGACCACACGACTGGTGCTGGAGACCTTCCGTGACCTGCCTAAGGTGGCTCTGGTGCCAGGATTCATTTCTACCGACAAGAATACCGGAGAGGTGACGAACCTGGGACGGGGCGGATCGGATTATACGGCTTCTGTCATTGCGGCAGCGCTGGATGCGGATGTACTGGAGATATGGACGGATGTAGACGGTTTCATGACGGCCGACCCGAAAGTCATCAGTACGGCTTATCCGATCAAGGAACTGAGTTATGTGGAGGCGATGGAACTGTGCAACTTCGGTGCAAAGGTGGTGTATCCGCCTACCATTTATCCGGTTTGCCACAAGAACATTCCGATTCTGATCAAGAATACGTTCAATCCGGAGGCACCAGGAACCATCATCAAGCAGGATGCGGATCATTCTTCGAAGGCCATCAAGGGAATTTCTTCAATCAATGACACTAGCCTGATTACCATGACGGGACTGGGAATGGTAGGAGTGATCGGGGTGAACCACCGGATATTCAAGACCCTGGCAGAGAACGGCATCAGTGTGTTCCTGGTGTCTCAGGCTTCTTCGGAGAATTCGACTTCCATCGGGGTGCGCAACGAGGATGCGGCGCTGGCATGCGAGGTGTTGAACCAGGAATTTGCCAAGGAGATTGAAATGGGAGAAATCAGTCCGATGATGGCTGAGTGCGGACTGGCTACCGTGGCAATCGTAGGGGAGAACATGAAGCATACTCCCGGGATTGCAGGGAAGTTGTTCGGTACGCTGGGACGGAATGGGATCAATGTGATTGCTTGTGCCCAGGGGGCTTCGGAAACCAATATTTCTTTCGTGGTGGAAAGGGGTTCGCTGCGCAAGACGCTGAATGTCATCCATGACTCGTTCTTCCTTTCGGAATATCAGGTATTGAACTTGTTTATCTGCGGTATCGGTACGGTAGGTCACAGTCTGATAGAGCAGTTGAGCGGACAGCAGGAACGCCTGAAGCAGGAAAGGGGTCTGATGCTGAGAGTGGTGGGTATCGCCAACGGACATCAGGCGCTGTTCGACAGAAAGGGCATCTGCCTGGATAATTATCGCCGGGAACTGGATGAAAAGGGAATTCCTTCTTCGCCACAGGTGCTGCACGATGAGATCATCGGTATGAATATCTTCAACTCGGTGTTTGTGGACTGTACGGCCAGTGCGGATATTGCCGGACTCTACAAGGAGTTCCTGGCGCACAACATTTCGGTGGTGGCTGCCAATAAGATTGCAGCTTCTTCGGAATATGAGAAATATGCGGAACTGAAGCGGATTGCCCGTCACCGGGGAGTGAAATTCCTGTTCGAAACGAATGTGGGAGCCGGACTGCCGGTCATCAATACCATTAATGACTTGATTAACAGTGGTGACCATATCCTGAAGATAGAGGCTGTGGTGAGCGGTACACTGAATTATATATTCAATACGCTGAGTGCGGAAGTGCCTTTGAGCGAGACTATCCGGAAGGCGAAGGAGGAAGGATATTCGGAACCGGATCCGCGTATCGACCTGAGTGGAAAGGATGTCATCCGCAAACTGGTGATTCTGGCACGTGAGGCCGGTTATCGCCTGGAGCAGGAAGAGGTGGAAAAGCATCTGTTTATCCCGGAAGAGCTGTTTGAGGGGACGCTGGAGGACTTCTGGAAGAAAGTGCCGATGCTGGATGCCGGATTTGAATCCAGACGGAAGGTGCTCGAACAGCATCATATGCGCTGGAGATTTGTGGCCCGACTGGAAAACGGAAAGGGTACGGTGTCACTGGAAGAGGTGGACAGCCGTCATCCGTTCTATAACCTGGAGGGTAGCAACAACATTATTTTGCTGACAACTGAACGATATAATGAATACCCGATGCTCATACAGGGCTATGGTGCCGGTGCCGGGGTAACGGCTGCCGGTGTCTTTGCGGACATTATGAGCATCGCCAATATTTAAGCTTATGAAGCACATCATCATTTTGGGTGACGGAATGGCGGACTGGGCTGTTCCGGCACTGGGCAACAAGACTTTGTTGCAGCAGGCAGATACTCCGTATATGGACTTGCTGGCCCGGAAAGGACGGACGGGAAGGTTGTGTACGGTAGCCGACGGGTTCCATCCGGGAAGTGAGGTGGCCAATATGTCGGTCATGGGATACGATTTGCCGAAGGTATATGAGGGGCGCGGCGTGCTGGAGGCTGCCAGTATCGGCGTAGACCTGGAACCGGGGGATATGGCAATGCGTTGTAACCTGATTTGTGTGGAGGGGGATTTGCTGAAGAATCACTCTGCCGGACATATCTCGACCGGAGAAGCAGATGTGCTGATTCGTTTTCTGAATGAAAAACTGGCTACGGACCGCATCCGTTTCTATACCGGAGTGCAGTACCGGCATCTGCTGGTCATCAAGGGGGGAGACAAACGGGTGGCCTGTGTGCCTCCGCATGATGTGCCCTTGCAGCCTTTTGCCCCTCATTTGGTGAAGGCGGAATGTGCGGAAGCTCAGTGTACGGCCGACCTGCTGAATGCACTGATCCTGAAATCGCAGAAGTTGCTGTCGATGCATCCGCTGAACCTGGAGCGTAAGGCGAAGGGTAAGGATATGGCCAACAGTATCTGGCCGTGGAGTCCCGGCTATCGTCCGCATATGGAGTGGCTCTCGCAAAAATATCCGGCCATCCGGAAGGGGGCGGTCATTACGGCTGTCGACCTGATCCGTGGAATCGGAAAGTATGCGGGACTGGAGTGTATTGATGTGGAAGGGGCTACCGGACTGTACAATACCAATTACGAAGGTAAGGCAGAGGCGGCGATTGAGGCGCTCCGCACCAATGATTTTGTGTATTTGCACGTGGAGGCCAGCGATGAGGCCGGTCATGAGGGAGATGTGGAACTGAAACTGAAGACCATCGAATATCTGGACAGCCGCATTGTCAAGCCGGTTTACGAGGCGGTGAAAGACTGGGAGGAACCGGTGGCAATTGCTGTATTGCCCGACCATCCTACTCCGTGTGAACTGCGTACGCATACTGCCGAGCCGGTACCGTTCCTGATTTATTATCCGGGAATTGAGCCCGACAGTGTACAGACCTACGATGAAGTGGCCTGCTGCCAAGGCAGTTACGGACTGATGGAACGGGATGAGTTTATGAATGAGTTTATGAAATAACCGCAGGCCGGTTCCGGCCTGTATCAAGCAAGAGGGATTATGAAATATTACAGTACCAATCGACAAGCACCCGATGCCACGTTGGAAGAGGCAGTGGTGCGCGGACTGGCGGGTGACAAGGGACTTTATATGCCCCGGTCAATCAAGCCGCTTCCTGCTTCTTTTTACGAGCATATAGAGCAACTGTCTTTTCAGGAAATTGCTTATCAGGTAGCTGAGGCTTTCTTCGGTGAGGATGTACCGGCCGAGACCCTGAAGCAGATTGTGTATGATACATTGAGTTTTGATGTGCCTGCGGTGCAGGTGAAAGATCACATTTATTCCCTGGAACTGTTCCACGGACCGACGCTTGCCTTTAAGGATGTGGGAGGACGGTTCATGGCCCGCCTGCTCGGATACTTTATCCGTAAGGAAGGAAAGAAACAGGTGAATGTGCTGGTGGCTACTTCCGGAGATACGGGAAGTGCCGTAGCCAACGGTTTTCTCGGGGTAGAGGGCATTCATGTATTTGTGCTTTATCCAAAGGGAAAGGTGAGTGAGATCCAGGAAAAGCAGTTTACTACCCTGGGCAAGAATATCACGGCCATCGAGGTGGACGGCACCTTTGATGATTGCCAGGCGCTGGTGAAGAGTGCTTTTATGGATAAGGAACTGAACGAACACATGTTGCTGACTTCGGCCAATTCCATTAATGTAGCCCGTTTCCTGCCGCAGGCGTTTTATTATTTTTATGCCTATGCGCAGATGAAAAAACTGGGTAAGGCTGACCGTCTGGTCATCTGTGTGCCCAGCGGCAATTTCGGAAATATCACGGCTGGCTTGTTCGGCAAACGGATGGGATTGCCCGTGGAGCGCTTCATTGCTGCCAACAACCGGAATGATATTTTCTATCAGTACCTGAAGACCGGCAAATACAGTCCGCGTCCTTCGGTGGCTACCATTGCGAATGCGATGGATGTAGGCGATCCGAGTAATTTTGCACGCATTCTTGACCTGTATGCCGGCAGTCATGAGGCGATTGCGGCGGAAATCAGTGGGGAAACCTATACGGATGAGGAAATCCGCCAGACGGTGCAGCAGACGTATGAGGAAACGGGATATCTGCTGGATCCTCATGGTGCGTGCGGATATCGGGCATTGGCAGAGAACCTGCAGCCGGGAGAAACGGGTGTATTCCTGGAAACGGCTCATCCGGCGAAATTCCTGCAGACCGTGGAAAGCATCATCGGTAAGGAGGTGAAGATACCGGAGAAACTTCAGGCCTTCATGAGAGGGGAGAAGCAGAGTGTACCGATGTCGAAGGAGTTTGCAGACTTCAAGGAGTATCTGCTGAATTATTAAGCAGAATACTGACAAATATGGGATATAAGAGAAACGGAAGGGGAAAAGCTTCCGTTTCATTCTTGTCAATAATGGCGACAGCCTGTCATTGGAGCGATACGCTTCAGCGGCAGGCTGTCTGTTTGTTGATAATATGTATATAAGACATGAACGAGATTCCTCCGGATGGAGACCATCCGGGAAATCTCATGATAGATAGAGAGGTCTATTCGGTTAAGATCTGTTCGTAGTATTTTCTGACCTTTTCCCAGGAATAATACGGATAGGTATCCGTTTCGACCGGAATGCGGGCTTCTTTTTCGTTCAGCAGGAATTTCACCAGAATGTCTTTGTCGGAATCTTTCTTTTTGTAGAAGATTATCTGGATGTTTCCTGCCATGGGAACAATCTTATAGTCGGACCAGACTTTGTAGACTTCTTCCGGCTGGCTGACCGCTACGTTGCAGTCGTTCAGGCGGAGTATGGCTGCCAGTGGAATCACGTTGCCGTCGTGTCCGAAACGGAGCGTAGAAGCGATGGACGGATCCTTGATGGCTTCGTCTGCACTGTCGAGGATGTTTTTCAACAAGGATTTTGCATTGGCTACCACGATGCCTTTGCCGTCTGCATGGTTGGCATTACCCACGTAAAAACGGTAGTTGATGCACTGCCACAGGTCGAACAGTTCTTCCTTTTCGAACAAATCATAGAAAGATACCTGTGTCTCCACGTCCTGCATACCGCTGGTAATCCAGTACAGGCCCCACATCAGGTTGTGCGGGTTGACCTGCTTTCGGATGAACTCGGCACTGCTGAACAGGCTGTGAGTCAGACGTTCGGGCTTGGTATGTTCTTTTTCAAACTTCCGGTATTCTTCGGCCCAGGGACCGGTCTGGTCGGAAGTAAATCTGTTCGATTCATCGGTATGGAAGTTCAGGTAGTCCATGTATTTGGGACTTGCCTCGTACGAGATGGACAGTTTGGGATTCAGCTCTTTCAGCTTGTCGCCAAATGCCGCCATGCTCATTGCACAGCGCAATACAATGGTAGACCGTGCCGAAATCTTCCGGTTGTCGGTAAATACTTCCGGATAAGAGAGGAACATTCTTTCGGCAATGCCTTGATGCTGGCGTACGCCTAACGGAGTCAGGTCGCTTCCGCGTCCTTCCACTTCTTTCCATAACAACTGCAGTCTCTTCAGTACGTCTTCGCCCAAAGCAGTCAGTGCCTGTTGTTCCTTTCCTTTCTCAAACAAATCGATGATCCATTTGTAGTCGGCATCCGCAATCAGGTATCTCGAACCGTGACGTCCGTAATGACTGATGTAAAAAGGCTTATACCCTTTAGGGGCCTTTGTCTGAGCCTGTATCTCGGATACAGGATACGCATAATATACTCCCGCAGTCTTACGGATATCATCAAACATTTCCTGCCGGGTAGTCTGTCCGGAGAGGGGCAGACCGGCCAGCAGCATGAGGGCTGTGATAAAATAATTTCTAGATTTCATAGCAGTTAATATCCTTTATTTTGGATGAGGGTAGGATTGTTGACCATTTCACTTTCCGGAATCGGGAAAAGGACGTATTTATCGTCTACATCTCCTCCGGTACGTATTCCGTCCTTCCAGTCCCAGTTGTGGTTCTTGGTATATTTTCCAAAGCGGATCAGGTCGGTTCTTCTGACAAGCTCACTGGCCAGTTCGCGCTGGCGTTCAGCAAGGATGAAGTCCAGGTTGAGTTCAGATTCCTGAATTCTTCCGGATACATCCGAGCGTATGCCTGCCTGTGCATAGTTGTCCGACATATAGGCACGTTCACGGATTTCGTTGACATAACCCAGGGCTGCACCCTGTGGGGCATTGGCTCCGCGGAGAATGGCTTCAGCAGCCATCAGGTAAGCGTCTCCGGTACGGAACAGCGGGAAATCGATGGAAGTATAGGTATCTCCGGCTGCGCAAAGCTGGTCGTCCTTGGTGACGTTTCTCCATTTGATGTATCCGTATCCGCGGGTAAAGGTACTGGTCATTGCCATGTTTTCATCCCAGGTTTCTTTTACCTGTCCCGGAAGTGCTGTCATGAACTGTGCCCGTTTGTCTTTTTTCTGGTTGCCCCATGTATCTTCTGTGTCAAACATGACATCATCGGCATCGAAGGCATCTACCAGAGTGGTCTTTGCACGGACGTTGCCCCATCCTCTTGAACCGACACCGGTCTGGTAAAGTTCATCCATCGGACCGTTGACAAAGGCTTTTACGAAGAAGTTGGTACCTGCTGAACTCTGTGCATACTGTCCGTCCTGTACCAGCGGCCATATGATTTCGCTGCAGGTTTCGTTGTCGGCAAGGAAAATCTGGCGGTAGTCGCGAGCAAGCGGATAATGTCCGTCGTCGATGACCTTCTTGGCATACTCATAAGCTTCCTGATACTTGCTTTCACCGGTCCAAACCTCTGCGTTCAGGTACATACGTGCCCGGAGGAACCAGTTGGCTACACGGTCTACTCTTCCGTATTCATTTTCTCCCGGAGCCACCATGTCGTTTTCAATCTCCTGGAGTTCAGTAAGTGCGAAATTGAAGATGTCTTTTCTGCTCCACTGTGCCGGAATATCCTTTACACCGGTATATTCATCGATGTAGGGAACCGAGCCGAACAGGTCGCACAGCATGGAATAACAGTAAGCACGGATGAAGCGGGCTTCTGCACGGTAATGCAGGTAATCGTCTTTCAGAGCATCCCAGACACCTCTTTCCTGCAGTTTGCTTTCGGTGCATTCACGCAGGATTTCGTTGGTATAGGCAATGGTCATGTACAGACGCTGGTAGGTCCAGGTAATGACAGAAGCGTTTGCCGCATCCCATTGCAGGTTCAGACATTGTCTCAATCCGTTGGAAGTAGAAGGCATCAGGAAGTTGTCGGTATTCTGTTCTTCCAGATAGAACAGCAGACGTACGTATCCGGAATATCCTTCATTGGCACCTTCAAGGTCACCGTCACCTCCGTCTCCACCCTGCTGTCCGGTCTGGATCAGTGAGGCATAACACTTGGCCAATACACCGGTATAGCCTTCTGGGGTACTGTATACTTTTTCGGTCACCAGCTGATTTTCATCCAGCGGCATTGTATTCAGATCACCGAAACAAGAGGATAATGTCAATCCTAAAAATAACGATAAACTGTATAGTAATTTTTTCATGATCTTAATCGTTTTTGAGTTAGAAAGTCAGGTTTGCACTAAATGAATAAGTTCTGGGTCGCGGATATACTTCCCGGTCGATACCGCTGTAGATTTCAGGGTCAAGTCCGGAATATCCAGTAATGACAGCCACGTTCTGCACACCGAAGGTCAACCGCAATGAACTGCTTGTCTTCCAGAGTTTTTCGAAGGTATATCCCAGTGAGATATTGTCGATACGGAAGAAAGAAGCATTTTCCAGGTAGTACTCTGAATAAAGCTGCTGTGTCTGGAAACCGGTATCACGTGTCACCTTCAGAATGTTGGAGTAGCTTCCCTGGTCGCTGTATACCGACTGCAGATACTGGTCGGCGGCCACATAGTTATAGATATAGTTGCCGAAAGAACCGTGTCCGCTGATTGCAAAATCCCAGTTCTTGTAGCTTACCTGCGTATTGAATCCGAGGTAAGAAGTCGGCAGGGCACTCTTGTCGGTTGCATATCGGGTTTCAGTAGAAGAAACGCTTCCGTCGGGCTGAACGTATTTGCCTTCAATCGGTTTGCCGGCTTCGTCATAAGCCTGTTTGGCCAGATAGAATGTATACGGACGCTTGCCCACCATGAATACCTGTACGGTCTTTCCGGTGTTGGAGATGGAACCTGTCTGGACAAAATTGTTTTCAGAATCAATCATGTTCAGTTTGGTAATTTCCGAGTCGTTCCAGGTGTAGTTGAAACCTACGGTCCAGTTCCAGTCCTTGGTACTTACAGGAACAAAGTTGATAGAGAATTCAGCACCTTTGTTGTCCATCGCACCGATGTTGGTTGTCAGCACCGGAGCATAGTTGGTTCCGGCAATCACATTGATGGTATTCAGCAAGTCTTTTGTATGACGCTGGTAATAATCGAACGAACCATAGATACGGTTATTGAGGAAGCCGAAGTCGATACCGGCATTGTAAGTTGTCGTAGTTTCCCATTTGATATCCGGGTCGTATCCGTTAGGACGGTAAGTACGGTACCAGGTATCTCCGAAAAGATAAGAAGATTCCGGATAAGACACATTGAAGGTAGTCATATACGGATAGTCGTTCAGGATATCCTGCTGTCCGGTCTGTCCATAGCTCAGACGGAGCTTGAGGTCGGTCATTACATCCTGTTCCTTGAAGAAATCCTCTTCACTGATCTTCCATCCCAGAGCTACAGAAGGGAAGTATCCCCAACGGTTGTTGGCCGCAAAACGGGAAGAAGCATCTGCACGCAGGGTAGCAGTAATCATATACCGGTTGTTGAACGTATAGTTCAGACGGCCATACAGTGACAACAGGTAATATTCAGTCTCATAGTGTGTCGGAGAGAACAGTTCTTCTCCTTCCGGAGAAAGGGTAGTCGTATTGTATTTTCTCCAGAAATGCTGCCATCCGTATCCTCCCATGAAATTGAAACTGTGCTTTTCACCCAAGTCGGGAGTATAAGTACCGTAGAAATCAAGCAGCGTATTCTTCTTTTCCTGCTTTCCGTCGTATGCCAGTCCCGTACCGTCTTTCATGTTAGACGTATACATCATACCTGCCAGGTTAGGCACATCCTTGTCTTCTTTGCTGGAAAGAATATCATATCCCATGTTCAGGGTAAACTGAAGGTCTTCGAATCCATGCACCTGATAATTGATGTTCGCATTTCCGATGGAACGCAGGATGGCCGTATTGTCTTTCTGCAGTTCCAGCTGAGCGACCGGATTATCGGTCTGGATAGCCATCGGTGAGTTTCCGTTCATCCAGATGAAATATCCCAGTCCCGGATCGGTTGAGGCTGTGCTGCTTCCGGTCTTTACCGGACGGGTCGGATCGTATCTGAGGGCATTGCCTACTACACTGTCGTCTACTTTGTCATTGCTTTCGTACGACATCTTCAGGTTCAGGTCGATGCTCAAATGCTTGTCGAAGAACTTAGGAGAGATACCTCCGTTGAATGTCACACGCTGATAATCATTGTTGCGGATGATACCGGCCTGGTTGGTATATCCGATAGAAGCACGGAACGGAGTTGTTTCCTTGATTTTTCCTGATACCGACAGGTTGTGTTCCTGTGAGAATGCATTCCGGTAGATTTCATCCTGCCAGTCGGTAGAAGCTGTACCGAAAGAAGGGTTGGAAGGAACTCCTGTTACGGTCGGTACAAATTCCTTGAACTCTTCGGCATCGAGCACTTCCAGTCGTTTCGCTGTCGTACTCATGGCCAGGTTGAGCGAGTAATTTACCTGCGGTTTGCTGCTGGTTCCTTTCTTGGTAGTGATGACAATGACACCATTGGATGCACGGGAACCATAGATGGCAGTGGCCGAAGCATCCTTGAGGATGGTGAATGTTTCGATATCGTTAGGGTTGATGGCACCGATGACATTACCTCCACCTTCGATGGTTGAGTTATCTACCGGTACTCCGTCGATGACAATCAGCGGGTCGTTTGAAGCAGAGAGTGAGGCACCGCTACGGATACGGATAGTCGCGCTGGATCCGGGAGCTCCCGAACCGGCCACCACGTTCACACCGGACATTTTTCCGACCAGCGCATCCTGAGCAGTGGTCTGCATTCCTTTGTTGAACTCATCGGGCTTGATGGCAGTTACCGAACCGGTTGCATCCGATTTTTTAACGGTACCGTATCCGATAACCACTACTTCATCCAGCAGTTCGGTATCTTCTTTCAACACAATCTGGAGCAAGTTGGCAGATACCGGTAATTCCACTTCCTTATAACCGATGTATCCGATGCGGAGCACGGCTTTTTTGTCGGCCACCTTCAATGTGAAGTTTCCATCATAATCCGTGATGGTTCCAGTAGTGGTTCCTATCACAATAATGTTGGCTCCGATAATCGGTTCACCGGTCGGGTCAGCTACGTGACCTTTTACAATCAAGTCTTGTGCGTGTACATGAACGCAAAACAATAAGGCAGACAGCAGGACTCCCATCAGCCTTACTAAACTTCTGTGTGTCTTTTTTTGTTTCATAATTGATTTTTTGAGTTTGTTGATACAAAGGTATAGTTGGGATATTTCATTTGTTTTACAAATACGGCCTTACAATATCAGAGTAAATTATTATAAATGTAACCTATTGAAAAATAAATGTTTAATATGCAATTTCTGCGTTTTTGAGTAACTGTATTATAAAGACAAACGGGTAATATCCGTTACGGTTTCATGCGTGTTTCCGATAAAAGGTGTTCGGTACTTGTTCAAATTATCCGATTTATGCCGAAGAAAGGCAATGCCCTGCATGAAGGGGTGAATGGAAGATGATTTGTGTTTTCATTTTATATCTGTTTTTAGTATTTAGGCGCAACCGGTATTGTGTGTTCCTTATCGAACTGATGCGAATTTACACAGAGTACATCGGTTTTTGATGTAAAGAAGGGGGAGAGTAAGTATAAATGATGAGGCAGGCGGGTTATTCTATTGAAATTCAATAGAATAACCCGCCTGATTGTAAGACGAGAGTAATATTTGAGTAAGTCTTTTTACAAGTATTGGAGCTGCGCAATCAGGTCCTTTTTTTCCGGAAGCGCCTTGTTGCGCATTTTCATTCTATAATTATATACGGTCTGAAGGGAATAATGCAGGAAACTGGCGATTTTGGCATTGTCCTGGATGCCCAGCCGCATCAGTGCATAGATACGGAGTTCGGGAGTCAGCAAGTCACCTTCCTTGGGCTGGATGCGCTCTTCCGGCCGGAGCAGGGCATTGAAGTTTTCCACGAAATCAGGGAAGATGTTCAGGAAAATCGTATCAAACTTATGGATGAAATCCTTGAAGTCGTCGGACGAATTCTGCTGCTCGCTGATGAACTTCGACAGATCGGCTATGCGTCCGTTGCTGGCAATCCGGTTCAGTCCCTTATACAGCGTATTCTGTTTCTTGATGTATTCCGAGCATACATTAAACAGCAGGCCGATATATTCTTCCTGGATGTGTTCCTTCTCCTTTATCTGCTCATTCATGGCCATCAGATTGTCCGACAGTTCCCTCAGGTGCTGGTTCTGGCTCTTTAAGGCATTTTGTGCCTCCTCCAGTTTGTTGGTCCGCTTCTTCAGCAGCACGAACGCAGTGACCAGCAGAATGATCAGTACCGACAAGATGGAGATGAATGCCCGGAACTGCCGCACATTCTTTTTCACCCGGACTTCATTGGCGGTGCTGATAATAGGAAGATAGGTCAGAATATCTGTGAACCGGTACTTGGCATGTCCTGCGTTGATGTCTTCGAGGGCACATAAAATGTAACTGTAAGCCCGTTCCACATCTCCCTCATAGAAGAGCAGGATGGCCAGGTTCTGCAAGGACATGTATACTTTCTTGGCATTTTTCAGGTCGGTCAGCGACGAAAGAATCAGGTAATGCTTGGCGCTGGCCGTGTCTTTCTGCATCAGATAGAGGTTGGCAATGTCGAATTCCAGACTCGCTTTGTCGGGTTCCAGACTGTCGGGTTGTGTTTCCTTGTAAAACTTCTCCAGCAGTTGTATGGCGCCCACCGTATCCCCCTGTGAAAGATTGTGTTTATATAAATTGGAAATATAGCCGTAGGTTCCCGGAGGATTCACCTCCATTGCATCCTTCTGGTAGACCAGCTGTTGGTTTTTCAGCATGTGATGGTTGTCCTTGCCGTATACATCGTTCGATATGGACAGCGAAATGGCCTGTCTCAGGTAATGAAAATAGCTGGTCCGGTATACCGTAGAGTCGAAAGATATTTTTTTCAGTTCCTCAAACGCCGCATGATAATTGCCCGATTTATACAGTGCGTCGGCATTGTTCATCAGCGCCTCTTCCTGACATTCCTCATCCAGCTGTCGGGACAGTTCCAGCCGGAGCTGGGCAATCTCCCGTGCCTTGTTCACCCGATACGAGCGATAGATGTCGAACAGTTCTCCCAGTACCTCAAAGCGTGTCTTTACCTCCGACCTCGGAGTATAGCTGAGCACTTTATTCAGCTTATCGATCTTTTCTTCTATTGCCTGATCGTATTTGCTGTGTTCCTTAATTACGTTGTCCAGTTCCTCCAGCAGTTTTTGATCTTCAGACTTCGAAGAGGAACATCCCATCAGAAAGACAGAAAGGATAAGCAGGATAAAGGATAGTATCTTTTTCATTGTTGAAAAATCAGGATTTGGTTAATCGAGTGTAAAGATAAGAAAATAACCTGAATGATTCCCTGTTTTTAAAGAAGAGTGTAGCTGTTTTTGGGGAGAAATGGAATACTTTATCAGGAATTCTCGTAGATAAATGCTTTTTTGTAAGTTGGGAGAAATGCCGGAGAGATGTTGTCTGAAAGGAGAAATAATACGGAAGGCTGACCGTTTCCTGTAGTCTGCGGACCGGCTCTTTCAGTCGGAAGCGGGTACATGAAAACAGAAAACCTGTACCGGCAAGTCTGTCGCAGGACATCCTTGTACCGGTACAGGTTTCCGTAATATATCAGTCTTGATTATTTCAAGCGTGCCAGTGTTTCCTTGATGCGGCGCATTGCTTCTACGATGTTTTCGTCAGAAGTAGCGTAGCTCATACGGATGCATTCAGGCGCACCGAATGAAGTACCGCCTACGCAAGCCACGTGTCCGACTTCCAGCAAGTACATAGCCAGGTCGTCTGCGTTGTTGATTACGCGGTCGCCGTCTTTCTTGCCGAAGAAAGAGTCACATTTCGGGAACAGGTAGAAAGCACCCTGAGGGAAGTTGACTTCGAATCCGGGGATTTCCTTTGCCAGCTTGACAATCAGGTCGCGGCGGCGTTCGAATGCCTGACGCATTTCCTCTACCGGAGCCTGAGTGCCGGTATAAGCGGCTTCAGCAGCTTTCTGAGAAACAGAGCATGGGCCAGAAGTATACTGTCCCTGCAGTTTGTTTACTCCTTTTACAATCCATTCCGGTCCGGCGATGAAACCGATACGCCATCCGGTCATGGCATATGCCTTTGACACACCGTTTACAATCACTACACGGTCTTTGATTTCAGCAAACTGTGCGATGCTTTGGTGCTTGCCGATGTAGTTGATGTGTTCGTAGATTTCGTCTGCAATGACAATCACACGTTCGTGCTTAGCCAGTACCTCAGCCAGTCCGGCCAGTTCTTCCTTGCTGTATACAGAACCGGTAGGGTTAGACGGAGAGCAGAGAATCAGGGCACGTGTGTTCGGAGTGATGGCAGCTTCCAACTGTGCCGGAGTGATCTTGAAATCCTGTTCGATACCTGCACGTACGATTACCGGAGTACCTTCGGCCAGTTTCACCATTTCCGGATAGCTCACCCAGTAAGGAGCCGGAACAATTACTTCATCGCCTTTGTTGACGAGGGCCATGATGGTATTACATACAGACTGCTTCGCACCGTTTGCGCAGCTGATCTGTGCGGCGGTATATTCCAGACCGTTTTCGTTTTTAAGTTTTGCTACAATCGCGTTGCGCAAAGCCGGATATCCGGCAACAGGTGAATAGCGTGAGAAGTTGTCATCGATAGCTTTCTTGGCAGCTTCCTTAATGTGGTCAGGAGTATTAAAATCTGGTTCTCCTACACTCAGGTTGATCACATCCACACCTTGTGCTTTAAGTTCACTACTTTTCTGAGACATAGCCAATGTTGCCGACGGGGACAGGCTATTCAAACGATCTGAAAGTTGATTCATGGTTGTTGTCTTATTTTAGTTTGAAATTTTTTGCAAAATAAGTTATTTTCTTTTAGATATAAAAGCGTTTTCCTTACTTTCTGTCACCAAGGATTCTCAGCAGATAAAGGAAGAGATTGATGAAATCCAGGTACAAAGTCATGGCACCCAGCAGGGCGATTTTCTGTGTGGTTTCATTGATTTCCACTCCGTCCTGCATCAGAAGGCGTTTGATTTTCTGTGAATCGTATGCCGTGAGGCCCACGAAGAGCAGGACACCGATGTACGAGATAATCATTTCCATCATCGAGTTCTGGAGGAAGATGTTGACCAGTGAGGCAATGATGATACCGATGATTCCCATGAAGCACAGGCTGCCGAGCCGTGTCAGGTCTTTCTTAGTGACATATCCGAAGAGAGCCATGACTCCGAAAGTACCTGCCGTTACAAAGAAAGTAGTGGCAATGGAACTCATGGTATAGATCAGGAAGATCATTGACAGGGTAGCTCCGTTCAGTATGGAGTAAAGGATGAACAGCAGGGTCGCCGAAGTAAATGAGATTCTGTGGATGCGTGCCGACAGGTACCATACCACTCCCAGTTCGGCAATCAGGATTCCCCAGAACAGCAGGGAGTTCTGCATGATCATGGAAAGCAGTGTCATCGACTTGGCCATGTACATGGCTACTGCTCCGGTGATGACCAGGGCAAGTGTCATCCAGGTGTATACGTTGCGGAAAAGTACCGACTGAGCCGTTTTTTCCGCCAGATTTCTTGTAAGATTGTTCGTTTCCATAAGTTGATTTTATAAAAATCTCCTGTCCGGACAGAGAATATCGGAACGGACAGGAGAGCTGTTTCTGTTTTATTTATTGAAATGCAAGGTATGACCCATGCGGTCTTTCTTCGTGTGGAGGTATCTTTCGTTGTACGGATTCGGAGTCGTTTCAATAGGTACATTCTCCGTAATTTCCAGTCCGTAAGCTTCCAGACCCACGCGTTTCACCGGATTGTTGGTCAGCAGGCGCATTTTGTGGATACCGATTTCACGCAGAATCTGCGCTCCTACACCGTAATCCCGTTCGTCGGCCTCGTGACCCAGGCAGATGTTGGCATCTACCGTATCCATACCTTCTTCCTGAAGCTTGTAAGCCTTCATCTTTTCCATCAGTCCGATGCCTCTTCCTTCCTGGTTCAGGTAGATGATGGCTCCCTTTCCTTCTTTTTCAATGATTTCCATTGCCTTATGCAACTGTTCTCCGCAGTCGCAACGCATGGATCCGAAGATATCTCCGGTAGCACACGATGAGTGCACGCGTACCAGTACCGGCTCATCTTCCTTGAATTCGCCCTTGATCAGTGCGATGTGTTCCAGACCGTTGCTCTTCTGGCGGAACGGAATCAGGCGGAAATGTCCGTGTTCGGTAGGCATGTCTACTTCCACACCTTTCTCTACCAGTGTCTCGTGTTTCAGGCGGTAAGCAATCAGGTCGGCGATAGAAATCAGTTTCAGTCCGAACTCATCGGCCATTCTGCGCAGTTCCGGCAGGCGGGCCATGGTTCCGTCTTCGTTCATGATTTCCATCAGTGCGGCAGCCGGATACAGTCCTGCCAGTCTGGCGAGGTCGATACTTGCTTCAGTATGGCCGGCGCGGCGCAGAACTCCCTTGTCCTGGGCATACAGCGGGTTGATGTGTCCCGGACGTCCGAAAGTTTCCGGACGAGAGTTCGGATCGGCCAAGGCACGGATGGTAGCCGCACGGTCGGCAGCCGAAACACCTGTGGTACAGCCTTCCAGCTTATCGATGGTAATGGTAAACGGAGTACCCAGGATCGAAGTATTGGTTGTAACCTGATGCGGAAGGTCGAGTTCCTTACAGCGTGATATAGTAATCGGAGCACAAAGTACCCCTCTGGCATGCTTCAGCATGAAGTTAACCTTTTCTGGAGTAATCAATTCTGCTGCGATTATCAGGTCGCCTTCGTTTTCGCGGTCTTCATCATCTACAACCACTACAAACTCTCCCTTGCGGAAATCCTCAATCGCCTCTTCAATAGTGTTTAATTTGATCTTGTCCATAACGTGATTTATTGTAAATATAATTGTTCTTTATTTATTTGTGCAATAATTGTCTCATTGGTCTTAATGATTACCTTCAGGTCTTTTTCAAGGCGGAGACGGTATCTCCAGATATTGAAATACACCACCAGTCCCACCGGCAGGATGATTCCGAAAAGCAGGTTCAGCCAGCGGTTGTCGAACAGGCTCTTGTGGGCCTTGGTGGAAAGGAACGGATAGCTGTTCATGGCGTTGAGCAGAATCGCGTCTTTCGAGTTGGACAACTCTTCGATGGCGGTTTCCAGCTGCTGACTGATGTCGGCCACGGCATCGTCGTGCTTGTTGTTGGTAAAGATCTGAATATAGTTGGGCACACTCCTCAGACGGTGTGTGTCGAGGTAGTTCTGGCAGGCCAGACTGATCTGTGCCAGGACTTCACGGTTCTTGGCATAGTTGGGACTGTGGATAATTACCTCTTTCTTGAAGATGTGGCGCGACTGGCGTATGCCCAGTATCTTGCGGAAGAAGGCCACATAGACGTCGATGTTGAATACTACCGAGTCCTTGTTCGACTTATAGGTAAAGAAGGCTCCCAGCGGTGCCAGTACGATGGTACTCATCCAGGTTCCCAGTACGATGTTCATTTCCCCACTTTTCGCCACACGGGTCGCTCCCGAGTCGATGATATAGTATACCACGAAAATCAGTACCGAAAGGACAACCGGCATACCCAGTCCACCCTTGCGGATGATGGCTCCCAGCGGTGCTCCGATGAAGAAGAAACAGATGCAGGCCAGTGAAAGCGTGATTTTCTTGTGCCAGTCGGAACGGTGTGAGCGGATGTCGTCGTCGGTGGTCTGTGTCATGAAGCTCTTCATGCTCCAGTCGGAAGCCAGAGAAGACACCCGGTTCCCGGTCGTTGAAACCGTTTTCAGTCTTTCGTCCGAGGCCATGGCATTATAGATACTGTCGGTGTTGATGACCGTCAGGTGCTGTTCCACCAGCTTCAGCGAATCGGCCCGGTTGGTAATCGGAGACTTGTAAGTGGTATTCATGATTTCGGTGTGCATGGCGCGGCCCACACTGTCGGCATGGTGCACCAGTGAGTCTATGGCCACTGCTATCTCGTTCATGTTCTTGATGTCGGAACGGCGGTCGAGGAAACTTCCGTCCACCATGTTGAATTCCGAACTGAACTGAATCAGGGTATGTTTTTCCTTGAAGGACTCCCGGCGGTAAGGGACATTTTTTGAAATGACCGACTGCGATTTCAGGTTCTCAAACTGCTCTCCGTTGTACAGGTGCAGGTAAAGATGCTGCTTGTCGGCCGTCAGTTCCAGCTTGCCTTCCTCTGCCCAAATGATATGGGCATTTTCAAATCCGTCGGAAAAATTGTAAATCAGTACATCCTTCAGGATACCGGTCTTCCGGTCCTTCTGCTTGACATAGATGTTGTATCCGTCGATGTCACTGTAGAACACCCCTTCCGGAATATCCACTTCCGGCGATTTCTGTTTCATGGAAACCAGCAAGGTCCAAAGCTGCTTTTGCGCCTTCGGACCGATTACGTTCTGGAAGAAGAAGGACATTCCTCCCAGGAAGATGCAGAAGAGTACAATGGGGCGGATGATACGCAGCAGGGGAATTCCCGCCGCCTTCATGGACAGAAGCTCATACCGCTCTCCGAAGTTTCCGAAGGTCATCAGGGCTGCCAGCAGGATGGCCAGCGGCAGTGACAGCGGAATCAGGGTCAGTCCCGAATAAAAGAAAAACTGTGCAAGCACATTGATTTCCAGACCTTTTCCAACCAGCTCATCTACATATCTCCACAAAAACTGCATCATGAAGATAAACAGGCAGATGAAAAATGTTCCGGCAAAGAGCAGTAAGAAACTCTTCAGTACGAATATATCAAGTTTTTTTATGCGTAGCATTCCTTAAAATCATGTAATCATTTTCAATATGCAAAAGTAGCATAAAAAATGAAGTGAAACATGATGTTTTGTATATTTTTAATGTTTTATACTCCGCAGACTCTTCGTAAAACTTCGATTTGTGAATTCCAGAGATTGATGACGTCAGTCTCTTCTTCCGGGTCGGCAAAATCGGTTATTTCCAGCAGGTGTTCGTTGGTAAGTTCGTTATAATTGATTTTGAACTCGAAATAAGTCTTGGGTTCTTCGTCTTCCCAGTGGAAACGGATGAAGTATTCCGACCGGTAGTTGATGATGGCAGCATTCCGGGTTTCGGTTTTTCCCCATTTGAATATGTAGGTCTTTGCGTTTTTGGAGACGTCATCGGCAAACCATCGCTGCAGACCGGAAGGGGTACTGACGGCATTCCAGACTACGTTGCCTGAAGCCGAATTTAACGGATATTCTATGCGTATTTTTCTTTTCATATTGATTGATATTAAGATAACGGGCGGCAAGATAGAAAGTTTTTTTGAATTAGATGCAAAAAATAATGGCTTAATTTTTTAAGATTTTCCGGGAATTTCTCTGCTGCGGCATGTCCGGTAATGCAAAGGGTGGCTTTAGTTCTTGTGGTACAGTGTATTATGACAGATGAAGAGCCCGGAGAAGGTTGTGATGTAAAATAAAAAGAATATAAGAACCTTCTGTGGCAGATGGGCGAAAACCCCGTAATCTGACGCTTGAAACATCAAAATAAAAATATTTTTTGCCCGAATGCTTGCATAATTAAAAAACATGTTTTACCTTTGCACCCGCAATCGAGAATGATGGCGGGATAGCTCAGCTGGTTAGAGCGCATGATTCATAATCATGAGGTCCCCGGTTCAATCCCGGGTCCCGCTACATGTTGAAAAAGACATTTAAGAAATCTTCTTAAATGTCTTTTTTTTATTTGTACCCGCCGCAGGAAGTCAGAAGTGGCTGTCTGAGGAAATAAAAAAGCTCCCTGCCTGTCTGTATGTAGTGATTCACAGACAAGCAGGGAGTTTATGTGTAAACGTATCCGTCCGGATACCGGAAATCTCATTTCAGTGCGGTGCGTGTACGTGTGTTCACCAGTGCCTCTGCTCCGGCATTGGTTGCTTTTTGCGTACAATAATCGAATTCCGTGGATTTTTCGCCACTGAATGATTTCCATTTCAGGGTCAGTTTCACGGTTTTTCCGTCCGTGTCGGGTAACTGGCTCAGGTCGAATGCCACGAGTGCCGAACCCAGTTCGCCATAGACATCTCCGTAGGCGTTGTGTCTGAATTCCACTTCATATGGATTTGCGGCGTTATCTGTACGGAGCAGGTTCACGTAGTGAGGCTGACTTCCATAGCCCCAGTTGGTCATGAAGCGGAGCGTAAGATATCCGTCTTCGGCAATGGTCACCCAGTCGTTCAGAATCTCTATCGGATCGTTGCCATACACCGAGTCGTTATCCTCTCCCAGGTCGGGAGCAATCGGCTTGGTCAATATGCTGTCTATCCAGTTGATCTGTACGGCTTTGGAATATTTCCCGCTCGACTCTTCAACTTCCTCGTAGTTGACCAGGGCCCGCACTTCTTTCTCTCCGAAAGGAGAAGAAGCCATGTTGACCGGAAGCAGGGTGGTCTGTTCATCCAACTGGAGGAAGAAGGTATCGTCGCCGTCTGTCTTCGCGGTTACCAGAGCGTTGGGAATCATTTTCTCATACGTGTTGTCGTCGTCGTTCAGGCAGGAAGAAAGACTGCTCAGTCCGATGACTGCCAGGGTGAGGCAGAAGGTTTTTCTCAGCAAGCTGTAATTTTTCATAAGGCAGTGTTTTTTTTGTTTGTTCTACCCTTAAAATGAAAGTAATACGGGAACCTTGCTTTTCTGATTGTTAATATTCCTTAACACCGCCTGTCCTTGCGGAAGACGATTGCCGGTCCGCCTTCTCTCAGCTGTCCGTCCTTCTTTAGCCGTTGACGAAAGACAGGATCTCTTCGGTACGGTCTGCGATGCCCGTCGGATGATAAGCCTCAAGTTCCGTACGTGGACGGAATCCCCAACTGACTCCCAGCGTATCCACTCCCGCATTGATTCCGGTCTGCATGTCTACGCAGGAATCTCCCACATACAGCACCTCTTCTTTATTGACCTTGGCCATTTCAATGATTTCGAAAATGACATCCGGAGCCGGTTTGGCAGGTACTCCCTCCCGTTGTCCGAAGATGGCCGTAAAGCGTATTTCCGGAAAATACTGGCGGATGAGCTTGACAGTCGCCTCCTGGTATTTGTTGGATGCCACTGCCACCTGGATTCCCTGCTGCTGCAAGGATTCGAGCACTTGCAGAATACCCGGATAAGGGCGGCTCAAGTCGGCATTGTGCTCGTTGTAATAGGGGACGAACAAAGATCTTATTTTCAGAATGTTTGCTTCGCTTCTTTCGGCCTCGGGAAGTGCCCGTTCAAACAGTTTGTTGATACCGTTTCCTACAAAATACCGGTAAGCCTCTACTTCATGGAGAGGGTATCCGCATTCTCCCAGCGCATAGTTCGTGGCGGCAGCCAGGTCGGCGATGGTGTTCAGCAGCGTACCGTCCAGATCAAAAATAACCAGTTTTTTCATATAGGGTTTAGTCTTTATGATTACCCTGCAAAGATAATGCAAAAAATAAAAAATAAAAAAGCCGGCACCCGTATCAGGGTACCGGCAGATGAGTGACCGGAAAATGTACCGTCGTCCCGGTTATATACCGGCCGGATATCAGTTCATGACCAGCACTTCTCCGTTGTAAAGCAGTGTGGCATCGTGTGTGACCGTTTCAGGAGTCTGTACGCCATCGGAGCCGTCCTCGTCTCTGAATACATTGGCCTTGGCAATCTCAATTTTCAGCTGATTGCCCGACAGGTTGATGGTAATACTGGAATCGGCATTGTTGTTGCTCATGGAGTAATAATATTCTTCTCTGTCGCCGGTGATGTCGTCAGGTTCTTCTTCCCATGCGTTAAACCAGTAATATCCGCATATTTCCAGCTGGTTCCATGAATTTTCCTGCGGTTGTCTGGTAAAGCGGTAAGTCCCGTTGGGGAGTTCTCCGTTGGCCGTGCGGAGGTAAATGGAGGCATCTTCCAGAAAAATAGAATGGTCGGCAGTCGACTGGCTGGTCAGTGCGAGCATGTCTTCCGAGCTCAGGTAAATGGTGTATTCATTGTCGCTGCCTTTGGATATGTAGGCATATTGGTATTGGATGCTTTTTCCGTCTACATAACATTCGCCGTTTCCTTTTGCGTTACCGTTGTTCTCGCTGTCTTTGTTGCATGAACTGAAAAAAGGAATCAATGCCATACAAATGGCAAAAAAGAGTTTAGTTGAAAAATTGTTTTTCATAAAATAAATGATGTTTATGTATTAATGTATGTTGTTTTATTTCTTGCAAATGTATTAAATAAATAGCTAAATATGAATATATTATATGCTTAAAATGAAAGTTGTATGTATATAATATTTATCATTTTGTAAGAATTTTTCTCATTCTTTTTTCATTTAGTTTTCCATGTGTCTGCATAGTCCTGAATTCGGGCAGGCTAGTCGAAAAATGCAGAAAGCGCAAAAAAAATGCAGAAATGACGTTCCGGTTACGCCTGCGGTGATTTTTGTCTGCAGAAAAGAAGGCTTTTCAGTAAATTAATCATTATCTTTAACTGCTTTTAAGGAAAAGACAACCTCACACGGAAGATTTCATTACCTGTGCATTTGGAAATCATGCATGACGACGTTGTTTTTATGATTATCGACGCTGATTTTATAAATGCCGCAGTGGTTTGAATAGTTACCGCAGGCAACTGAAAAAGGGTATTCGAAAGTGAGGAGAAAATCTGAATAAATAACTGTTTTTATACCGAGAGACTGTCGGTTTTGGAAGAGAATGATGGAATGGATTAAGAAAATAGTATGGCCGCTCGCACTGGTCATGGGTGGTTTTTGCATGGCAAAGGCTGAGAATCCGGAAGAGAAAAAAGGAGACGTGATCATTACGGTTTTTTCCGATTTTTATTCGGGATTCGGACGGGTGAACGGAGAACGGGGCTTTGACCTGGACAGGGCTTATATCGGCTATGAGTATCGTGCTTCGTCGGAACTGGAAATCAAGGCGGTAATGGACTTCGGCCAGTCTCGGCAGGTGGATGATTATCATCGCATCGGCTTCATCAAGAATGCGCAGGTAACCTGGCAGCGAAACGGATGGGAGCTGAACGGGGGACTGATCAGTACTACTCAGTTCAAGACGCAGGAGGATTTCTGGGGCAAGCGGTATGTCATGAAGTCTTTCCAGGATGAGTATAAGTTCGGCAGCAGTGCCGACCTGGGTATCTCGGCGGCGTATACGGTGAACGACTGGTGGCTGCTGGATGTCATTGTGGCGAATGGTGAAGGATATAAGAATCTGCAGACAGGCAAGGGGCTTCAGTATGGGGCGGGCATGACCTTCCGTCCGGTGGAAAGTGTGGTGCTGCGTCTGTACGGTTCATACAATGAGGCTTCGGAAAAGGCGTTGAAGGGGGTTACCAACCTCGCGTTTTTTGCGGGGTATCAGAACCGGTGGCTTTCGGTGGGAGGAGAATACAATCATCAGCTGAATACTGATTTCATCGACGGTCAGGATGCGAGCGGTGTCTCGCTGTATGCGACTTTCCGCACGGGAGACAAGGTGAGTCTTTTCGGAAGGTGGGACAGGCTCGATTCGCGCAATGCCTGGAACAAGGCTCAGGATGGAATGAATGCCCTGGTGGGAGCGGAGTTCCGCTTGGGCAAGTATGTCAAGCTGGCTCCGAACGTACGGGTGACGCTGCCGGAAGAGGAGAGTCTGGGTAAGGAGTGCTATTTTTACCTGAATGCGGCCTTTGTTCTGTAAGCGGACTGAGGTGGCCGGTCGTCAAGGTGTAAGGAGACGTTGTTCTCCAGGAGGAAAACTGCTGCAGACAAGGAGGATGGAAGGACCGGCAGGGAAGATGGAATGATAATGGGAGTATATAATAATAAGGTATCGCAGCGAGAAAGAGGGGGTTAACGGGGAATGAAAGAAGAAAAAATAGGCATATGAGAATAGAAAGAAGGTTTTGGCTTGTAGTTGGAATATGGATACTTTTGCTGGTGGGAAAAGGCCAGGAGGGCTTTGCCCGTGAACATGACTTTGCCGGATGGTCGACCGTGAAGTTTACTCATCCGGTAAACGAGCGGTTTCAGCTGATCGGGATGACCGGATTCCGGATCAGGGAGTCGTTCCGGGTGGCCGACCGTATCCGCCTGAATGTGGGGGGACGGTATAAACTTTATCCTTCATTGAGTGTGGAAGGCGCTTATGAGGTACATTACAGTCACCTGGGAGGTGGGGAATGGGAGTTCCGGCACCGGTATTACGCCGGTTTTCTGGTGCCCGTAGACATTTCCGATTTCAGGGTTACCTGGCGGGAACGCTTCCAGCAGACCTTTATCGCCGGGGATGCGGAGACCCTGCTCCGGTCGAAGTTGCAGTTTTCGTATGGACGGAAGCGCTGGAGGGTTTCTCCGTTTGTGGGTATTGAAATGTTCCAGCCCATCGGTGAAGAGAATTTTTTTACGGTGGCCCAAATGCGTTACCGTCCGGGGGTGCATTGTAAACTGAGTTCCGGTTGTTCGCTCGACCTGTATTACTGTCGTCAGCATACGGACAGGCGGAACCGGGACATTCTGGGTGTGGAACTGAGTATTAACTTTTAACATGATAATTTGTATGAGTTTTTTGGATTTGGTAAAATCGCGCTATTCGGTAAGAAATTATGCATTGCGTGCCGTGGAACAGGAGAAGTTGGACTACGTGATGGAGTGTGTCCGCCTGTCGCCTTCGGCAGTGAATTTTCAGCCGTGGAAGTTCGCGATTGTGCAGGAGAAGGAGCAGCTGGAAGCTCTGAAGACAGCTTATCCGAGGGAGTGGATACAGTCGGCACCTTGTATGATAGTTGCCTGTGCAGATCACGAGGTGTCCTGGCACCGGAAGGCTGACGGAAAGGATCATGCGGACATCGATGTGGCCATTGCCGTGGAGCATTTGTGTCTGGCAGCTGCCGAACAGGGACTGGGAACTTGCTGGGTATGCAATTTTGATGTGGACCGTTGTCGGGAGGTCATGCACTTGCCGGCCAATCTGGAGCCGGTCGTTCTCATTCCGTTGGGGTATCCGGCCGATGAGACGGTTCCGGAAAAGAAGCGTAAGACCCTTCCGGAAATTCTGCTGTAAGCTCTCTGGAAAAAATTCCGGAAGTACAGATACAAAAAAAGGAGGCGATTGCGCCTCCTTTTTTTATGGATTGAAAAATGAATTTTCTTATTTGTCGCCACGGATAGCTGCGATACCCGGAAGGATCTTACCTTCGATAGCTTCCAGCAATGCACCACCACCAGTAGAGATGTAAGAAACTTTGTCAGCCATACCAAACTTGTTGATACAAGCTACAGAGTCACCACCACCGATCAATGAGAATGCACCTTCAGCAGTTGCTTCTGCGATAGCGTCAGCGATAGCCTTAGAACCAGCAGCGAAGTTATCCATTTCGAATACACCTGCAGGACCGTTCCACAAGATAGTCTTTGCACCCTTGATAGCGTTCTTGAATTCTTCGCGAGTCTTAGGACCTGCATCCAGACCCATCCATCCGTCAGGAATGTTGCTGTCGTCGCAAACCTGAGTGTTAGCGTCGTTTGCAAACTTGTCAGCAGCGATACAGTCGCAACCCAATACCAGGTTTACACCTTTAGCTTTTGCTTTTTCGATGATATCCAAAGCCAACTGCAGTTTGTCGTCTTCTACCAGTGAGTTACCAATCTTACCGCCTTTAGCCTTAGCGAAAGTGAATGCCATACCACCGCACAGGATCAGGTTGTCTACTTTGTCCATCAGGTTTTCGATGATACCGATCTTAGTAGAAACTTTAGAACCACCCATGATAGCAGTGAACGGACGTTTGATGTCTTTCAATACGTTGTCTACAGCCTGAACTTCTTTTTCCATCAGGTAACCCAACATCTTGTGGTCTGCATCGAAGTAGTCAGCGATGACAGCTGTAGAAGCGTGTTTACGGTGAGCAGTACCGAATGCATCCATTACATAGCAGTCAGCGTAAGAAGCCAAAGTCTTAGCGAATTCTTTCTGAGAAGCTTTCATAGCTTTCTTAGCGTCTTCGTAAGCAGGATCTTCTTTTTCGATACCTACCGGCTTACCTTCTTCTTCCGGATAGAAACGCAGGTTTTCCAGCAACAGCACTTCACCCGGTTTCAAAGCTGCAGCAGCTTCAGAAGCCTTAGCGCAGTCAGGAGCGAACTGAACCGGAGTACCCAGAGCAGCAGCTACTGCGTCTACAATCTGGCTCAAAGAATATTTAGCATTTACTTTGCCTTTTGGTTTACCCATGTGTGACATGATGATCAGCGCACCACCGTCAGCCAATACTTTTTTCAAAGTAGGCAGCGCACCACGGATACGAGTGTCGTCAGTAATTTTACCTTCTTCGTTCAAAGGTACGTTGAAGTCAACGCGAACGATTGCCTTTTTACCGGCAAAGTTGAATTTGTCAATAGTCATCATAATCTCAAATATTTTTTGTTTAAAGTTGTTTCTTTTTTGTTTGCTCGGTTGCAGCGCAAAGTTAAGAAAAAAAATGATGTAGTGTAATCTATCGCCGCTATTTTCGTCGGCCTGTGTTATTTTTATTAAAAATGCGTGCTGCACACCGAAGGTGTACCGTTGTCAGAGGCTGGTTGTCAGAGGCTGGTTGTCAGAGTACCAGTTTGTTCTTGTAGGCAAAGACGACGATTTCAAGCGCCGACTTGCAGTCGAGTTTGCTCTTTATACGGTCTTTGTAGGTCTCTACGGTATTGGGGTCGATGTTCAGCTGGCAGCCGATTTCCTTGCTGGTACAGCCGTTGGCGAGGAGCTGTACGACCTCCATTTCCCGGTTGCTCAGTTCGTAGGGCTTCCGCTTGCGGAGGTTGGCTTCGCTGCCGAAAGCCTGTATGATTTCGTTGTAGGGGATGGTGTTTCCGAAATAAAATCCCTTGCCCTGTGCCACGGCCTGTATGGCTCCGATCAGTTCCACCGCCGGGGTATCCTTGGCCAGGTATCCGTTCAACTGAAGCCGCAGGGCCCGGATGATGTAGGATATGTTCTTATAATGGGAAAGAATGAGGACGGGCAGGTGCGGATAGTGCGCCTTGATGAACTGGGCCAGGTCCAGTCCGTCGGCTTCCTCGGCCAGGCTGATGTCTACTATGGCCAGGTCGAAGCTTTCTTTCTGCAATATCTGTCTGGCCTCTTCCGGCTGCCGGGCCGCAGCGGTTATTTGTATGGTATCTGCCTGTTTCAGGATACTTTTCATTCCTTCCAGATGAATCTCGGAGTCGTCAACAATAAATACTTTGATCATATTGAAGTGTTTTTTGTAATGTAAATGTAAATATACTTCCTTTTCCTTCTATGCTTTTTACCTGGATGGTTTCCCCCAGGCGGTTGATGAATTCTTTGACAATGAGCAGTCCTAGCCCGGTTCCACTTTCCTGGGCCGTTCCGCGGCAGGAGACTTTGGTGTCGGTCTGGAACAGTTTGTCGACGCGTTCGGGAGGCATGCCGGTTCCGTGGTCTTCCACGCTGACCTTCCAGCTCTGGGGAGTTTCCTGTACCCGGATGTGGATGCTTCCTCCGGGGTAGGAATATTTGATGGCATTGCTGATAAGGTTCCTCAGAATGGTGGAAAGCATGTTTTTGTCGGTATAGACTTCCACCGGTTGGTCGGGTACGCTGACCGTGAGTGCCTTCTGCCGGATGTGAGGATCCAGCAGTTGCAGTACAGCTGCAATCTCGTCGTTCAGGCGGGTAGGGCGGAAAGCCGGCCGGATGATATCCTTTTGAGAAAGCACCCAGAGCTGGAGGTTGTCCAGCAGGGCCTTTCCCTGGGAAGATACCTGATGAATCAGTTGGATTTTCCTGATTTTCTCCTCCTCGTCCAGTTGGCCGAACTCTTCCAGCAATCCCTCTGAAAGCAGGTTCAGGTGGCTCAACGGGCTCTTCAGGTCGTGCGATACGATGTTGAAAAACTTGTTTTTGTTTTCCATCATCAGATACAGTTTTTCGGTCCGTTCTTCCACCTGTTTTTCCAGGTCTTCGTTTCTTTTCCGCAACTGTCGTTCCCGGAAGCGGATGATGCCCCATATGCCCAGTAGAATGGCACTGGTAGACAGACTGATGAACCACCAGGAGCGGTACCAGGGCGTAGCGATATGGAGGGCCAGCGTCAGGGGGTGCCCGTTCCATTCTCCGAATGCGTTGGAGACTTCTATCTCAAGCCGGTAATTTCCTGCCGGCAGCCGGGTATACTGAGCGGCAAGGTAGGGGGGCTGTGTATAGTTCCATCCCTTGTCGAGGGGAAGCAGGCGGTACCGGTATTTCAGGTAAGGACTGAACTCGTAGGCTGCTCCCGAGAAGTGAACGGCAAAAGAGTTTTCTTTAGCCTTGAGTGCCAGTTTCCGGGTTCCGTTGATGTCGGCCGGGTAGCGCTCTCCGTTGACTTTCATACTGGACAGCAGCAGTTGGGGAGCCGGAAAATCCTTCTTCAGTGCTTCCGGCTGGAAAAGACTGAAGCCGTAATCGCATCCTACGGCAATGCTGCCATCCTGCAGGCGGCAGATGGCCCGAGAGAGGTTGTTGTGCGGCAGTCCGTGATAATCATAGAATTTCCGTATAATCGTGCCGCAGGAATCTACCAGCAGCAGTCCGTTGTGGGTGCTCATCCACAACTGCGATTGCCGGTCGTCCTGTATTCCTCTGATCTGGTACTGGGCCGTCGTTCCATAAGGCCGGAACTGTGCCAGTTTTCTGAGGTATCGGGCGGCTCCCCGGGGAGTGCCGACCCAGACTTCTCCGTGGTTGCCGCAACAGATGGAGGTAATCTCGTTGTCGGGCAGACTGAATGGGTTCCATGCTTCGTGATAGAAATGGGTAAGGGTATCGGCTTCAAGGGAAAGACGGTTGAGGCCGTTTTCGCTGGTGCCGATCCAGATATCGCCCCGACTGTCGGCTGCCAGGCAACTGGCCAGACGGGAGGTCAGACAGTCGTTGCCGGGGCGGCTCATGTCGGTAAATCGTTGCGATTTAGGATTGAACAGACAGAGTCCCCGGTCGGTGCCTACCCACAACTGTTGGTCGGGGCCCGGGGCAATCACTGTGATGTCATTGCTCAGCAAACCATATGGCTTGTCGGGCTGCTGCCTGTAGACTTGTTTTTGTCCGGTTTTCAGTTGTACCAGCCCCTGGTTGGTGGCTATCCAGCAGGTATAGTTTCCGGTAGGATATATGTTCCTGATCTGATTGCCGGGAATACCGTCATGGTCGGTTTCTGAGAATGGATAATGACCGAGGATGCGGTCGCCGCCGAATATGTACAGTCCTTTTGAAGTGCCTGCATAGAGCCTGCCTTCCGGGGCTTTGGCCAGGCTGCTGACTTCCTGCGGGTCAGGAAGCATCGGAACCCATTCTCCTTGTGGGGCGAGTCGCCACAGCATCTTGTCCGTGGCTGCCCATAATTCCCGATGGCTCCGGTACAGCAGTTTCCGGATACCTGCATCGCAGGCAATGCCTTTGTCCGTGCAGTTGATTTCCGGAACTGCGGCTTTCTGCTGCTTCAGGGTATTGGTGTTGATGGTGAAGAAGCCTTTGCCGGAATGGACAAGGAGGACGCTCCCGTCGTCTGATACCGTCCATGCAAAAGCGGAACCTCCGGAAAGGTCACAGACTGGGTAAGTCCGGTGGTCGGTCAAATCCATGTATATTATCTGCTGCGGACTGGCCAGAAAGAGTTTGTCTTTCCCGTCGGTCTGTATGGACTGGCAGTCGAATTCATACGGCAGCGAAAAGACGCTGGTCTTGCTGTACTGGTAATATCCCTCTACCAGGTCCCGGTTGGGATAATCGGCCGGAAACTGTTCGCCAAACTGATAGAAGCGTTTTTCACGACAGTCGTAAGCTCCCAGAAAATTCAGTCTTCCGTTCATGAGATATTGCTTGCGTACCGGATCATAGAAAATCTGTTCAATCTTTCCGTGCGGGAAAGAAGGCACGTTATTGGGGAAATAATGCTTGAAATCAAACCTTCCCTTCTCCCGGTTGAACAGGTTCAGCCCGAAGGCTTCCCAGGTGGCACACCACAACCGTCCCTTCCGGTCTTCCAGAAAACCGTTGTACCAGTTGGCCCCGAACGGATTGCCCAGCCACAACCGCGGGTAATGGTAGTCGGGTTTCTTGCTCCATAGGGCATACCGTTTCCAGGTGTGGTGCCGGGGATCATATACGTTGAAACCCACATGGTTCCATAATCCGACATAAATCATTCCGTTCCGGTCCTGATACAGGGCCGTTACCCGGTTCTCTTCCGGATACCGGAAGTGCAGGTCGGCTTTCCGGTAGGCTGCATAATCCTCTACAATCTCTTCCGGAAGCGGCGGATTGCTGTAGATGGCTTCATGGAGGATGTATTGGCGGAGGGTCTCTTTTTCGCGGTGAAAGGTGGAAGGATCGATGTCCTTGGTCATCAGTCGGTAATTGAAATGCGATACGCTTCCCTTTTCCCAGTTGAATACATAACTGCCGTCATTTTCCGTACCTACCCATAAATTCCGGTCCCGGTCTTCCATGAGTGCAGACACATCGTATCCGGGATAAAACCGGAACAGGTTCTGATGTGGACTGTACAGGTAGGCTCCCTTGTCGGTTCCTATCCATACGCATCCGTCCTGTGTAGCGTGCAGGCAGAGAATGTGGTTGGAGGAGAGGCCGGAAAGGCGGTTGCTGGAGTTAGTAAACAGTGTGAAACTGTCTTCAGGATAACTCCAGCGCACCAGTCCCCCGTACCCGCCTATCCAGATATTCCCTTGCCGGTCGGTTACCCCACAGGTTGCTTCGAAAGGGATGGAGTGGCAATGAACGAACTTTTCCTGATGCGGGTCGTAGCGTTGTATGGATCCAGCGGAGGAGGAAAGCAGGCTGCCGTCCGGAGTCTCGGTAAAAAAAGCGGACTCCAGTGCGATTCCCTTGTCAGACCAGGTGGGGCGGGTTACAGCCTGATGGGTTTTCTTGGAAAATACGATGCCTTGCAAGGTTCTTCCTCCAATCCATAAATTCTGCTTCCGGTCTTCGTAGATGTGCCAGTAATAGTAGTTTCCTTCGGCTATTCCGGCAGGATGCGGATAGGTATTCCACTGTGCCTTCGGGCGGTTGAACTGTGTCAGATATCCCTGGTCGGTCTCTATCCAGACATTGCCTTCTTTGTCGGCATGCAGAGCCTTGACAAAATTGTTTTTCAGTCCGTTGCGGGTGGTATATCGCCTGAAGGTGGCCGTCGCCCGGTCGTAGCGGTTCAGTCCGTTGCGGGTACCCACCCAGAGGGTTCCTTCTGCATCCTCGCACAAGGCAGTCACTGTATTGTCGGAAAGGCTGCAGGTATCGGTTTCTGTATGAAAGTAATTGCGGAATGCAGTGCCGTCGTATCGGGAAAGGCCGAAATCGGTTGCCAGCCATATGAATCCGTAGCGGTCCTGAAGGATGTTCAGTACTTTGTCGGATGCCAGTCCCTGCTGTGTACTGAAATGAATGAAACGGGTAATGGAGTCTGCGGTGATGGTGGCACCGGAAGGCATGGCCTGACGGGGAGCCAGGGAGAGAATCAGCAGCAAAAGTATCCAGTGATATACAGAATGGGGTCGGACTTTTGACTGGCATCTAGAAAACTTGAAAAAGTTCTTCCCGCAGCGCATAGGCAAAACTCTCCTTAATGGGTTATTTATTAAACAAATATATAAAAAACGGCAGATGATATAATCTGGCGGAACTTATTTTTTTAACTTTTGTAAAGATAAGCCAATAAATTGAAGAGCTTGTCGGTATAATTGGGGATGGTTTATGTGAAAAAATGCCTACAATTAAAGGACTTAAATTGCAGATTGTATTTGATGGGAAAGAGGGGAGAGTGTGGGGAAATCAACCTGTTGCTTTAGGATTTATTGGCTCGGTCGGTACAACTTGCATGTTAATACTCCGTGTTGATTAGTGGTGGTTGATTTCCCCGAATTATGAAAAGATATTAGCAAAAAATGAAAAAGAATGAATATGTATTAGTGCTATATGTGTTATTGTTTTTATAGGTTATTGTTGCCATAATTTAAATGCAATTCCTAAATGAAGGTCCCAGACAATCTTCCCTGGGAATTTTTCGGATTCGGTTGATTCCATTACTTCTTTTACATTTCCGACTCCGATGGCTCCTCCGCCGAATACTCCGAACCGCATCTTGTCTCCGAAGAAATAACTGTAAGTGAGATCTAAATTCAGAGCTCCTCCTTTGATAACGGGAGTTTCTGCGTAACAGATACCGAGGGTCAGGTCTTGGTTCGTGTCATAACCCAAAGCCATGAAATATCCAATGGCAGCGTGCCATGAGAGCTTGTCTTTATTTTCTCCGTTGAATATCCAGTCTTTTCCAACTCCACCGTATAGAACAAAACCACCTGCACCTCCTATATGGACCTTTAAGCGGGCAAACTCTCCATATGTGCGTGACAGTCCTGCTGCCACTTGAAAGTTGGGATAGCCGTCTGCCGAGATTCCAGAAAGACCGATGGCACTGTTTCCAAAATGTTGTGCCACTCCTAAAGTGGTTTCTACAGCTTTTTGCTGTACTGAAGGCTCTGGTTGATATTCATTATAATTGTTTTCTGAGTATGTGTTTTCTTGCGAATTGTTAGATGAAGGATAAAGATACTCAAACCGGTAGATTCGGGTAGTAGGACCGTTTGTTCTTATCTCTCTTTTATCGGGTGTGGTATCGATGATTTTATTTCCATTGCAGTCCCAGGCTTCTAGATGGGTTAAATTCCCGTTTATCTGTGTTCCGTTTTCTACATAGAAATCTCCTATTCCGGTTTTGATGAGTACAGGGCCACAAATTTTCTCTCCAAGATAAAATATGTTTATAATGTCTTGGGCAAATAAGGTATTCCCAATCATTATCAAGGTGATGAGAAATAAATAACGTTTCATAGTTGTTTTTTATGATACGGATAAGAATAATAGAAAATATTAAAGGACGTACGGCACTTTAGTATTTGTTCCAGATTTAGTCTGAATATTTTGCACCACATTTTTTGCAGATGTAGCCGGATTTATAATTCCAATACCATCCTTTTCCTTTGCACATTGTGCATGTAGCGGTATACGATCCGCTTTTCACTTTTCCCTTTCCTTTGCATACGCTACATTTTTGTTTGTATGAGAAACATTTTGCACTCCAGGTAAGGGTACCTCCACAATGACATTTATGGGCTTGGCCTTCGTATGTTTCTACATGAGGTGCCCGATTGTTGGAGGAAAGCTGATAAGTATCTGTTCTTTCAGAAGTTGCCCAAATCATTATTGAAAAAAGAGCTAGACTGAGTAGAATAAGAAATTTTTTCATGGCAGAAGAATTAAGGTTAATAAAATGTGCTTTTAAATTGTTTATTTTTTCTTTAAACAAATTTAGGTATAAGATTTTAATCTTTTGTCATATGAAATTTCTACATGGTAATACAATGATTACCGACAATTCTGTTTTATAAGTGGGTGAAAAAGAATCGGATACCGATATAAAAAGAGCATGCTTGTTATCCTGCGGATTAGACCGGCAGGAAACAAGCATGCTCCGATTAGATTGTGTTTGTGTTTTTTAAGGTAAAGGTTGTTTTCAGGTATATTTAGAAATTATAGTTCAGACTGACGCCGAATACTTTATTGGTACGTGAGTACACATTGCTTCCCTTTATGTTGGGAAGACTGTAATAAGCGTCTTCGTTCTTTGTATAATCGTCATAGTTGGTCCAGAAATATGCGATATCCATGTTCAATGCTTCTGAGAAGTGAATACGTGCGCCGAAGCCCAGTGAGTATGAGCTGCAGTAGAAGCTGGTATCGGTCTGGAAGCTGTCGCTAAGTCCGTAATTGGTTTTCTGGAAACCTCCACTTATGGTGAGCAGGTCAATCACGTCCCATTCGATACCTGCCAGGTATTCGTGTGTGCCGTGTGACAGTGTCTTCTGGCGGTCGTTCAGCATGCCGGCCTTCTTGTCATCGAAGAAGTGATATTCAACCGAAGCACGCAGGGTAGGAAGGATTTCGTATCCTGCAGCCACACTCAGGAAGGCAGGAATGTCGCTGGGGGTCTGTTCTCCGTCGGCATAAGGTTTCAGAACCGCTTCCGGAACGCCCGGAGCTTCCAGGGTGTTGGTCTTGTTTTCGATGTTCAGATTGGTCTTGAATTCATATTTGGCAGCCAGGTTCCATTTTCCCAGTTTTACATCGGCTCCGATAATTGGAGTAACTCCCCATCCGGTCTGTTCGCAGTCGAGTGCCAGGTTCATCAGAGCCTTTCCGCCGAATTCGTCTTTCAACTGTGCTTTCAGGTATCCTTCATATCCGCTCTGTACGTAGTTCATACGTCCTCCGGCATATACGCTCAACCAGTCATTGACTTTATAGCTCACTCCCAGTTGCAATCCGTAGATGTACTGTTTTCCGTCCATGGCTGTATTGATATGATACATATCAGGAGTCACCGGTTTTCCGAAGACACCTTCTAGGTCAGCATTTGAGTGGATACCTCCGATGGTCAGGGCATTGAACATGGGCAGACCGTTGCTGAAAGAAGCCTTTCCTCCTCCTCCGGTAATTGCAAATCCGGCAGAAACCACCCAGTTGTCTTTCTTGTAGGCTCCGTGGAAAGAAGGAATGATGGGAGCAGAGGCTGTTCCCTTGAAATTCTGGGTACTTGTTTTACCGTCCATTGTCCAGAGTGGAGAAGTCGCAGCTATCTCACGGGTCTGATAGGCGCTCTGTCCGGTCAGTGACAGATGAAAACCGTCTTTTTCCAGAAAGGCCAGTCCGGCAGGGTTGCTGTATACACCGTCTACGTCGATGGAAGCTCCTCGTGCTACCATACGCAGAAAGGCTGCATGCTGGTTGGTATTGGTAAGATAATCTCCGGCAAAAGTTGTGTTTGAAACAATCAGTGTCGCTGCACCGATGAGGATAAATTTCTTCATTCTTTAGTTTTATTGGTAATTTTGGCTGCAAAGATAGGCTAAAATGGCACAACTAACAAATATATGTGTGATTTATTTGGTTTTTTATTTAAAATGAAATTGTTTATATTGAAACTAATTTGATTGAAATGTGTGCTGGGGAGGCCTTGTGGAAGGCTTTTTACGGGCGATATCACCGTCTTTTCTTTTTGAGGAATTTTGGGCGAAATGTATAAAAAGCGTATCTTTGTGCAGTCTTTAGGAAAATCATTACTTTTTATTATATAATTAAGTCCGGAAGCCGTTGGCGGACGGGAGAGGGTGGAGAGCAGGCAGTGTACAAATGTACTGTGATTCATCTGCGGTTGTAGTTGGGGCAGCCATCATTTAAGTTTAACTTATTATATCATCAGTTTATATGTATACCAATAAGGAAATATGGAAGGTTACCTATCCGATATTTTTAGGTTTGCTTGCACAGAATGTGATTAATGTGACCGATACGGCTTTCCTGGGCCATGTCGGTGAAGTCGCTTTGGGGGCTGCTGCCATGGGGGGACTGCTGTATATCTGTGTATATACCGTGGCCTTCGGCTTCAGTGTCGGTTCTCAGATTCTGATGGCAAGAAGAAACGGAGAGGGTAATTTTCATTCGGTGGGACCGATTATGTGGCAGGGCACCATTTTCAGCTTGGGAATGGCCGTGCTGATTCTGGGGGGCATGTACTTTATGGCGGCTCCGCTGATCCGGGCATTGATTTCCTCGGATGCCATCTACGATGCCACTTATGAGTTTTTTACCTGGCGAATGTGGGGATTCCTCTTTTCCTTTGTCAATGTCATGTTCCGTGCCTTGTACATCGGAATCACCCGTACCAAGGTACTGACGCTGAATGCCGTGGTCATGGCCATCGTCAATGTCTTCCTGGATTATGTCTTGATCTTTGGTGAATGGGGATTCCCGGAAATGGGAATACGCGGAGCGGCACTGGCTTCGGTCATTGCGGAGGCGTCGTCCACTCTGTTCTTCTTCCTCTATACTTATTATAAGGTGGACCGGAAGAAGTACGGGCTGAACCGGCTGACTTCTTTCGACTGGGAACTAGTGGGACGCATCCTGCATATCTCATGCTTTACCATGGTCCAGTATTTCCTGTCGATGGCAATCTGGTTTGTCTTTTTCATGGCCCTCGAACGCCTCGGTCAGCGTCAGCTGGCGATTGCCAATATTGTGCGTAGCGTGTATGTCGTCTTGCTGATTCCGGTGCAGGCACTGGCAACCACAGCCAATACGCTTGTCAGCAACCTGATTGGTTCCGGAGGAGTCTCGATGGTACTGGGACTGTTGCATAAGATAGCCCGCTTCTCCTTCCTGATCATGGTGGTCTGCATAGGCTTGTGCGTGGCTTTCCCCGATGTCATTCTTTCGGTTTACTCGAACGATGCCTCTCTGATCAGCGAATCGATGTCGGCCCTGTATGTGGTATGCGCCTCTATGGTCATCGCTTCGTTTGCCAACGTATACTTCAACGGAATTTCCGGAACCGGCAATACACAGGCTGCCCTGGTACTGGAGATATTTGTCCAGCTGTTCTATGCTCTTTACATTATAGTCGTCGGTATGATGCTGCGGGCTCCGGTCGATATTTGCTTTACTACGGAGCTGATTTATTACGCCTTAATGTTGGGAGCCAGTCTGTTTTATCTGAAAAAAGCAAAATGGCAGAATAAAAAAATTTGAAGCTACCGATTTTTTTGTAATTTTGCACCTCGTTGTAAAATAGGAAATTAAGAAAAAACTAAAGATATGTTCGATAATTTAAGTGAAAGACTTGAGCGGTCGTTTAAAATATTGAAAGGTGAGGGAAAAATCACCGAAATCAATGTTGCTGAGACTTTGAAAGATGTTCGTCGTGCCCTGTTGGATGCCGACGTAAACTATAAGGTGGCGAAGAACTTTACAGATACCGTAAAGGAAAAAGCCCTGGGACAGAACGTGCTGACCGCTGTGAAGCCTAGCCAGCTGATGGTGAAGATCGTTCATGACGAGCTGGCCAAACTGATGGGAGGTGAGACAGCCGAAATCGAGTTGAAGAACCGTCCGGCAGTGATTTTGATGTCGGGACTTCAGGGTTCGGGTAAGACAACCTTCTCGGGTAAACTGGCCAGAATGCTGAAAACAAAGAAAAACCGCAAGCCGTTGCTGGTTGCCTGCGACGTATACCGTCCGGCTGCCATCGAGCAGTTGAAAGTATTGGGCCAGCAGGTAGAGGTTCCGGTATATTGCGAACTCGACAGCAAGGACCCGGTACAGATTGCCTTGAATGCCATTCAGGAAGCCAAGGCCAAAGGATATGACCTGGTAATCGTCGATACCGCCGGTCGTCTGGCAATCGATGAGCAGATGATGAATGAGATTGAGGCCATCAAGAAAGCCATCAACCCGGATGAAACCCTGTTTGTGGTAGACGCCATGACCGGACAGGATGCCGTAAATACTGCACGTGAGTTCAACGAACGTCTGGACTTCAACGGAGTGGTATTGACCAAGCTGGACGGTGATACACGTGGTGGTGCTGCCCTGTCTATCCGTACGGTAGTCAACAAGCCTATCAAGTTTGTCGGAACCGGTGAAAAACTGGATGCAGTCGATCAGTTCCACCCGGCACGTATGGCCGACCGTATCTTGGGTATGGGTGATATCGTTTCATTGGTAGAACGTGCTCAGGAACAGTATGATGAGGCTGAAGCCAAACGCTTGCAGAAGAAGATTCAGAAAAACCAGTTCGATTTCAACGACTTCCTTACTCAGATCCATCAGATCAAGAAGATGGGTAACCTGAAAGAACTGGCTTCCATGATTCCGGGTGTAGGAAAGGCCATCAAGGATATCGATATCGATGACAATGCCTTCAAGAGCATTGAGGCCATTATCTACTCCATGACTCCGGAAGAACGTACACATCCTGAAATCCTGAACGGTTCACGCCGTACACGAATTGCCAAGGGTAGTGGTACAAACATTCAGGAAGTCAACCGTCTGCTGAAGCAGTTCGACCAGACCCGTAAGATGATGAAGATGGTTACGGGCAGCAAGATGGCCGGAATGATGCAGAAAATGAAGAAAAAATAATTGAAGAAAAATGATTCTTGTCTTTTGTCTTTTACCGGACGCTCGGGAAGGTAAGGAGGCTTGGGGCAAGTAGAGATAAGTAGAGATAAAAACCGCCCGCGCTGTGAACCGGAAGATTCATTGGCGCGGGCGGTTTTTTATTGTGGCAGCAGGCATGTCCGATTAGTTATTCTCCGGATAATCCTCATATAGCAGATAGCGGGTCCGCATTTTCCGGTAAGCCTTCAGATCCTTCTCCCAGGCGGCCCGGATGGCCGCTTCTTCCTTTCCCTGCAGTACATCCAGCCGCACCTGGCGGGTTCCCATCAGCAGGTCCATCCATTGCGGACGGGTCAGAAATGCATGTTCTTTTCCCATAGCCTTGAAGCTCCGGTACATGTCGAGGAAATACTTCAGTGAGAATCCTTCGGGGGCTTTTGCCTTCCGGAGATCCACTCCATAGCATACCTGATCCTTATGCAAGGGACGGGTGTCGAAGCCGCTGATGGACTTGGGAGTGAAACTGAAAGGGAACTTTCCGGAGGGGAGCAGGGGAGAGCCGATGACCTGGAACGGGAAGTAAGTTCCTCTTCCGACACTGACTGAAGTCGCTTCGAACAGGCAGAGAGAAGGATACAGGGCAATGGCCTGAGGAGTAGGCAGGTTGGGCGACGGTTTTACGGGCAGTACATACGGCATGCCGTGTTGCCATCCTTCTGTCCGTATGACAGTCAGCGGACAGGGCTTCCGGCAGCCCAGCCACCCTTCACCGTTGATCATGAGGGCAATCTCTCCCAGCGTACAGCCGTGGAGTACCGGTATGGGCAGCATTCCCACAAAACTCTTGAATTTCAGGTCGAGTACCGGACCGTCAACGTAGTCGCAGGGATTGGGACGGTCGAGCACAATCAGCGGCTTCCCGTTTTCCGCGCAGGCCTGCATCACATAATATAAGGTGCTGATGTAGGTGTAGAACCGCACTCCTACATCCTGCAGGTCGAACACAATAGCGTCTACCGACTGCAGCTGTGCCGGTGTCGGTTTCTTGTTTTTCCCGTATAGCGAGACTACCAGAATGCCGGTCCGGAAGTCCTTTCCGTCCTTGATGGTGGCTCCGGCATCCATTTTCCCGCGGAACCCGTGTTCGGGTGCCATCAGCATAGCCGGTGCGCGCTTCAAGGCAACCAGGGTATCCAGTAAATGGGCCTTTCCGCAGAGAGAAGTCTGGTTGGCAACCAGTGCGATGCGTTTTCCTTCTACCAGCGGAAGCCACTTGTCCAGTTGTTCGGCTCCGCTTCTGACCGGTGCATTGGCGTAAAGCCCGGCCGTAATCAACAGATAACTTAGGATTAATGTAAGATATTTCATGATAGACCAATATTTTTTTGTAGTTTTGCAAGGTACAAATATAGCGAAAAAGCGATTATGGATCCGTTGAAAATAATAGATAAATACTATCCGGAAGAAAATGAGTTGAAGCATATTCTGCTGGTTCACAGCAAGGATGTGGCAAACAAGGCATTGGATATGGCACGCAAGCATCCCGAACTCGGGCTTGACCTGAACTTTATCGAAGAGGCTGCCATGCTTCATGATATTGGAATCTTTTTGACAGATGCTTCCGGAATCTGTTGTTTCGGATCGCATCCTTATATCTGTCACGGCTATCTGGGGGCAGAACTGGTGGCAGCCGAAGGCTATCCGCGGCACGCACGGGTGTGCGAGCGGCATACCGGGGCCGGACTCACCCTGGCTGACATTGAGTCACAGCAGCTTCCGGTACCTCACCGGGACATGCAGCCCGAAACCCTTGAAGAACAGCTGATCTGTTTTGCCGACAAGTTCTTTTCGAAAACCAAACTCGGACAGGAAAAGAGCCTGGAGAAAGCCCGCAAGAGCGTGGCCCGCTACGGGGAAGAAAGCGGAAAGCAGTTTGACAGATGGTGTGAGTTGTTTTTATAGTCATAAAAATCCATAAAAACCCCTTCGTCTGCGGTTATTTGTATGATAATATGTACTTTTGCATTGCATTGCATAAAAGATTAATGAATGACGTCGTTTAGAAAAACTATATACTTACTGATTTCCCTGTTTGTAATGGGATTCTTTTTCTCCTTTTATGCGGAGGCTCAAAGGGTGAGGGGGAAGCGCCCGGTGTCGGACAGGAACAGGAACCGTGTCGATTCGCTGTCGTCCGATTCGCTGGTGAATGCCGATTCACTGGCTATGGATTCTTTGGCGCTGGATACCACTCCGAAGAAGGAACCGCTGGATGCCCCGGTAATCTATGAGGCATCCGACTCAATCGTCTTTACCAAAGGAGGATTCGCACACCTGTACGGAAGCGGAAAGGTTAATTACCAGAACATTGAGCTGACCTCACAGCTGATTACCATGAACATGGACAGCAGTACGGTCTTTGCAAGAGGTGTGGCCGATACGACGGGAGTAGAGCAGGGAACTCCGGTGTTCAAGGACGGAGAGACTCCGTATGAATCGAAGATGATGCGCTATAACTTCAAGACCAAGAAGGGATTCATCAACAGCATTGTGACTCAGCAGGGAGACGGATACGTCACCAGTGAGGAGTCGAAGAAGGGAGCCAACGATGAAATCTATATGCGTCACGGTAAGTATACTACCTGTGACAATCACGATCATCCGCATTTCTACCTGAAGCTTTCCATGGCTAAGGTACGTCCCAAGAAGGATGTGGTCTTCGGACCGGCACAGCTGGTGGTAGAGGATGTGCCCCTACCGATTGCGGTTCCGTTCGGCTTTTTCCCGTTCAGCAGCAGCTATTCTTCAGGATTTATCATGCCGACTTACGGAGATGAAATGAACCGTGGTTTTTACCTGCGCGACGGTGGATATTATTTTGCCATCAGTGACCAGTTCGACCTGAAGCTGTTGGGTGAGATTTATACCAAGGGTTCGTGGGGACTTTCAGCGGCGTCTACCTACAACAAGCGTTACCGTTACAGCGGTTACTTCAATGCCAGCTACCTGGTGACCAAGCAGGGTGAGAAGAACATGCCCGACTATATGGTGTCGAAGGACTTCCGTGTGCAGTGGAGCCACCGTCAGGATGCGAAGGCCAACCCCAACAGTACGTTCTCTGCCAGTGTGAACTTTACCACCAGCAGTTACGATAAGTCGAGTCTGAGTACGCTGTACGATCCGTTGTCTTCTTACAGTAACAATACCAAGGCTTCAAGTATCAGTTATTCGCGTAACTTCCCTGAAATCGGACTGAACCTGTCGGGAACCTTCAACATTACGCAGAATACACAGGACTCTTCGGTGAATATGACGTTGCCGGACCTGAACATTACGCTGAACCGTATCTATCCGTTCAAGCGGAAGAATTCGGCAGGCGACCAGAAATGGTATGAAAAGATTTCGTTCCAGTATACCGGTGCGCTGACCAATAAGGTAAATACCAAGGACAACCTGCTGTTCAAGACTCCGTTCTCGAAGTGGGAAACGGGTATGCGCCACAGCATTCCGGTGGAAGCCACCTTCAGTTTGTTCAAGTATATCAATGTGACGCCGTCGTTCCAGTATACCGAACGCTGGTATACGCGTAAAGTGATGCAGCATTACGATTATACGCTGAAGGAAGCAGTGAAGGATACCATCAACGGGTTCAACCGTGTGTACGACTATAACATGTCGGTATCGATGAACACCAAGTTGTACGGTATGTACAAGCCGCTTTTCATGAAGAGCAAGGAAATTACCATCCGTCACGTCGTGACTCCTTCGGTAAGTTATACCTATACGCCTGACTTTGGAGCTTCCCGCTTCGGATATTACGAGAACTATGTATATACCGACGAGGACGGAGAGGTACGTATGGTAGAATATTCTCCTTATTCCGGCATGCCGTACGGAGTACCGGGTCAGGGAGTATCCCAGAACATCAGTATGTCTTTGAAAAACAACCTGGAAATGAAGATGGCTTCGGACAAGGATACTACGGGATACAAGAAAATCAGTCTGATTGACGACCTGACCGGACAGTTGTCGTATGATATTGCCCGCAAGCGCTGGAGTGACCTGACCTTGAACGCCCGTCTGAAGTTGACGAAGAATTATACGTTCAACATGAATGCCCGCTTCAAGACCTATGCTTATAAGTTCGATGAAAACGGCCGGGTAGTTGAAAGTGACCGTACAGAATGGTCTTACGGACGTTTCGGACGTTTTGACGGATACAGCGGTTCGCTCTCTTATACGCTGAACAATGAGACATTCAAGAAATGGTTCGGTAAGGGAGACGAAGAAGACGGAAAGAATAAAGGCAAGAAAGAAGATACCGATTCGGAAGAGGATGAAGAAGACGAGGAACTGAATACCAATCAGAATACCCAGCCCAAGCGGAAAACGGAAGATGCCAAAATTGATTCTGACGGATACCTGGCCTTCCAGTTGCCGTGGAGCCTGAGTCTTTCTTACAGTTACCGTATCCAGGAAGACAGAACGAAGGATATCAACATCAAGACCATGCGTTATCCTTATTCGTTCTCGCATCAGGTGAACATTTCGGGTAACGTGAAGCTCGGCAGCCGCTGGAACATTACCTACTCGAGCGGTTACGACTTTGATACGAAGAAGATGTCAATGACGCAGATGAACATTACGCGAGACTTGCACTGTTTCAATATGAGTTGTGGACTGGTATTTGGTCCGTTTACTTCGTACAACTTCTCTATTCGTGCAAACTCTACTATGCTGACCGATGCGTTGAAATGGGATCAGCGAAGCAACACGGGTAGTGCAGTTACCTGGTATTGATGCTTCTCCGACAGAAAGAAAGATAAAAGACGACCTCCCGTACAGTTCTCATGAACATGGTACGGGAGGTCGTCTTTTATAGCGATGCCGTTCGCTTGTCTCGCTTCCTTCCTGTTTCTACGCTTCCTTCCTGTATTTACAGCCTTTCTCTTTACCACTCAATCGGGGTCTGTCCGTGCTGCTGCAGGTATTCGTTGGCGCGACTGAAATGCCGGTTTCCGAAGAATCCGTTGTGAGCCGACAGCGGAGAAGGATGAACGGAAGTCAGTACCAGATGCCGCGAACGGTCGATAAACGCTCCCTTTTTCTGTGCATAGGCCCCCCACAGGATAAACACCAGGTGTTCCCGTTGTTCGGCCAGTGCCCGGATGGCTGCATCCGTAAACTCCTCCCAGCCCCTGCGCTGGTGCGAACCCGCCTGATGCGCCCGTACCGTCAGAGTCGCATTCAGCAGGAGTACTCCCTGCTTTGCCCACCGGGTCAGGTTTCCGCTCTCCGGAATCGGTTTTCCCAGGTCATCCTGTATTTCCTTGAAGATGTTCCGCAGTGAAGGCGGGAAAGGTACGTTGTCGTTGACTGAAAAGCACAGTCCGTGCGCCTGTCCCGGTCCGTGGTACGGGTCCTGCCCGATGATTACCACCTTCACCTGTTCGAACGGACAAAGGTTGAACGCATTGAATATGAGTTTTCCGGGCGGATACACCGTTGTCGACCGATATTCGTTCCGGACAAAATCAGTCAGCTGGCGGAAATAATCTTTTTCAAATTCCGCCGAAAGTATCTGTTTCCATGATTCTTCTATCTGTACATCCATACGTATCTGTTTTATTGTATTTTTATTTCTGTTTTTCATTTTTCCATGCTGTCAATCTAAATACAGTCCTTTCAAGCACCGTATTCCGTTACGGCATTTACCGTTTCAGCCGATAAAAATAATGAATTTGCATGAACGAAAAAAGGGAAACAAGTCTTATCTTCCTGCATTTTCAGCATTCGATGCTTGTTCCCCCTCAGATATGTAAACACAGATTGGTTCAGGTCATCAGATGAGCGGCATGCCCCATTCCGCACACTGCTTCCGCATTTCCTCCGGCCAGATGCTGGCCTGGATTTCTCCGATATGCGCTTTCTTGAGATAAAGCATACACAGGCGCGACTGTCCGATACCTCCTCCGATACTCAGTGGCAGTGATCCTTCCAGCAGCCGTTTGTGGAAATACAGTCGGGTACGCTCTTCCTTTCCGGCCAGTTCCAGCTGCTTCAGCATGGCAGCCTTGTCCACACGGATACCCATCGAAGAAATCTCGATGGCACGCTTCAGTACATCGTTCCAGATCAGCAAGTCACCGTTCAGTCCGCTCAGTCCCGTCTTTGGGTCAACGGTAGTATAGTCATCATAGTCGGGAGCCCGTAAATCGTGCGGCTTTCCGTCGCTCAACTTGCCGCCGATACCGATGATGAACACCGACCCGTAGCGTTCGGTAATCAGGTTCTCCCTCTCTTTGGCCGATTTTCCCGGATACATCTCCAGCAAGTCCTGCGCATGGATAAAATGCACGTCATGTGCCAGGAAAGGAGTAATTTGCGGATACATTTCACACACCATGTATTCTGTCCGTCGCATGGCCGAGTAGATGCGTGTGACAATTCCTTTCAGGAAATCCACCGTACGCTGTTCGGGAGTGATCACCCTTTCCCAGTCCCACTGGTCCACATACAGCGAATGCAGGTTGCCCAGTTCCTCATCGGCACGGATGGCATTCATATCCGTATAAATCCCGTATCCCGGTTCGATGCAGTAGTCGGCCAGCGTCACCCGTTTCCATTTGGCCAGTGAATGAACCACCTCTGCCTGCTGTTCCCCCAGGTCCTTGATGGGGAAGGAAACCGGACGTTCCACACCGCTCAGGTCGTCGTTCAGTCCCGTACCCTTCAATACGAAGAGCGGAGCTGTCACACGGCGTAACCTCAGTTCCGAAGAAAGATTCTGCTGGAAAAACTCTTTAATTTGTTTGATTCCCAGCTCCGTTTGTTTCATGTCGAGCAGGGGAGTATACGTATCAGGTTTTATCAGATAACTCATGGTTGTATGCTTTTAAAATTTTATTGTGTTTGCAAATATAAGTATAATATATAAAAAAGCAATATATAAGAGAAATATTTTATCATAATGATATTTATTTGGCTTAATAGCTAGAATGTTGATTGGGTGTAAAAGAAAGGGAAGACGAATTTATTTAATAAATTTTGCACCGAATATTAGGAAGGAATACAGAAAAATTGTACTTTTGCCCTGAATTAAAAGATATGCACCCGTAGTTCAATGGATAGAATAATGGATTCCGGTTCCATCGATTGGGGTTCGACTCCCCACGGGTGTACTTAGTAAGTGACTAATTTATTGTTCCCCAATAAGTTAGTCATTTTTTTTATGTCTTCCTTTGAGATTTTCTTTTCGATTCCTTATTTTTGTTCCTTACAGCAGTAATGTACTGCAGTCCGTCGGACTGCCAGAAGGTACATCTGCGCAATGTATGAGTATTTGAACTATTTTATCAGCTTTCAGTTATGAACTATCAATTTGAAATTTGTGCGAACTCCGTAGAGAGCTGTCTGGCAGCCCAGGAGGGAGGAGCAGACCGTGTGGAACTCTGTGCAGCCATTCCGGAGGGAGGAACCACTCCTTCATATGGTGAAATCAAGCTGGCACGCAAGTTGCTTCACATCCGGCTGCACGTCATTATCCGTCCGCGGGGAGGAGATTTTCTGTATACTCCGGTAGAGTTGTCGGCAATGGAAGAAGACATCCGTATGGCCCGCCAGCTGGGTGCCGACGGCGTGGTGTTCGGTTGTCTGACTCCGGATGGAGAAATCGATGTGCCGGCCATGGAACGTCTGATGAAGGCAGCCGAAGGCATGTCGGTAACTTTCCACCGTGCCTTCGATTATGTGACCGATCCGTGGAAGGCTCTGGATACCTTGGTGGAACTGGGAGTGAACCGCATACTGACCTCGGGACAGTGTCCGACAGCCATGGAGGGTGCCGACCTGTTGGCCCGCCTGGTGGAATATGCAGCGGGACGTCTCATTATCATGCCGGGATGCGGAGTCAATGAAGACAATATCGCCCGTCTGGCGGCTCAGACCGGTGCCGGTGAGTTTCATTTTTCGGCCCGTGAACTCCGGACAAGCGGGATGCGCGTACGGAACGAGGCCTTGTCGATGGGAAACGACGCGGGGTATGACGAATATGCGCGGATGGTCACTACTGCTGCCCGTGTGCGGCGGACCATCGCAGCCCTGACTAAGCGTAAATGAATGAAGCCGGCAAGTATAACCCGGTGTGGCTGACTGACACGAGCTGTCAGTTTCATAATGATGCAACCAGGGTTTCATGATGATGCAACTGAAGTTGCACCTTTATGAAACTCGGGTAGCATGCCCATGAAACAAAAGTTCCATACTGAAGAAACCGGAGGACCTTCAATATGGAACTTTCAGAAGAAGCTTACCGCCTTCCGTACGGATACGGAGGCGGTATTTTTTATTGAATGATTACCTGATGACGGACAGGTGTCATGATGAACGTAAATTCATAATCACCATACGGCAGGCGGTATTCAGGCAACGGAAGGGTTCCCCAGCTGGTGATACAGCCCAGACCCATCTGTGCCTTGTCGATCAGTACGTTGGTCAGCGGAGCCTTTTCTACCTCATTGGAGTGGTACTGGGTCTTTTCCCATCCTGAGTCGAGTGACTCCATGGTGTAGTGGAGGGCAGAGGCTGAGAACGGAGCTTCGGCTACAAACTCCAGTCCGCTTCCGGAAGCATCCAACTGTTTCCACCAGCGGATATCTGACTTGGTACCGTTTTCCTGTGGACGGATGTAGGCGTAGAACTGTTCGTCTACCGTCTGATGATAGATACCGAGGTCGGTTGCTGTCTTGCGGTCGCTGTAGTTCTCAACCGGTCCGCGTCCGTAATAAGAAATCTGTTCGAATGCTTCCGGCATCACCAGTTGCATACCGAAGCGGAACATGTCGGATACCTCCGCCTGTTTGTCGGCAGTCATCTTCTGAGTCACCTTCACCGCACCTGCGTTGTTGATGGTGTAGGTCAGAGCAAGACGGGCGCTGACTTCCTTCATTTCATATTCGGCAGCTACCACTACCCGGTTGTCCTGCATTTCGTGTTTCAGTGAAACCAGTTTGATTTCCGGATTCTTCCATACGGAATATTTCTTCTGCAATCCGGCACCGAAATCATTGTCGGTCGGAGCACGCCAGAAATTAGGTGTCAGGGCAGCTCCTTCAAGAATCATTTCCTTTCCGTCTACCGTATAGCGGTCCATGTAACCGGTAGCTTTGTTGAACTGGATATTGAAATGCTCTCCAGTGATGTTCAGGCAGTTGGAATTGCTGTCATCGGCTACCGGAGCCACTACTTCCTGGTTCATGTGTTTCACGTTGTCCAGTTTCATATCTGGCTGCTGATACGGGTTGATTACCAGCTGTGCCTTCGCTACCACGTGTCCGGCAGGAATCACACCTTCCTGATTCTTCTGTACGTATCTGACATTCAGCAGCCACTCCGCACATTTACAGGTCGGTCCCCAATCCAGTTTCACGGTAGCGGTAGTCTGCGGAGCCACATTCAGGCTTTCCACTCTTCCGCTGCGTACGACTTTTCCGTCTTTGGTTACGTCCCATTCCAGGGCATAGGCCGACAGGTCGCGGAAGAAATTCTCGTTGTATACGGCAATCTCACCCTGGCTCAGGTCCTTGGCGGTAGTCCAGATATTCTGATAGAAATAGCCTACCTCGTACATGTGCGGGTTCGGCTTGCGGTCCGGACTGATCAGACCGTTGTCGCAGAAGTTGTTGTCGCTGGCATCAAAACGGTTGAAGTCGCCTCCATAAGCGTAAATCATCTTACCGTTCTTGCCGGTCCAGCGGCACGACTGGTCGACGAAGTCCCAGATAAACCCGCCCTGGTATTTCGGATACTTGCGGATAATATCCCAGTATTCCTTGAAACCACCCTGTGAGTTACCCATGGCATGTGCGTATTCGCACTGGATGAGCGGCTTCTGCTTGCTGTCGTCTTCGCAATATTTAATACAACTTTCATAATTGGCATACATCGGACAGTAAATATCGGTCTTGCCGTCGTAATTGGCCTGTTCGTACTGTACGGCACGGCTCGGGTCTTCGGCCTTGATCCAGTCGTAGGCAGCTTCGAAGTTCGGACCGTATCCGGCTTCGTTACCCAGCGACCAGAAGATGATGCTCGGGTGGTTGAAACCGCGCTGTACGTTGCGCTGGTTGCGTTCCAGATGCGCTTTCTTATACGACGGATTCTTGGCCAGAGAGGCTTTCTCATAGCCCATACCGTGAGATTCTACGTTGGCTTCTGCCACTACATAGATACCGTATTTATCACAGAGTTCATACCAGTAATTGTCATCGGGGTAGTGACAGGTACGGACCGCATTCAGGTTGAACTGCTTCATGATCTGGATGTCCTGGAGCATGCGTTCGCGTGAAACCACGTATCCGCCGTCCGGGTCCATTTCGTGACGGTCAGCTCCCTTAAAGAGTACCGGCTGTCCGTTGACCAGCAGCTGGGCATTCTTCAGTTCGATTTTACGGAATCCCACCTTCACCGGCACTACCTCTTTGGTCTGGCTGCCTTCTTTCAGCGAAGCCCTCAAAGTATACAGATAAGGAGTCTCGGCACTCCACTTGGACGGATTCTCCAGATGTAGGGTGGCTGATACCTTTCCGGAACCTTTCACTTCGCTGCTGGCTACTACCTGGTTCTTTGCATCCAGCAGTTCCAGCAATACATTTCCGCTGCCCTTCAAGTTGAGGCTTACGGCCAGTGAGCCGTTCTTGTATTCTTTGTCGAGGTCCGGTGTGACACGGATATCGTCAATCCGTTTTTTGTTCCGGGCATACAGATAGCAGTCGCGTGCCACTCCTGTGTAGCGGAAGAAATCCTGGTCTTCGAGGTAGGTACCGTCACACCAGCGGAATACCTGGAACGCAATGAGGTTCTTCTGTCCGAACTTCAGATACGGAGTGAGGTCGAACTCTGCTTCCAGTTTGCTGTCTTCGCTGTAGCCTACAAACTTTCCGTTTACCCAGAGGTACATGTTGGAACTTACGGCACCGAAATGTGCGATGATGTCCTTTCCCTTCCAGTCGGCCGGTACGGTAATCTCACGACGGTAAGAACCTACGTGATTCTCTTCAACCGGCACCAGTGGCGGCTGGTTCTTGTACTGGTTTCTCCAGGCATAACCCACGTTGACGTAAATCGGGTCACCGTATCCGTTCAGTTCCCATACGGCCGGAACCTGCAGCTTGTCCCATCCCTTGTCGTTGAAGTCTGTTTTCCAGAAGTCGGTAGGACGGGCGTCGGCATCCTTTACCCAGAAGAACTTCCACAGGCCGTTGAGCGACATGAAATTCTCTGATTTTTCCTTGATGCCCTGGTTGGCGGTTTCTGCATTCTCGTATGCGAAGAAGTTACTGTGCATGGGGGCGCGGTTGACCGCATTGATCTCGGGGTCCATCCACTCCTTGAACGTCTGAGCGTTGGCTGTAAGGGAGCAAGCCCCTAGAAAACTGAATAATAGCGCTTTTTTCATGATGCGTTTAAATTCGTGCTGATAGTTAGATTTAATGTGAATAATGAATTTGGTGTTAAATGTAATAAAATACTTTCAGTTGGAGAAACTCTTCCCGGTCAATCTGCCGGTTATTTTGTAAAGAGGGGGATGGAACGGAGCAGGGATAAAAAAAACTGCCATTCCGCTTTTCGGGTCGGAATGGCAGTCTCTTATCGACTGATGCAGTCTTCACTGAGGTAAGACTGCAGGTAATGCGTCATTGCACAGACTGATAAAAACATTTCCAGTGCTCGTTGAATGCCGCCATTGAAGGAAACAGCAGATTCGCACCTTCGTTCAGGAGAGCTTCATCCGGAAGAGGTCCTGTATTGACAGCTACCGTGAATATTCCGGCACTCACTCCGGCCTGTACGCCCAAGGGGGCATTCTCTACCACGATGGCTTCATTAGGCTGTATTCCTGCCTTCTTCAGTGCCATGAGGTAAGGCTCCGGATTCGGCTTGCCGTATTTGACATCAAAGGCAGTCACCATCAGGTCGTGCTGGAACATCCCGGGAAAATGCTGGTTCAGGCGGTCCAGCAGCGAAGCCTGTCCCGAACCGGTTACTACCATGGGAGTCAGTCCGCAAGCCTTTACCTGCTGCAGCAAGTCCCATGCTCCGGGCATTTCTTCGGCGGTAGGCAACTGGTTGAACAATTTGCTCTTGGTGGCATAAATCTCCTTGATTTCCTCTTCGGTAGCCTCGTGGTGACGTTCGCGCATGCTGACGATGTTGATGGTAGCAGCGCCTGTACGTCCCTCGTGCATGTAAGCCTCTTCCCGGCTCAGATTCATGCCATACAGTTTCATTGCTTCATTCCAGGCTGTCGCATGGTTCTTCATGGAGTCGAACAATACACCGTCCATGTCGAACAAGACAGCTTTTAAATTCAGGCGGCTGTAGCCGTGCTTACTTAAATACTGTTTAACAGCTTCTTGGAATTCAATATTTATCATTCTGCAGTGTTTATTTCTTCAATCTTTCCTGAATGGCTTTAGATGCTTCTTCGTATCCCGGCTTGTTCAGCAAAGCAAACATGTTTTTCTTGTATGCTTCTACACCCGGCTGGTTGAACGGATTGATTTCAAGCAGGTAGCCGCTGATACCGCAAGCCTTCTCGAAGAAATAGATCAACTGGCCCAGGTAATATTCGTTCAAGGCAGGAACGCTGACACGCATGTTAGGTACTCCACCGTCTACGTGAGCCAGCTGTGTACCCAGTTCGGCCATCTTGTTGACTTCGTCTACGCGTTTTCCGGCGAGGAAGTTCAGACCGTCCAGGTTTTCTTCATCCGACGGAACTCTCAGTTCGTGAGCCGGATTTTCTACTGAAATCACGGTTTCGTAGATGGTGCGTTCGCCTTGCTGAATCCACTGACCCATTGAGTGAAGGTCGGTTGAGAAGTCGACTGAGCTTGGGTAGATACCTTTTCCGTCCTTACCTTCTGATTCGCCGTAAAGCTGTTTCCACCATTCCATGAAGTAGTGCAGTTTAGGCTGGAAGTTCACCAGAATTTCTATCTTCTTACCGTTGCGGTACAGTTCGTTGCGGGTTGCAGCGTAGAGGGCTGCCGGATTTTCTGCCAGGTTTTCATTGGCACAAACTTCTTCCATCTTGCGTGCACCGGCTACCAGCTGGTCGATATCGATTCCGGCTACTGCGATAGGCAGCAGACCTACAGGAGTCAGCACAGAGAAACGTCCGCCTACGTTGTCGGGGATGATGAATGATTTGTATCCTTCCTTGTCGGCAGTTACGCGTGCGGCACCTTTCTTGGCATCGGTAACCGCTACGATTACCTTGCGGGCCATTTCCTTGCCGCGCTGTTCTTCACACTGTTTCTTCAACAGACGGAAAGCCAGTGCAGTTTCAGTGGTAGTTCCCGATTTGGAAATGTTGATGACACCGAATTTCTTGTCTTTGAGGAAAGTGGTCAGCTCATAGAGATAATCTTCTCCGATATTGTGTCCTGCAAACAGAATGGTCGGTTCTCCGGCTTTCTTTTCCTGCAGCCATGCGAAGCTGTTTGACATCGCTTCGATTACGGCACGGGCTCCCAGGTAGCTTCCGCCGATACCGGCAACCACTACTACTTCGCAGTTTTCACGAAGTGTCTGTGCAGTAGCTTTCAGGTCATCAAGATGTGCCTGAGTAATGGAAGAAGGAAGATGCAGCCATCCCAGGAAGTCGTTACCGGCTCCGGTACCTTTTTCCAGTGTTTCCATGCAGGCTTTTACCTTGCTTTCATAAGCGTTCACTTGTTCCTTGGAAATGAAATCCAGGGTTTTTTCAATGTTCAGTGCAATATTTTCCATGACATTTTGGGTTTATCTGAATGAATCAGTTAATAATTTAATTTCTATCATCGGTGAGATGCGTTCGTACAGAATGTTGTATACCGCATCTACGATAGGCATGTTGACATGCAAATGGCGGTTGAGCTCCTTGATGCACTTGGTGCCGTAATATCCTTCTGCAATCATTTCCATCTCCACTTGGGCGCTTTTTACCGAATATCCTTTGCCGATCATGGTGCCGAATACACGGTTGCGGCTGAAGTTGGAATAGGAAGTAACCAGCAGGTCGCCCAGATAGGCTGAATCGTTGGTACACCGGTTCAGCGGGTGAACGGTTTCCAGGAAGCGGTTCATCTCTTTCAGGGCATTGGATACCAGTACGGCCTGGAAGTTGTCTCCGTATTTCAGGCCGCTGCATATTCCGGCAGCAATGGCATATACGTTCTTCAGTACCGAAGCGTATTCAATACCTGCCACATCGGTGGTGACAGAAGTCTTGATATAGTGTCCGGAGAGCTGGCGTGCGAACATCTTGGCTTTCTCAATGTCCTTGCAGCCGACGGTCAGATACGACAGACGCTCCAATGCCACTTCCTCTGCGTGGCAGGGACCGGCCAGTACGGCAATGTTTTCTTCGGGTACATCGTAGACTTTGTGGAAATAATCGGATACGATCAAATTTTCATCAGGAACAATGCCTTTGATTGCTGTTATGATAAACTTATCCTTCAGCTTTGTCTTTAGCTTTTTGAGGTGACTTTTCAGATAGGGCGAAGGGGTGACGAAAATCAGGGTATCTGATTCCCGGACCACCTTGTTGATGTCCGATGAAAAGTTGATACACTCCATGTTGAAGCGTACGCTAGTCAGATAAGCCGGATTGTGCCCCAGACGCCGGAATTCTTCTATCCGGTCATCGCGGCGCATATACCAGTTTATGGAGTCGGCTTGTGACAGGACAATCTTGGCGATTGCCGTAGCCCAGCTTCCTCCCCCCATAATTGCTATTTTTCCAGGTAGTTTCATGATTATCAATTAAAAACTAAAAATTAAAAACTAAAAACTAAAAGCTTCGTTCTGCACGGAGAAGCTTTTAATTTTTAATTTTTAATTTCTAATTGATTAAATTTTCTGTATCCATTCCGCCACTTCGTTGACGCTAGGATTTGTCAGTTCTAATTTATACTTCTTGTTCACTCCGCAGATGTCTTGGTGTAATTTCTGTGGGTTGACATCTTTCATGTCTGAAACCAGATTGTATCCGGCTTTCTGGATAACCGGTACCCACTCTTCGGCGATACCCAGTTCCATGAATTTGGCAGGAGCGTCTTTCGGAATCACTTTTTCCGGACGCATCTGCGGGAAGAACAATACTTCCTGGATGGTGCTCTGACCTGTCATCAGCATGACCAGACGGTCCATACCGATACCCATACCTGAAGTAGGAGGCATACCGTATTCGAGGGCACGTACGAAGTCCTTGTCGATGATCATGGCTTCATCGTCTCCCTTTTCGCTCAGACGCATCTGTTCTTCAAAGCGTTCCAGCTGGTCGATCGGGTCGTTCAGCTCAGAGTAAGCGTTACATAATTCTTTTCCGTTGACCATCAGCTCGAAACGTTCTGTCAGTTCCGGGTTGTTGCGGTGACGCTTGGTCAGCGGTGACATTTCAATCGGATAGTCGGTGATGAAGGTCGGCTGGATGTAGTTGCCTTCGCAGAATTCGCCGAAGATTTCGTCGATCAGCTTGCCCTTACCCATGGTCTCGTCGATTTCCATGTTCAGTTTCAGGCAGACTTCACGGATCTGGTCTTCGTTCATTCCTGTCAGGTCGTAACCGGTGAATTCCTTGATGGAGTCGAGCATGGTTACGCGTTTGAACGGAGCCTTGAAGTTGATCAGGTGGTCTCCTACCTGTACTTCAGTCGTACCGTTTACGTCCATACAGATTTTTTCAATCATGTTTTCTGTAAACTTCATCATCCAGTTGTAGTCCTTGTAGGCTACGTAGATTTCCATGCAGGTGAACTCCGGATTGTGGGTACGGTCCATACCTTCGTTACGGAAGTTCTTTCCGATTTCGTATACACCTTCGAAACCACCTACAATCAGTCGTTTCAGGTACAGCTCGCTGGCGATACGCATGTAGAGAGGTATATCCAGTGCGTTGTGGTGCGTGATGAACGGACGGGCTGCCGCACCTCCGGCGATTGACTGGAGGATAGGAGTTTCCACTTCGATGTATCCTTTTGAGTTGAAATACTCACGCATGGAGTTGTATACTTTGTTGCGCTTTAGGAAGATATCCTTCACACCGTCGTTCACTACCAGGTCGACGTAACGCTGACGGTAGCGCAATTCTGGATCTTCGAACTTGTCATAAGCCACACCGTCCTTGTATTTTACGATAGGCAGCGGCTTGATAGACTTTGAAAGGACGGTCAACTTCTTTGCATGGATAGAAATTTCGCCCATTTGAGTGCGGAATACAAAACCTTCGATACCGATGAAGTCACCCAGGTCAAGCAGGCGCTTGAAGACTACGTTGTACAAGTCTTTGTTGTCATCCGGACAGATATCATCGCGTGTAATGTATACCTGAATACGTCCTTTTGAGTCCTGTAACTCAACGAAAGAAGCTTTACCCATTACACGACGTGACATGATACGTCCTGCAACCGAAACTTTGCGTGGTTCTGCCTCGTCGTCTTTGAATTCTGCCTTGATGTCTGTCGAAAAGGCATTGGTTACATACTCGGCAGCAGGGTAGGGATCAATGCCCATTGCTCTCATTTCATTCAGACTGTTGCGTCTGATTATTTCCTGTTCACTTAGTTCTAATACGTTCATTTGTTGATACATTAACTCAATTTCGCTACAAAAATAGGAAAGATTTTGCAAACTTCCTCTTACTTAGGCTACTTTTATTATCTTTGTCTGACGATTTATGTGTGGATTTTTTATGAAAGGGAGGTGGAATGAGAACTGTTATTTTGCAGACGGATATTGTCTGGGGGGATGCGGAAGCGAACCGCCGGAACCTGACGGAACTGATCGGGTCGTACGAGGGAGTGGACCTGTTCGTCCTGCCTGAAATGTTTGCTACCGGCTTTGGATTTCCTCCGCAGCAGGTGGCTGAGCCTGAGGTGGGAGGACCGACGCTGGAGTGGATGAGGCGGATGGCACAGGAAGGGAATTGTGCCGTAGCGGGCAGTGTGGCTGTACGGACCGCTTCGGATACGTTCCGGAACCGGTTTTATTTTGTGTTCCCGGACGGGAATGTGGAGTATTATGATAAGCGGCATCTGTTTGCGTTCGGGGGTGAACACCTGGAGTATACTCCGGGCGACCGCCGGGTAATTGTGACATATAAGGGTTTTCGGATCCTGTTGCAGGTTTGCTACGACCTGCGTTTTCCGGTCTGGATGCGCAACCGCAATGATTATGATATGATGCTGTTTGTGGCCAACTGGCCTGTAGGTAGGCGGGCTGTGTGGGATGTCCTGCTTCAGGCAAGGGCCATCGAGAATCAGTGTTATGTGTTAGGGGTCAACCGGGTAGGAACGGATCCGGTGGCGACTTACAACGGAGGAAGTATCATCCTGAACGCCTATGGGAAGACGGTGGCTGCCTGTGAGGAGGGAGCAGTGTGTGGAGCGGAAGTGGTGCTGGAACTGGAACCGCTGCTGAATTTCCGGCGTCGTTTTCCGGTACTGGAAGACAGGGATGGTTTCGAAATTAAGGTATAATCAGCAGTATAATTATAAGTAAGGCTGTCCCATTTTTTTTGTGGGACAGCCTTGTTTTTTATACAATCAGAACAAGCTCCATGAAACGGTGAGTCCGGCCATTACGATGGCTACCATACTCATGAGTTTAATCAGGATGTTCAGGCTCGGGCCGGAGGTGTCCTTGAACGGGTCGCCTACGGTATCTCCTACGACGGCTGCACGGTGTACTTCACTGCCTTTTCCGCCGAAATTACCTTCTTCTACGTATTTCTTTGCATTGTCCCAGGCACCTCCTGCATTGGCCATGAAGATAGCCAGTACGAATCCCGATGACAGACCACCGATGAGCAGTCCGATAACTCCCGGAACTCCGAAAAGCAGACCGGTTACAATCGGTGCTATAATAGCGAGCAGCGAAGGGAATACCATTTCACGCTGTGCTCCCTGTGTGGAGATTTGCACGCAGCGTGCATAGTCGGGTTCTGCTTTTCCTTCGAGGATTCCTTTGATTTCACGGAACTGTCGGCGCACTTCTTCTACCATGCTTCCGGCGGCACGGCCCACTGCATTCATGGTCAGTCCGCAGAACAGGAAGGCCATCATACTGCCGACAAACATACCCGAAAGTACTTTGGGGTTCATCAAGGTAACGTCATAGAACATCATGAAATCGGTAAAACTGGCTTCGTGGATGGCTACGCTGATGCCGTTGGGCAGTTCCAGTACGGTATTTCCCAACCGCTCCAGTCCGATACGGATTTCTTCGATATAAGAAGCCAGCAGGGCCAGTCCTGTCAGGGCTGCCGAACCGATGGCAAAGCCTTTTCCGGTAGCAGCTGTAGTATTTCCCAGTGAATCGAGGGCATCGGTACGCTTACGCACTTCCGCACCCAGTCCGCTCATTTCTGCATTTCCACCCGCATTGTCGGCAATCGGTCCATAGGCGTCAGTGGCCAGTGTGATTCCCAGCGTGGAAAGCATACCTACCGCGGCAATGCCGATACCGTACAGACCTATGCCTATGTTGCTGAAATCGAAACCGGAAGCCAGCCAGTAAGAAAGGATAATGCCGGCTACCACGGCTATCACCGGAATAGTGGTTGAAATCATTCCCAGTCCGATACCCGAGATGATGACAGTGGCAGGGCCGGTTTTACCGCTTTCCGAAAGTTTCTGTGTGGGGCGGTACGACTGTGAAGTATAATATTCGGTCGATTGTCCGATGATGATGCCTACGGCCAGTCCTACGACCACGGCAAACGCAATGTTGACCCAGTTGGTCAGCTGCAGCAGCCACAGGATGAAGAAAGTGGCAATGACGATGAGCACCGAACTCAGGTTGGTACCTCTGGCAAGTGCCTGCAGCAATTCTTTCATGCCTGCACTTTCTTTGGTGCGGACCGTAAAAATACCGATGATGGAGAGTACAATGCCCACTGCGGCAATCAGCATGGGGGCAATGACTGCCTTGAACTGCATCTCTGTGTTGCCCGTACCGATGAAGGCTGCAGCTCCCAGAGCAGCGGTGGCCAGGATAGAACCACAGTACGATTCGTACAAGTCGGCACCCATTCCGGCTACGTCTCCTACGTTGTCTCCTACGTTATCGGCTATGGTTGCCGGATTTCTCGGGTCGTCTTCCGGGATACCTGCTTCCACCTTTCCTACCAGGTCGGCACCTACGTCAGCCGCTTTGGTATAGACACCTCCTCCCACACGGGCGAAGAGTGCCTGAGTAGATGCTCCCATGCCAAATGTCAGCATGGTGGTAGTGATGATGCACAGTTTGGCAGTCGGATTCATGGCATCGGCCGGTATACAGTAGTCCAGCAGCAAATACCAGAAAGAGATATCCAGCAATCCCAGACCTACCACTACCAGTCCCATGACGGCTCCACTCCGGAAGGCTACCTTAAGTCCTTTGTTGAGCGAGGTGCGTGCCGCGTTCGCCGTGCGTGCCGAAGCATATGTGGCTGTTTTCATGCCCAGAAAACCGGATAAACCGGAGAAGAATCCGCCCGTCAGGAAGGCTACCGGTACCCAGGGGTTCTGCAGATTGAATCCATATGCCATGACCGAAAACAGAATCACCAGTCCGATAAATACCATTGTCACTACCTTATATTGCTGCTTAAGGTACGACATGGCCCCTTTTCGCACATGCGACGCAATTCGTTTCATGGTGTCGGTGCCTTCGCTTTCGCGCATCATTTGCTTGTAGAAGTATCCTGCCAGGATTAGTGCCAGAAGAGAGGCGGCAGGAACCAGCCAGAAGAGATGTGTTTCCATATATTTAAGATTTAGATTAGATGTGTCTGGTCCCGGACATTAAGGACGGGAAAAGCAATCCCTTTCCGAAAAACGGGGTTTTCGGAAAGAGTCATATCCAGTCCTGTCCTGTATCCCACAAATATAGGAAAAATCTTGATTAAAACAAGGTTTACAGTTGGCAACTTCCTGCTGACAGTGAATGGATAAAAATGTTTTAAAGTGTGATATTTATGTAAAAAATCGAATTAAACTATCAAAATGAGTATAAATATTGTTATATTGTGGTTGTATTAGCATGATATTCGTTATATTTGTGATAAATGTAAAATTGAACAGACTATGGTATATGATATGAATATGTTGCAGCAGTTTTATGCGGCCTATGCCGGTAAAACAGGAGCTGTCCGCCGCTGCCTGGGGAGACCGCTCACGCTGGCGGAGAAAATACTCTACAGCCACCTTTATGAGCCTTCTTCCGTGAAAGCATTCCGGAGAGGGGAGGATTATGTCGACTTCCGTCCCGACCGGGTAGCCATGCAGGATGCTACGGCACAGATGGCCCTGCTGCAGTTTATGAATGCCGGAAAGAAAACCTCGGCAGTACCGGTTACGATACATTGTGACCACCTGATTCAGGCTTTCAAGGGAGCGGAGACCGATTTGCCCGTAGCCTGCAAGACAAATAAGGAGGTATATGATTTTCTGAAAAGCGTGGCTTCCCATTACGGACTGGGATTCTGGCAACCGGGAGCGGGTATCATCCATCAGGTGGTATTGGAAAATTACGCTTTCCCGGGAGGTATGATGGTGGGTACGGATTCTCATACTCCGAATGCAGGCGGTCTGGGCATGATTGCCATCGGAGTCGGTGGAGCCGATGCGGTGGATGTTATGACCGGAATGGAATGGGAATTGAAGATGCCCCGCCTGATTGGGGTACATCTAAAAGGAAGACTGAACGGATGGGCTGCTCCGAAGGATGTGATACTGAAACTGGCCGGACTGCTGACCGTAAAAGGGGGAACGAATGCCATCATCGAGTACTTTGGTGAAGGGGCAGCTTCTCTTTCGGCTACGGGAAAGGCTACAATCTGCAATATGGGTGCGGAGGTAGGAGCGACTACGTCATTGTTCCCTTATGACGAGGAAATGGCGGCTTATCTGTGTGCGACCGGCAGGGAGAAAGTGGCTGCATTGGCCTCTGAGGTGGCTGCCGACCTGAAGGCGGATCCGGAGGTGTATGCGCAGCCCGAACAATATTACGACCGGGTGATTGAGATTGACCTCTCGGCTTTGGAACCTTATCTGAACGGTCCTTTCACACCTGATGCGGCCTGCCCATTGTCGGAATTTGCGGCAAAAGTAAAGGCGAACGGGTATCCCCGTCGCATGGAGGTCGGACTCATCGGTTCTTGCACCAACTCGTCTTATCAGGATTTGAGTCGTGCGGCTTCGCTGGTCCGTCAGTTGAAGGATAAGGGACTGAAGATGGCTTCTCCTCTGTTGGTGAATCCGGGGTCGGAACAGGTGTACTGCACTGCCGTCCGTGACGGAATGATAGCCGATTTCAAGGCAGCGGGAGCAACCATAATGGCCAATGCCTGCGGACCGTGCATCGGTCAGTGGAAACGGGAGACGGATGATCCGCTCCGGCCTAACTCCATCGTGACTTCCTTCAACCGGAATTTTGCCAAACGGGCCGACGGAAATCCCAATACGCATGCCTTTGTGGCTTCACCGGAAATAGCGACAGCCCTGGCCATTGCCGGCGACCTGTGTTTCAATCCGATGACCGATACGCTGAGAAACGAGCGGGGTGAGGAGGTCAGACTGGATCCTCCTGTGGGCGACAAGCTTCCTCCGAAGGGATTTACGGTAGGCGATAACGGTTATCTGGCTCCTCCGGCCAGTGGAGAAGAGGTGGAAGTGGTCATCGATCCACAGTCGGAACGTTTGCAGAAACTGGAGCCTTTCGCACCCTGGGACGGTAAGAACCTTATCGATATGCCGCTGCTGATCAAGACGAAGGGCAAGTGCACTACCGACCATATTTCCATGGCTGGACCGTGGCTGCGTTTCCGCGGACATCTGGAAAATATCTCGGAGAACATGCTGATGGGAGCGGTGAATGCCTTCAACGGAGAAACCAACTGTGTGTGGAATGCCCAGGATGGCCGTTATGAGACGGTGTCGGGTACGGCCAAGGCGTATAAGCGGGCCGGTCTGTATTCGGTGGTAGTGGCAGAGGAAAATTACGGAGAAGGCTCCAGTCGCGAACATGCGGCCATGGAACCCCGTTTCCTGAATGTGCGGGTGGTACTGGCAAAGAGTTTTGCCCGTATTCACGAGACCAACTTGAAGAAGCAGGGAATGCTGGCATTGACATTTGCCTGCAAGGACGATTATGACAAGGTACAGGAACACGACCTGATTTCGGTGCTTGGACTGGATACGTTCGCTCCCGAAAGTCGGCTGAAGGTCTTGCTGAAACATTCGGACGGATCGGAAGACTGCATTGAGGTACAGCATACCTATAATGAAATGCAGATTGGATGGTTCCGTGCAGGTTCTGCACTGAATACCTTGAGCCGCAAATCGCTGTCGTAATCATCGTGGATTGTTTGAATCGCAAGTTTTCAATAGGATAATATAACTAAAATTTTGGAGGAAAGAATAATGAGTAAAGCATACATGAAAGAGGGAAAACTGGTAGTGCCCTCATGTGTTACCATTCCATTTATTGAAGGCGACGGGGTCGGTGCGGAACTGACACCGGCTTGTCAGAAGATTGTGAACGAGGCTGTGAAACTGGCTTATAAAGGCGAGCGTTCCATTGAGTGGATGGAGGTCTTGGCAGGAGAGAAAGCTTACAAGCAGACGGGAGAATGGCTTCCTGAAGCTACGATGGAGGCTTTCCGCGAATACCTGATAGGTATCAAGGGACCGCTGACGACTCCGGTAGGCGGGGGAATCCGTTCGCTGAATGTGGCTTTGCGCCAGACACTCGACCTGTATGTCTGTCTGCGTCCGGTACGCTGGTTCAAGGGAGTGGTTTCTCCGTTGAAAGATCCGCAGAAGGTCGACATGCACATCTTCCGTGAGAATACAGAAGACATTTATGCCGGAATCGAATGGGAACAGGGAACGCCGGAAGCACAGAAGTTTTACGCGTTTCTGAGGGATGAGATGGGAGTGAAGAAGGTGCGCTTCCCCGAGACCTCTTCTTTCGGTGTCAAGCCGGTTTCGGTAGAAGGTACACAGCGTCTGGTGCGTGCGGCCATTGAATATGCCTTGCAGCATCACCTTCCGTCAGTGACTCTGGTGCATAAAGGGAATATCATGAAATATACGGAAGGTGGTTTCAAACGCTGGGGATATGAGGTGGCAGAGAAAGAGTTTGCAGAACAGACCTTTACCATGAATTATTACCAGCAGTTGAAGAAGGAACTGGGTGAGGAGTCGGCAAAGGCGGCTCTGGCAGAGGCTTCCAACAAAGGCAAACTGATTGTGAAAGACTGCATTGCCGATGCCTTCCTGCAGAACACATTGTTGAATCCGGAGGACTATTCGGTGATTGCTACGCTCAATCTGAACGGCGATTATGTGTCCGACCAGCTGGCAGCCATGGTAGGCGGTATCGGTATTGCACCGGGGGCCAACATCAATTATCATACCGGGCATGCCATTTTTGAGGCTACGCACGGTACGGCTCCTGACATTGCCGGAAAGAATATGGCCAACCCCTGCTCGCTGCTGCTTTCATCGGTGATGATGCTGGAGTATATGGGATGGAACGAGGCTGCGGCATTGATTGTGGCGGCACTGGAAGAATCGTTTGCTGCAGGAGAAGCTACTGTCGATCTGGCTCGCTTCATGCCCGACGGTACTCCTCTGGGAACGGAAGAATTCGCACAGAGAATTGTGGAACGTCTTTAACCGTAAAAGTAAATTGCCATGAAAAAGGAATATATCGTATATAAACTTTCGGAATGTGCCAAGCAGGCCTGCCGTATCGACAATGAATTGTTCTCTAAGTTTAATGTGAAAAGAGGACTCCGCAATGAAGACGGTACCGGTGTGCTGGTGGGACTGACAAAGATAGGTAATGTAGTGGGATATGAGCGGACGGCCGAGGGCCTGAAGCCTATTCCCGGAAAGTTGTTTTACCGCGGCTATGACCTGGATGACATTGCTCATGCCCTCCTGAAAGAGAAGCGCTTCGGCTTTGAGGAGGTGGCTTACCTGCTGCTTTCCGGTGAACTGCCCGACAGTGAGCAGCTGGCTTCGTTCAAGGAACTGATCAATGACAATATGCCTCTGGACAAGAAGACTACGATGAACATCATCGACCTGGAGGGACAGAACATCATGAACATTCTGGCGCGCAGTGTACTCGAAATGTATACTTTCGACCCGAATCCGGATGATATCTCCCGCGATAACCTGATGAGGCAGTCCATCGAACTGATATCCAAGTTCCCTACCATCATTGCGTATGCGTACAACATTTACCGTCACAGTACGCACGGACGTTCCCTGCATATCCGTCACCCGGATGAGAGTCTGTCGCTGGCAGAGAACTTCCTTTATATGATTAAAAAGGATTATACGCCGCTGGAGGCACGGATGCTTGACCTGCTGCTGGTGCTTCAGGCCGAGCATGGTGGAGGTAACAACTCCACCTTCACGGTCAGGGTGACCAGTTCCACGCGTACCGATACGTATTCCAGCATTGCAGCCGGCATCGGTTCCTTGAAGGGGCCTCTTCACGGAGGTGCCAACATTCAGGTGGTGAAGATGTTCCATCACCTCAAGGAAGTCATTTCCGACTGGACCAACGTGGATGAGATAGATACGTACCTTACCCGCATGCTCAACAAGGAGGCGTACGACGGTAGCGGACTGATTTACGGAATCGGACATGCTGTATATACGATATCCGACCCGCGTGCCGTCCTCCTGAAGGAACTGGCGAGCGAACTGGTGGCCGAAAAGGGTTGTGAGAAGGAGTTTGCCTTCCTGGAATTGCTGGAACAGCGGGCCATCGCTTGCTTCAAGAAGGTGAAAGGAACCCGGAAGCAGGTTTGCTCGAATGTGGATTTCTATTCGGGCTTCATCTACGAGATGATGGGCCTGCCTCATGAAATCTATACCCCTCTGTTTGCGATGGCGCGCATTGTGGGATGGACGGCTCACCGCATTGAGGAACTGAATTTTGAAGGACGGAGAATCATTCGTCCGGCTTATAAGAATGTACTCGAGGAGGTGGAATATACTCCGATCGGCGACAGATAAGGTCGCGGATATCCGGTACGGACGGGCAGTCGCTGCGGTGCGTACAGGGGAAGCGGGTAGACCGAAGGGTGTGGAATCAGGCACCTGCGGTCTGCCCGCTTTTCTTGTATGCGCAGGTCCGGTCGCCGTTCGCAGGGGAGGATTTTTCTTCTTTTTCGGGGATATTCCAGCGGTTTCAGTAACCGGTTGAGGATTAAAATCTTTCGAATTTTATATAAAATGCATAAATAAAATATATAGTGCATTTTTTTGCCAATCAATCCATTTGTATTACCTTTACGTCCGAAATGGTGTTCGGGTGTCTGTTCAGACACTCGGATGAAAAGGGAATCAGGTGAAAGTCCTGAACAGTCCCGCTGCTGTAAGCTCCATTCAACCTGTTGGAAAAAGCTCATGCCACTGATAACTGAACATATCGGGAAGGTTCCAAGAGGGGAGTAAGTCAGAAGACCTGCCATTGTACAAGTTTATCGCACTCGAGGGATTAGGCGCTTAAACAGATTTTATTTTCAACTTTATCAGGTAAGAGAATAAGGTGCGGCGGAGGAAACTTTGCCCGCATCCGGAAGTGTATCCTTAGTGGGCTTCTGTGCTTTCCCGACAGTGGAAGGCGGGGAGTAGGCAGGTACGGAATCCTGCACCGGATTTTGGCTGATGAACCGGAAATCCGGAACCATAAGCGGAATGTTTATGTGGACTGCCGCGACGGGAGGTACTTCGGAATTTGTTTTTTCTACTGTCCGGGCGTTGTGCCGGACCGGAGGTTGCGCGATGCGTAGCTGTCCGGCACCGGAGTGTCAACAGGTGTGATAAACCGGCCGAGGAGTTTTTTTATCATAAATAGAGACAAAAAAGTATGGAAAAACAAAGATTGTTTTGTGCAGCTTACTGCTTGGGCACTACCTTGCTATTAGGAGGGGGGCTGGTTTCCTGCAGTGAGGGAGGTAATGCTCCTGAGGGCGATTCACAGCCGACTCCTTATATTACGAAGGTGTTGGAGTTTGTACCTGCTCCCGGACAGTTTGTGAATGCCTTGCCGGCTTTCAGTGAGGGTGATTCTCAGGAAACGATGAATCAGAAGGTACTGGAACTGATCGGCCATAACAAGCGGGGGCTTGTTTCGTTGGGTGGATATGGCGGATACGTGATTGTAGGCTTCGACCATACCATCGAGAATAAGGCCGGAAAGCCGGATTTCAGGGTGCTGGGCAATGCCTTCAACGGAAATTCGTCGGCTGCAGCCAGCGGAAAGGCGCAGGGGGGCAGCTACGAACCGGGAATCATCCGGGTGGCGTACGACAAGAACAAGAATGGCAGACCCGACTCGGATGAGTGGTTTGAGATTCAGGGAAGTGCTCATAAGGCAGGACATACGGAAGCGTGGTACGAGGAGGCAAAGGAGGCCGGTAATGACATGCATTTCTACTCTGATTATGAGATTACTTATTACCGTCCGTCGGGAGAGCCTTCTTCGGCTGAGGATAAGGAACGTTATATCCGCTGGACAGACAATAAGGGCGGCGAAGGCTATCTGCCGAAGAACGTCTATCATAACCAGCCTTACTTCCCGCAGTGGGTGACTGCCGACCGGATTACGTTCAGAGGGGCACGCCTGCCGCAGAATGCAGTCAACAAGGGTACGGAAGACCAACCGTATTTCGTACTTTTTCCGTTCTCGCAGGGATATGCCGACAATGCCATCAACGATTCGGAGGGGGCATGCATTGACATAGACTGGGCCATAGATGCTGCCGGACAGCCGGCCGACTTGCCCGGAGTGGATTTTATTCAGATTTATACAGGTGTGAATCAAATAAATGGATGGTTGGGTGAATGTTCTACCGAGGTTATGGGAGTAGAGGACCTTCATCTGCTTGGAAAATAAACAACTTAACTAAATTACAGTAATTATGAAATCGGTAACTTTTTTTAGAATGAAAAGCATCTGTGCTGTCATGCTGGTTGCGCTGGCAGTGCTGGTAGGCAGTTGTAGCAAGGAAAACGGAGGAACCGTCGGTTTGCCGGGTTCTTTCAAGTGGATCACTGAAATCAATTCCGAACAGCCGGTATTCGTGGCTGTGGATACGCCGTTGAAACTGGAGTATGCCGTTGAGAATGTGAAATCGGTCACTGTAGGTGAATTGCCGCAGGGATGGACGGCTACGGTGGATGAGGCTGCCGGAAGTGTCACGCTGACAGCTACGGCTCAGGCGGAGCAGAAGGTGAATGTACAGGTAAAGGTTCTGGGAGCAGACGATAAGGAAGTGGTAGAGAGCGTTGCGCTTTATTGCTTGAATTCGTTTGATAATCCGAAGGGAACTTTTGTGCTGAACGAAGGTAATATGACTACGGAGAACGGTTCGCTGACCTATATTACCCCCGAAGGTTACGTGATTGGAGATGCCTATAAGGCTGTAAACGGTACGGAACTGGGTAATGTGCCCAGGATATGGCATTCTGCAATGGCAAGATTTATGTCATCACTCAAAACGGTGACCAGAATCCGGTAGGTACCAGATTTGAAAATGACGGAATGCTGGTGGTGATGAATGCCAAAACCTTAAAGAAGGAGGTGGCACTGAGTAAGACGGAGCTTTCCGATCTTGACTGGCCTACACACATCGCCGTACTCGATGACCAGCATATTTATATCAGAGACAATGCGATGGTTCGTCGTCTGGATCTGGAAACCAAGACTTTGTATCCCGTGTCAGGAACAAACAAAGCTCCCAAGAGTCAGTTTTTGGTAACCAATGGAAAAGTATATACTTACAAGGCAGGAGTCATTTCCGGACTTCTTGAAATTTCTGCCGACAATGATGCTGCGAAGTCTATTCTTTTTCCTTTCAAGTTGACTTACCAGATCAACAGTGTGTTAGGAATGAAGGCTGCCGATAATGGAGAATTCTGGGTAATGGGATTTGGTTTCGGAGAGACCTCTATCGGTAAGTTTAATCCGACTACGAAGAAGATGACTCAGAAACAGATCGGAGTGAAACCGTTTGTGGGAGCTTCGGGAGTGACTTTTGCCAATAAGGGAAATAAGCTGTATTATGCCGACGGTACGACTATTTACTGTCTGAATTTTGATGCTGCCGAAGGAGAAGAGGCTGAATCTGTAGTCACCGACCTGAATAATATTGACGTGAATGCGGGCATGCTGTATAACGGTATTTCGGCACATCCTGTAACGGGACTGATATATATCAATACCATCAAGGGTTTTGCACAGTTTACACAGAATCAGATCTGGGCATTCGACTTCGATGCGAATACGGAAGAGCCTGTGGCAAAATACGAGAATTATACTCACTTCCCGGCTGGTTTCTTCTTCTATCCGGAAGCGAAATAAGGAGGCATTGTATCTTGTGTATTAACGATAAATGAAGACGGTTATGAGAAAAATATGGAATCTGGCGATACTGATATTTGCAGGTGTTTCACTGTTGTCTTCCTGTTCCACTAAGGTGGAGGATAATCCAGAAGGGAATCCTTCAACGGGATCGGAAGATGTATGGGGCAAGACTTGGGACGGTTATGGACGTCCGGAGGGTGTGTTGATTCTGAACCAGGGGGCACGCCTGGTGAACAACAGTTCGCTGACTTACATCGCTCCCGACGGTACCATCGAGGAGAATGTATACCGCAAGGTCAATGGTACGCCGTTTGGCAATGAGGCACAGGACATGTGGATGTACAACGGTAAACTTTATATCTTGAGCAACGGAATCTACAGTCCCAACGGGGAGGTAAGCGACGGAGAACTGGTTATCGCCGACGCAGTGACGCTGAAGCTTGAGAAGGCTTATAAGATGAAAGACCTGCTCTTCAAGCGCCCGGAAGGAAGTCTGGATGAGAAGGAATGGCTGCCGCTGATGACTCCGTTCGATAATATAGCGGTGCTCGATGAAAAGAATATTTTCCTGTCGGAGGGACAGGGGCTTTTCCGTTTCGACAGTACTACCGGTGAACTGAACATCGTGGAGGGAGGTTATCACTTCGGAAATCAGGGAAATACGATTGAAGAGGTGGCTTCTACCCGGGGTATTCTCCGTATCGGAGATCACTTGTACTGCGGTGGAGGCGGTTTCTGGGCTTCTACCCGTCTGCTGGAGCTGTCGAAGGGAAAGAATGAGGTAACCCGTGTGTTGCCGGACCTGCGGGGGGATTTCATCAGCGGTATCTGTCAGACCGGGGAACATGAAGTGATGCTGGCAACCTGTGGCCGTGGAGGTACGACCAACAGTTACCTGTATTTTGTCGATGTCGAGAAATGGGAAGTTACGAAGATGAAGTCCATCAAGGAGGATATTTCTGCGGAATTCTTCAATACTTCGGGTATTTCACTGGCCGGTGACTATATTTATTATGCTGCCGGAAAAACGACAATCAAGCGCTTGTCATTGAAAACCTGGAAGAGTGAGACCTATATTGACGTTGCCAAGGATGCTCCTAATGGAAAGTACCTGAACTGTAACGTCATGGCCGTTCCTTCGAATCAGTATGTGTATGTGGCCGTTTCGGATAAATACTATGAATCGATTAAGGCCGACAACAATTATCTGCTGATTTATGACTGCAGCGGCGACGAGCCGGTTCTGGTGAAGAACATTGTCAATAAGACAGACAATCCGATCGGTATCTTCCCGATGAGCAAGTTTTACCGGTAAAAGAAACTGGTAAGAATAACCTTATCAAGGAAGTACGATAGGGTTTGAAAAGAGATTGCAAGGCGTTGGAAAAAACGTTGCCTTGCAATCTCTTTTTTTATGCAGCAGGGTATATAGGATGTTTCACCCTGCTGATTGAATAATCAGCAACGCTGATTATTGAAACGACGATGTAATCCGGATAATTTGCGCAGTGGTTTATCAAAAAGAAACTGCCCGACTTGCTTATCCTTCGTGGTGGAAAACAAAAAAGTCGGGCAGTTTCAAAATTATTTTTGCATGAGCGGCTGACCTGAAAGGCGGGAAGGCCGGGAATTCTTCCGAAGTCCCTTTCATTTTCCCGAAGACGGTTCAGGATTTCCGCTGGTAAGTCGCTTCTACTCCAGTCTGCTGGCAGTCGGCTCCCATGGGAGGATTCTGCTTGTAGACGGCAATCCGGACTTCCTCTACTGTCGGAAAGTCGTGCAGCAGTCGCTGTGCAATGCGTCCGGCCACGTGCTCCAGCAGTTTGGAGGGAATCATCATCTCCGCTTTTACGGCCTGGAAGACCTCTCCGTAATTGACCGTTCCTTCCAGTTCATCGGTTTCGGCGGCCTGTGAGAAATCCGTTTTCAGCCGCAGGTCGACGGAGTATTCTGCTCCTACCCGGTGTTCCTGGTCGAACACACCGTGGTATGCATAAAACTTCAACCCTTTGAGGTGAATGTACATATTCTGAGGATGTGACATAATCATAAGGTGTTATGTGTGAGAAAAACAAATGCCTTGCCCTTTGGATATCGGACAAGGCATTTTATATGGATTCGTTGATCAGTCTCTGTAGTTGACAGGAATGTTCCGTCCGGCATTATCCGCAGCGTGAAGAACCGCAAGTCTTACAGATGAGGCATCCCTCCTGGTAAACCAGGGTCTCGTGTCCGCAGTTGGGACACTTGCCTGCAGCGGCTGTACCGTCCTGTACGTATTTCTTCAGGGCTCTGGCCACACCGTTTTTCCAGGTATTGATGTTCTCGCTGTCCAATTGCAGTGAGTCAACCAGCTTCAGTACCTGGTCGATCGGCATTCTCCATCTCAAGACTCCCGAAATCAGCTTGGCATAGTTCCAGTACTCCTTGTTGAACTTCTCTGAAAGGCCTTCGACAGTCATCTTATAACCTCTCTTGTTCTCGAACTGGAAGTCGTACCGCTTGTTGCCCTCTTCATCATAGTTCTTGATGATGCGTCCGGTAGTCACCGACTTAGGCAGCAGGATACCTTCTTCGTCGTCCTGCAGACCGGTAAAGATTTCGTACGGATGTCCGTCCAGCAATCCGACAAAGGCTACCCATTTTTCCTTGTTGTTCTGGAAACGCACTACATCGGCCTCCAGTACACGAGGGCGGACCTCTACTACCTGTGGCGGCTTGCAGTTGCATTCCTTTTCGCTCTTGTTGTCGCTCTTCTTCTGGGTAGTGATCAGTACGCCGGCACGTGAACCGTCACGGTAAACCGTACATCCCTTACAGCCAGAACGCCATGCCTCTACATACAGACGGTTCACCAGGTCTTCGTCTACGTTGTTCGGCAGGTTGATGGTCACACTGATAGAGTGGTCCACCCATTTCTGGATACGTCCCTGCATCTTGACCTTCATCAGCCAGTCTACGTCGTTCGAAGTGGCTTTGTGGTAAGGCGATTTGGCTACCAGGTCGTCGATTTCTTCCTGAGTATATCTCCGGGTTGAATCATATCCGTTGGCTTCCATCCAGGTAAGGAACTTGTGATGGAAGACAGTATATTCTTCGAATGAATCACCGGTTTCATCCACGAAGTCCACATGTACATTGGCATCGTTCGGATTTACCTTGCGGCGACGCTTGTATACCGGCATGAATACCGGTTCGATACCCGATGTGGTCTGAGTCATCAGACTGGTGGTTCCTGTAGGAGCGATGGTCAGACACGCAATGTTGCGCCGTCCGTATTTCTTCATTTCCTCATACAGTTCAGGATCTGCTTCGCGCAGGCGGTTGATGAACGGGTTGTTGGCCTCGCGTGCCGCATCGTATATTTCGAAGGCACCGCGTTCCTTAGCCATGCAGACAGACGAACGGTAAGCCTCGATGGCAATGGTACGGTGTACCTTTTCTGAGAAATCAGTGGCTTCTTCTGTACCGTAGCGCAGTCCCATTGCAGCCAGCATGTCTCCTTCGGCCGTGATACCTACACCGGTACGTCTTCCCAGTCCTGATTTGCGGTAAATCTTTTCCCACAAGTGGCGCTCTGTTCCTTTTACCTCGTCGCTTTCCGGGTCGCTGTCAATCTTTTCCATGATCTTCTCGATTTTTTCGAGTTCCAGATCGATGATGTCGTCCATGATACGCTGTGCCAGCGCCACGTGCTTCTTGAACAGGTCGAAATCGAAATAGGCTTCCGGAGTAAACGGATTGACTACATACGAATACAGGTTGATGGCCAGCAGACGGCAAGAGTCGTACGGACACAACGGAATTTCACCGCACGGGTTGGTCGATACGGTACGGAATCCCAGGTCGGCATAACAGTCGGGAACGGATTCGCGCAGAATGGTATCCCAGAACAATACGCCCGGTTCGGCCGACTTCCATGCATTGTGTACGATTTTCTTCCACAAGGCAGAAGCATTCACTTCCTTGGTGTACATCGGATGGTCAGAGTCGATCGGGAACTGCTGGGTATACATGCGGTTTTCTACAGCCGCCTGCATGAACTCGTCGTCGAGCTTCACAGAAACGTTGGCACCGGTAACCTTTCCTTCGGTCATCTTGGCGTCAATGAACGATTCTGAGTCAGGGTGTTTGATGGATACGCTCAACATCAAGGCACCGCGTCGTCCGTCCTGTGCCACTTCACGGGTTGAGTTAGAGTAGCGTTCCATGAAAGGAACCAGTCCGGTAGAAGTCAGTGCGGAGTTTTTCACTGGAGAACCTTTCGGGCGGATGTGTGAGAGGTCGTGTCCGACACCTCCGCGGCGTTTCATCAGCTGTACCTGCTCCTCGTCGATACGGATGATGGCACCGTACGAGTCGGCGGCACCGTCCAGACCGATTACAAAACAGTTGGACAATGAAGCAATCTGGAAGTCATTTCCAATACCGGTCATCGGACTTCCCTGAGGAACGATGTATTTGAAATGATCGAACAGGTCGAAGAGTTCTTTCGAACTGAGCGGGTTCGGATATTTGTCTTCGATACGGGCTACTTCATTAGCTATACGCCAATGCATGTCTTCTGGTGATTTCTCGTAGATGTTTCCAAAAGAGTCTTTTACTGCATATTTGTTGACCCATACGCGGGCAGCAAGTTCGTCTCCGTTGAAATACTGTAACGATGCCTTATAAGCGTCATCATAGCTGTAGGTTTGCTTTTCCACTTTCGTATAATAATTAGTTTGTTATTTCTGTTTAATATAATATTGTTATATCTGTTAAATAAAGTAGTAGAAGTTGGGTTTATTAATAACAAACTGGTGCAAATCTATAGATGTTTTCCGAATTGGCAAAATAAATAGTGGAAAAGTTATCAACAGTTTTGTGAAGTTTTCCAAAACGGAAATCCAATCTGTTTATTATCAGTTGCTTATCTGTTTGGAGGGTGAACAAAGTTTTCCGTTTTGAAAAACTTGTGTTCACTTGTTCCTTTCGGGGTAAGCCGAATGCAGCAGGTTTTCCGTACAGGGAAAACTTTCGGATTTTATCCGTTTATTAAGAATATTGCTTATCTTTGTATAAATGGTTAACTTATAAAACACGTTTATGGACTCAATAAAAAACAGGAGAACAATCCGGAAATATACCCAGCAGGATATTCCGGCCGATTTGTTGAACGGTTTGCTGGAAGAGGCCTTCCGGGCTTCGACAATGGGCAATATGCAATTGTACAGTGTGGTTGTGACACGCGATGCGGAGATGAAGCAGAAGCTGGCTCCGGCTCATTTCAACCAGCCGATGGTGACCTCGGCTCCGGTGGTGCTGACTTTCTGTGCCGATTTCAACCGTTTCAGCAAATGGTGCCGCATGCGTAAGGCAGAGCCGGGGTACGACAATCCGATTTCCTTCTTGAATGCCGCCAGTGATACCTTGCTGGTTACCCAGAATTTCTGTACCCTGGCCGAAGCGCACGGACTGGGCATCTGTTACCTGGGAACTACGGTTTACAACCCGGATCAGATTGTGGATATCCTGCACTTGCCGGAACTGGTGATGCCGATTGCCACGATTACCGTGGGATATCCGGATGAATGTCCTCCACAGCCCGACAGATTACCGGTAAGCGGTATTGTGCACGAGGAAGTATATCACGATTATTCGGAAAAGGATATCGATGAGATTTATGCCTATAAGGAAGGGCTTCCGGAAAACAAGCATTTTGTGGAAATCAATCATACGGAGACCCTGGCGCAGATCTTTACGGACATCCGTTACAAGAAGACGGACAATGAGGTAATGTCTGAGCGTCTGAAGGCAGTGCTGAAGAGGCAGGGATTCCGGAAAGAATAAAATGGCTGAGGCCGTCCCGAAAAGAGCGAGCCGCATCTACCACTGAATGTGGATGCGGCTCGCTCTTTTATTTTATCTTTCCGTTTTATTTTATTTTCCGTCGCAGGTCGCTCTGCTTCCCGTACTGAAGAGCAGGGAAAGAAAGGACCGGTACACCGGTGTCGGTAACGGATTATTTCTGTCTCAGGCTGATTTCGATTTCCTCGATTTCAGATTTGAAAGCCTTGTCGACTTCCACCTGGTCTTTGACAATCTTGCATGCATGCAATACCGTTGCGTGGTCTTTGTTGCCAATCAGCTGACCGATTTTTGAAGAAGAAGCATCGGTATGTTTTTTGGCCAGATACATGGCCACCTGACGTACCTGCACCACCTCTCTTTTGCGTGTCTTGGTGTGGATGGTCGAAGTTTCCACCTTGTAGTGACTGCACACCTTCTCGATGATGTCGTTTACGGTCAGCGGCTTTACCTCTGCACAGCGTACAGCCTGGCGTACGATGCGCTGGGCCAGTTCCAGGTCGATTTCCCGCTTGAGCTGGATGGAGTAGACCAGCAGCGAGTTTACGATACCCTCCAGTTCACGGACACTTTCATTGACACTTTCGGCAATGTAGCAGATCACCGATTCCGGAATAATCAGACCGTCGCGGCGGATCTTGTTGCGGAGAATGTTCTTTCTCAGTTCGATATCCGGCTTTTCCAGTTCGGCCACCAGTCCCCATTTGAATCGGGTCAGCAGGCGGTCTTCCATACCCTGCAGCATGACAGGAGCACGGTCGGAAGTCAGAATCAGCTGCTTGCCGTTCTGATGCAGGTGGTTGAATATGTGGAAGAAGGTATTCTGTGTCTTGGTAACCCCGGCAAACTCCTGAATATCATCAATAATCAGCACATCAATGGTCTGATAGAAACTGATGAAGTCATTGAAGTGGTTGGTACGTACCGAGTCGGTATACTGCACCTGAAACAGGTGTGCAGATACATACAATACACGCTTTTCGGGATACAGTTCCTTGATGCGCGTACCGATGGCATTGATCAGGTGCGTCTTTCCCACACCCGACGGTCCGTACAGAAACAGCGGGTTGAACGTACGGGCCGGATTCTGTGCTACTGTTTCGGCTACCGTGCGTGAAAACTCGTTGCTGCTTCCTTTGATGAAGTTATCGAAATTGTAGTTGGGATTCAAGTGCGGGTCCAGGTCCTGAACGGCAGGGGCCTTCAGGAGGTTCGGACTTTTGTTCGCATTGTGTATGGACGTCTGAGGCGGCAGTGCATTCGAATGCTCTGTCCCCTTGATATCCATTGCTATCCGGTTAGTCTTATCTGTCAGGATGGAATACATCAGCTCCGTGCCTTCTCCGATTTCTTTGAAAATGGCAGCACGCAGCAATCCCACGTACTTGTCTTCCAGATATTCATAGAAGAAAGGACTTGGAACCCCGATAGTCAAGGCTTTATTTTCGTATTTTAGTGGTACGATTGGCTCGAACCATGTCTTAAAGGCTGTCGTATTTACGTTGTCCTTGATGAAATTGAGGCAACGATTCCATAATACAATAGCCTGATTGTTTTCAATCATATTTAATTTGTTATTAATAAAGCGAAACTTCTACTGCTGCAAATTTCGGAATCTATTTTTAGAAAAACAAATCGATTTTCTCTTGCTTTTTTGATTTTTTATGTAATGTTCTGTGATTCAGATGTTTCTACAGTGTTAAATAAATTGTTAAATTATGGTATGGGAGCGATTGCAAGATTTTGTGTTTCAACTTATTACACTGCAATATGTGTGTGTAAAAAACGAACCCGCTGTTTATCTGTATTGATAATCAGCGGGTTATGTTATTTACGCTATCTGAAATTCGTAATTTTGTATTTTAGATTAAATCTAAATAATCGGATTTTATTTGTCTTTTCTTCCGAAGAGTGAGAAGTGTACGTATCTCTTTGGATTAGCCTTCAAGTCTTCCAGCAGACTGGCTGCATTGGCCGAGGTAGCGTTCAGGTTCTGGTACAGTGAAGAGTCGTTCATCAGCAGTCCGAGGCTGTTGTCTTTCCGGTTCAGCTTTTCGGTGAGCAGACGCACGTTGTTCAATGTAGAATCTACCTTTTCGAAGGTGGCGGCATAGTCGACATCCTTCAGGTTGCCGCTGATGGTTTTTAAGTTCTCCGTAATGGCAGTCATGTTCTGGGTGAGTACCGGAATCTCGTTGCTCATCAGCTGGTTGATTTTCTGTCCGGTAACGTTCAGCGAGGCTGTCAGTTTCTCTGCGTTTTGCAGGGTCTGTGCCAGTGCCGGGTTAGCCAGCAACTGGTTCAGTGAATTCAGGATAGAGTCGAGCTTCGGCAGCATTTTGTCTACCTTCGGCAGGATGTTGTGTTCTGCTGCCCCCATGATACCTTCGTTGGCATATCCCGAGAGGGTATCTCCTTCCTGCATAAAACTGGTGCTGGCATGGTTGAGCAGCAGGTTCATCTTGACGGTACCCAGCATTTCGGTTACCAGTTCGGCTGTACTTCCGGTGGGGATTTTCATGTTCTGGTCCATTTCCACCCCTACGGTTACGTGTCCGGGTTTCTGGTAATTATACTGAATCTCATTGACGATTCCCACCTTGAATCCATTGGCGAAAACAGGACTTGACTTGGCCAGTCCGTTGATGTTCTCAAAATCGATGTAATAGTAGCTTTCGGGCTTGAAAAGGTTGATTCCCTTTAAATAGTTGATTCCGAAAAAGAGAATGAGCAGTGCTCCGATGCCTGCCAAACCTATCTTAACTTCTTTTCTCATATTCATTCGTTGTTCTTATTTATCTTAATTTGTTTTGTTTATATTCTTTAATGGCTGTGTTGACATTCATTTTCTCTCCGTTCTTGAACGCAATGATGAATGCATCCTTGAAGCGGGGACGTACCTTCTGTCTGAAAAGCTGGAGTATTTTGTTGTAATTGTAGTCTTCTCCATACGTGTATTTATAAATACCTTTTTCTTTATAGTGTCCGATCGGGGAAAATCCCTTGAAAGCTTTGTTCTTCTGCGACAGCAGGCGGTCGGAAGTCAGTATTTGTATCTTGAACACGGGCCGTTCCTGTGTGGTGTCAGCCGTTTCCTGGGCAGGAGCCGGGTCGGTCACCGTAGTCGCGGGAGCGGCCGATTCCACCGGGGCAATCTTGTCCGAATCACCAGCACTTGGCAGGGTGGTATCTGCGGTAAAGTCTTCTGTAATCGTATTTGCAGCAGTTTTCTGTACGCCACCCCGGTGTTGCTTGTATTTCAGAAAGGCCTGATAAATGCTTTGCGCCAGTGCCGAAGAACCGCTTTCCGACAGCAGGTAGGCTTCTTCCGACGGATTGGTGATGTATCCCAGCTCAATCAGTACGCTCGGCATGGTGGTTTCACGCAGCACGAGGAATCCGGCCTGATGCACTCCTTTGTCCACGCGCCGTGCGTGGTTGCGGAACTGATGCTGGATCTGCCGGGCAAAGTTGACACTCTGAGACATGTTGCGGTCTTGCATGAACTCGAAAATGATGTAGCTCTCCGATGAGTTGGGGTTGAATCCGGCGTAGCGGGTACGGTAGTCGGACTCAATCAGAATTACGGCATTTTCCTTCTTGGCCACTTCCAGGTTCTCCTGCGTCTTGTGCAGACCCAGCGTATAGGTCTCGGTACCGCTCACTTTGCTGGAACGCGAGGCAATGGAATTGGTGTGAATGGAAATGAAAAGATCGGCCTTTGCCTTGTTGGCAATGTCCGCCCGCTCGTGCAATGCCACAAACCTGTCGTTCTTGCGGGTGTAGATAACCTCAGTGTCTTCGAGTGAGCCGATCAGTTTTCCTAGTTTCAGGGCGACACTCAGGTTGATATTCTTTTCCTTTCCACGCCGTCCGACAGCTCCGGGGTCATGTCCTCCGTGCCCGGGGTCAATGACTACAGTAAATCTTTTTTGAGGGGCGGCCTGTGCCTGTGGAGTTGCCGTGCAGAAAGCCAGCAGACACATGATGATGGATATGATGTGAATATTCGTTGTGTTCATAATTATATTTGGGTACAAATTTAATATCTTTTTTCTTCATTTCCGATAGTTGTATTTAATAAGATGCTTTAACCATGGATAAATGCTATAAATTCATAGAAAAAAGCGATTCCGTTTTTACTTTTTCGTACTTTTGCCTCCGTTTTTATAAAAAAGAGGTTATGTTACAATTTATCAAAAACTGGACGCTTCCTCTGGCCATGCTGGCCGGGGTGATCGGGTATTTCTTTTTTTCCTCTTTCGGATGGACGGATCCGGTGAAGCCGGCTGTCCGCCAGCTGATGGCCTGGCTGACTCCGATATTGATTTTTCTGCAACTGTTTCTTACTTTCTGCAAGGTGGAGGTGAAGGATCTGTCTCCTCGCCCTTGGGTGTGGTGGCTGCTGGGGTTTCAGTTGCTTTCCTGCCTGGCGGTATCCGCTGTGTTGATTGTGGGGGTGACGGACAGTTATCTGCGGATTTTGCTGGAAGGAGTGATGGTGTGCCTGATTTGTCCGACAGCTACGGCGGCTGCGGTAGTGACCGGTAAACTGGGAGGAAGCGCGGCTGCGCTGACAACCTACACCTTGTTGTCGAATTTGCTGGCTGCGGTGGCCGTACCCTTGTTGTTCCCGCTCATTGAGGCATCGGACATCTCGTTTCTGATGGCCTTCGGCCGGATTCTGAGGAAGGTGTTCCCGCTTTTGCTGCTGCCTTTTGTCATGGCCTGGCTCTGTCGCCGGTGGTTGCCTGTGCTGCATCGCTGGGTGGTGGCACGCAAGGATCTGGCTTTTTATCTTTGGGCGGTAGCACTGGTCATTGTGATGGGGCAGACCACGGAATCGGTGATTGAAGGAGATACTTCGCTGACTCAGGAGTGTGGCATTGCTTTCCTGGCCTTGCTGGCCTGTGTAATCCAGTTTGTGGTGGGCAAGCAGGTGGGCGGAATGTATGCCGACCGTATCAGTGCGGGACAGGCCCTGGGGCAGAAAAATACGGTACTGGCTATCTGGATGGCTTGTACTTACCTGAATCCGGCTTCTGCCATTGCTCCCGGAAGTTACGTCCTGTGGCAAAACGTAATCAACAGTTGGCAGTTGTGGAAAAAGCGGGTAAAGGATAGTCGGGAAGCCAAGGCCTGAGTTTGTCTGTGACCGGGAAAGGAAGATGAAGATGGCTTGTGGACGGCTGGAAGTGCAGGACTGCCGTGGACATGCGGCGGTAGCTGACGGTACTGGTCGGGTTTTCCGGTCCGGAAAGGGTAGAAGGCTTGCCCCGTTAAATAACTATAAAATCATGCAGAGGGAAAGGCAGTATCCCCTTGAAAAAGATTACATTTGTTTAAACATCATTTAAAAGAGAAACAATAAAATCGGTATTATGATGACATTGATAGACGGAAAAGCGGTGTCGGCTCAGATTAAAAAAGAAATCGCGGCCGAAGTGGCGGATATGGTTGCACGGGGAGAGAAACGCCCGCATCTGGCAGCCATACTGGTAGGACACGACGGCGGAAGTGAGACGTATGTAGCGGCTAAGGTGAAGGCCTGCGAAGAGTGTGGCTTTACTTCTACCTTGATTCGTTATGAATCGGATGTAACCGAGGAAGAGTTGCTGAATAAGGTTAATGAACTGAATGCGGATCCTGACGTGGACGGCTTTATTGTACAGTTGCCTTTGCCGAAGCATATTTCGGAACAGAAGGTGATCGAGACCATCGATTACCGGAAGGATGTGGATGGTTTCCATCCGATCAATGTAGGCCGTATGTCCATCGGTCTTCCCTGTTATGTATCGGCCACTCCGAGTGGTATTCTGGAACTGCTGAAGCGTTATCACATCGAAACTCAGGGAAAGAAATGTGTGGTATTGGGACGCAGCAACATTGTGGGTAAGCCGATGGCGGCTCTGATGATGCAGAAGGCTTATCCGGGAGACGCTACGGTGACGGTTTGTCACAGCCGGAGCCGGAACCTGGTGGAGGAGTGCCGGGAAGCCGATATCATCATTGCGGCACTGGGACAGCCTAATTTCGTGAAGGCGGATATGGTGAAGGAAGGTGCAGTGGTAATCGACGTGGGTACTACCCGTGTACCGGATGCAACCCGCAAGTCGGGCTTCAAACTGACCGGTGACGTGAAGTTTGATGAGGTGGCTCCGAAATGTTCGTTCATCACTCCCGTACCGGGAGGGGTAGGCCCTATGACCATCGTGTCACTGATGAAAAATACATTGCTGGCCGGCAAGAAGGAAATTTATAAATAATGACGGACCGGAGAATGAAGATGGACTTTTTTCCGGCTGTGAGACATGTAATGCTGTGGACAATGCTTTGGGGCTTGTCTGCAGCACTTCATGCTTTTGAGCGGTCCGATTCGCTCACGCTGCTGTTTGTGGGCGACCTGATGCAGCACAAGGCACAGCTGGATGTGGCACGGACTCCGGAAGGGAAATACGATTATTCGGAGTGTTTTCCTTATGTGGAGGAGGAAATTAGAAAGGCGGATATCGCGGTAGGAAACCTGGAGGTGCCTCTGGGGGGAAGTCCGTATACGGGGTATCCGGCATTCAGTGCTCCTGATGAGTGGCTGCAGGCTTTGTGTAAAGCGGGTTTTGATGTGTTTCTTACGGCCAATAACCATTGCCTGGACCGGGGAGGAAAGGGGCTTGTGCGAACCTTGGAACAGTTGCAGAAGGCTGGGGTGAAGGCAGTAGGTACTTATGCGGATTCCCTGGACTTCAAGTCGCGTCATCCGTTGCTGGTAGAGCAGAAGGGCTTCCGGATTGTGTTCCTGAATTATACGTACGGAACGAACGGCATACCGGTGCCGCGTGCGAATATTGTGAACGGAATTGATAAGAACCGGATGCGCCGGGACATACAGCAGGCACGCAGTATGAAGCCGGATGCCATTATCGCCTGTCTGCACTGGGGCATCGAATACCGGCGGCTGCCTGAAAAGCCGGAGCGGGAACTGGCAGAATGGCTGCTGGAGATGGGAGTGGACCATGTGATTGGCGGACATCCGCATGTGGTGCAACCGATTGAGGTCAGGCCTTCTGCTTATAAGCCGGATCGCAGCGTGGTGGCGTATTCGTTGGGAAATTTTATTTCGAATATGACTCAGAAGCATACGGACGGGGGACTGATGCTGAAACTGGTACTGAAGAAGCGTCTGGGACGGACGCGTCTGGACCGTTGTGCTTACTCCCTGGTGTGGACTTCCCGGCCTCCGCTGAGCGGGAAAAAGAGGTTTACGTTATACCCGGCTTCGATGGATGAAAATGGCATGACTGCGGCTGAACGGTTGCGTATGGGAGACTTCCTAAAACAGACCAGAGCCCTCTTCCAGGAAAGAAATATCGGTATAAAGGAGGAATTTTTGAAAAAAAGCGCTGAATAATTTGCAGAATAAAAATAAAGTTGTAACTTTGCACTCGCTTTTGAAAGGGTAACCAACAACATGGTGACTATAGTTCAGTTGGTTAGAGCGTCAGATTGTGGTTCTGAATGTCGTGGGTTCGAGTCCCATCTGCCACCCGCAAAGAAGAGGAAATTCGAAAGAATATTCCTCTTTTTTTGTTATTGTCCAAACAATCCCCCAAAGGGAGGCAACGTGGAATCAATGTAAAAAATTGTAGGGATACTCCTCACAGAGTATCCCTACATCATAGGAAGGAATCAATTACCTAAACCAGTCCTTGTACAAAAGAGTTTACTTTCTCAAAATGTTCAAAATAGCTGGAAACTTATTCCGATATTTTGCATTCTGTATCAATCACACTTAATAGTACTTCCTTCCTTACTTTATCAAGCCAGTGATAAGACAACCCGTTATCACCTTATAGAAATAAGAATACAAAAAGAATATTTCATCTTTCAAAAAACATTCTATACCAATAACTCTACTATTTTCGATTTCCGACATGCAAATATAACCCTTTTTGTTTATACGAAAAGCAAAATCAGTTATCTTTGCAAAGATGAAATTCAATCAAATATGAAAATTCTCTGGATAGACCTCAATAGCTCGTATGCACACTCTTCGTTGGCACTCCCTGCACTGCACGCACAAATAGCAAAGAACAATTCCGTAAAATGGGAAATCGTATCTGCCACCATCAATGAAAACGTAGGAATGATTGTCGACGAAATATACCGGCACCAACCCGACATCATTGCCGCAACGACATGGTTGTTCAACCACGAACAACTGTTGCACATCACAGCGAGATTAAAAGCATTGCTTCCCAATAGCTGCTTCATCTTGGGTGGACCTGAATTCTTAGGAAACAATGAAGACTTTCTGCATAAAAACCCTTTCATCGACTGTGTATTCAGGGGAGAGGGAGAAGAAGCATTCCCCCAATGGCTGTCTTGCTGGAACCAGCCGGAAAAATGGAACAGTATTCCGGGACTCTGCTATATGAATCCTCAAAAGCAATATATAGACAACGGCATAGCCCGTGTACTTAACTTTTCACGGCTCGTACCACCGGAAAACAGCTGTTTTTTCAACTGGAGCAAACCATTCGTACAACTGGAGACTACCCGAGGCTGTTTCAACACATGCGCATTCTGCGTCAGCGGTGAAGAAAAACCGGTGCGCACACTGTCCATTGAAAGTATCCGTGAACGCCTTCAAATTATCCACAGTCATGGAATAAAAAACGTACGCGTCCTCGACCGGACCTTTAATTATAATCCGCGCCGTGCTAAAGAATTACTGCAACTTTTCCTGGAATTCAACCCGGACATATGCTTTCACTTAGAAATACACCCTGCACTATTATCCGAAGAGCTGAAAAATGAATTGAAAAAGCTACCTAAAGGATTGCTCCATCTCGAGGCCGGTATTCAAAGCCTGCGCGAACCGGTCCTCCAGAAAAGCCGTCGGATGGGAAGCCTGGAGGACTCACTGCAAGGTCTTCGTTTCCTATGTTCCCTACCCAATATGGAAACACACGCCGACCTCATTGCCGGCTTGCCTCTATACCGCCCTGTCTCTTATACACATCTCCGAGCCCACGAGACGG
>ENA-OZAJ01000008-OZAJ01000008.1-human-gut-metagenome-genome-assembly--contig:-NODE-8-length-119818-cov-12.674875_pt1 | contig 119818 bp, 87 predicted proteins | sample MGYA00243301_ERZ653499 | MGnify/ENA primary metagenome ERZ653499 (study PRJEB26926, sample SAMN06165039) | human gut metagenome | biome: ENVO:00009003; feature: ENVO:2100002; material: ENVO:00002003... | reverse complement strand
CTTATCGTCGGCAGCGTCAGATGTGTATAAGAGACAGATCTATAGATATTACCCAAAACAGACGATGAAGAAGTTTAGAATACATATCGAAGAACTTGGTCCGATCAAAAACGCTGATATCACATTGGCACCTGTCATGATTTTTACAGGTGCTTCTAACTTAGGGAAAAGTTATACAAACTTTCTGGCTTACTATATTTTCAATTTATTTTCAGGGGACAGATTAAAGGACTTTATCCGGACCAAAGTAACAGAAGATATGGAGGCACAAAAAGAATTTAATTTTTCTTTCACTATAGACGAGTTAAAATTGTGGATGGAGGAAGATGTCAAGAAGTTCTTTGTATATCTTCTGAACTATCCGGGCATCCCTTGCCGCATTCAGTTTTATCCGGAAGAAGACACGGAAAGCAAGTTCACCGTTAAATATTCTGAGAGAATTCCCGATTTTGTGACAGAGGCGCCCAAAGGTCTGGAACTGACAACAGTTAACATAAACAATGAAGCTCATTATATATATGTTCTCCAATCAATAGACAAAATACAAGGTATTTGTGATTCAACATCAAGATATTTATGCAATGAACTGCTGGGCAGGGATATCAGCCACGCTTATTTGCTGCCACCGGGACGAGCCTCGCTCCTGAATGAAAGTTATTCTACACAGGCACAATCAAGCAAAATAGGCATGTATGATATCTTCCTGAAGGATTTTGACCTGATTAACAACCGAAGAATGAAGGACATCCAAAAGACGAACAGGCAGACAACAAATACCAAAACGGCAAAAATCAGGAAAATGATCAATGGAGAGGTGAACAACAAGAAGGAGGGGCTTACCCTTAAAATAAACGAACAGACGGAATTACCCTTGAGTGCAGCCGCTTCATCCATCAGAGAATTAAGCCCGGTAATCCTTTGGATGCAGACAGACAATCTAAGCAAAGATTCCATGTGTATCGAAGAACCGGAAGCACATGCACACCCGGAAATGCAATATAGTATTGCAGACTTATTGACCAGTTGTATCAACGAAGGAGCATTGATGCAAATCACAACGCACAGTGACTATTTCCTGGCCAGACTGAATCTGCTAATCAAACTGGATAAAGTGAAACGGAATAATCCGGAGGCTTTCGAAGATTTTTGCAAAAAAAACGGATGGGACAATAACCTGACATTGGATGGCTCACTGGTAGAGGCTTATTATTTTCATACCGATAATGTCGGATATGCTGTCAAGGTAGAAAGGATGAATGCAGAAAAAGGAATCCCTTTCTCAACTTTTGAAAAAGCTGTACAAGAACAAATTGAATGGAGTGATTTTTTAGAAGATATAGAAAAATGATTTTGTATGACAAACTGACCAAGGTGTTCAATGCCCAATGGTTTCTATTAAAATATAATGGAGGAACTTTCTCTGTCAAGGAGGATGAGGGTGGTGCGTCTGTAAAAGAAATCGTATTTGAATATCACGGCCAGCTCATGAATATTCATAAAGACATATTCAACAAAACAGATTTTTTATACAAAAATGATGATGAGACAGAAAGAGGAATGCCTCAACTAAAACATAGTTGCGATGGAGTATTGGTCATCGAACGAAAAGAAGAGAGGTTTATTATATTCGTAGAACTGAAATCGAAGTACTCGGAAGAAAATATTTCAAAAGCAGAAAAGCAATTGTCTGCAGGTTATTTTCGTATGATGTCTCTACTTTCCATTCTGGACGGAGTAGAGTATAACCGATATAAAAAATGTGGTATCATTGTATCACATCCCATTGAGACTGAAAGACTAACACGTATTCTGAAAAAGAAAAATACAAAAGTGGGAACATTGTCCAGATTTGAAAGGCAATGTCTGCAATTCTCAAAGAAGGAACCGGTTAGTTTTCCCATCAATAGAATATATTCCCAATTACCCAAATTACCGGTTAAAGGGAATCTCTGTTTTAATGAGCTCCCTACATTTCATGTAAAAGTGAACCGTGATGAAGAGCAAGGAAGATTTAATTTAGATTCTATTCTGAAACAGTTGTAATACGGCGGACTTGCGGCTTACTCTTCCATCACATAACAGGATACAAATCCGTTGAAGTCGCTGGGCGGACATTCATAATCCTCGTTGTGCGCACCGTCTTTGATGATTCTGGCAAAGTCTTCTTTCATTTTATTTATTTCTGAAGGACTTACCGGTTTTTTGACAGGATTTCCGTAAGTGTCGTCTTCGTAATCGGCATAAAAAACGGCTTTACTGTCCTCTATTTCCTTGATTTTATGGGTATAAAGTCGGGCAACGAGGTCAGCCGGCAACTGATTGACATAACGGTTTTCATCATTCTGCAGACTTTGTTCCTGATACTGATGGCTGCTTGCAACCCCTAATGAGATACCGAAATATTTATAGTCCTTGTCAATGGGCTTGATATCTATAGTATTTTTCCAGGTGGTACTTCCCATACGGATGCTGGAAGATCCTTCCTCCAGGCCAAACGATGTGCTTGTGGAGTCTCCTTCAACTAAAGCGGATCTGGAGAATTTCACAGAGGATACTCCATTCTTCAGCTTCCCGGATGCGGAAAGCTGCCCATCGGCGGATACGGAGACGCTGCCCTGAACATGAGGAGTAAGATTGGCACTGAGCTTCGCTTTGCTCTTATCGAGCGGGGCTTTCAGCGTCCCTGAAGCGGTCAGTTTACTGCCATTTTGGGAGGAATAAAGTCTGGCATCGTAGTTCAGGGATAAAGACCATTCGCTTTCATTCTCCATCAGATCGTATTTCGTTTCAAGAGAGGCATTCAGGACACTGAGTTTCAACGTCAGGTCTGTGGTATACTGATGATCGAATTGGGTATTCTCACTATAGGAGTTCTGGAGTACGGCACCGCCGTGATGATAGAATTTTATTTCAGGCTTTTCTATCTTGTACTTGCGTACTTCTCCGGAAGATGAGATGTGTTTCTCTGTGGCGCTGCCGTCTTCTTTCAGGGCGTATTTCCGGATACGGGGATGCTGCTGGAAAGCGGCCCGGTAGGCGGTAAGCGGTTCTGCCTGCCCGCGGAAGAATTCCTTGAAACTTTTGCCGGAAACATGGCGCAGATCGGTATCGATAATCTCCATACTCCCCTTCTCTTTCTGTGAAATTCGTGCAAGTTCTCCGCTTACGGGAAGCAGGTAATAATAATAGTCGGCATCTGAGGCCATCGGAGTGGGAAGTTCTCCTCCATTGGAGGTAGAAAGGATATTGAGGGTGGAAATCAACTGATTGTCATTCAGCGTTTCTGCCAGTTTCTGCCACTTCGGGGCGTTTTTCTGCCGGTTCCACTGGTCAAAGGTGGAGCGGAGAAGTTCATTGGCCTTATCGGTACTCCGGTTTATCTCATCGGCAATCTTCCGGCGGGTATCCATATCGCACTGCCCGTTGAAAAAGGCGAGTTTATTTACCTGGTAACGGTCGCAGATTTTTTCGGTGATATAGTTGCAGAAAAGGGAGTTGTCAAGACTGCCGTCAAAAAGATTATCCAAGTAAGTAAGCAGGAAATCACGGACGTCGCGGGTAATGTATGCATCTACTATTTCGGGATTGGAAGTACGGAGTTTCTGCATCAGTCCGGACAGGTTTTTGGGGGAGCCTGAAGAGGGACTTACGGAGGGCTGTGCCTGTAAAGGGGTCAGTCCGGCACTGCGCCCGGCTACGTAGGAGGTAACATCACGGGTAACACGCTCCTGATCCTGGGCATGGGCATCGATGTAGTTATGGTTCCGGATATTGGCTCCGGCACTTTTATTCATATAGTCGCGATATGCCGCTTCTCCGCGGGCTTCACGGATAGCGCGTTGTTCGGCCTCCCAGCGGGCTCTTTCTTCTGCAGCACGGCGTGCCTGCTCGCGGCGACGCTCTTCGGCAAGGGCACGCTGTTCGGCTTCCCGCTGCGCCTGTTCTCTGGCTTTCTGCTGCTCCAGGCGCTGCTGTTCCTGCTGTTTTTTCTTTTTCTGGGCTTCTCTGACTTTTTCTTCGAGCGCACGCTGTAATTCGGCTTCACGACGCAGGCGTTCGGCTTCCTGCTGGCGTAAATATTCAATGGTTTTTTGCTTGATAACCAGACTGTGTTCCAGAGTCTGGATATAATAGGCCAGCCGTTCGATATCGCCTTCGTTACGGGAGTTATTGCGCATCATCTGCAGATTGGCGTTCTCACGGCTGATAAGCTGGCGCAGTTCGGATATTTCCCTTTCCAGGCGCTGTATTTCTCCGGTAGTCTGAGGAAAAAGGCACAGGGAAAAGCCGGTGAAAAGGATACACATTGCAAGGCGATAAAGAAAATTCATTTTCCTTTTGTTTTTGAGTGAGTGACTGTTTGTTTTTGGGTTTTATTGATCCAATCGTTCATCCAGGTGTCTACACCGTTTACCCAGTTGAAATCATGTACTTCTTCCTGATACCGGACGCCGTTGTATTCAAAGGTCAGCACGCCCGACAGGCAGACCTGATTATCAAAATTACCTTTCAGGATTTTTCCGTCATGATAATACAGGGTTCCTTCACCGCTGGCTACACACTTTATGGCCTCTCCTACATAGCGGTTACCATTACTTAGTAATATTTGAAAATAACCTTGCTGAGAACCATTTACAACTTCTGCAAACAGATGGCTTCCGTCATCGTAATAAACTGACTGATAACAGGTTCCCTGCAACAGATTTTGAGGCAAACCGGTAAAGACAAGTGCCTGATTAACCTGCATGGCATAGAAATCGACCAAACTGCTTTTATAAACTTTTCCGAGACAGAGGCCTCTGGTGGATTCTCCTTCGTCCACATAAACACTTTCCAGTTCGGCAAAGGGGGGAATGTACTTGGCGATGGTGTCGGTATGCATATCGGCAAACAGGGTATAATATTCAAAGACTTTGTACATGATTCCGTTGATGTCTTTTCTCTTATGGAGTTTTTCAATCCGTGATGGTTGGGTAATGCCGAAGCTTTCCTGTACGGAGGGGTTGAAAAAGACCGGTGAGAAGCGGAAGAAACGATCATAGTCTGACCAGGTGGGCATAATACGGCCATTGCAGGTAATCAGGGAGTTGTCTTCATAATCGAAAAAGAAAATTTGATGATGGGGATAGAGTTTATAGAGGTTGAAACGGACCTCATCATTCTGTACCCGTATGTCTTGTCCGGTGTATCCTGTCACTTTTCCACGATTGAAGAGTACCCCCAGGGAGCCGTCACTGTTGCGATGCCAGGTCATCTCATGGAAATACTGGGTGGTCTTGCCCCTGGCCATGGCGCTACCCAGACCGTTGAAAAGGGCGCCGACAAATTCGGTGGCGATGGTACCGGTCACGACATCACTGGTACTGTAGTTTCCTGCTGCCATTTCCTGATACATGGAGGCTTTGAATTCTCTGGACTGGTCAGCCATCGAATGGGCCAGATCAGTCTGTGGCAGCCGTTGCTTGACGTGTCCGTTCCAGACAGCTACCAGTTGGTTGTCTTCGGTATAATTGATGTCGGCAGCACAAAAGATATTTCCTTTCTTCCGGTTGACCGGATCGTTTATAATGCCACATCCATAGCAAAGAGAAACGGTCCAGCGGTCGGAAGTGCGCTCTATCCGTGCCAGCATGGTCGGGACATGACGGTCATCGTGACTGTCGGAGAAATAGAATCCGGGGGTAATGCCCTGGCTCATATCAACCTGCAGGAGGCTGTCATAACGGTGTTTCAGCTGCCGGGTCAGGTCTCCGTAACGATGATGAGGGTCCTGGGTCTGGTGAAGGCAGTTGAAGTAGGCATAGCTTTCATATATTTTCTCCATGTCGGTTCCCATCAGACTGAGTTCGGCCAACACCAGGCGGCTTTGTATGGCGGGTTCATCGAAAAGGCCGGTACTCATGACTATTTTTTCAAGGTTGGCCACAGCAGCATATTCCTCGTTGGCTTCCAAAGCGGCTTCAGCCTTTTTCCAAAGTTCGTCTATGGAGTTCTGAGCAAAGAGGGACGAGTAACCCAAAAGGAAAAGGAAGAAGATACCATAACGTATTAATGCGTTTTTTTTCATAATCGGTAAGTTTTATAAATCTGGTTCTTTTATTGTGCATGAGTGAAAAAGCGAACAGCAGCGGGTGCGGTTCATAGCTGTTTTATAAAGTTAAGGGTTTTCACGGGTTTGTATACATGATTTAGGAAGAGAAAAAGGCGTGTAGGGAATTTTAGTTTTGATTTGTAACAACTGAGCAGGACATTTGGAATGTTTTTGAGGTTAAGTAGTGTTTCAGAAAATAATTGCTTACATTTGTCGGTCAGAAACAACTATATAAGATGGAGATATGAAAAGATATTGTCAGACATTGGATTTATACGATGATAAGGAGCTGATTGAGGCTTATGTGGCTGAGCATGCGCACGTATGGGAAGAAGTGAAAGCAGGTATCCGTGAGGTAGGTATCGTAGATATGCAGATTTATATTTACGGTAACCGGCTGTTCATGATCATGGATACGACGGATGAATTCGATATGGAGCGCGACTATGCCCGGCTGGCTACCCTGCCGAGACAGGCTGAATGGGAGGCGCACATGGCGAAATTCCAGAAAGCGGCTCCGGGGGCTACCTCTCAGGAGAAGTGGAAGCTGATGGAGCGGATTTTTAAACTTTAAACCGGAAAAGAACAGATATGAAGAAATTATTGTCGCTGCCACCGAACCTGGTGGGGTGTTTTCACGATATTACACATACGGATAAGAAAGAGTGGTTTTGTACCTCCGACCCGGTAGGAAGGAAACTGGGTTCGGGAGGAGGTACGGCATGGCTGCTGGAGGCGTGCCGGAAAGAAGAAGCCGGTAACGTGAGCCTGACGGAATGGCTGGCTCAGGAGAAACGTATCCTGCTGCATGCGGGAGGACAGAGCCGACGCTTGCCGGGATATGCGCCTTCGGGAAAGATTCTGACGCCGATTCCGGTGTTCCGCTGGGCACGGGGACAGAAGCTGACACAGAACCTGCTGTCGCTGCAGGTGCCGCTGTATGAGGATATCATGGAGAAGGCACCGGAAGGGCTGCATACGCTGATTGCCAGCGGGGATGTGTATATCCGGGCAACGGAGCCGCTGCAGGAGATTCCGGATGTGGATGTGGTGTGTTACGGACTGTGGGTAGATCCGGAACTGGCCAAGAACCACGGGGTGTTTGTGTCATCGAGAAAGCGGCCGGAGGAACTGGATTTCATGCTGCAGAAACCGAGCGTGGAGGAAATGGGGCAGCTGATGCAGGACTATCTGTTCCTGATGGATATCGGTATCTGGCTGCTGAGTGACCGTGCCGTGGAGCTGATGGTGAAACACTCGACGGACAAGGGAGGTAATGTATCGTTCTATGATATGTATTCGGAATTCGGACTGGCACTGGGTAATCATCCGAGAATTGTGGATGAGGAACTGAACCGTCTGAAGGTGGCGATTCTGCCGCTGCCGGGCGGGGAGTTTCATCATTATGGAACGAGCCGGGAAATGATTTCATCGACTCTGGCGGTGCAGAACTGCGTGACCGACCAGCGGGCCATCATGCATCATAAGGTGAAGCCGCATCCGGCGGTGTTTGTGCAGAATGCGCGGATGGAGGCGGCGCTGACGGCTGAGAATGCGGAAATCTGGATAGAGAACAGTCATCTGGGAAGCGGATGGAAACTGCATAGCCGGAACATTGTGACGGGTGTGCCGCAGAATGACTGGAGGATGGATTTGCCGGAAGGGGCTTGTGTGGATGTGGTGCCTATGGGCGAAAAGGGCTATGTGGCCCGGCCGTATGGGTTCAATGATAAATTCAAGGGAAAACTGACGGAGGCGGATACGATGTACCTGGGTATGCCGGTGGGAAAATGGCTGGAATGCCATGGACTGAAGGTGGAAGAAATCCGGGGACAGGAGGATCTGCAGAGTGCGGCAATCTTCCCGGTAGTTGAATCGGTGGAGGAACTGGGACTGGTATTGCGGTGGATGCTGGATGCTGGAAGTGAAGCGAAGGGCAAGGAGATCTGGCAGCAAGCGGAGAAGGTTTCGGCAGATGAGATCTCGGCATTCGGAAATCTGAGACGGCTGCAGGCTCAGCGGGAGGCTTTCCGCAAGGAGGACTGGTCGCTGCTGGCACGGAACCAGGAAAGAAGTGTGTTCTATCAGCTGGATTTGCTGGAGGCGGCACAGGAGTTTGTCAAGGAAGGTATCGGTCTGCCGGAGGAATTGCCGGAGGGTACTCCCCTGTTGAAACGCATCGGGGATGCGATGTTCCGCTCGAAGGTGATGGACCTGAGAGGGTGTGCGGAAGCGAAGGGCCTGGAGGAACGGGCCTTCGGTCTGATGCGGAAAGGACTGGTGGGCACGATGGATTATCGTCAGCAGCCTCGTCTGTCGGTATATGCGGATCAGATTGTATGGGGACGAAGCCCGGTGCGGATTGACCTGGCGGGAGGATGGACGGATACCCCACCCTACAGTTTGATGGAGGGTGGTAATGTGGTGAACCTGGCCATTGAACTGAACGGTCAGCCGCCGCTGCAGGTGTATGTAAAGCCTTCGAAGGAGTTCCGCATTGTACTGCGTTCCATCGACCTGGGTGCCATGGAGGTGGTGACTACCTATGAGGAACTGCAGGATTTCTGTAAAATCGGTTCGCCGTTCTCGATTCCGAAGGCGGCATTGACGCTGGCGGGATTTCATCCGGAGTTCTCTACGGAGCGGTTTGCCTCGCTGGAGGAACAGCTGAAGGCGTTCGGTGCGGGCATCGAGGTGACGTTGCTGTCGGCCATTCCGGCGGGTTCGGGACTGGGTACGAGTTCCATCCTGGCGGCTACGGTACTGGGTGCGGTGAATGACTTCTGCGGACTGAACTGGGACAAGCAGGATATCGGCAGCCGGACACTGGTGCTGGAACAGTTGCTTACTACCGGAGGGGGCTGGCAGGATCAGTACGGCGGGGTGCTGCACGGAATCAAGATGCTGCAGACACAGCCGGGATGGAACCAGGAGCCGATGGTGAGATGGTTGCCGGACTTCCTGTTTACGAGTGATGAGTACCGGAAGTGTCACCTGCTGTATTATACGGGCATTACACGGACGGCGAAGGGTATCCTGGGGGAAATCGTGAAGGGAATGTTCCTGAACTCGAACCGCCACCTGCATTTGCTGGAGCAGATGAAGGGGCATGCCATGGATATGTATGACGCGATTCTGAGAAATGATTTTGAGGCTACGGGAAGACTGGTAAGAAAGACCTGGCAGCAGAACCAGCGGCTGGATGCGGGAACGAATCCGCCGGAGGTGCAGGCATTGACGGAACGGATTGATGATTTGTGTCTGGGATATAAGTTGCCGGGAGCCGGAGGAGGTGGCTATCTGTACATGATGGCGAAGGATCCGGAGGCGGCAATGAGAATCCGCCGGATTCTGACGGAGCACCGGATGAATGACCGGGCACGCTTTGTGGAAATGGATTTGTCGAATAAAGGACTGGAAGTCAGCAGAAGTTAGAAATGGAAAAAATCGGATTGGTAAGGACCAGGGATGGAAGGAATTTCCTGGTCCCCTTTATATTGATTACGTCGCTTTTCTTCTTGTGGGGAGTGGCACACAGTATTCTGGATGTGCTGAACAAGCATTTTCAGGATACGCTGGAGATTACGCGTACACGGTCGGCACTGATTCAGGCGGTGGTGTACGGAGGGTATTTTGTGATGGCACTGCCGGCCGGGAAGATTATCCGGCGGTATGGATACCGGACGGGGGTACTGACGGGACTGGTGCTGTATGGCATCGGGGCGCTGCTCTTTATTCCGGGTGGACGGATTCAGTCGTTTGAGTTTTTCCTGACGGCGCTGTTTGTCATCGGGTGCGGACTGACCTGTCTGGAAACGGCAGCCAACCCGTATGTAACGGTACTGGGTGAGCCGGAAGGTAGCGAAAGGCGCATCAACCTGGCACAGGCATTCAATGGACTGGGATGGATTTGCGGACCGCTGGCAGGGGGATTTTTCCTGTTTGCGGGAGGTGGAGATGTCACTACGCCGTATGCGGTGCTGGGATCGGTGGTGTTGCTGATTGCCCTGTGCTTCTCGAGGGTGAAGCTGCCGGAGGTGGACCGGGAAGAGGAAAGCAAGGCTCCGGAGACGGGCGGCAAGGAAAGGTCGCTCTGGAAAACGGTTTCGTTTACGGCGGGACTGTTTTCGCTGTTCCTGTACGTGGCGGCACAGACGGGCATCAACAGTTTCTTCATCAATTATGCCACGGAGCATGCGGGCATATCGGCCAGAGAGGCATCGGTATGGCTTTCGTTCGGAGGTATGGGTCTGTTCATGGCAGGACGCATGGGTGGCAGCTGGCTGATGCGCTTCGTGCGCAGTGAGAAGGTGCTGGCAGGCTGTGCGGTCGGTGCGGTGGCAAGCATGCTGGGAGTCATCTTTCTGCCGGGAGAAGTGGGCTGGTATTGCTTCATGCTTTGCTTTTTCTGTGAGTCGGTGATGTTCCCGACTATTTTCTCGCTGGCCATCCGTAAGGTGGGCAGTGATACGAAGCGGGCTTCGTCGTTCCTGATCATGTCGATTGTAGGGGGTGCGATTGCTCCGATATTGATGGGAATGATTGCTGACAGCTATTCGATGGCGGTGGCTTTCGTGGTGCCGCTGGTGTGTTTCGTAGAAATTCTGTGGTTTGCGGTAAGGAACAGGAAGTTACAAAATGTTTGTTAAAATCACGATATAAATGCCTGCTTGCCTATCATATCGGAAGAATTTACACATAAAATTTTGAAGTTTCATTATTTTCATGTATGTTTGCAGCCGTATCATCATTTTTATGCGCCGGTTTCTGGTGCATAGAATATGAATTGACACAATAGGTATTAACCCAAAAACAAAACAAGATATAATTATGACTAAAAGATTTTGCACTTTATTTTGTACAGTAGCTATCAGTTTGGCAGCATTTGCACAACAGGACTTTTCAGCAGCTGAAAAAGTTGAAAAGTATTCGGTACAGACAAACCGTTTTAAAGACAACTGGTTTATCGGTGCCAACGTAGGAGGCCAGATGTATCTGGGTGATTACAGAAGCCTGGATTCAAAAGGCAAACTGATTACTCCGGCATTTGAGATAAATGCAGGTAAATGGTTTACTCCGGGAATCGGTTTGAGAGTGGGATTCGGCGGCTATCAGGCTAAAGGATTCTCTAACGAGAACGGAGGATTTGCATACAAGCAGGTGAAAAATGGAGTGTATCAGACAAAATGGGGCATGCTGAATCTGCATGCAGACGTAATGCTGAACCTGACGAATATGTTCTGCGGATATCGTGAAGACCGTGTGTATAACGCGATTCCGTATGCAAGCATCGGTTACTTGAGAAACTTGAAGAGTGACGATAATGAGTTGGGTGTAGGTGTAGGTCTGGTGAACCGTTTCCGTGTGAGCGAGGCTTGGGACGTGAACCTGGAACTGAAGGCAATGTTGAACAATGATGTGGTAGACGGTATCCGTGCTGCCAAGAACATCGAGGGTTCGGCTGCAATCATGGCAGGTGTAACTTACCGTTTCAAGAACAGAGGCTGGCAGAAGGGATCGGGTATCTCGGTAGCTGAAATGCAGGAAGTGCAGAGAAAGTTGCAGGAGATGAACCAGGAAAATGAACAATTGAACCGTAAGGTGGATGCATTGAACAACAGCTTGCAGCAGAAAAACAACGAACTGCAGGCAGCACAGCAGGCTGCGGTGAAGAGCGGCAGACTGGAAGATGCAATGGAGTACACTGCATTCTTTGACATAAACAAGGCTTACTTGAGCAAGAAGGAAGCGGTTAATTTGGAGGCGATGGCTAACCTGATCAAGAAGTATCCGAACGAAAAGTTCGTGATTACAGGTTACGCGGACAAACAGACAGGAAGTGCTGAATTCAACAACAAGTTGAGCAAGCTTAGAGCGGAAGCGGTATACAATACGCTGGTAGACAAATTCGGCGTAGACGGCAACCAGTTGACCATTGATTATAAGGGAGGCGTGGATACTATGTACCAGAATGACTCTAAGTTGAGTAGAGCGGCCGTGGTTAAATTGGTGAAGTAATATCAGTTCGCCAAGGTTTTTTATAAGTGATTTGAAGTATGAAAGCGCCTCTACGGAGAAGGTATGGTTCCTGATCCGGAAGAGGCGCTTGTTTTTTAACGGGGGTCGGGTATGGATAGTAACAAAGAGGAAGGGAAAATGATCTGGATTCCTGTACGGACTGTTTACCACAAGGAATTGGAAATAGCGGATTTTCTGAAAGAGGAAGGTCTGGAGGCGTTCATACCGATGAAGTATGAACTGAGGGAGAAAGGAACTGATGACGGTGAATGTGAGCGGATTCTGGTACCGGCCATACATAATTTGCTGTTTGTCAGACGGGAATACTGTTATGACTGGTGTATAGAGCTGGTGAAGAGGATGCCGGTGCCGGTTTTCTTTTTTAAGAAACTGCGGACCGGGAAGGATTTCTGTGTCATCGGCGAGAAGGAAATGAAGAACTTCATGGATGCGACGAATCCGGATATCACCGGAACCCGGTTCATTGATCCGGAAGTGCTGAAGAACAAGAAATATGTACCGGTAAGGGTCATCAAGGAAGGACCGCTTTTCGGACTGGAAGGAAAGTTCATGAGGTATGGCGGAAAGCATTATATCACAGTGGAACTGGCCAATAGTACGGCGCTGCTCAAGGTGAGCTATACGTGGTGTGAGGTGATCGATACGGTAGAAACTGAATAATGGATTTAAACGAGAAATAACGAGAATATGGAAAAAGTGGCTTTAATTACCGGGGTAACCGGACAGGATGGTTCTTTTCTGGCGGAACTGCTGCTGGAAAAGGGTTATGATGTGCATGGGGTAATCCGACGCTCATCAGTGGACTTCCGTGAGCGGATTGCGCATCTGGAAGGACGTCCGAATTTTCACTTGCACTATGGCGACCTGACGGACTCTATGAGTATCCTGCAGGTGGTAAGCAAGGTAAGACCCACGGAAATATATAATCTGGCTGCACAGAGCCATGTGCAGGTTAGTTTCGACTCGCCGGAGTTTACGGCAAATGTGGATGCGACCGGGGTACTGAGGGTACTGGAAGCGGTGCGTCTGTGCGGACTGACCAAGACTTGCCGTATTTATCAGGCTTCGACATCGGAACTGTACGGCAAGGTGGAAGAGGTGCCGCAGAATGAGAATACGCCGTTCCATCCGTACAGTCCGTATGCGGTGGCCAAGCTGTATGGTTTCTGGATTGTGAAGGAGTACCGGGAGGCGTATAACATGTTCTGCTGCTCGGGTATCCTGTTCAACCATGAGTCGGAACGCAGAGGTGAAACGTTTGTGACACGTAAGATTACGCTGGCTGCGGCACGTATCGCGCAGGGCAAGCAGGAGAAGCTGTATCTGGGAAATCTCTCGTCGCTGAGAGACTGGGGATATGCCAAGGATTACGTGGAATGTATGTGGCTGATCCTGCAGAACGAGCAGCCGGAGGATTTTGTCATCGCTACGGGTGAACAGCATTCGGTGAGAGAGTTCTGCTACCTGGCATTCAAGTATGCGGGTATCGAACTGGAATTCAAGGGAGAGGGCATCGACGAGAAGGGTTACGACAAGGCTACCGGCAAGGTGCTGGTGGAGGTGTCGGAAGACTTCTACCGGCCTACGGATGTGGTGAACTTGTGGGGTGACCCGACCAAGGCGAAGGCGAAGCTGAAATGGAATCCGTCGAAGACTTCGTTTGAGGAACTGGTGAAGATCATGGTGAACCACGACATGGCGAAGGTGGCTGTGGAAAAGGCGGGAGAGAAAATCCGCACGAACCTGGCCGAATATCTGGAAAAAGGTATTGTAAAATAATGGATATGCTGGACAAATCGACGAAGATATATGTGGCAGGCCATCACGGACTGGTGGGATCTGCCATCTGGAACAACCTGAAAGCAAGGGGGTATGAGAATCTGGTGGGACGCTCGCACAAGGAGCTGGACTTGCTGGACCCGGTAGCGGTAAGGGAGTTCTTCGATAAGGAACAGCCGGAAGCGGTGGTGCTGGCGGCTGCGCACGTGGGAGGCATCATGGCGAACCTGAAGTATCGTGCGGATTTTATTTACCAGAACCTGCAGATTCAGCAGAATGTGATTGGTGAGAGTTTCCGGCATGGGGTGAAGAAGCTGCTCTTTCTGGGAAGTACGTGTATTTATCCGAAGGAGGCACCGCAGCCGATGAAGGAAGAGGTGCTGCTGACGTCTCCGCTGGAGTATACGAATGAGCCGTATGCAATTGCAAAGATTGCGGGGCTGAAGATGTGTGAGAGTTTTAACCTGCAGTATGGTACGAATTACATTGCGGTAATGCCGACCAATCTGTATGGTCCGAATGATAATTTCCACCTGGAGAACAGTCACGTGCTGCCGGCGATGATGCGGAAGGTGTATCTGGCGAAATGCCTGAACGAGGGCGACTGGCAGGCGGTGAGAAAGGACATTAACCTGCGCCCGGTGGAGGGTGTGAACGGGGATTGCACGGAAGAGGTAATCCTGGAGAAACTGGCCAAATTCGGTATTACGCCGGAGGCGGTGACGCTATGGGGCACGGGAGCGCCGATGAGGGAGTTTCTGTGGAGCGAGGAAATGGCGGATGCGAGTGTGCATGTGCTGCTGAATGTGGACTTCAAGGATACGTACCGCGAAGGTGACAGGGACATCCGGAACTGTCACATCAATGTGGGAACGGGAAAGGAAGTGAGCATACGGCAGGCTGCGGAGATGATTATCCGCGAGATTGGTTTCAAGGGAGAACTGAGATGGGATGCCTCGAAACCGGACGGCACGCTGCGGAAACTGACGGATGTCACCAAGCTGCATGAGCTGGGATGGCATCACCGGATTGAGATTGAGGAGGGTATTCACCGGTTGTATGAATGGTATAAACTGGGTATCTGCATCAATCATCAGACCAATTGATTTAGCTGAGAAATTGATCGCTTTTCATAAGGGCTCCGGCAACTGTCTTGCCGGGGCATATCACAGGAGTTTTAGGTATTTTAGGAGTTTTAGTGTTGTATCGTTTGAATAAGAAACTTTTTATTTATTAACGAGAGAATAACAAAAATGAGAATCAAGACGAAATGGAAGTGTGCCTGCCTGACGGCGATGCTGACGGGAGCAAGTGCTGCCGGATTGGCGCAGAAGCCGATGGAGGTGCTGCCTGCAAACGAGAAGTGGTTTGTGGGCGCAGGGGCCGGAGTGCACTTTTTTGTAGGAGAAAGCGACAGGAAGGCGCTTTTCGGTGACAGGGTGTCGCCGGGGGGTGAACTGAATGTGGGCAAGTGGATTACGCCGGCACTGGCTGTCAGGATGCAACTGGAAGGTGTGCACATGACGGGGGCGTATAAGGATGAAACAAGGGAATCATGGAACTTCCTGCATGCGCACGTGGATGCAATGGTGGATGTGATTTCACTGTGGAAAGGTGTGGACGAGGAACGGACATACAGTGTGATACCGCTGGTGGGTATCGGAGTGGCTTCGGCCTTGAAAAAGGACCGGACGGTACCTTCGTTTACGCTGGGACTGCTGAACCGCTTCCGTGTACATGAATCACTGGATCTGAATGTGGAAGTGAAGGGAAGTATCGTCGGAGACAAGCTGAACGGTATTTCTCAGGGAAGAGGTGAAGGTGATGCTTCGCTGACTGCTGGTTTTACTTATTATTTCTAATTTATTAAAAACACGTTTTATTTATTATTTCTGAAGGTTACAGGGAGCCGGATTCACGGCTAAAAAGACACACAAAAACTGAAATACTGAAATTTAATTGAAAATAAGTGATGTACCAAATCGCTTAAACTTGAAGATCAATGAAAAAAATACTATCTGTGTTCGTCTGCTTGCTGGCTTTCAGCGGCTGGCAGGAAATGTACGGACAGCAAACGCAATCCGCAACTGCGGGCAAAGAGACAACGTATTCCAATTTCAAGGAACGGCTGGCATTTAAGACCAACCTGGTGAACTGGGTGGGACTGATGCCTAACATCGGTCTGGAAATGGATGTCTCTAATTCGGTGTATAACAAGTGGGTGGTAGGCGTTCAGGCTACCTGGAACGGACTGGCCAATGAGGTTCCGACACAGCGGAGACAGCTGGAGGTGAACGATTACCGGGCGGAAGTGAAACGGTATGTGAAACCGTCGATGACGGTAAGGCCGGGAAGGAAAAGAACACCCAAATTCTGGAGAACGTATTATTACGGTGTGTATGGCGGGTATACACGGTTCAACCTGATGTGGGACCGGGGTATGACCGGAGAGATGTGGCACGCGGGATTGACCGGTGGATGGCAGGTGCCTGTGTACCGGTGCAAGAATGGCGGGGGACTGGACCTGGATCTGGGAGCCAGCCTGGGATTCGTGTGCCTGAAATATAACCGGTTTAAGTATGAGAACGACCAGCTGATGATGACGGAGGAGCACCGGCAGAAGTGGCTCCCCTACCCGGTTCCTACGGAACTGAGAATCGGACTGGTGTATCGCTTTAAATCGGTCAAGGATAAATATAACAAGACTAAACCTAAACATTGATTTATTATGTGGACTTTTTTCAAGAATCGATATAGATTGAAACGGGGGGGCGCTGGTCTTGGCAGCGGTCGGCATGGCGGCAACGGCGCAGGCTCAGTTGCTGGCAGGAAAGACGAACCTGCTGATGTGGGGGAATCTGACACCGAACGTGTCGCTGGAACTGGTGACCTCGGAACGGACGAGCGTGAACATTGGTGGTATGTATTCACTGAACAGCAATCCGCTGGACTGCAGCATCAAGGGGGCGGACGTGCAGCTGAGATACTGGCTGAGCGGACGGCCGATGGCACGGAGTTTCGTGGCACTGGGACTGCAGGGCATGAGGTATCATGCGGTGTTCTCGGACAAGGTGCATCATGGGGATGCAGCAGGACCGGGAGTCGTATACGGGTATTCGTTTCCTCTGGGAAAGCGGTTTAACCTGGAGCTGAGTGCGGGAGTGTCGGTGATGTGGTACCGGGAGGCGAAGTATGACAAGGGTACTGAGATGCCGAAGGAGTATAATGTGACGGGCAGAAAGGTGATGCCGATGGGCCTGGGAATTTCATGTTCGTATATTTTTAAATGAGAAGCGTTATGAAAATAGATAAGCTGAAATTAGGAGTGGCGCTGGTGGTAGTGATGGCCGGAGGCGGTATGACGGCAGAGGCTCAGAAGATGGTAAAGGTGTCGGGCGTGGTGTATAACACAAGCGGACACAAGAAGGTGCCGTTTTCGGATATCTCGGTGGAGGTATATGCCATCAAGACGGTAGCGGAAGCAAAGGATATCAAGAAGTTGCTGGACAGCAATAATCCGGAGAAGATGCTGATGCTCGAAAGGGAATCGGTGAAGAAGACGGATGAGAACGGGTATTACGAGATTCTGGTACCGGATAACGGAGCGCTGATTTTCAAGGCGGGAATGAACGAGGCGGTACTGGAGAAGGTGAATCACCGGATGAAGATTGATGTGGGCATCGAGGACGGCGAGCGGCTGGACGAGGTGCTGGTGGTGGGCGTGAGAACGGAACTGAAGCCGGAACCGAAGGCGCCGAGACTGATGGGTAACCTGTTCATGCCGTACAATACGTTTGATATTCCGGCACGCATGGGTAACAGTTATTCGAGACTGATCATCCAGCCGTATGTCATGGACTGTGAGACGGACGATACGATTGCCTTTACGAAACCGCTGGTGTATGACGGAAAGGAGTATGCGCTGACGCAGGAACGGAAGATGGGTTATGACATGGAACGTGATCCGCTGAAACGGTTTATCTCGGAAAGAAGGCTGACGGCCGCTCCGATGCGGATTGAGTGGAGCGACACGGTACGGATTCCGGACCCGGAACATAACTACAGTTGTTTTGCGAGCATCAGCATAGAGGATTATCAGGGCAATGAGGTGAATACGTTCCAGGTAAGTACGTGTGAGGCGAAACGCCCGATGAAGTTCCTGGAATATGACCTGGCTTTCGAGGAAATGGATCCGGACAATTATAAGGAAAGACCGCAGATTGAGAAGCGGAACACTTCGGACCTGATTTCGCTGAATTTCGTAATCAACTCGGACGAACTGACGGATACGGAGGAGAACCGGAAGAACATTGAGATGCTGAGAAGCAAGCTGAAGGGGATTGCGGACTCTCCGGGTACGGTGGTGAAGGAGTTTCATGTGACGGGTACGGCTTCGCCGGACGGTAGCTATCACTCGAACCTGGCACTGGCGGAACGGCGTATGAGACGGGTGGAACGGGAGATTACTTCCATCTTGCCTCCGTATACGCTGGAACGGGTGTACCGGAATCCGCAGGCGAATGTGGCGCCCTGGGAAGAGGTAATCAAGCTGATGGAACGCGACGGCAAGCTGGCCGAAGCGGAAGAGATGAAGAAGGTGACGGGAAGGTATAAGGGAATTCAGGAGCAGGGAGCGCACCTGAGACAGCTGAGTTTCTACAAGTCGCTGGTGACGCAATATCTGGAGGAACTGCGTACGGTAAAATACAACTGTGTGTATGAGATTTACCGGGAGCCGAACGACGAGGAGATTATGGACCTGTACCGGAAGAACGGACTGAAAGGCAGCTATACAAGGTATGAGTACTGGAGACTGTTCAAGCTGATCAAGGACGAGAAGGAGCTGGAGGGTATTTACCGGAAGGCATATGAGGAGTCGCTGGAGGAAAAGCGGCCTTGGGTACTGGCTGGAAATAATCTGGCAGTGATGTACCTGAAGCAGGGACGGATTGATACGGAGATTCTGGATCCGCTGATTGACAAGACGATTTATCTGACAGACTACAAGCGTTCGAACCTGGACAATACGCGTACGGAGATTATCAACCCGGTGCAGGTGGTGAGCAACCAGTTGTGTATGCTTATCCGCAAGGGGGACTTCGAAGAGGCGAGCATCATGGCGAAGATTTTGCCGGATGAGGAACGGTTCGACCTGCTGAAGGCGTATGCCTGGGCTATGGGTGGTTATTTCCACGGAGGCAGTACGCCGGAAGAACAGGAACGGGCTAGAAAGACGTTTGAGACCATCAAGAATTCGTCGCCGAGAAATGCGGTGGTGATGTACCTGGCGCTGGAAACGCGTGAGGGTGACGTGACTGCCGGAAAACTGGTGGAGGCGCTGCCGCAGGACGAGGCGCTGACCTGGTATTTCAAGGCGGTACTGGCGGCCCGTCAGGGAGATTCGGGATTTACGAATGCGACCATTTTCCTGTCGGAATGCTTCAAGAGGGACAAGGGTATGATTCCTACGGCGCAGAACGACGGTGAGTTTAATGCGGAAATCATCAAGGTGGCACAGGAGATGTCGGAGTTTTAATTTTTTGAAAGAAGAATGGTTATGAAATTGAATTATATTATTTCGGCCTTGTGTGCCTGTGTGTGTGGCGTGGCGGTTCCGGTGAAAGGTATGGCACAGGAAGTGAAGACGGAACAGGGTGATTCGGCGAAGGTGTTTTTCAATGCGCTGGATTATACGCTGCAGAAAAGATATATTCCGAAAGGACGGGAAATCAGTCCGGGGGATCCGGGAAAGAATGTGTTTGTGAGTGCGGCTGTCGGCGGACTGCAGCTGGGAGGCGGACTGGATATGATGTATCTGGGAGGCTTCAGCATCGGCAAGGAGGTATCGCCTTTCAATGCGTACCGGGCGACGTTCCTGGGCGGAAAGAACAATATGCTGAAGATGGCCGGCGTGGAGGTGGATCATTTGTTTAATCTGTCGGATTACCTGGGCGGCTACCGGAAAGGGGCGCACGTGAACTTGCTGACGGTTGTGGGTGTGGGAGCGTATGCTTCACAACGCTCGGGCGGCGAGAAGAATGTGTCGGCTTCGCTGCACGGGGGCTTGCAGTTGCGGTATCACCTGGGAAGTCATTGGGACTGGTTTGTGGAACCGAAGCTGTATCTGTTTACGGACAAGATTGACGGGGTGCAGTGCAACGAGCGGTATGACCTGGCGTATGGGATTACCGGCGGACTGACTTACCGCTTTACGGGACTGCCGGTGCAGGCCAAGTCGGAGGATGCCGGAGACAACCTGTTCCTGGAGGCGGCCATGGGACTGCAGGGTGACTATTCAAGTCACGTGAGAAACCTGCTGGGCAAGGTGCGGCCATTGGGACCGACGGCTTCGCTCTCGCTGGGTAAGTGGTTCATGCCGCTGGGAGTGCGGGCTACGGCTTTCGGGGGCTTGCATTTTACGGACAATCCGGAAGGGTTGAAGGGCAAGGAACTGTATGCGGGCGGACGTGTGGAAGCGTTGCTGAACCTGAATACGCTGCTGAAACCGTCGGTAACGGATCCGAGGGTGGAACTGAACCTGGCTGCGGGATATGAGCTGGGAGCGGTGGCGCACCGGAGTCCGCAGTATGCGAAAAAGTTCCGCTGGACGAGTGGTCCGACGGGAGCGGTACAGCTGGTGTACTTCGTGACGGAACAGATTGGTGTGTTCGGAGAAGGACGGTACAGCTTCAGCAATTATACGCAGCCGTATGAGAACGGTGAGGTGTATGACCGACGGATGCACAACCTGAGTGCGGTGTTCGGTGTGCAGTATCGCAGAAGAAAGGCGCGCTTTGACGAGAAACGGGGATTGTTTGAACCGTACAACTTTGTATATGCGTCGCTGGGAAGCAACTTCCCGGTACGTACGTCGGGTATCTCGCTGAAGAAGTGGCGGAACTGGGCTGGTCAGCAGGCTTCGCTGGGAATCGGAAGACAGTATTCTGCATTCTCGGGGGTAAGGGCGAGCATCGAGGTAGGACGCTGGGCGGACCCGAAGCTGGTGGCTTATCCGCTGACGTTATCGGCTGATTATCTGTTGAACGTGACGAACATGATCGGGAATTACAATCCGGACCGTATCTTCGACCTGAATGCGTTTGTGGGTGTGGCGTATACGCATCACGACCTGGAGAAGAAACATTACGGGGCCCTGGAAGGGGGATTGCTGCAGGAGTTCAAGATTTCGGACTCGTGGAGCATTTATGCGGAAGAGTATGCGCGGATGTATAAGGGAAGGATTACTCCGAGTGCGAGGGTGTTTACTTCGAACGAGGTATCGCTGTTGCTGGGAGGTAACCTGGGCCTGAAATACCGGTTCTGACCATAGAGGGGTACTATATAGTAACGGTGCATGGTCTGTCTCTGAAAGGGGACAGGCAATGCACCGTTTTTTATGTGTTTATATATGTGGGTTGGCCGGGCGGCTAACCGGGAATGTTCAGGTAGCGTTCCTTGAAGAGCTGGAAGGCGTCTTTGTAGAAATCGGGAGAATAGAGTATCAGGGATTCCACAAAGTTTTCGAGGGTGATGGCACGGAGCTTGTACTGCATCTCGTCTTTCAGCCAGGGACGTATGGAGTCGATTTCGGCAGCGGTAGTGGGATGCGCACGGGGTGCCAGCAGGACGGTACGGGAGTCGCTCAGGCCGTTGACCTCGCGGTAGCGCTCTGCCAGCAGGAAGTTGCGGTAGAGACGGGTAATGCGGACACTCCCCTCGCCTGCCGCCTGTCCGAAGCCGGGAATGAAGAGGTCGCTGCCCACCAGAAGTTTCTTCTGCATCTCGGTATTGCCGGATTCCTCCAGACTCAAAGGGTCGGCGTACTTGAGGGTGATGGCGGTGATGCGCTTGCCTCCCCTGCGGTCGGTCCACAGGATGTAGACATTCAGGGCGGTATGGGCGCCGATGTATTTCCCGGCGAGGTCGGGCACGTATTCCACGCCAATCTCGGTAATGGCATTGATGGAGAAGTTGCCCAGGGCATTGCAGAGTACCTGGGTGACCGAACGGGGGTCTTCGTTCTGCATCAGCATGAGGGGGAAAAAGAGATTGAAGGCCATGGCGGTCTCTGAAAGCAGGTCGTTGAACAACAGAAAGGAATCGATGTGTTCGTCCTGTTTCTTGGTACAGATGCGCTCCTTGGCGTAATTGAATGTCTGACGGAGCAGGAAATTGGCTCCACTTCCCTCTCCTCCGGCCAGCAGGGTGCTGAAAGGAAGGGTCTTGCCGTCTTCGGAGATGACGGTATATTCGGGTTCGCCTTTTCTTTTACGGTAGTCGGCCTGGAGTCCTTCGAGGGTCTGCCGGAAAGCGGCTACCGAACGGCAAAGTTCTTCGTACTGATCGTTTGTTTCCATATCTACTTCGATGCTTATGTGATGACAGTAGGATGCCACCCGCAAAATGCGGGCACAAAGATAGTAATTTTTTCTTTCACCCGGGAGATAGCGGGAAGGAAGGGAGGCTTGTTTTTTTTCGGACGGGAAGCATTTTGCGTTTTCAGAATTTGGGAGATTGGAGGGGCTTGAATAACTTTGTGACTAGGCTCCCTCCCGGGGAGCATGAAATGATTGGACAGTTTATAAATATAAGAGAGTATGGGACAGCAGCCACAACTTTTAGTATATAAGGCTTCGGCCGGGTCGGGAAAGACCTTTACTTTGGCAATTCAGTATATCCGGCAGTTGATTGAGGATCCGCGGGCGTACCGGAGGATTCTGGCAGTGACTTTCACGAACAAGGCGACGACGGAGATGAAGGAACGTATCCTGGAGCAGTTGCTGGGCATCGCACGCGGCCTGAAGGGCTCGGAAGGGTATCTGCAGGAATTGGTAAGACTGACGGGAAAGTCGGTGGAGGATACCCGGAAAGGGGCGCAGGAGGCGTTGTTTTTTATCCTGCACGACTACAGCCGTTTCCGGATTGAGACGATTGACTCGTTCTTCCAGTCGGTGATGCGGAACCTGGCCAGGGAACTGGAACTGGGGGCGAACCTGTCGATTGAGCTGAACAATACGGAGGTGTTGTCGGATGCGGTGGACGTGATGCTGGAAAAGCTGGACCGGAAGTCGCCGGTGCTGTACTGGCTGCTGGAATACATCGAAGAACGGATTTCGGATGATAAGCGCTGGGATGTATCGGACGACATCAAGAGTTTCGGACGGAACATCTTCGACGAGGAGTATGTGGAACGGGGCGAGGAGCTGAGAAGGAAGCTGGACGACCCGAAGTTTATCCCACAGTTCCGGAAGGAGCTGAAGGAGCTGAGAGAGATGGTGCTGGAACAGATGAAGGGATTCAGCGAACAGTTTCTGGGGGTGCTGGAGATGCATAGACTGTCGCCCGACGACCTGAAAAACGGCAGCCGGGGCATTGGCAGTTACTTCCGGAAGATTGCCCGGGGAGAATTGCTCAACAAGGTGTCGAACGCGACGGTGCAGAAGTGTCTGGAGAGTGAGGAGAACTGGACGACCAAGTCGTCTCCGAAACGGCAGAAGATTCTGGCAGTGGTGAGCAGTGACCTGATGGGAATCCTGGAGGAGGCGGAGAAGATGCGTCCGAAGAACAACTGGATCCTGAATTCGTGCGACCTGGCGCTGAAGTACCTGAACAACCTGCGGCTGCTGACGCACATGGATGCGGAGGTGAGGCTGCAGAATCAGTTGCACAACCGCTTTCTGCTGTCGGACACGAATGCGTTGCTGCACGGGCTGATCAGCCGGGGAGATGCTTCGTTCGTGTACGAAAAAATCGGTACGCAGATTGATACGGTGATGATTGATGAGTTCCAGGATACGTCGCGGATGCAGTGGGAGAACTTTCACCTGCTGCTGGAAGAGAGTCTGGCGCAGAAGGAAGGCAGCCTGATTGTGGGAGACATCAAACAGAGTATCTACCGGTGGCGGAACGGGGACTGGAAGATCCTGGCGGGACTGGGAAAGGACCCGGTGCTGAGGGTGAAGGAATGTACGCTGGACACGAACTGGCGAAGTGAGAAGCGCATCATCGGATTCAACAATGCGTTTTTCCCGACTGCCTGCCAGTTGCTGAGCGACCGCCAGGAGAGCGAACTGGGCAAGCCGTGCGAGGAGTTGCTGGAGGCTTACAGTGACGTAAGGCAGAAACCGGCCCGGAAGGAGGAAAAGGGTTATGTGAAGGTAACCCTGCTGCCGGACAGTGAGGAGAAGGCGTATTCGGAAGCGATGCTGGAGGCGCTGGCGGAGGAAGTGGACCGGCTGATGGAAGCGGGAGTACGCTCGCAGGACATCGCCATCCTGGTCAGAAAGAACAAAATTATTCCGACGGTGGCAACGTACTTCGACGAGCATACGCCGTATCGGATTGTGTCGGACGAGGCGTTCCGCCTGGATGCGTCGCTGGCGGTGTGTATCCTGATGGACGGACTGCGGTTCCTGACGGCTCCGGAAAACCGGATTGCCATGGCGCGACTGGCGGTGACGTTCCAGAAGGAGGTGCTGCACAAGGACATCGACCTGAATACGATTCTGCTGAACCGGATAGAGGATTTTCTGCCGGCGGGCTTTGTCTTGCAACTGGCGGAGCTGCGACTGATGCCGCTGTATGAGTTGCTGGAAAAACTATACGTGCTGTTCGACCTGAAGGAAATCGGACAGCAGGATGCGTACCTGTGTGCGTTCTATGACGCGGTGACGGAGTACATGCAGAATCATTCTTCGGAACTGACGGCCTTCATCGCCTACTGGGACGAGACGCTGTATGAGAAGACGATTCCGTCGGGAGAAATTGAGGGTATCCGTATCCTGTCCATTCATAAGTCGAAGGGACTGGAGTATCATACGGTACTGGTTCCGTTCTGCGACTGGAAGATGGAGAATGAGACAAACAACCACCTGATATGGTGTGCGCTGGAGGGACAGGGACCGGAGTACGACCAGCCGCCTTTCAATGAACTGAGCATTGCGCCGATCAATTACTCGACGGCCATGGCGGAGTCGGTGTATTGCAAGAGTTACCTGGAAGAGCGGCTGCAACTGTGGGTGGATAACATGAACCTGCTGTATGTGGCCTTTACGCGTGCCTGCAAGAACCTGATTGTCTGGGGCAAGAAGGGACAGACGGGTACGGTATCGGAGTTGCTGGGAAATACGATGGAGGCGATGGAACTGGAGGGAATGACCTGTTCGGGCCTGACTGAACCGGCGGCGGATGCGAAAGGAAAAGGAAAGACGAAGGACAAAGAGAAGGAAGAGAATCCGGAACCGGTGGTCTATGAATATGGCTGTCTCTGTCCGTCGGAGGAAGTCCGGAAAAAGGTGACGGGAAATCCGCTGTCGGAAATTCCGGAGGGAGTGCCGGTGTGCATCGAATCGCTGGAAACGGATATCGAGTTCAAGCAGTCGAACCGGTCGGCGGACTTTATCCGGGGCGACGAAGAGGAGGAGAACCGGGAACGGTACATCCGGCAGGGACAGTTGCTGCATCAGGTGTTTGCTTCCATCCGTACGGCGGCCGACCTGGAAAAGGCGGTGGCACGGCTGCGGTTTGAGGGTATCATCGAATCGGAAAAGCAGGAGAAAGAAATCATCCGGCTGGCGGAAAGGGCACTGGAGCATCCGGAGGTGCAGGAGTGGTACGACGGAAGCTGGAGACTGTATAACGAATGTGGAATCATCTATACCGACGACCAGGGATGGCTGCAGACGAGAAGGCCCGACCGGGTGATGATGCGTGAGGATGAGGTGGTGATTGTCGACTTTAAGTTCGGACGGAAGAAGGCGGAATACCGGGAGCAGGTGAAGGAGTACATGCATCTGCTCACGGAAATGGGATACGGAAAGGTGAAGGGGTATCTCTGGTATGTCTTTGCCAACGAACTGGAGGCAATCGGGTAAATGAGGTATAGGGTTCAATTTAACGAGGAGGATTAAGCATGATGGATACTTTTCTGAAATTAGTAGCACACGATTTATATCAAAAAACGGGAGGTGATTTTACGAAGGTGGCAGTGGTCTTTCCGAACAAGCGTGCCAGCCTGTTCTTCAACGAGTACCTGGCCAGGGAGAGTCAGCGGCCGCTGTGGTCGCCGGCGTATGTGAGCATCAGTGAGCTGTTCAGGCAGTTCTCGCAGTGGGAGACGGGAGATCCGGTGAAACTGGTGTGCGACCTGTACAAGGTGTTTGTGGAGGCGACCGGAAGCAAGGAGACACTGGATGAGTTTTATTTCTGGGGGGAAATGCTGATAGCGGACTTCGATGATGCCGACAAGAACATGGTGGATACGGATGCGCTGTTCGGCAACCTGAAGGACCTGAACGAGATGATGGACCACTATGAGTTTCTGGAAGAGGGACAGAAGGAGGCGCTGGGACAGTTCTTCCGCAATTTCTCCATGGACCAGGTGACGGAACTGAAGAGGAGGTTCATCGCGCTCTGGGATGTGCTGGGGGATATTTACAAGGAGTACCGGCGGGTGCTGAGTGAGCAGGGAATCGCGTACGAGGGTATGCTCTACCGGGAGGTGACCGAACGGATGCAGGTGGACGAACTGCCTTATGAGAAGTATGTGTTTGTGGGATTCAACGTGCTGAACAAGGTGGAGCATACGCTGTTCAGCAAACTGAGGGATGCGGGAAAGGCTTGGTTTTACTGGGACTACGATGTGTTCTATATGAAGCGCGACCATCCGCACGAGGCGGGTGAGTTTATCCGGAGAAACCTGAAGGATTTTCCTTCGGAACTGCCGGAGCGGTGGTTTGACCAGTTGGGCAAGCCGAAGGAGGTTACCTTCGTCGAATCGCCGACGGAGAACGGACAGGCGCGTTTTCTGCCGCAATGGATCAGGGAGAACCTGACAGAGGAGGAAAAGGAAACGGCGGTGGTGCTCTGTAACGAGGGCCTGCTGCAGCCGGTGCTGCATTCGCTGCCGGAGAACATCCGCCACATCAACATTACGATGGGATTTCCGCTGACGCAGACGCCGGCCTACAGTTTTGTGAATGCACTGTTGGAACTGCATACGGCGGGATATAATGCCCAAAGCGGAAGGTTCCGCTTCGATGAGGTGATGAGTGTGCTGAAGCATCCATATACGCGGGAACTGTCGGAGCATGCGGAGGAATTGAAGGAACGGCTGGTGAAGGACAACCGCTTCTACCCTCTCCCGTCGGAACTGACGAAGGATGAGGTGCTGGAGCTGATTTTCACGCCGTGCGTGGGCAACCTGAAGTTGTGTGAGATGCTTTGCGAGAGCATGAAGCGGGTGGCGGAGTTTTACCAGCAGCGGGCAGCGGCACAAAACCGGGCCTTCGACCAGTTGTACAGGGAGGCGCTGTTTAATACGTATACGCTGGTCAACCGCTTCCATACGCTGACCGAAAGCGGGGACCTGCAGTTGCAGACCGACATGTTCAAGCGACTGCTGACTAGGGTGATGAGCAGTGCCAGCATTCCTTTCCATGGGGAACCGGCCATCGGCATGCAGGTGATGGGGGTTCTGGAAACGCGTAACCTGGATTTCCGGAACCTGATTCTGCTGTCGGTCAACGAGGGGCAGTTGCCTAAGGCGGGAGGAGATGCTTCGTTTGTCCCCTACCACCTGAGAAAGGCGTTCGGTATGACGACGATTGACCATAAGATTGCGGTGTATGCGTATTATTTCTACCGGCTGCTGCAGCGGGCGGAAAAGGTGACGCTGGTGTATAACACGGCCACCGACGGTATCAACCGGGGAGAGCTGTCGCGGTTCATGCTGCAGTTCCTGATTGAATGGGGACATCCGGTGAAACGGCAGGTACTGGAAACGGCACAGTCGCCTCAGAATGCGGAGACGATTTCGATTGAGAAGAATCCGGAAATCATGAAGCGGATGCAGGATATCTTCGACATCCGGGCCAACAAAAAGGCGCTGCTGTCGCCGTCGGCACTGAACTGCTACCTGGACTGTCCGCTGAAGTTCTATTATCAGTATGTGACCCAGCTGACGGCCCCGGATGAGGTGAGCGCGGACATCGACTCGGCGAAGTTCGGAAGTATCTTCCATTATACGGCCGAACATATCTACAAGGAACTGACGGAGCGGAACAAGACGGTGACTCAGACGGATATCGAGGCGCTCCTGAAGGATGAGGTGAAGCTGCAGAATTATGTGGACAACGGTTTCAAGGAACTGTTCTTCAATATCTCGCTCCAGGAAAAGCCGGAGTACAACGGTATCCAGTTGATTAATTCGGCGGTGATTCTGAAATATGCGAAGCAGTTGCTGGCGTACGACCTGAAGTATGCGCCTTTTGCGTTTCTGGGTTCGGAGAAGTGGGTATCGGAAGATGTCGAGATAGAAACACCGAAAGGGGTGCTGAAGTCGCGCATCGGAGGTATCATCGACCGGCTGGACTGTAAGGGAGATGTGATACGTATCGTGGACTACAAGACGGGAGGTGACGCAAGTACGCCGGTAAGTGTAGAGGTGCTGTTCGAGCCCGACAAGAAACGGCCAAGTCACGTGTTCCAGACATTTCTGTATGCGTCCATCGTCTGCCGGAAGCTGAGGGAACAGGGAGACGGCCGGAAGGTGGCACCTGCTCTGCTGTATATTCACCGGGCGGCTTCGGAAGATTATTCGGCTATCATCTGCATGAAAGAGCCCCGGAAGGAGAAGGTGGAGGTCAGCGATTTTGCAGAATATGAAGAAAGTTTCCGGGAACGGTTGAATTTATTGCTGAAAGAGATCTTCAATCCGGAAGTCGCTTTTAATCAGACAGATATAGAGGAAAAATGTCAATATTGCGACTTTAAATCGCTCTGCAAAAGAGCAAATTAATGTTAAAACGGGAATTTATTTGCTGTTTTCAAGAACAAAAATGGATTACCGAGCGTTATAATTATGTTTTTCATAGTAATAGATTTATAATTTGAAAGTGGTTGTTTGTGAAAATAGCTGCTTATTGACAAAAGCGTTTGTCCAGGAAAAGAGGCCGTACATTCCCCGACAGCCTCTTTTCTTCGTTTATAGCCACGACATATCACATTATAAAGGTAAATCCGGAGCAGAAAACCGGAGTTTCTACATTTTAAAAATCATAAAATAAATACGACAATGCAAGGTCAACTCATGCAATATTCGTATTTTTGATTAATTTTTCGACATGACTACAGCAATGAGCAAAAGTACTCCTATCAAACATATCGTACGGACCCTTATCATCACCCTGCTGGTGTGCTACTTCGGCATCATCGCTTTTCTGAATTTACCGTATGTTCAGAGGCAGTTGTCGGTGATTGTATCACGGGAGCTGGGGGAACTCATACACACGGAGGTGAGTGTGGGAAACATTGATCTGGGGCTGCTGAACCGGATTATCATACAGAATGTGCATGTCAATGACCAGAAGGGAAAGGACTTGCTGAAGATTTCCCGTCTGTCGGCGAAATTTGACATTCCGGAACTGCTGCATGGCAGGATCCGGATTCACAGCGTGCAGTTGTTCGGACTGAATGCACGGCTGGCACGGAACTCACTGCAGGAGCAGACGAACTTCCAGTTTATTCTGGATGCCTTCGCTCCTAAGAAGGAAAAGACTTCGAAGGTGCCGCTGGACCTGCGTATCAACTCGGTACTGATACGACGGGGGGAGATTAATTATGACGTGTGGTCGGAACCGGAGACTCCGCAGAAATTCAATGCGAACCACATCGGTATTCAGGGACTTTCGGCTACCTTGTCGCTGAAGGCGCTGACGAATGATTCGCTGAATGTGCAGGTGAAGCGTATGAGTTTCGGAGAACAGAGCGGATTCAAGGTGAAGCGACTGGCGATGAAGGTGACCGGAAACCGGAAGGCGTTTCATGCAAACCAGGTGGAACTGGGACTGCCGGAAACGACACTGGTGATTGATACGCTGTCGGCACGGTACGATCAGTTTCCGAACCTGATTGCCCTGCAGCCGAAGGTGGAGTACATGACCCGACTGCATGCGCACATTGTGCCGCGTGACTTGAAGGCTTTTGTTCCGGCACTGGAGAATTTCCGGGAGGCCATCAACCTGAAGGTCGAGTTGAAAGGTAAAGGAGATTTCGTGGAATGCAGCCGACTGCATGTAAGCAACGAGGAGCAGTCGATTGTGGTGGAGGCCCGGGGATCGGCAGCACAATGGAACCAAAAGGAGAATGCGGTGCTGCAGGGGGATATCCTGCAGCTGAAGGCTACTCAGCAGGGAAATGCCTGGCTGATGCATAACCTGACGGGAAAAGAGGAGATGCCGGGTATCCTGGAACGGCTGGGCAATGTGTTCTTCAAGGGCAGCCTGTCGGGAGAATTGAGCCGGCTGAATACGCAGGGCACGCTGACTACGGCGGCAGGAACGGTGAATGCGAACATTACCATGCATGCCGACACTCTCCTGAAGCACCGCTCGTATTCGGGTAAGGTCAGCAGCGGAGAACTGGATATGGGTGTCCTGCTGGGACAGGAGCAGACCTGGGGAAAGACGGCATTTGACATCGAGCTGCAGGGATTCAGATACAGTGGCGCGCAAACGATGTCGTACGTAAAAGGAACGATTTATTCGCTGACATACAAGCAGTACGAATACAAGAATATCACACTGAACGGACATTATCAGCCGGGAGGATTCAACGGACAGATTGCGCTGGATGATCCGAACGGAAACATAAATATCAACGGAAGTTTTGCGACTCGCCAAGAGGTTCCGGAATATAATCTGACAGCCAGCATAAGGCATCTGCGGCCGCATGCGCTGGGGTTGTCATCGAGGTTTCAGGATGCAGACTTCTCGGTGGATGTGGCGGCTAATTTCCACGGTCATTCGATTGATGACATCCAGGGAAAAATCGGTATCAGGAACCTGCTGGTTCTCTCGTCGGTGGCAGAGGAGAATTTTTCGATGGACCATTTCGACATTGTGGCGGAAAACTTGTCGGCCGACCAGCAGCAGAAGCAGATTCGCATCCGCTCTCCGTTTATCAACGGACAGATTACGGGTAACTATTCTTACCGGACGGTGCCGACAAGCATGCTGAAGGTGGCACAGAAATATGTTCCGTCACTGGTGGACAAGGGACGGAAGCTGCCGGAGACGAAGAATAATTTCGAATTCGAACTGAAGGTGGAACAGAGCCGGCTGTACGAGGGTATTTTAGGTATTCCCCTGTCGCTGAACATGCCTGCCAGTGTGACGGGTTCTGTCAATGACATGGAGAACAAGATACAGCTCAGGGCGTATCTGCCGGAGTTTGTGTATGGTGAGGATTATTTTGAATCGGGTGTATTGCTTTGTGACAATACGGATGAGAAGGCACTGAAGACGCAGGTGAGAATCAACAAGCGGCTGAAGAAGGGAGCTATGCTGAACCTGGCGGCACAGGCGTATGTAAAGGGAGATACCCTGCACTCTACCGTAAACTGGGGCAATAATACGGATGCGACGTTCAGCGGGAAAGTGCAGACGACGACCATCTTCAAGTCGACGGAGAAAAAGGGAAAACTGGCTGCGGATATCATCATTCATCCGGGGGAAGTCATCCTGAATGACGTGCCCTGGAGGGTACATCCGGCCCGGATTGAGACGCGTCCGCACGGGATAAGAATACGTAATTTCCTGTTCGAGCACGAAGACCAGTACGTAAAGGCGAACGGTGTGATCGGCAAGGAGAAGGAGGATTCGTGCCTGGTGGATCTGAGCAATATCAACCTGCAGTATGTAATGGACCTGATTCAGTTCCATGCGGTGGATTTTGAAGGAATGGCCAGCGGAAAGGCGGTCTTGAAGCATGTAATGGAGGATCCGGAACTGCTGGCGGAACTGGATGTCGAGAATTTCAAGCTGAACGGTGCCTTGCTGGGAAAGGCGGATATCATCGGAAAATGGGATAATAAACTGGGAGGTATCCGGCTGGATGCCGACATTCATGAGAATGAGAATTATTTCACCAGGGTGAACGGATATATTTCTCCGAAAATGAAGGGGCTGGACCTGAATATTCAGGCTGGTGGCACGAACCTGGCTTTTCTGAAGCGTTTTGTCGATAATATCTTCGGGGATATTCAAGGCAGGGCTTTCGGTAATGTCCGGCTGTTCGGTCCTTTTGCAGCCCTCGACCTGGAGGGAAAGGCAAAGGCGGAGGCAAGTATAAAGGTAAGTATCCTGAATACGTATTTTCATGCGCAGACCGACTCGGTATTGATTGAGCCGGGGCACTTTGCCTTTCGTTCGGTCCGCATGTCCGACAATGAGGGACACAGCGGATGGTGTAACGGCAACTTGAATCATACGAAATTAAAGAATCTGAGTTATAACTTCCGTTTCCAGACGAACAATATGCTGGTATATCATACGGAAAAGGAGACGCCGGAGTTTCCTTTTTACGGAAAAATCTATACGACCGGACAGGTGCATCTGAATGGAGGCAACAATGCGTTGAACGTGGACGGAACCATGAGAACCGATCCGCAAACGACATTTACTTATGTGACTTCGACGGCGGCGGAAGCGACCAGCAACCAGTTTATTACTTTCGTCGATAAAACGCCTAGAAGGAAGCAGGAAGAGGTGGATACGGAGGTGTATCATTATATGAACCGCTTTGAGACGGAAGAAGAGGATGAGGGGCCGGAAACGGATATCCATATCAACCTGCAGATTGATGCGACGCCTACGGCGACCATGAGGATTGTCATGGACCCGGCAGCTGGCGACAATATATCGGCAAAAGGAAGTGGAAACCTGAGAATCAATTTCTATAATAAGGGAGATTTCCAGATTTTCGGTAATTATAACATTGAAGAGGGTATCTACAAGATGAGTATGCAGAATGTGATCCGTAAGGATTTCACCTTGCAACCGGGAGGTAGTGTTTCTTTCAATGGGGACCCGAAAAAGGCGAACCTGAATGTGCAGGCGGTGTATACGGTGAACTCGGCTTCGCTGAACGACCTGATACCGGATGCTGCATCCAACAAGAGCAATGTGAAGGTCAACTGCTTGCTGAACCTGAAGGGAAATCTGACGGCACCGGCACTGAGTTTCGACCTGGAGCTGCCGACGGTAAGCGACGAAGACAGGGAACTGGTCAAGAGTCTGACGAATACGGAGGAACAGATGAATACGCAGATTATCTACCTGCTGGGTATCGGAAAGTTCTATACGTACGATTATGCCAATAACGCCAACCAGTCGGATGCTACCAGTTCACTGGCGTTCAGTACCCTGTCGGGACAGTTGAACAACATTCTCTCGCAGGTAATCGACAGCCAGAACTGGAACTTCGGAACGAACCTCAGTACGGGAGACAAAGGATGGACGGACGTGGAAGCAGAAGCTATCCTGTCGGGAAGGTTGCTGAACAACCGGCTGATCATCAACGGTAATTTCGGCTACCGGGATAATCCGATGAGAAACACGAACTTCATCGGAGACTTCGAGGCGATTTGGCTGCTGACCAAGAACGGCGAGTTCCGGCTGAGGGGGTATAACCAGACCAACGACAGGTATTTCACCAAGTCGACCTTGACCACGCAGGGCATCGGTCTGATTTACAAGAAGGATTTTACCAACTGGCGGGAACTGATCGACTGGCTGATGCTGAAGAACCGAAGGAACCGGAAAAGAAGCAGCAAGGAGGAGAAAAGTGCATTGCCTGCTGGAGAAGCCATCCTCAATGAAGAGGGAGAAAAGGAATAAGTATAAACAGACAGTATTCAATTAATCATATCAATTTTCTATATAAATAAAAATGGATAGCAAAAACTATTTTTTACCTGCCGAATGGCATCCGCAGAGTTTTATACAACTGACATGGCCGCATCAGGATACGGACTGGAGCTATATGCTTGATGAGGTGGAAGAGTGTTTTCTGAATCTAGCACGGGAAATAGCTTCCAGACAGCCGCTGTTGCTGGTGGCTCCGGAGTTTCCGAAGGCACTGGAAAACTTTGAGTTCAAGGAGAATGTGTTCTATGTGGAATGTCCGACCAATGACACATGGGCTCGGGACCATGGTTTCATTTCATTGCTCAACGAACAGGAGGAGGTCAGACTCGTGGATTTCTGCTTCAACGGATGGGGTATGAAGTTTGCCGCATGCAAGGACAACCTGATCAACTCACAGTTGGTAAAGGGTTCACTGCTCAACGGTACTTATCAGAATTGCAGAAACTTTGTACTGGAAGGTGGTTCGATAGAAAGCGACGGTGAAGGTACGCTGCTGACTACGTCACTGTGTCTGCTCGCTCCCAACCGCAACGATACCCTCGACAAGCAGGAGATAGAAGATTACCTGAAAAAGAGCTTTAATCTGAAGCAGGTCTTGTGGCTGGATCATGGATACCTGGCCGGCGATGATACGGACAGTCATATCGATACGCTGGCACGTTTGTGTCCCGACCATACCATCTGTTACGTACAATGTACGGATACGGAGGATGAACACTATATGGAACTGAAAAAGATGGAAGAGCAGCTCAAGGAGTTCCGCACCCTGGACAACGAACCTTTCCGCTTGCTGGGACTTCCCATGCCGAAAGCCATCTTTGATGAGGATGGAGAAAGACTTCCCGCCACTTATGCCAACTTCCTCATCATGAACGATGCCGTATTATATCCGACGTATGACCAGCCGGAGAATGACCGCAAGGCAGCGTGTGTACTGCAGGAGGCATTCCCGGGAAAAGAAATCGTAGGTGTCGACTGCAGGGCATTGATCAAACAGCATGGCTCATTGCACTGTGTCACCATGCAGTATCCCCGAACCGCAAAGAAATAAAAAACCATATAAACAAAACGAATATGAAAAGAGTTATCCGTGTAGGTATTGTACAGCAATCATGTACAAACGACCTGAAACTTAACCTGGAGAAAATTCACCGCAACATTGCTTCAGTCGTACAGGCCGGAGCCAATCTGGTGGTGTTACAGGAATTGCATAATACGCCTTATTTCTGCCAGACAGAGGATACATCGCTGTTTGATCTGGCCGAACCGATTCCGGGCCCGTCAACCGGTTTCTTCAGTGAAATCGCTGCGGCTTACCACATCGTACTGGTGACTTCTCTGTTCGAACGGCGTGCTCCCGGATTGTATCATAACACGGCTGTAGTATTTGACAGCGACGGAAGCATCGCCGGCAAATACCGTAAGATGCATATTCCGGATGATCCGGCTTATTATGAGAAGTTCTATTTCACACCGGGAGACCTCGGATTCGAACCTATCCAGACTTCAATCGGTAAGCTGGGAGTGCAGGTATGCTGGGACCAGTGGTATCCGGAAGGAGCGCGACTGATGGCGCTCAAGGGGGCAGAACTTCTTATCTACCCTACTGCCATCGGATGGGAAAGTACGGATACACAGGATGAGAAAATGCGCCAGCTCGGAGCGTGGGTGACTGTACAGCGCGGACACGCCGTTGCCAACGGATTGCCTGTCATTGCCGTAAACCGTGTAGGCCACGAGCCCGATCCGTCCAGACAGACAAACGGTATCCAGTTCTGGGGCAACAGTTTTGTAGCAGGACCGCAAGGAGAAATCATCGCACAGGCCAGCAACATGAAAGAAGAAAACCTGGTAGTGGAAATCGATATGAACCGCAGCGAGAACGTCCGCAGATGGTGGCCCTTCCTGCGCGACCGCCGCATTGATGAGTTTGGCAACCTGACCAAAAGATTTATTGATTAAAAGATAGAACTCCGATTGGAAAGACAGTTCAGAATGCCTTTCCCGGAAAAAGTATCCCCGCTGCAACCCTCTCCTGCCGTCACTCCCTGAACAGGGTATCAGAAACGGCATATTATCCGGAGACAGAGTCAATTCTCTTTGCAGTGGGGATTACCATATCCCGATTTCTGCAATTCATTTACATCTTTTTTCCTGCAGAGACAAAAAAGAGGCCATGTCCACAGACACAGCCTCTCCCAAAATATACTTAAACAAGGAATTCTTTATTCCCACTCGATTGTGGCAGGTGGTTTTGAAGAGATGTCATAGCATACTCGGTTAACCCCCTTCACCTTGTTGATGATGTCGTTAGAAACCTTTGCCATAAAGTCATAAGGCAAGTGAGCCCAGTCGGCAGTCATCGCATCGGTACTTGTTACGGCACGCAGTGCAACTGCACGTTCATAAGTACGTTCGTCACCCATTACACCTACGCTCTGTACCGGCAGCAGAATCACACCTGCCTGCCATACCTGGTCATACAATCCCCAGTCGCGCAGACCCTGGATGAAGATATCGTCGGCATCCTGAAGGATACGTACCTTTTCACGTGTGATATCACCCAAAATACGAACAGCCAAGCCCGGACCCGGGAACGGATGACGGGTAATCAGATGTTCCGGCATACCCAGCGCACGTCCTACGTTACGGACTTCATCCTTGAAAAGAAGACGCAAAGGTTCGCACAGTTTCAGGTTCATCTTTTCCGGCAGACCACCCACATTGTGGTGACTCTTGATTACCGTACCTGTGATAGAAAGTGATTCGATGCAGTCAGGATAGATTGTTCCCTGAGCCAGCCATTTCACATCCTGTATCTTGTGAGCTTCTGCATCAAATACATCGATGAAGCCCTTACCGATAATCTTACGCTTGCGTTCCGGTTCTGTAACGCCTTCCAGTTCCTTGAAGAACTTTTCACTGGCATCCACACCGATTACGTTCAGACCCAGGCATTCATAGTCATGCAGCACGTTCTTGAACTCATTCTTACGCAGCATACCATGATCTACGAAGATACAAGTCAGGTTCTTGCCGATAGCCTTGTTCAGCAGTACAGCCGCAACCGATGAGTCTACACCACCGCTCAATCCGAGTACCACCTTGTCATTGCCCAACTGTGCTTTCAGTTCGGCAACTGTTGATTCGATAAAGCTGTCGGCACTCCAGTCCTGCTTTCCGCCACAGATATCCACTACGAAGTTTTTCAGCAGCAAGGCTCCGTCTTCACTGTGGAACACTTCCGGATGGAACTGCACACCCCACAGCTTTTCATTCTTAGCCTGATAAGCCGCGATACTTACCTTGTCGGTAGAAGCGATGATCTCGAAGTTTTCCGGAATCGCAGTAATGGTATCACCGTGACTCATCCATACCTGAGAGTTTTCACGCACACCCTTCAAGAGAGGATTCTGATGATCAAATTTGGTCAGATGCGCACGGCCATACTCACGTGTATTTGCCGGTTCTACCTTACCTCCATTGATATACGACATGAACTGGGCACCATAACAGATACCTAAAATCGGATATTTACCCCGGATATCAGTCAAGTCTACCTTGAAAGCCTTCTCGTCATACACTGAGAAAGGACTTCCCGATAGGATGACACCGATCACAGAAGGATCATTGTGTGGAAACTTGTTGTAGGGTACAATCTCGCAATACATATTCAATTCACGTACACGGCGACCAATCAGCTGCGTGGTCTGTGAACCGAAGTCGAGAATAATAATTTTTTCCTGCATATTATGTATTCTGTAAAAATATAGATTCTATACTGGTGCAAATATACTGATAATTTTTCAGTATACAAAGAGCGGACCCACGAATACGGCAATATGAAGCACAGATAAAGCCTCCTCCCGGAAAATGTTTCATATAAGTAACACTTTGTTCACTACATTGTAATACCCATTCTCTTACTTTGTGGTGCGATTAAAGAAAGGATTTTATATGGAACTAAGACCACATTACCGGACAATTGTATTGTCAGACATTCATCTGGGTACCACACACTCAAAAGTAGATGAAGTAAGTGATTTTCTCAGTACAGTCAACTGCGACCGCCTGATTCTGAATGGAGACATCATCGACGGATGGCACCTGCGGAAATCCGGTATCAAGAAATGGAAGCCTCAGCATACCCGCTTTTTCAAGATCATCATGAAGATGATGGAAAACTGCGGAACTGAAATCATCTATGTCCGGGGAAACCACGACGACTTTCTCGACAGCCTCGTGTCGCTTCAGTTTGCCAACATACGCATCGTCAAGGATTATGTGCTGGAAAGCAACGGAAAACATTATTTCGTCACTCACGGTGACGTATTCGACAAAGTGACTACCGAGATGAAGTGGCTGGCCCAGCTGGGCGATGTGGGATATACGCTGCTGCTGTGGCTGAACGGCATGTACAACCGGTATTGTGCGAAGCGCGGCAAACCCTACTACTCATTGTCGCAGGCCATCAAGCAGAAAGTAAAGTCTGCCGTATCCTATATCTCCGACTTTGAGAATGTGCTGGTCGATTTTGCCCGCAAGCACGAATGCGACGGAGTCATCTGCGGCCACATCCACCATCCGGAAGACAAGATGATCAACGGCATTCATTACCTCAACTCAGGCGACTGGGTAGAAACCCTTTCGGCCCTGACCGAAGACGAGAACGGCACATGGAAAGTAATGAACTACACCGACATCAGTGAAGTAATCACCTACAATCAAAAAATGACCCTCATATCTGCAGCATCATGAAATTTTTATTTATCGTACAAGGAGAAGGAAGAGGACATCTGACACAGGCCATCACCCTGGAAAAGGCATTGATCCGAAGCGGACACGAAGTAGTAGAGGTACTCGTCGGAAAGAGTGAGTCACGGCGTCTGCCCGGCTTTTTCATCCGCTGTATCCATGCCCCCATCAAGGAATTCATAAGTCCCAACTTCCTGCCCTCTCCCAGTACCAAACGGGTGAACATTCCAGGAAGTGTCCTTTACAACCTGCACCGGGTCCCGGAATACATGCGCAGCATCAAATACATCAACGAACGCATCCGAAAGACGCAGGCCGACATCGTGGTCAACTTTTACGAACTGCTGACCGGGCTGACCTACTTTTTCTATGCGCCTCCTGTGCCGCAGGTATGCATCGGACACCAGTACCTTTTCTTGCACAAAGACTTCAAACTGCCCCATAAAAAGCAGGCAGACCTCTTCCTGCTCAACCTGTTTACCCGCCTCACCTCCATCGGTGCCTGCAGACACCTGGCCCTCTCCTTCCGCAGCATGAAAGACGACAAGCGGCAGAAGATACGGGTTGTCCCTCCCCTGCTGCGGCGAAGTATTTTCCAGCAGGAGCCCAAGGAAGGAGACTACATCCACGGATACATGGTCAACTCCGGATTCTCGGAATATGTACTCAAATGGCACAAAGCCAATCCCGCCACTCCTCTTCGTTTCTTCTGGGACAGATGGGACGAACCGGAAGTAAAGAAAATAGACGAAACCCTGTCGTTCTACCAGCTGGACGACACCGAATTTCTGAAACAGATGGCCGGATGCAAGGCCTATGCCAGTACCGCAGGATTTGAGTCAGTCTGCGAAGCCATGTACCTGGGTAAACCCCTCATGATGGTCCCGGCACACATCGAACAGGAATGCAATGCCTACGATGCCATGCAGAGCGGAGCCGGTATCAGCGACGACAGTTTCAACCTGGACAGACTGCTGCAGTTTGCCAAGACCTACCGTCCGGACCCCGACTTCAGGAACTGGGCCGAATCTGCCGAGAGCATCATCGTAAACGAACTGGAAAGTCTGGTTCCCGATCATTATGTTTCGAACATGTACCTGGTAGAAGAATTTGTGTGAGTCTTTTTTTCTATTATCCAACATTTTGCTTATTTTTGTATATACAATATAAATCATTACTATTCAACTAACATTATCAATTCTTTATATATATAAAGACTATTATGGCTCAGAAGAAAAACGATTACCCTTATCTGGAAAGAGATATCAGCTGGATGTATTTCAACAGACGCATACTGCAGGAGGCAACGCGTCCGCACGTCCCCTTGCTGGAACGTCTTACTTTTTTAGGTATTTATTCGAACAACCTGGATGAGTTTTTCCGTGTCCGCGTAGCCACCCAGAACCGCATCGCAGAATGCATCGACAAGTCGGCAGCCCGCGACAAGGAGAAAGCCCAGAAAATGATCAAAAAAATCGGCCGTCTGAACTCCAAGTACGCACAGGAGTATGAGCAGACTGTCAACAACGTCATTGCGGAACTTGAAAAGGAAAATATCTTCATCGTCAATGACCAGAACGTGACACCCGAGCAACTGGCATTTATCCAGTCGTACTATCGCAAGAAACTGAACGGGTTCATTGTTCCCATCTGGTTTTCGGCCGTAAAGACACTCGATTCTGAGACCGATGAAAACATTTACCTGGCAGTCAAATTGCAGCGTACGGCTCCCCGTGCGGCAACCGACTATGCTTTTCTGGAACTTCCGGTAAGCATCTGCGGCCGTTTCATACAATTGCCCGACAATGACGGAAAGAGCTACCTGATGTACCTCGACGATGTGGTACGATGCTGTCTTCCGCTGGTATTTGAAGGACTCGAATTCACTACATTCGAAGCCTACGCCTTCAAGTTTACCCGCGATGCGGAAATGGAAATCGACAATGACCTCCGGGCAGGTACCCTTCAGAAAATTGCCAAGGGAGTCAAGAGCCGTAAACGGGGAGAGCCTCTCCGCGTCATTTACGACAGCGCCATGCCTAAGGACCTCATGAAAAAAGTGCTGAAAAAGCTGGACCTCGATACCCTCGACACCATATTGGGCGGTGGCCGCTACCAGAACCACAAGGACTTCATGACCTTCCCCGATTGTGGAAGAAAAGACTTGAAATATCCGGAGTGGACTCCGATTCTGAAAAAAGAGCTGGACGGTCCCAAGAGCCTGCTGGGTAAAATCCAGGACAAGGACCGCTTCATCCACGTTCCCTACCATCACTTCGATTCGCTCATCCGCGTCCTGCAGGAAGCTGCCGTAAGCAAGCAGGTCGAAAGCATCAAGATCACGCTTTACCGCCTGGCCAAGGAATCCAAGGTTGTCAAAGCCCTTATCGGAGCAGCCCGCAACGGCAAGAAAGTGACCGTAGTCATCGAACTGCTGGCCCGTTTCGACGAGGCATCCAATATCAACTGGTCAAAGAAGATGCAGGATGCAGGCATCAAGGTGATTTTCGGAGTAGAAGGTCTGAAAGTACATTCCAAGATCATCCACATCGGAATGAAAAACAGTCCGGACATTGCCTGTATCAGTACCGGTAATTTCCACGAAGGAAATGCCCGAATGTATACCGACTGTGTCATGATGACGGCGGCCAAACGCATTGTCAACGATGTGAATGCCGTATTCAGTTTCATTGAACGTCCATACATGCCAGTCCGGTTCAAGGAACTCCTGGTTTCTCCGAACGAGATGAAGAACAAGTTCGTCTCATTGATCAATACGGAAATCAAGAACCGGAAAGCCGGAAAACCCGCCTACATCAAGATCAAGATCAATCACATCACCGACCCTGTCATGGTAGAGAAACTGTACGAAGCCTCACAGGCCGGAGTTGAAATCAACCTCCTCGTAAGAGGCAACTGCTCACTGGTAACCGGCATCCCCGGCGTAAGCACCAACATCCGCATCACCGGAATCATCGACCGCTACCTGGAGCATGCACGCATATTCATATTTGCGGCCGGAGGAGAAGAAAAGATATTCATGGGTTCGGCCGACTGGATGCCGCGTAACCTGGACAACCGCGTAGAGGTAGTCACTCCGGTCTACGACCCGGCCCTCAAGGGTGAGCTGAAAAGGATTGTCGATTTCGGCCTCAAGGATACCTTACAGGGACGCATCGTAGACGGCTTCGGCGAAAACGGATTTACCGAACTGGGCCCCGAAGAACGTCCTTTCCGCTCTCAGGAAGAATTATACCACAGCTATCTGGCTGAAAACAAATAACATTTAACTTGAGTTTTTTTCAATCTCGCTTGCCGTATTTCCGTGAGGATTTGTACGGCAAGCTTTATTGCATTTATAAAGCCAACAGAAAAACACATAAATAACAATTAATTGATCACGCCATGGACAAAGAAATGGAATTCAAGACAAAAGGAGTGAACTATGCCGCCATAGACATCGGTTCCAATGCTGTCCGCCTGCTCATCAAGCACTTGGAAGAGAATCAGAAAGGAGAAGTCAAATTCTCCAAGGTACTGTTGCTGCGTGTTCCCCTGCGGCTGGGCTTCGATGTTTTCTCGAAGAACAAGATTTCCAGCAAACGGGCGAAGAACATGCTCCGGCTGATGAAATCCTACAGCTACCTGATGAAAATCTACGATGTAAAGGATTATCGTGCGTGTGCGACTTCCGCCATGCGGGATTCTAAGAACGGACCGGAAATCATCAAGCGCATAGCCAAGGAAACTGGCATCCAGATCGAGATTATCGACGGTCAGGAAGAAGCAAAGATTGTGTACAACAACCACGTAGAGTCGATGGAAGACCGTAAGGGCAATTACATGTATGTCGACGTAGGAGGAGGCAGTACGGAAATCAACCTGCTTTCCAACGGACAGCTCGTCTGCAGCCGCTCGTACAACATCGGAACCGTACGTATCCTGAACAATGCGGTAAAACCCGAGGAATGGGAAAGGCTGAAGGGAGATATGAACGAACTGGCACAGTCATACCCCAACACGAACATCATCGGTTCGGGTGGAAACATCAACAAACTGTACCGGATGTCGGAAAAGAAAGACAAAAAGAACCAACGCTTTACCGTTACTTCCCTGCAACAGCTCCACAATGACCTGAAACAGTATTCGGTAGCAGAGCGTATGGAAAAATTCAACCTCAAGCCCGACCGTGCCGACGTCATCGTTCCGGCAGGTGACATTTTCCTTACCATTGCAGAAATCATTCATGCCACGTATATCTACGTTCCGGTTATCGGACTTGCCGACGGTGTGATTGACGGAATTTACCTGCGCAACAAATGGAAGGCACTTGCCAACGAAGACTGATACTCGATGAAAAAATCAACTGTCGACGACACAATACAAGGAAACTACATAGCGGATGAGAGCAGCATTTCAGCCCTCATCCGCTACACATTCTCAATAACCGGAAGCATGAATCTTCTTTATCAAAAGTAATCAAAGTGTCACATCACATTCCTGCAACCGGAGGTATCTGACCACCCCCGTTTTTTAGCCCATTGCCGGCTCTGGAGAATCAGACCTCACTGCAGGCCTTAGCCATCTGCTTCACGATGTAAGGACCTTCATAAATGAATGCAGAGTAAATCTGCACCAGATGTGCTCCCGCCTTCAGCATCGCTTGTGCATCCGAAGAAGTGATAACACCACCGGCACCGATTATCAGCATGTCTTTAGGAGCTTGTTCAGACAGGTGTTTTACCATTCGCATGGATTTCTGCAGCACCGGTAATCCGCTGATGCCTCCTGCACCAATGGCCGTTATCTCGGCTTGGGCAGAACGGGTAAGCAAGGAACGGTCCTGAGTAGGGCCACATGCAATAAATCCGTCGATATGGTGTTCACCGGCAAAACGGATCACATCGTCTACTTTCTCAAGAGGAAGGTCAGCCGGCAGTTTCAGGAAGACCGGCTTATTGTTTTCCTGCCTATATGCCCACAAAGCCGCAAGTGCCGGTCCCAATATCTCCGGAGCAATGCTTCCCCAGTTAATCGTATAATAATCCGCATAAGCCCCAAACGTACGATACAAATCCAGCAAGTCTGTCATTGCCTGCTCTGCATCATCCGGACGATTGGTATTGATATTGATACCCAGAATATATTTCCCGGACTGCTTTCTTTTCAGGTTGTGCAAGAATACGGCTTTCCCCGGATTATTAAATCCGGTCCTTGAAACAAGAGCCTGATCCTTGGGCAAACGGAAGATGCGCGGGCCCGGATTTCCCTTTACCTCCTTGGGCGTTACGGTACCCACCTCGATAAAGCCAAAACCCAGATCACTGAGTTCATCAAAACAGTTGGCAGCTTTATCAAAACCGGCCGACAGTCCGACACGATTCTTAAAAGTGAGATTTCGCCATTTCCATCCGGCAGTTCCGGCATGACATGACGATCTAACAATCTTTCTTACAGGAGTGAGATGACGATAGCACTGAAGTGACTGAACGATTTTGTTGTGAATGTCCTCCGCATCAATATGGAAGAGTAAAGGACGAAAGATTGATTTATACATAAGCTGTTCAATTGATTTCCGTATGCAAATGTATAATATATTATTGAGAGGATTTCATAAAAAAAAGTTATCACCTATTACACCAAGTCATGAAGAATCTGCCTGATTCAGGAAGGCCACATTCACCATCGGCATCACAACATTCTCCGAGTCTATGATAGTTCCTTTAATCAGATGCTGACTGTAAACGGGCAGTAGCATCAAACAGCCCGCAATACCTGAAAATAGTTTCCTCATGGGTTAAATTCACACAAAAACATTCATTCAAAAAGTGTAATCAGGAGCGTTTTACCTTCCAAAACGAGAAGCATCCACTTCCTTCTTTTCCTTACTGATACTTCCTCCAAACCGGTAAACGAATTTCACTGAAACCGTACGGCTATATTGCCCCATATTCAAGTCGATGTGCTGCCCTGCATAGCGGTTTCTCACCTTCATTCGCATGGTATCGAACAGGTCAGAACATGTCAGGCTCAGCGTTGCCTTATCCTTCAGGAAGTTCCACTGTGCCCCTACATTGACCGTAAAGACCGGCTTTGTATCGCTGATACCGGAAATCATACTTGAACGGTACATCGCATCCAGGTCAAAGCCCAGGCTGGAGCCTACCGAAAAATGATTCTGCATGCCCAGCATACAGGCCCATTTCTTGCGGTCGAAAGGAATATCCCAGAAGTTGTCACAACGGTTACGGTCATTGACCACCGTAGCATTCACCTGTGAAGACAGCCACCCGCCGATACTGAATGGAATATTGGCGCTCATACCGAAAGATTGGTAATAGTTCCAGTTCTGCGTGCGGTATATAAGTGCCAGACGGTCTTTTGCCTGATACATATCCATCGTGAAATAATCGTTGGTACGCTCATAGAACAGCGACAGCATATACTGCTGCAAAAAAAGATAATTGGCATTGACACTGTATACGTTGGCCGGGCGCAATCCCTCAATGGTCCGAATCTCTTCGTAAGCATTCATATAGGTAGTACTGGTCTGCATATCCCAATAGGCAGGATAGTCCTTTTCTGACGAGACACCCAGCATGAACGTATGTTTCTCCGAAGGCGAATAGGTCAGACTGGCCTGCGGATAGACCGCCCATTTATGATAGTCACCAATGGAATAATACTCACCGGTTGCCGAAAGAGAAAGCGACAGTCCGTTTTCAAACTCCTTGTCGAAGCCACCATAAAAATTGGTAATCTGCTCATAAAGACGTGATGAAGAATTGCACACACCCTCCTTCCCTTCAGTCTGATTAAAGAACTGAGCGTTCTTGTTGTCCGTATAATCATAACGGACACCGTATTTCAAAGTCCAGTCATCGGCAAGACCATGGCTCTGGTCGGCATATACAGAGAACTTGCGTATCTTCTGGTCCGAAGCATAATCAAGCAACTGACGGGTGTTGTCAGTCAGTTTACTTTCCAGACGGTTATAATCGTTCATGGTATAGTCCGTATAATCCACCCCAAGGTCAAGCCCGAAGCCGGAAGAATAGCGGGCAAAGACATTGTGCAGACGGCTGTCCTGCAACTTGTCATTGTGGCTGTTCTGGAAATTTCCGTTTACATCAATCGTACCTTTGCCATTCTCAGAAAGGGCACCGTTATACCCCACGCTCAACTTATTATCTTCGTTTATCTGATAGCCATATTCAGCATAGATGTGATGCCTCCAGCCCTGTGTATTAATTTTCTGTGCCTGCGTGATGTCATATACCTTTCCATCATAAGTATGCAGAGATGCCAGATCCATCACAGTCATGACATGTGAATAGCCCGGATTATAAGATACATTCAGCGATGACTTACCCTTTGTCATCAGGACGTTTACATTGCCACTGTAACTGCTGAAATACTGGTTGCTGTAGCTGGCAGACAGTTCACTCCGGAGGGTATTGTCGGCTGCCTTTGCCGTTACGATATTAATGGCAGCCCCACGTACATGATATTCGGGAGGGGTATTATACATCACTTCAGCTGTCTGTACCTGCGAAGCAGAGGTATTCTTCAACATCTCAATCAGCTGCTCCTGCGTCAGTGTGCTTGCCTTTCCGTTCAGTATCACCGTCACATCCTTTGCGCCCACCAGCGAGAGTTTGCCGCTCCTGTCCTGTACCCCCGGCAGCTTACAGATAGCCTCGTAAGCATTGTTTACAATATGTTTCTCCGAGATTGCTGAAATATTATAATTCAGTTTTCCCTGTTCTACAGTCACGAACGGGCGTTCCCCCTCTACTACCACTTCGTCCAGATTATAGTCCTTTTGTTCCAAGGTAATGATACCGGCATCACGCGCCTGCCCCTTTACCTGTCTTGTCTGGTAAAGCAGATGCTGGACAATGAGCTGATAATCCTCCGGTTCGGGCTCAAGCACGAAAGTACCGTCGGCAGCAGATATGGCCGCACCCAGGTAAGTTGAATCCGGCAGCTGCATGATAACGGTGGCACCTCCTACTGGCTGTTGATTGGTATCGAGTATTTTTCCGGTTGTCTGACAGAAAGCAGAAGCCGAAAAACCGGCACATATCATTGAAAGCCCTATAATTCTTTTACTATTCATAAACTGCTGTTACATTTTGTAATGTCTTATCATAACCATTTAATCCGCTCACATGAAATCAGTACATTTCTTAACCTGTAAAATACATGAAGCGTTTTAATAAACAGTACGAATAATATATACGCTATTTATTTTAAGACATCAAATCGTTCATTTTCACTTTTAGCGAAATCTTTAAAGAAATCTATAATTTCGGGATAGAAGTTCTCAAAATTTCCATACTTTGAGTGTTTCTTTTCATATTTTCTCAGCAGAGTAACCAGTTCGGGCATCCATCTGAAATTACGCTGTATCTGTTCCAACAGCACACTTCTTATATCTTCTGTCTTAAATTCATTATCAAGCATATAACAGATAACAGCAGCACGAACAAGCGATTCATTTATCATTGTCTGCCAACTGCCATAGGCCTGTTGCGACATACTCATTTGTGAGTTCATATACAACACATTAGCTACTGATTCCAGTTGTCTTACATGTTCGGGATATTTATTTTCATCCAAATAATGATTGATGAAAGAATGGTTAAATTCATGAATCAGAGTAGGCAGAAATCTATTGTTATACATTGGTGTGTCCTCCTCATCTACAAAATAACCGACAATAGCATAGACATCTTTCTTTTCTCCTTTTAATTGTCTTTCTGCGCCATAGTTTCCACCCCCGTTACAGAATCCGATTATAATAGTGTAGTTTTCCTGAGGTTCATTACCATAGAAATCGGAATACCAATCTACATTAAAGGAACTTGTTACATTTTTCTGAAAAGATTTAATACCTTTTTCGTAAATATCATTATGAGCTTTGAAAAACTCATTGAACTTTGTATCATTGTAAAAGTTATTCAGATAAGACAGAAATTTATCTTTATCAACATCTGTCCATCTGTCATCCAATTCGGGAGTTTCTTCCTCTATCAAAGATAACACGCCATCCTGATTTTTCAGGTGTACTGCCATTGACATAACCGCATCATAAGATATGCCATATTTATTTCTTAATTCTTTCATGTACTGGACTGCCGGATGTTCTTTATTATCCTTAAAATAGCTGTCCATATCCTTTATGTATTGGCCTGCCATATCCATACTGTATTCAGGGAAACCAGCCATACGGGACAAGATACTCATCAGTTCCACATTTTCATTAGCCTGTGGAACAACAGACTGTGCCTTTACATAAAGACATGCTATGAATAAGGCGAAAAATAATATTACTTTTTTCATTTTATAAAAGTGAGTATGAGGTTTATGATTCTGAATCCGTGTAACTTTTACTATTGTTTCTATTATTCATAATTACCTCTAAAGTGGTAAACTAAACGTGGAAAATCTTCATATTTCTTACCATTAACCCATAATTCCAGAGGAGAGATATTAAACATTATGAAATTATTTCCTACTTCAGCGTCCCCACCAAAAGTCTGAGCAAAAACAATCCGAATAGAAGAAGATGCTCCATAACCGCCTAATACGTCGACATCCTTAGGTCGCAATCCAAAATTTATATTCCTACCGTCACTCTGATGAAAATCATAACCAGCAACAACTTCCACCTCTCCAATTTCACGCAGGCGCTCCGTCAGGCCTTCATCTGAAATCAGTTCTACATATGGTAATAATGACATATTGAATTTGAGTGAATCGCGTGAAACAGCTATTGCATTCTGAAGTTCTGTTATACTTGCACCGTGATAATAGTCTACTTGTACAGTGCCATGATAGGTTCCTTTCATGTCGAATAGCATCTGTTGTATTTCTTCTTTAGAAAACCCCTCTTCGTCTTTGTTGCAACTTGTAAGGTTAAGCACACTAAAGAATAATATTAGTATTCCGAATAAGTTCTTTGTTTTCATGTTATCTTGATTTTATAGTTTATCGTTCTGCAATAACTCTTAATTTCTGCGCTGTTTATCGGTAGCTTTATTTATTACAGTTGTTATTTTTGATGACTGGACATAACTACGTAAAATTAGGTATAGACCTAATACAATAAAAGGGATACTCAAAATTTGTCCCATATTGAAAAACATCGAATCTTCGAAACCTTTTTGATTTTCCTTTGTGTATTCTAAAAGGAATCGCATTATAAAAATGGCAAAAATACTAAAACCAAAATAGAAATAACTTCCAACTTTGAATAACTGCCTTTTATATTTGTATAAAGAATAAGCAATCAAGAAAATAATAAAATAGCTTATTGACTCATAAAGCTGTGAAGGATGTCTTGGTAAATCATCAACGTACCTGAATATAAAAGCCCAAGGCAAATCTGTCGGACGTCCAATAATTTCAGAGTTCATTAAATTTGAGATTCTTATAAAAGCTCCTCCCAATGGAGCCAAGATAGCTATGATGTCTATGATCTTCGGGAATGGAATGCGAACTTTCCGTGAGTATAATAACATAGCAAGGAATAAACCTATTGCACCTCCGTGGCTTGCCAACCCCTTGTATCCTATAAACTCGTAAACACCATTAGCTTTTTCTCTGAATGGAATGAATATTTCAATTATATGAGAAGAGAAATATTCAAAGTCATAAAATAGACAGTGGCCGAGTCTTGCACCTCCCAAAATTCCAATAACCGCATATATGAAAAGCTTCTCCATTGCATCAGGAGTATAAATCTTCTCCTTCTTGTATATGTGGCCAATAATGTAGTAACACAAGGCAAGACCAGTGACAAAAAACAAACCATAATATTGAATCTTAACTGGACCAAGGCTAAATATTACAGGATCTATATCCCAATTTATGTATAATATTGGATTCATTGTATTTGAAATTTTTAATTCTGTATTTACATGTTTTTCTATTAATTATTATTCATATTTTCCTTCGAAATGATAAACAAGGCGAGGAAAGTCGTCATATTTCTTTCCGTCTATCCATAACTCCAAAGGTGACATATTGAAATTCATAGAGTTCATATAAGTCACTGCATCACCACCATAGTTCATGGAAAATACAAGACGAATAGAAGGAGGCGCTCCATATCCACCTGATATAGTAAGATCTTTTAGACACAATACGAAGTGAATGCAACCAGAATCCCATTGTAAAAATTCATATCCGGCCATAACAGGCACTTCACCTATTTCCCGCAAACGTTCTGCAATTGTTTCGTCTGAAATAAGCTCCGATAGGGGCTGTAATGACATATTGAATTTGAGTGAATCACGCGAAACAGCTACTGCATTCTGCAGTTCAGTTACATTAGAACCTTGATAATAGGATACTTTAACAGTGCCATGATAGGTTCCTTTCATGTCGAATAGCATCTGTTGTATTTCTTCTTTAGAAAACCCCTCTTCGTCTTTGTTGCAACTTGTAAGGCTAAGCACACTAAGGAATAATATTAGTATTCCGAATAAATTCTTTGTTTTCATGTTACCTTGATTTTATAGTTTATCGTTCTGCAATAACTCATTATTCTAATAATACTAATATCGCAAATATAGTGTTTATAATCAGATAAATATAATATTAGAATAAATAATTTGTAATATATAAGTTTTAATATTCAGCAACTTATAACAACGTGTATATAGTAACACATAAAAATATCCTTCTGCTTTTGTCACAGAATTATATCCTCCTAAAAAGGAAAAAGCATATAGAAGGTAGCTGAAATGAGCTACCCTATATGCTTATGAGAGATTATATTCATGAAATTGATGTTATTCTTACATACGGCTCTTCTGGCTGTCTCCGGCTCCCGTTCCTTTATACTTACTTTTGGCAGTATTGAACTTATAGCGGACTGTTACCGCAAACTCCTGTCTGTCCCATACACTTTTCTGATACAGATAGTAATCGCCGCTATACATGCTATAGCTCATCCTGTTTGTCTTGAGAATATCATTTCCTCTTAATTCTACACTTAAAGCATCATTAAGAAAACTCTTTCTGACTGACAGATTAACATATCCGTTCGGCTTTTCAGAATAAATATTCTGTGTGGCACCTGCACTTTGTATATAGGAATCAAGGCCTATCATAAAACCTGATGGTAATTCCCAAGTATTGTTGAATGAAGCTGTAAAGATGGGATGGTTCAATGTTTTTGATTCTTTAAAATAGTCTATAGTAAGCCACTGTTTCTGCATCCCGACACTCAGCATAGGAGACCAGCAACCGATCTCAGGACTTGCCGACAAAAAGGCGGTAAACATCGGAATAGACTTGTCCCAGTTTCTATTACTCAACATGGTCAGTGAAGCATCTTCATTCACCAGCTCTCCCCAGTTGAGAATCCAGTCCTTTGTCTCAGAGTAGGATAACGACATCTGCAGAAATCTCCATGCACCGGACAATGTAAGATCATGTATGATTGTAGGGCGAAGAGTTGGATTACCTTTCTGGAGAGTAAATCGGTCAGAATAAAACACATTATTGCTCAACTCGCTGTAAGTAGGTCTTTGAGTTTTGGCCGTATAGCTCAACTGTGCCTGTACTTTCCCCAATTGTGTTGAAAATGAGATATTCGGAAAAAAGTTATCGAATGTACGGCTCTGCTCGTCAATATGCCTGCCGTCTTCGTAATAGTCAAACTTTACATGCTCATATCTCAGACCAAGCGACCAGTCACCCCATGGAAAACTACGGTTATATTCAGCATATCCAGTCGCATTAAGTTCTTCAATCTTACTGTATGAAGCCGGTACATAGTTTTCTTCATTTATATAGTCATCATTTCTATGTGTATAAGTTACTTCACTGCCTACGGCAAAAGTACCTCCACCCAATGGGAGTGATAGAGTAAGCTTTCCAGCCACAAGCCGGTTCTTTACATTATTGACAGAATGCACATCACGGTTCTCTGATGTCTGGCTGATTTCCTGGAATAAAGAGTTGCTGCTCTTACCATTTTGAAGATAATCTGCATTGAAGTCAACATTGACCTCACCCAACTGTCCGTTATAGTACGCATTCAATTCATGGTCAGGATCGTAATAGTAATTGTCACAACTGTGTACCTTAATGTTGTCATAGAATACATTATCCACATTTATATTGGTTTCTTTAGAAAGAGGATTTCTTTCATTCAGAGTCTTTCCGGATTTATATTTCATACCGAAAGCATGATTATCATTCAGCTGATAATTAAAACCGATATTACCGCTAAGCATCTTCGAATAAAACTCGCCATAACTCTTCATATCATGATTCCATACTTTTGTACCTCTCTCTTCCAGTTGTAAAGTGAAATCCTGCCAACTTTCCATCTGATTATAGTATACGGAACCGAAAATATCCAGATTATTATGCCGGTAATTGAAATTAGCCTGCTCTATCAAGTCCGTGTTATCCGACTGATAATAGCTGGAACGAAGGTTGAAACCGAATCCGTCACCCTGACGCTTAACAGTCTGAATGCGGACCACAGCCTTTACAGTTGCGTCATATCTTGATCCGGGATTGCGGATAACCTCCACACTCTTGATATCATCGGAGTTAAGCTGTTCAAGTTCTGACAAGTCATGCAGTTTTCTGCCGTTGATGTATATTAATGGAGTTCCTTTGCCGAATACCTCAAATGCGTCCTGTTTTTTTGTAATACCCGGTATTTTGGTCAGTACATCATTGGCAGAACCGACTTTGCTCAACACACTGTTCTCCACACTTGTCACCATGGCATCCCCTTTCATGCGTGTCACAGGAAGATTGCCTTTTACCACCACTTCACCGAGCATCTGTGCATCCGAAACAAGCTGCACGATACCAAGATTTACCGGAGATACCGCCTTACATACGGTCTTATATCCGATGGATGAAATTTTCACTATCTGATTTACCGATGTTGCCTCCAGTGTGAAAGTTCCGTCCTCACTACTGATGGTTCCACTCACAAACACCGAATCCGGCAAGGACAGTAGTACCACATTGGCGTATGGCAACGGCTGGCTGTTCTCGTCAATCAATTTTCCGCTGACAGTCTGTGCGGATAAACAGACAGGTAATATAATTCCTGTCAGTACGAACAAAAATACTTTAATAAACCTCATTGTATATTACTCTTATTGTTTACGGTTACCAATTCCGATCACAAAGTTAGTATATACAACATTAAAGCGTATAAAACGCATATCTACATTTCAGTCTGAGCAAAAATCAACATATTACACTAATATACAATGATTTATCATATATTTTACACCAAACCCAAAATCTACATTTTCATTTTTCAGAACTCAGCCACCCATCTGTCGAGTGTCATTTCATCCGAAAGACCACCTCGCAACGCATCGCTCAGATGCTTCTTCAGGCGGAACTTTTTCTGAGATACGGAAGTCGTATTCACACCGAAGATCTCTGACATCTGTGTGTTGTTAAAACGTAGTTTTATCAGCAAACAGAGATGCAATTCCTGCTTCGTAAGAGTTGGGCATACACCCTGAAGGCGGCTCACGAAATTGCTGTATGTACTTTCGCACATTTGTTCCAGAGTTTCCCATTCCCTATCTTTCAGAATACGGCATCTTTCCCTTAGTTCCTTCACCAGTCTGTCATTGTCCACCACATAGTCGGCAAGCACACGTTCACGCTGCTTCAGGTAGAGATTTTCTTCCGATAGGTTGCGGAACTTATCTGCCTCACGTCTGGCCTTATCCAGTTTGGAAGAATAGTCGTTAATATGATGCTGAAGAGAGTTTATCTTTTCAGACAGCCTGCTATTCTCAACCTGAAGGCTGTCTATCTGTTCACGGTATTCATGCAGTTCTTCAGAGTTCATTTCCTGACCGGAGAGCTGTTCCTTCAGTTCCTCCATATAGCGGTTGTTCTGCATGAGTTGTGTCTCGTATTCGTGCAGTTAAAGCATGTAGTCCTGTAGCTGTTCCGACTGTTTGCGGATGGTGGTTTCCTTACGGACAAGACGTTTCTGGTAAAAATATGCTACAACAGCTATAACCACAATCAGGCATATCGTAATGATGAACAGCAAACGCTGCGCATCTGCCTTCTCCAGCTTCAGACGCTGCTGTTCGGTAATGAGTTTCTGATGGTCGTACTTCTCCTTGTAGGCAATGATTTCCTTGCCTTTGTCTAAGGACATGACAGAGTCTGTATAGAAAAGAAGTGAATCGCAATAGGTTTTCAGATATTTACGGTATTCAGGGGTATCAGCCAATTCATACAGAGAATTATATATCGCTTTCTTTGCATAAACATTGTCCGTATTTAATGCCTTATTCAAATACAAATATGCAGAATCATACTGATTTAGCATTAAATAATTTGTACCAATTAGTGAATAATGCCGGTATATCTTAGGAAATGTTTTTAGAATTTCCAATGACTTTTCATACTGTAAACTGTTCGTATAAACCAAAGCTATTTCAGACTGTACATCATAATAATACTGATTATACCGATATCCTATTTCTAAAGCTAAATCACTACATTTGTGATATATATCTATAGCCTCCGGTAACTTATCAGAAATACAGTAACATCTGGCCAAGTTTTGCAAAGAAGTCATCTGATACCGCTTGCTGGAGTCCTTAACGGCATAGTCGTATGCCTTCGTACAGGCTTCAAGAGCATAATCAGCAAGTCTGCGATATAAATACAACTTTCCCAAAGAAGACATTATCAGATATCCGGTCTTATAATCGTCTGTTTTCTCCACTTCCGTTTTACCCTCCAGGTAATATTGCATGGCTTCTTCTATATTTCCTAAGTCATAGTTTATATCTCCCATATAAAGGGCTGCCATCGCCTTTCTTCGGGCATTATCTGTAGGTTTGTAATAATCGTAGGCTATCCTGACAAGGGAATCGGAAGAGATATTCATGATTAGTTTTACTTGTGCCTGTGAAGTCAGCAGACACCAAAGCGCATGGTTCTCCTTATCCCAGCGTGCTGAAGGCATCGGCATGGCCTCCAGAATATGAAGCGCACTGTCCGGGTGGTCAAACATCACGGATTCTGCATGAACCAGTTCCGGAAGCGGTGTTTTCTCCTTGCCGTTTCCGCTGCATTGGATATTCAAAAGTGCTGCAAAAGCAATCAGAATGTACAGAATATAGTGTGTTACCTTTCTCATTTCACGAATTTTGCAGCAAAATTAGGAAAAAAGCGAAATACATAAAATGTATTAAAGAAATAGATGCAGCATATTTCCCGGCAAAACTGGAATTTCCGTTTCTATTCAAGGGAACGGAAATTCCGAAGCAGAAGGCTCCGGTCAAGAGCCTTTTATGATTACCACACAGTCCTCGACTTCGGTGGGCAGACCGAAAAGAGGGTATTGAGTGAAATAGGGTTACACTTCTTCATCTGTCAGACTGGTCATATCGCCGTTGAAGATATAACCGAAAGCCCATGTCGGAATTTTCTCAATGCTGCCTTGTCTATTGACTTGTATTCGTACCAGCAGGGGAAGAACTTCACTTATCTCTATAGGAAAAATAAATTATTGAAAAATAGCACACTAAACTTATAGGTTTAGAATAAAATGACTATATTTGCATTGTAATGTTTTTGTAGTTATGGAATTTGTAAGAGTTATAAGAGGATACGACCATCTTTGGGCGGTCAAAGAGCCAGATAAAGAATCAGATGAATTGACATCATTGTTTGATCGCTGGAACGATGCAGAATTTCTCTTTCAGTTTTTCAAGGACAACATTGACGATTTAAAGAGTTATTTTAAGATAGAAAGAATCTCACAGGCGATACATGATACCTTTGAAGACGCTGACGCACTGGAGGAACTGATTCTTACATTTCCTTATACAGAAGAATTGGATACACTATTTAAGCCTCTTGATGTGACAGATACGAAAAGCATGGAGCTGACACGACAGAAAGCGAGAAACTGGGAACGGGAAAGACATGACAGCTGGCTAAGAATATATGCCATTAGACTTGAGCCAAATGTATATGTCATTACCGGCGGTGCCATAAAGCTGACAAGAGCGATGCAGGATAAGGAGCATACCATGATAGAACTTAACAAACTGAACAGGTGTAAGGAATATCTAATAAGAAATGGTGTATTCGATAAAGACAGTTTCATAGACTTAAATATGGAGGAATAAAAATGAGCAGAACGATCGATTTTTTGAAGCAGCATGAGAGTAAAACGCCTTCAAAATTCCAGGAAAATGCGGAATGGAGACGTGAAAACCGTGAATGGCTTAAATGGTCTCGTGATGTAGCCTTGTCACTGGTTGATTACATGGAAACAAATGAAATCAACCGTAACGGACTGGCAGAACGGCTCGGTGTTACGCCACAATATGTAAGTAGAATGTTGTCCGGCAAGGTAAATTTCTCATTTAAAAGCATAGCTGAGATAGAGAACAAACTATCCATCAAGCTTTTGAACATTATGGAGCCAGCATAAATGACAGAAATAAAATAAGGGAAGAACCACATGGATAATGTCTGTTCTTCCCTTATTATTTTGACTGTGTAACAGAATCAAAAGCGAAAGCGGTTCTTTATGTAGCGGAGGAATGCGATAGCTTCCTTGTCAATTGCACAAGTTTACATTGCAATACCTGTTTCGCGGTCCACATTATTTGTGATCTTACCCTCTGCATTGTGTTTCTTACCCACACTGAAATCCCATGATAGAGAGAGAAGGAACATATTTCCGTTATCTTTTATGAAAGACCAGGTTTCCTTACGTACCTCATTGCTCAGCAATTTGGTTCCACCACTCCATCCTTTCGGCTGAAAAGGATAAAGCATACCTGCACCCACATTGACATTTTTGATTCTGTACGAACATTGAAGCATACAGTTCTTTTCTCCGTAGCTGATAGTTTCGCCATATAAAGTATTGTATCGGCTGCTGACTACCGCATTAGCAGAGAATTTCTTGTATGAGAATGACAGATTACCGCCACCATACCATGCGTTGAAGTTATGCGTATAGGAATTCCCCTTTGATTCAAATCTGTTCACACCACCATAGAGACTGAGTGAAAGCATATCAGGAACAAGATTCACATTAGCATAGAGTTGTCCGTTCAGTCTTGAAAAGCGGTTTTGGTTATCTACGCCATATTCAAAAATATAGCTGCCGTCCGGCTGCGCTACCATATTTACCTCTTCCATGATCGGATTCTTGCTGAAATAATAGCCACCTTTCAACTGTAAGTCAACCCATTTATTACCCCATGAAAGCTGAAGTGTGTTGCTGTAAGAACGATACGGCTTCAGATTGGGGTTACCACGGTTTACCTCTATATCCGTAAGCTGCTGCCGGATGTCGCTGAGTGATGACAAAGACGGCACATTAGGAGCGCTGGAAAATACGTATTTAAGGGTAGCTCCCTCAAATGGTTTGTAGGACAATGAAGCAGAAGGACGGAACATATAAAATGAATAACCTTTTCCAGATTCATCATAGCTTTGTCTTGAAAGACCAACACCCAACAGGTAGCTTAATTTCTTCCATTTACCGTTTACCTGCACATAACCGTACAAGTCGGAGCTGTGCATTTCATCTGTCTGGTTTACATCACCCATATACTTATTGTTCGTATAAGCCAGCGTATATTTCAATCCTCCGCTTAAAGCCACGTTTTTGAAGTTTTTCTTGTAAATACCTTCTCCAATCAGGGAGTATCTTTTACCGTCCGTACTGTAGATATATTCGGAATATGGTGTATCGCCTTCGGTAAGCGATTCATTGTAATTACGTTCATAGTCGGTACTGATATAAGTACCTACCACATTTAGTACAAGCTCCTGATCTTTAGGCAGCAGAACTTTTCCGTACAAGTCCAAAGAAGGTGAATTGGAATTGTTGATTTTCTTTGTAAAACTATAGATGTCGTTTTTACCTTCTTCCTGGATAATCTGGCCATAATCATTATGTGGAGAGCGGAAAAGATTATCCGTGAAAGAAGCATTGAAAACATATTTTTCCGGCTTGGTCAGATTATAATTCAGTTCCAGGTAATGGTCGGCATAGTTGAAAGGAGTAGTTATACCTTTCAGATAACGGTCACGGTTTCCATCCGGAAGGCTGAAAGTCTGATCCTCATTCACAAAACGGTCATTATAGTCGCGATAGCTCACATAGTAGTTGAAACCAAATTCCGACAACTTATGATTAGCTTTTATATACACATTGTCATTACCGAAACCGGTTGTTACGGCATTGGTCAGATTGAATCCTCCCGCTACACCCGATTCCCTGCGCTTCACGACATAATTGATGACGGCTTCCACATCTGTATTGGCATATCGCATATCCGGGTTATCTATGTATTCCACCCTCAGCACTTCGTCAGGACGTAATGCCTGAACCTGTGCGGTAGATGCTTCAATATCGTTAATCCTCAGCTGTACACTTCCACCGCTTACCGTAGAAATACTTCTCTCAATGCTGTTTACCTTCAGCCCAGGGAGCTGCATGTGGCTCAGCAATTCATATCCTGATGTAGCTGCTTTAATTTGTCTGGAAGAAGGAATCACAATCTGACGGTCTATTTTTTCCATCACATTACTGCCTGTTACGGTTACACCTTGTAAAGAAACGGCATCCTGAACCAACCGGATATCCCCTAAGTTTATTTTCCGGTCCAGATTTTCCAGTAATATAGACTGGGGCTGATAGCCTATATAAGATACTTGCAAAAGATAACTGCGTGCTGACAAATCCTTCAGGACAAAGTTTCCTTTGTCATCTGAAGTAGCTCCGCTCACAAATGCCGAATCCGGCAAGGACAGTAGTACCACATTGGCATAAGGCAACGGCTGGCTGTTCTCGTCAATCAATTTTCCGCTGACAGTCTGTGCGGATAAACAGACAGGTAATATAATTCCTGTCAGTACGAACAAAAATACTTTAATAAACCTCATTGTATATTACTCTTATTGTTTACGGTTACCAATTCCGATCACAAAGTTAGTATATACAACATTAAAGCGTATAAAACGCATATCTACATTTCAGTCTGAGCAAAAATCAACATATTACACTAATATACAATGATTTATCATATATTTTACACCAAACCCAAAATCTACATTTTCATTTTTCAGAACTCAGCCACCCATCTGTCGAGTGTCATTTCATCCGAAAGACCACCTCGCAACGCATCGCTCAGATGCTTCTTCAGGCGGAACTTTTTCTGAGATACGGAAGTCGTATTCACACCGAAGATCTCTGACATCTGTGTGTTGTTAAAACGTAGTTTTATCAGCAAACAGAGATGCAATTCCTGCTTCGTAAGAGTTGGGCATACACCCTGAAGGCGGCTCACGAAATTGCTGTATGTACTTTCGCACATTTGTTCCAGAGTTTCCCATTCCCTATCTTTCAGAATACGGCATCTTTCCCTTAGTTCCTTCACCAGTCTGTCATTGTCCACCACATAGTCGGCAAGCACACGTTCACGCTGCTTCAGGTAGAGATTTTCTTCCGATAGGTTGCGGAACTTATCTGCCTCACGTCTGGCCTTATCCAGTTTGGAAGAATAGTCGTTAATATGATGCTGAAGAGAGTTTATCTTTTCAGACAGCCTGCTATTCTCAACCTGAAGGCTGTCTATCTGTTCACGGTATTCATGCAGTTCTTCAGAGTTCATTTCCTGACCGGACAGTTGTTCCTTCAGTTCCTCCATGTAGCGGTTGTTCTGCATCAGTTGTGTCTCGTATTCGTGCAGTTGAAGCATGTAGTCCTGCAACTGTTCCGACTGCTTGCGGATGGTGGTTTCCTTTCTCACAAGCCGCTTCTGATAGAGGTAAGCTACGACAACTATAGCCACAATAAGGCATATCGTGATGATGAACATCATACGCTGTGCATCTGCCTTCTCCAGCTTCAGACGCTGCTGTTCGGTAATGAGTTTCTGGTGGTCGTACTTCTCCTTGTAGGCGATAATTTCCTTGCCTTTGTCTAAGGACATGACAGAGTCGGTATAGAAAAGAAGTGAATCGCAAAACTCTTTCATGTATATATTAAATTCTGAATCACAAGATAACTGATACAACGTTTTATAGACAGAACGTTTCGTATATACGTTATCGGTTCTTAATGATTTTTTTAAATAATATAAAGCTGAATCTGCCTTAGACAGACATAAATATATTTGTCCTCGCAACAAATAGGTTTGAGAAGAAGGTTGTAACGTTTGTACTACCTCAAGAGATTCATAAAATCTTTTTTGAGCAATATAAACCAAAGCCAATTCTTGCTGTACAACAGCATAAAAATCATTATTCTTTAATTCTAAAGCCAGCTCTGCACTTTGTTCATATATCTGTTCAGCTTTATCCAAATTATTCAATAAGCAATAACATCTTGCTAAATATTGTAAAGAAACCATCTGATAGCGCAAATTCGAATCTTTAACAGAATAATTATATGCACTTTGACAAGCTTCAAACGCATACTCAATAAGATTACGATATAAATATATTCTTCCTAATCCTGACATAACCAGATAGCCCAATTTATAATCATTGGTCTTCTCCATTTCAGTCTTGGCCTCTAAATAAAATCTGATAGACTCTTCAATATTACCAAGATTATAATTCACCCCTCCCATATATAAAGCTGACATAGCCTTTCTACGGGCATTGTTTGTTGGTTTGTAATAATCGTATGCTATCCTCACAAGGGAATCAGAAGAGATTTTCATCACCTGTTTGTACTGCGCCTGTGTCAACAACAGACACCACAGCGCATGGTTCTCCTTATCACTGCGTGCTGAAGGCATCGGCATATCCTCCAGGATATGAAGCGCACTGTCCGGGTGATCAAACATCACGGACTCCGCATGAACCAGTTCCGGAAGCGGTGTTTTCTCCTTGCCGTTTCCGCTGCATCGGATATTCAAAAGGGCTGTAAAAGCAATCAGAATGTACAGAATATAGTGGGTTATCTTTCTCATTTTACAAAAATTTCCTGCAAAATTAAAAATATTCCAGTACTACACACATCAGTATGCACATTTTGTTAAGGCTAAGGAAAAGGAATAGTTCCGCATGGAGCACTTCTGATTTTCAATTGTAAAAGGAAGATTTATGGCTTATCACGAGTTGAAGACTCCCAGAAATCTTTATATTTGTAAGTCAGTATCAATCTATAATGTTGGTATTGCCTATAATTTGTAATAGGCAATCTTATAAGAACATCGAAAAAAGGACAGATACTATAGGGTATAACAATTAATATGATAGCAATTGCTCTTCTTTGGCAACTTTGATTATCAGGTTGTAACAGGCGACAATATATTATAATAATATCTCATATATGAAAAGAACATTTTTTTTGAAGGAATGCTTGACATTTTTCCTTGTGCTTTTGTGCCAAAGCAACATGGTGGCTCAAGACATTGACTATATCAAGGAGATGGAAAATAATGACCTTCAAATAAGGCAAATACCCGGAACGGAAAAATTGCTGTCAGAGTATCTAAAATCGACAAAGATCCAGGAAGATACAATTTATGCGATTCTTTATATTCCTGCCGAATGTTATCGGTGTGAAGCTGCGATTCCGGCTTTCTATGAAAAGCTGAAATCTAATAGCGCTGACAACAAGATGTTGCTGATATCCGCTTATGAGGATTCGGTGGCGGCAGTAGGATACAACAAAAAGAATAATTATAAGGCTGATTATTATCTCTATGATACGAAGGCTGACTATACGAAAATTTTCAGCTTTAATTCTGTAAGTCTGTATGGATTGCATGTGATGAAGATTTGTCCCAAATCTGGAGTTTTCATTACCGGGGGACAATATACCTTATTGGGCAAAGAATTTATTAATCAGCTTGTGGCTTGTCAAAAGAGACTGACGCCGCATTTATATCCGGGAACAGTGCAGGATGAAGCTAACTGGGAAGAACCCTTGGCAATTCCTTCCAAACCAGTTTATCCATGGACTATAGAAGAGTTTGCTGTCGGATTAAAGAATGACGTGTTTATTTCAAACGTTTACGATATTCCCAAATTTGAGAATGGTAACTTCTTTTTTACGGATATGCTGAACAATGGAGTCATGCTTTTCAGCCAGGAAGGGAGAACGTTGATTTATAAAACACTGTTTCAAGCCAATCAAGATGAAAGAAAACAATTCGTTTCTGTTTCTGACAATATGTTTGAAAAACTGGTGAGACAGGGTCAGGTATTTTATATTGCCCTATCAGCCAACATGCTAGACGAGCATCATCTTGCTATATCCTATTCATTGCCTAAAATATTTGGACAAATGGACGGCGGTGAATATAATCTTAGTTTTTATAATGCACCGGCAGTTTTAGTTCGTAACATTGATAATTTGGAGTCAGAACAGATGATTGCTCCTGACTTTAATTTGATGAATTCCGACTATTTCTATATGCATTTTTCTTTTGATTTATTTAATGACAGACTTTGGTTTGGTTGTCAGAAATTGACTTGGCCTATGGACGGCTTTGAAAAGGATGAGATAGCGGGGAATGTTGCAGTCGATCCGTTTAATGATAAGTTTTATGCTACATTTAATCCGATAATGGCATCTTTTGATGTTAATTCTGGAAAATGTGACGGCCATTATGGTAAGTTGGAAGAAAGTCAACGGTTGAGTAAGACTGGATATTATTTTTTGAATAATGTATATGCCCATTTCGGAAAGGATTTTTTGTATGGAAATGGTTATACGGGAAAACTTTATGTGTCGGATAGTGCAAATGTTGGAACAAGCGACAGGTGCTATGACGTTTTTGATATAGCTTTGTCAAAGCTGCCTGAGCCGGATTCATCCAAGTTTTACAAACTTGAGTATGGCAGCCTGTATGATGCGAATTTCAGCCGTTGTGTAACGGCAATGAAGATGAATGACAAGGAAATTTGTTGTCTGGTTAAATATGGCAGGCCACGGCATGATGATTTTCAGAACGACAGATATTCTTTTGTCGTGATTGACCGAAAAAGCGGCGAAATGAAAGAATTTCCATTGCCTTCAGTAAGTGCAGATGAAAAATGTTTGGGATATGGTATCCGTAATGAGCAGAACCATTTCAGTCCGTTTGTTTTTATTCGGGATAATTCCGGCTATAAACTCCGGAATTACATCAATTGCAATGAATAGATTATCATTCACCTCATTTCTGTTTATTCTATTTATTGATAACCTCTTTTGGTGACTATATCTATCTGAGGGTCATTAACAAACATCAGCTCAACAATCATTGTCGGCATAAGCTGCTTAGCTTGTAAACAACAGTAAAAGTCAACAGGTTTCTATGCTTAGTCCTGAATATTTCAGGAGTCAGGGGATTATTGTTTAATTTATCCTTGACAAAGTTATATGAATTAACAACCATACAAATTGAACCTATAATTTTCACCTTGGGGTTTTATTCACAAAGTCAATGACATTATGCAGATATATAACTGTAGTTCTTGCAGAAAATTTCTTAACCTAAAGATAACATGGCGATAACATAAATTTTTGTTCTTTGCGCATACCTTTGCTGTACAAGAAATAAGAAAATAAAGCCTAACTTAAAAATTTAATCATTATGATAGCAGAATTAATAGTTTCAGCAGTAGCATCGGTATCATTGTCAACACCCAAGGTTGTTTATAATGTAGCTTCAGACGAAAAGAAGGTGACAAACATCGAGGCTTACTCGGTATGTGAAGGTAAATATCTTAAACGTATGTATAAGATAAACTTTATCTATAATGCAAAGGGGGAAGTAACAGATAAGAATACTTATCAGTGGGATGAAAAAAGTTCGGATTATATTCTGAAGGCTACTGAGAAGTTCACCAAATAGCCTCCACAAGGTTTTCTCTCTTAAAAGTTTAACTCTATAATCTCTGATATTCTGTATGTTTCATACTGGATATCAGAGATTTTTTATGGATACACATAATACATTAGATATACCTGATATCATCGTCATGATAAACAGCATTATGCTTACCTGAAATGCCTATCGTCCGGATATTTGACAATATCAAAATAATAAATTATTCTCTGAACTCTGATTTGAGCATTTCATCATTATGCTCAATTGTTACCACATTTTTTACAATACACATTCTCATAAGGAATCCAAATAAAATAATAGTCACTATAGCTGTAATAGTAACAATTATTGTTTTTTTGATTAGTTCTTTTATTTTCATGTTACACTATTCCAGAATTCTATATTTGCTTTTATTTCCCGATTGGTTTCGTTTATCATGTACCTGATAAGTTCCGGCACATAACCCGGTTATTTATATTGACAGATTTAATACCGATTCCTCAAAAGTATGATAATCTTTCTTAGTTACAAAACAAAAAATCTGTTTTTTTATTTACCTTTGTATAAGGTACAAAAAGAATGAGGTTATGAAATTTCCGATTGGTATTCAAAGTTTTGAACGCATCATACAAGAAGGTTATATATATGTGGATAAAACAGATATTATTTATGATCTTACACATAATGGCAGTATCTATTTTCTCAGCCGTCCGCGGCGTTTCGGGAAAAGCCTTCTGGTGTCTACATTGGAAAACTACTACTTAGGACATAAGGAACTGTTTCGTGGCCTTGCCATAGAAAGGATGGAAACAGAATGGAACGAGTATCCCGTATTCCATGTAGATTTTAACGCAACAAATTTTACCAATTCCGGAGAATTGGAGCAGAAACTTAATTTATACCTTGTGGAATGGGAGCAAAAATATAATTTGCAGGTACGTACCAATGAATTAGGCCTCGGTGACCGCTTTATAAAGATTCTTGAAGCAGCTCATCTTCAGACTGGCCGACGTGCTGTAGTGCTTGTAGATGAATACGACAAACCGATTCTTGATGTGCTGGATGTGGATACCAATCTGGAGGATAAGCATCGCAATATTCTGAAAGCTTTTTATTCCGTGTTTAAAGGAGCAGACAAACACCTGCAGTTCGTACTGCTGACAGGGGTTACCAAGTTCTCTCAGGTAAGTGTATTCAGCGGATTCAATCAACCGAAGGATATAAGCATGGACGTCCGTTATGAAGCACTTTGCGGTATAACCCAGGAGGAGATTGAAAAATATTTTACTGAACCTGTGTCGCAAATGGCTGTTGAATATCAGTGTACACCTGAGGAAATGTATAAACAGCTAAAGAAACAATACGACGGTTACCATTTCAGCGATAAGCTGACTGACATATATAACCCTTTCAGTCTGTTGAATGCTCTTGATGCCAAACGCATCAAGGATTATTGGTTCAGCACAGGAACTCCTACCTATCTGATTCGTCTGCTCAACCGTTCTCATGAAAGGATGAATGAATTTACCGGGAAGTATTATACTCCCGCTGAATTTATTGACTACAAAGCCGACGTGGAACGTCCTTTGCCTATGATATACCAAAGCGGATATCTTACGATAAAAGCCTACGACAGGGACTTCAATACCTTCCTTCTTGACTTCCCGAATAATGAGGTAAAGGGCGGATTCCTTACAATGGTGGCTTCATCATATCTGCAACCTGCTGAAGAAACTGGCGGGTGGATAAGAAGCCTTGTTATAGCACTGCGAAAAGGAGAAGTAGAGCAGGTACGAGAACTGTTTACCTCTTTCCTCTCCGGCATACCTTACACAATGCGCCGCAAGGAGAACGAGATAGAACGTGAGCGATATTTCCAATATACTTTCTATCTCATCATGCGTCTGGTGAGTGTTTATACCGTCTATGCCGAGAAGGTCCAGAGCCAGGGACGTGTGGACTGCATAGTGGAAACATCGGACTATGTATATATCTTTGAGTTTAAGCTAGACGGTACTGCTGAAGAAGCACTCCGACAGATAGAGGAAAAAGGGTATGCACGTGAATATGGAACCGATAGCCGCAGCGTTTATAAGATTGGAGCTTCCTTTTCATCTGTAACAGGTACAATCAGTGACTGGGCAGTCAATTAAGCCCGGTCTTTCGTTGTCCTTCGCACAAATGGAAGCATACATTTCCTCTTTTTCTGCAAAAATCGGCTTCAACGTTCTATAAGTTTCCATTGCCCGTCGAATCATTGTTTCAGTTTCCTCGGCAGGAAATAAAAGTTGCACATAGATGAAACTCAAGTTTCACTTATATGAAACAAAAGTTTCTTCAGCTTGATACTGCAGTTTCTTCTATATGAAACTGCACATGCATTTGTGTGAGGTCCGTAAATCGTCTTTTCAGGGTCAGGGAATTATATCGTCCAGGAAGCATGGCGTATTCATCATGTAACCCGAAACCTGGAAAAAAGTTCCTCTTTGTTCCGTTTGTCTGAAAAAACAATATCTTTGCGGACGCGATTCTTATCTCTCAACCTTATGAAAGTAAAACATATCCTTGGACTCTCCTTCTTCACTTTGCTGCTGATCATCCTTTTTCAGCAGGCAGGTATGTGGTTTGCCTATCACAACCAGATGCAGAAAGCTGAAGCGGTACTGAGTTCAAGTTTTAAAGAAGCCTTTGTGCTCGTAACGGACGCACAGGAAAACCGTCTGCCTTATGCAGAAGGAACAGTGACGCACATGGTATATGCCCCCGACAGCCTGCACCTGAACGATGAAGACCGCCAGTTTTATTATGCAGAGCAGACTTCGACAATCTTGCAGGATGCATACGGGCAGCCCGAAATCTCGCTTGATTCGCTACGACTGACATTAGGCCATATCCTGGAAAATGAAAGGATGGAGGGAAGCATCTACATCCGCAAACTGGATGCTGCGACGGGACAGACCTTACAGGTTTCTCCTGCCGGAACTATATTGCCCGATCAGGAAGGAATCGGTATAGTAAGTTCTCCCCGCGCCTGCCTGCATCTGAGGACAGGTATTGCCGTTGAAGCGATTGTGGACCAGCATTATTTCGGACATCCGTCGAACCTGCTGTTCCCGGGACTGACTTTTCTTATCGCCGTTCTGCTGATTGGGGCCATCGCACTGCGCATGCACTTGCTGCAGCACTTGCGGCATGACATTGAGCGTCAGTGCGGGGACTTTTACCGGCTGGCAGAACTGATGGCCCAACCGGTACGGAAGATGGAAGCCTGTCTGCATAATGCCTGCTGGACAGAAGCCCGGCTACAGGCCCGGCAAGTACTGGCTGATACAGAAGCTACGCTGACCCGTGCCAAAGAGGAGAATGCCCGGCTGCGTTCACACCGCTTCGTATGGCTGCACCGCCTGTCATGGAGCATGATACCACTGGCATTCGTGCTGCCGGCACTCTGGGGCAGATACATTTATCACGAACAGCAGCAAAGCATGAACCATGAAGTACAGGTATGCTTCGAAGAGGCTTTTGTAGAAGAAAATGACTTGCGCCATATCCGCTCGGTAGATGTGAATCACCTGAAGGGGGTCCGTAAGTCGTTTATCACCGGGGCCACCGAATACTTTCATCACCAGACCGATTCCATGACTTCGGTTTTGTATCGGAAAACAACCGATGAAAACGACAGTGTCATCTATGTAATGACCATCCCGGTATCCATCAATGGAATCTATGTATCCCGCAAGTCCATGGACCTGAGTGAAGGTATCCGTCTTTACCGCGCCTATGGCACACAGCAACTGATCAATGAACGGCCTGTGGCAGTTCCTCTTGACATGCAGCGCATGGACTCGCTGTTCAGAGCCTCTCTGCTGAAGGCTGGCTTGAACGGACAGAGCGGTATCCGTATGCTGCGACCGGCCACCAGTGAAGTAACCGGACAGGCAGGTGATGTCAGTCTGCAGCAGGCAAGTCTGTTTACATCTCCTTTGCGCCTTACGGAGGATGGTTCTGTCTGTGTACAGGGTATGATAGCCGGTTCCACCATGCATATCCTTCATTCGGCGTGGTATCTGTTTTTGCCGCTGGGGATGGTCTTTGTTTTCTGTCTTTTGTGCATCGGACTGCTGTGGCGGGCCTGGAGACAACAACGCAGGCTGGAACAGTTCCGGAAGGATTTCACTTATTCGATGATTCACGACATGAAGTCTCCCCTGCAAACGGTACTGATGGGAACCCAGATGCTGGAAAGTGGCAGACTGGCAGATAAGCCCGAAAAAATCGAAAAGATAAGTCAGGCAATGAACGACGAATGCGCCTGCCTGCTCACTCTTTCGGGGCGTGTGGTCGTACTGACGGAGATAGAGCGGGGAGAACTGGAACTTCATCCGGTCCGTGTGGCACTGTTGCCGTTGTTCAACGACCTGGTTACGAAGTTCCGGCTGAAAGCATACAAGCCGGTAGAGTTTCAAGTGGAATGTGCTGAGGACCTCTGGGTGACAGCCGATTCCTTCTGCCTGCACGAAGTCCTGTCCAATCTGGTGGACAATGCCCTAAAGTATTCCGGAAAGGAAGTACGTATCCGGCTTTCTGCCAACGTCACAGCAGACGGTATCCTGGAAATAAAAGTCGGCGACAACGGCATCGGTATCCCCCAAAGCCAGCAGATGAAAATATTCAACCGGTTTGAGCGTGTGGCTTCCGGAAGCCGTGCTACCGGAGCCTCGGGCTTTGGACTGGGATTGAACTTTGTCTGGCAGGTAGTGCATCTGCAGGGAGGTTCCATTACCGTGGAAAGTACGGAAGGCAGTGGCAGTGAATTCACCATCTCCCTCCCCCTTTCAATCGGATAGCTACAGGAAAAGGATATAATTACTACAAGAAAAAAGGCTCCCGTCAAGGAGCCTTTCATTATATTCATACATGCTAACGGTCGGTTTCAAGCCGGTCAGATTTCGCGGATGTTCCAGCCTTCGGAATACAAGGCCTCTTTCAATTGCAGGAAGCGCTCTGCCTGTACTCCCCGCTCGATGAACTCATTGAACTGTGCCACGTTGAAATCGGCCCAGGTCATTCCTTCGCCCACATACTGGTCGGGCATGACCGACAGATACAACTCGGCAGCCTTCTCGAAATCACCTTCCAGCATCCAGTAATGAGCCCGGTTGCTCCGAACGTCCGGTTCATCCTTAAACCGGTCGGGCAGGCACTGGTAGATCAACTCTGCCGCCTCGTTCTGTTCGGCCAGCAGGGCAGCGTGCAGTCCGGTACGCATGGCAACGATACCCCTGGCTGTAGTGACGAAGGCATCGAATATCTGGATAGACAAAATCTGATTGATGATGAAGATTCTCGGTTCGGGCAGATGCGCACACGCAGCCACGATATGCTCCGTATCCATTTCACCATTGAACAGGTTTTCAAACAGATTCATGTCAGGCAGTTTCACTGCAGTTCCATTGGCAGGCAGGAAACAGGTCCAGAACAGGTTCCGTTCAGAGATGCGTCCGTTTTTATCCCGGTACAGGATGTGCATCGGACGGTAACTGCATATCGCCATCAGCAGGGCTTCCGCCACTTCAGCCGCATTTCCTTCTTCTGAGAAATCGCAGGACATCGCCTCTCCGACGAAAGGAGAATCCATTCCTTCAATCCGCACAATCTCGTCGTTCGGAATGAAGTGATATTCGTCCGTAATGACTTCGCGTCCCTCTACTCCCCAGGTAAACAGTTCGGTCTTCACCTGAAGGGTTCTCGACTCATAAATATACTGGCATCCGTCCGGTTCGGTGGTAATCCGGGTAAAAGGATAATACAAGGTGCTTTCTTCCAGGCGGTTCTTCATATCCTGATAGGCATCCAGCAGACTTTCCGGCTTATGTACCGGTTTTTCTGCTACGGGCTTTTCCGTACAGACTTTTTCATTTTTACGGACATCCTGTGCGGGTTCCGGTGCTTTCTCTGATTCAGTTTTCAATCCAGCTGCTGACTCAGTCTCCGGTTCGGTCGCTGACTCAGTCACTGATTCTGTTTTCGCTTCAGGCTCCGGTGCGGTTTCAGGTGCTGGTTTCCCCGCAGGTTCCGGTTCAGGTTTCAGTTCAGGCTTCAGTTCAGGGGCTTCTTCCGGAAGTGTCGGAGCGGCAGCCTCAGCCTCTACAGCCGGTTCGGATGCGGTTGCCGGCTCGGATGCAGCGACCGGTTCTTCCGTTTTTTCCACAGGACTGTCTGCCCGTGGCTCTTCTGCCTGCACTTCCGGAGTTTCGTGTACCGGCTGCTGCGCAAGCAGTTCCTGTATTTCCTGCAACTGGGCATTCTGCTCCTGCAGTTCCTGCAGCCGGACATTCAACGCCTGCAGTTCTCCGGCCTGTGTCTGGCAAACCTCCTTCCAATAGGCCAGTTCCGATACCTGCTGTTCCAGTTCCGCAAGTCGGGCTACCTGTACCTGCAAGGCCTCAGTGCGGGTCTGCTGCTCCTGCAGCAATTCCTGGTCCTTCTTCCATCCGGCAAGCTGCTCATCCAGTTCGCGCTGCTGCTGTGAGAGAAGGGCTTCCTTTTCAGTCAACTGCTTCTCCAGGGCTTCGCACTGCTGAGTTTCCCGGTTATATTTTGCTTCCCAATCCGATAATTCATGCTGCTGCTTTTCCGAAAGTTCCTGAGCCTTTGCCAGTGCATCTTCCATCTGCTTCGATGCTTCCCGGGCCTGAAGCAGTTCCTCGGAAACCTGTCCGTGCTGAGCCGTCATTTTCTCCAGTTCGGCGGAAAGGCGCATACGTTCTTCTTCGAATTCCCCAGCCTGCTGCTGTTCTTCCGTCCATTTGTGCTGCCAGTCTTCCCTCTCCTTTTCCAGAGTCTCCTGCAAAGACCGGTATTCCGCTTCCTTACCTTCCAGTTTCTCCTTCAAGGCATCCAGTGCCTCCTGCAGTTCATCGGCCTTCAGCGCCTGCGGCTTCAGGGCTTCGAGTTCAGCAAGCTGGGTTCTTAATGCCTCAATCTCAGCCACCTGCTTCTTCAGCACATCCATCTCCTCCAGCTGCAAATGCAGGTCCTGTATGTCCTGCTCCCGCAAACGTAAGGTCTCCTCATTCCGGGCCACTGCCTGCTCTTTCTCTTCCAGCACAGTCTGCAGCTGCTTCAACTCCTTACTCAGACTTTCTTTCTCTGCGACTGTCCGGGCACAGGCTTCCTCACCTTCCTGACATTTCTGCTTCAAGGCATTCAGTGCTTCCGCTGCCTTTCCCGCTGCCGCATTCAGGGCCTCTTCCCGCTTTCTGCTTTCCGTAAGCTGAGACTGACAAGTCTCCTTCTCTTTCTCCAAAAGTGCTGCCTGCTCCTGCAAGGCCTTATGCCTCGCTTCGGCCTCTTCCGCACGCTGACTGCAAGCCACCTTTTCCTCGTCCAGTGCCTGCAGCCGCTGGTTCAGTTCCTCAATCTGCTTTTCCAGTCCTGCAGTGTTTTCCTGTACCTTTTCCAACTGTGCCTGCAGTTCGGCCAGTTCATCCTGCTTCTGCGTACACTGGGTGCGGAAATAAGCCGCTTCCTGTTTCACGAGATTCAAGTCGGAAGACAACTGCCAGTTAGAGACCGACAAGCCTTCCTTTTCTTCAAGCAACTGCTTAATATCCACTCCCGAAAGAGTCTTGATCAAATGCTGAGTAAGTTTATTCATATGTTCAATCCAAGTAAGGAATTAGATCTGTTTCAATATCTAATGTCATAAATTCAATTAAACCGGTTATCTCTCACTTTTGGCTACCGGCCGACTGTTTTTCCAGTAAGCCGTCCGACTAATCAAAAGAGAAACAGCCGGTTAGCCAATTTGCAAAACAAAGTTATGTAATTTCAGTGAAATAAGCTAATAAATCCTCCATTTGGCCTCGAAAGAAGCACTATTTTTACCCGATTCCGGCAAAAGTCTTTTCTCCGTCTACGGTTCCTCCCCCTCTCCGGGCTTTCTACTTCCGGTTGTCCTTGCCACCAGATACATGAAAACGGTCTGCCGCAGTCCGTTCACGGTTGGAACGGAGATACGGCAGACCGTCTGAAAAAGGGTTACTGTTTTCGCGTCAGCTCACCCCCTGTATCCTGTCCAGGATTATTCTTCCGGAGCAAACATCGGATCCCAGGCCGGCAGGCGCACCGGTTTCTGTTTCAGGATATCCAAAACCTTGGCCGGTACATATTTCTTTTCCACTACCAGACGGAACATGTACTCATCAAACCATTCGTCGGTCATGATCAGATGACCTTTATAGCCGGCATCAGCTCCCCAGCTGTTTTCCACCATCCACTTACGGGGCTTGCCGTCCTTGTCCAGATCGACAGCCATCAGGGTCATGGCATGGCTGGAACCGCTGGCAAAGGTCTGGATGCGCTGTTTCTTGTCCATACCGAAGGTAGTTCCCATCAGCGACTCATAATCGAAGTTGTTCAGGTCGAGTGTACCGCGCTTGCTGTCCATGAACTTAGCCACATCGCAAGAGAAGTACATCATGGTGCTGTCCTTGATAGAAGCAATGGCCATCTCCTTGATGTCCTCGATAGGCAGGTTCACATACGTCCAGTTCTTGCCATCGTATACATGGCGGTCGTAATCGATTTCATAACATTTGTAGAACTCCCGGCTCGGGTCGTTCATCAGCATCACGTAGTTGTTGGTCAGGTCATTGCCCAGGAATTCCTGGTAGAACGACTGAGGCGTGTATTCTTTGGTTACTCCGTTGACCGTCCAGGTGAACTTCTCTACCGGACGACCGTAAGCCAGTGCCAGCATGCGGTATACCGTACCCAGCATCTCTGTCTTCTTCTTTTCCAGTGCACCGGCCTTCGCTCCTTTCTGAGCCTCTTCACGCAACTGCAGACCGAATTCTTTCAGTTTCAGTCCCACGAGGCGGCTGATCTGAGAGGTATTCTCACTGCTGAAGGTTTCCGGCATGACACTGGCCGGCACCACTCCGTACTTGCCGATGATGTCGGAGATTCCGGTAAACTGACCGCCGTCGCTCAGCGGGTTGCGGAACAGCCATTCCACCATCTTGTCTTCCATCGGCTTTTCGCGCGTATCAATGATTCCCTGCAGGAAGAGGTTCGCCTTCTCCAGCTGATCGTAGAAGAAACAATAGTTCTGCGAAAATTCCATTTCGCTCAGACCGTATTTCGCCATCATCTGCGCACGCAGCACATTCAGTCCGGTAAACAGCCAGCAACGTCCCGAAGACTTCTGGTCGGTAATGCCGTGTGAAATCACCTTGTGCGAAAAATCGGCATTGAAATTAGCGTAATTTTCGTGATTCTTGGCCAGTACTGCAATACTGGTTCCGGCCATTGCATTATATAATGCCTTTTCCGAAGCTCCCGGCTGATAACTCTCTTTGATCTGTTTCAGCATGTCAGCCGAAATTCCCCCATTCTGAGCCTGTGCGGACAACGTCATTGCCATCAAGCCCACTAAAGCGATGTTTTTCTTCATATTTTCTGTTCTTTAAGTGATTACATAACTCGGGACAGTATTCCCATCCCCCATATACCCGATTCGCCTGCAAATATAGTATTTATATGCCAAACCCTTGTGCACGACCCTTAAAACTCCACACGATGCGGCATTCTTTACTCAATCGCCGTACAGTCGAGGACGGTCTCCTCCCAGTGGAGCATGGCATTGAACAGACAGATTTTCCGGTACTCACCCAAGCGGGCTACGGGTATGTCCTTTTCCCGGATAACCCCTTCTTCCAGCAGACGCCTCCGGCAGGTACCGTTCAGCAGCGGACGGGCCGGCGTATGCCATTCCTTTCCGTTCCAGAGCGCCACATTCGCAATGGAGGTATCCGTCAGCAGACCCTTACGGACAATCAGTACGTCATCGGCCTCCCCCCTTTGGGCAAACAAGGCGTCCAGTGCGGAGCGGTCGGCATATTTGAAACGGTAGTCCACCCCTTCCCCGTCCGTCAGTCTCAGGCGGGTGATCCGGCGCGGCACATAAGGCAGGTACTCCACTTTTTCCACTTCTTTCCCATAAACCAGCCGGCAGCGCGTACGCTCCCGGAAAGGCGTAGGGTCCACCCAGTCGCTTACCCGCCATTCCGTACACGCTCCCCAGCAGCTGCGCCGGGTCTCGTTCATCCGGAGGTCGTGATATGACGCATGGCAGATACGTCCCTCCTCAATCCGTATCGTCTCAATAAACCGGTACATATATTTTCTGTTTCATTTCTTCATATTCACTCCTCGCCTCGCTCCGGAAGGTGACTCCTCCTCCACTCTTGAACCACAGTTGCCCTTGCCCGTCCTGCTCCAGGAAACGTATCAGTACGGCACTGTCCAGGTTTTTCCCGTCGAAGTATCCCATTATCCCGGTATAGAAACCCCGCTCGTAGGTCTCAGCTTCGCGGATAATCTCCACTGTCTTCCGCTTGGGAGCCCCAGTGATGGAGCCTGCCGGCAACAGACGGAAAAAGATGTCTCCCAGGCGGGAAGCATACCCCTCTTCCAGTCTGCCCCGGATTTCCGAACTCATCTGCAGCAAGCGTCCCCGATGGGTCTGCAGTTCATCGAGGTAGCGGTAACGTGTCACTGTCACTTCCGTGGCCACCTGACTCAGGTCGTTCCGTATCAGGTCGGTAATGGTGGCATGCTCCGCTGCTTCCTTTTCATCGTTCAACAGTCGTTCAGCCGCTCCCGGACAGGTCGCATCGATGGTCCCTTTCATGGGATGGGAGTAGATAAACCCGTCTTCGATGCGTACGAAAATCTCGGGAGAGAAAACGGTGAACCGGTCTTTCACCCACAGTTTATAGCGGGCCCGGGCATGCTCGAACACCTGACGCAGCGTCAGGTCAGTATCCACCCGGGTCGTACAGGTCAGATTGGTCAGAAACGAATTGCCTCCATAAATATGGCGGTGGACGATTCCGAACGAACGGGCATAGTCTTCATAAGATTGTGGGAAAGGCTGCCAGCGAAATGTTTCCGGACAGCGGGTCTGACAGACTCCGTCGAAATTCGTCATTCCGGGAAACACGAACAGCAGTTCCTCTGCCGGAAGCTGTTCCGGCTCCTCCACCAGGCATTCCGTCTCATCAAAATTAATCAGAAAAAAGAAAGGCTTTCCGGCAGTTCCCAGCCGGTTCATCCGTCTGGCTGCCTCATCGCGATTATAGAAAGTCAATGATTTCATCCTGTAAAAATTTGGCAGGGCATCCCTGCAGTCGAATAATTTTCAATCTCACATTTCTTTCGTTACCCTGCGTGTCTTGAACGAAAGTACATACACGGTTACTCCCAGGGCAATTCCGCCCATGAGCCCCTTCAGCCACCAGTTGTCAAAGACAAAACAAATGCAGTTGATGGCCGTAATCCACAACAGGGAGACCACCAGTATTTTTACGTGCAAGGGTATGGAACGGTCGTGCAGAAAATTCCGTATATACGGTCCCAGGTACTTATGTCCCAGCAGCCAGCGGTACAGCCGGGGAGAACTGCGGAAGTACAATGCGGCAGCGAGCAGCAGGAAAGGTGTGGTAGGCAGTACCGGAAGAAATATCCCCAGCACGCCCAGTCCCAGTGAAATGGAACCGATTATGATATATATGCATCTCAACATGTTGCAAAGATAGCGGGAAAGAAAATTTCTGCCAAGAGGAAAGTCATCGTAAATTCATAAAAAACTGCTAACTTTGTAGCCGGTATCCGGTCTGTTCCAGGATTTCCGGTCCGTCTGTATCAGAAGGAAGAGGAAAGTTCCGGAGGGGAAACAGGAGACCGACAGAAACAACTTACTGCTGAATTCAAAACACTAATAGATATGCCAACAATTGCCATTAATCAGGAGACCTGCATTCATTGCCTCAAGTGTCTCCGAATCTGTCCTTCCGTTCTCTTCCAGCTGAACGACGACAAGAAAGTAACCGTTGATGCAAAAGACTGTATCAGTTGCGGACAATGTGTGGCGATCTGCCCCACCGCATCCATCGCCCACAGTGATTTTCCGGTAAGCCACATCCACGAGTTCGACCGCAATCACCTGCCGACTCCGGCGCAAGTGGAACTGCTGATCAACTCACGGCGGTCCAACCGGGCTTTCTCTCAGAAACCCATTCCGCAGGAGGATTTGCTGCGCATCATTGAGGCCGGACACCGTGCTCCTACTGCGACGAATGCACAGGGGGTAAAAATGGTACTGGTCACCAATGAGAAAATCATGAAAGAAATCAGCCGGATTACTATTAATATATTTAATTCGGCAGCCGACAAACTCGAAAATCCCTTGCTGAAGCCGCTGCTCAAGCGCATCATGCCCCAGAACTACGGATACGTTCCTGTCTTCCGCCGTCTCAGGGACGAGTTCGAGCAGGGCAACGACGGAATTTTGCGGGGGGCCAAGGCAGCCATCTTTATCTATACTGACAAGAAAAGCCGTTTTGGCTGTCAGGATTCCAACCTGGCTTACCAGAACGCTTCGCTAATGGCGGAATCCATGGGTATCGCCCAGTTCTATACAGGCTTCATATGCAGTGCTGCCGGTATGGATCATTCAAACAAGATTCAGAAACTGCTGGGTATTGAAGGAACCCTTCACGCCGGAATGGCATTGGGAATTCCTCTTTTCCACTTCGAAAAATACATCGACCGGAAGGAACTCGACCTGAAAATCATTTCCTGATTGACGGATGACGGTGCATTTCCCTGTCACCGGAGCAACTGGGACGGACTCCCTCAAAAGGATAGCAGAGTCAACACCGCAAAGGTGGATGATCTTCCCAAACAGAACTGAAAAGTAAAAATCGGATCGATTAAAACTCAGAAATAAAAATCTCCTGCTTTAGTCTTTATTGATTTCAGTATAAGACTAAAACAGGAGATTTTTTGTTGCAACTAACAGACGACAGGCAAACCTATCTCTGTTTTTCTTTTGCGACAGTTCCTTTCTATCGGACAGCCCTGCATGCCCTCATCCGAAGTTCCGGAAGAACGTCACCTTAGGGCTTTTTATATTCTTCATTACTTAACCATAGCCTTAACCACTTTCTTTCCGGCAGGATTATCCATGTCTTTTCCGAAATACGGAGAATATTTCCCAGCGGGCAGGTCGGAAAGCACAAAGGCATTGCACCGCCGTCCTGCTACCACATTGTCCGTAGCAGCCGTGTTGATGGCCGTTGCCACCATATCCACCAGCAGTCCCAAGCCTCCCATACCCGAAGAAATGGAAGTATCGACCGTAATATGTCCCTCCCGGTTGTAAAGTGTTTCACCGGTCTTTGTGGAGCGCAATACGTACTCGATGGTCACGGAAAGCCTGCCCCCGATATTCGACCGGCTCCAGTCTTTTATGACGGTAAACATGACTGCATCCGCGCCCAGCACCTCCTTGAAGGCAGTGAGACTGCCGTTCAGGAAGAGTTCCGCATCATAGGCACTCTCCTGCTGGAACAGTTCCATCGTCAGATAAGGAGAATATACATAATAGCCTTTCTCGCAAAGAGGCATGTACAGCGTCGTATAGAAGAAATCTTTCGCCTCCACATGCGTCGTATGATTGATCGGCGGCATGATGGCAATCGACAAGGGCTTCTCCTCATACATTTTCGGATACTGCTGACTCAACGTAACCGGAGTCGTACAGGAAGTGAGGCATCCGATCACCACTCCCAGAATCAATAGTAACTTTTTCATTCTTCCAACTGTTTAATGATACGGGAAATGTATTTTTCGGATTCGGGATACCAGTTGATTTCCTCTTTCATCATCCGGATACCCTCTTCCTTCTTACCGGTACGGTAAAGCATATAGCCATATTCCGCATACATACCGGGAGGAGCGACACGGCGGAGACCGTTCTGTTCCCCTATCATTTTCTGGAACTCTTCCAGTACACTCATCTTCAATTCATCCGTCCGTTTCTTGCTGTACTGATACGTTGTCTTTTCATAATCGTGCCAGGAATACAGCGACTCGGATGTCATACACGAAGGCAGCACGGCCATTACAGCCGGCACCCATAACCATTTGAGCATTTTCATGATATCTGACAATTACATTACGGGAGTATAATCTGTTTCACTTCCTGGGACGATACAAAAATCTTCTTCTGATACAGCACCTTTCCGCGATAAGTCACCTTGATGCTTCTGGGACCGGTCTTGATGCCGTACTGCGTACCCTTCCGTTTCGACTTCTTTTCCTTTACCACCTTTGCCGCAAACGGTTCCTGATTGTCGAGGGTGACCATCACGTCTTCGCCGGCCAGTCTGTCAGGGCTGACAAAAAGCAGGTAAGCCATGTCTTCCCTGCCACTCTGCTGAGCTACCGGGGCCTTGCAGGCAGACAGTACCACCGGAAGAGCCAGGACGTACAATAATTTTTTTACCAATCTTTTCATATCCTATCATTTAGATTCTTCAATAATATAATTTCCCATATTTTCGGCATTGATCTCTGTCGTGCCCGTCACTTCCACAAAGGAATATTCTGTTTCGGGGGTGTCACCGCCGGTAGAGATTACCTTTACCTCACCCACCTTCTTTCCAGGAAGAGGAATCAGAATACCCGTCTGCGGATTCTTTACCTTCCGTCCCTTGCTGAGCACTGAGAATGTCATGCCTTCCTTAATTCCCTGACTTGCACCTCCGGCAATCAGTACCGCATCCGGCTCATAGGCCAGGAAGTAGGTTTTCCAGAGAGCATCCGTACACTTGTTGATGATGTTTTCCACCAGCTGACCGATGGCTTCCGAAATCGCCTTGTCGCTCAGTGTAGCATCGAAACTGGCCTGTCCGCCAAGCCCCATGGTAGTCTTGGTCGTCAGTTCGGCCACTCCCTTTCCTTCATCCGAATAAATAATCAGTCCGGTAGAAGCATCTACCAGGCGGATTGCCACAGCCGCCTCTACCGTCTGTGTCTTTTCGGAAGAAAATACCTTGCTTTTACCGGTATTCTTCCGGCCATACTCGGTAATGGAGCCGATGATCACGTAATCGGCCCCGATGGTCGATGCCGGATTCTCGTTTTTACTGTTTTCTTCCAGGATTGTGGCAAGGTCATTGCGCTCCAGCAACAGGAACTTTCCCGAAGCAGCCAGTTTGGAAGAAAGGATATCCAGGGCCTGCTTGCCCATCGGATCGTTCTCGCGGTCATAAAAAACTCCTTTTGCATATTGGGTTTCATTCGAAAAACGACCGATGGCCACTTTCCGCTTCAACACCATTCCGTCGTCTTGTACCTGCGACGGTGTTTCGACAATCTCCGTTGTTCTTTGTGCCCAAATGCTGCCTGAACATAACAACAGACAGAGGGCAACTGCATGCTTAAAAGTCATCATACGATTCAATAAATATGGTATTCACTTTAATAATCACTCACTCGCTCCATCCCGACTGCGGTCATCCCTCCGGAACTCCCCAGTCAGTCTCCTCAAATATAGCTATTTTTTAAGAAACCCCTCCGGTTCCGGCTTTCTTTTTATTCCTTCCGACGAAAACTACCGGCAGATTCCTACAAAAGACTGTCCCGGTCAGCCTTTCTGCAAAGCCAACCGGGACAATTTCTCATTTATTCCTCATCAATATCCCTCATTCTGTGTCAGTTTCGGATTCTTATCCAATACCTCCTGTCCAAACGGGAAATACCTGTTCTTCTTTTCAAACTTCCGGTCCTCAATCTTCTTGTCGGCTGCAGAAGCATCCTGCTTGATCGTGGCACGGCTCTCCGGATCACTGCCTTTCATGTCTACGGTTCCCACCCTTCTTTCGAGTGTCACGTTCAGTACCTTTTCGGCAAGCATCTTACCGTCGGAAGTCTTCCATCTCAATATGTCTGCACGACGGATACCTTCGCCCGCAAATTCTACGCCACGTTCTCTCCAGATCAGTTCACGCAATGTTTCCTTGCTGTTGTACTTGTTCCGGTCAACCTCCGGCATGCCCACCCGGGTACGTACCTCATCGATTTTTGCATACACATCCTCCGAAGGACCGTTCAGTTCGTTTTCAGCCTCCGCCCAGGTAAGCAGCACCTCCGCATAACGGAACACTATCGGACACGCATTGCTCTTCCAGATATCCGCATACTGAGTAATGGGACCCAGATACTTGTTCCATGTCAGACCGGTTTTCGAAGCATTGTCGGCAGCCGTCATGAAATTGGCATTGGCACTTCCGTCGACTGTTTTATCCAGCGTATTGAAGACCGCCTTCGTACCGTCGGCCTTGATGTAGTCGGCACCCGGATAAATCACTGTCAGCGCAAGACGCGGGTCACGGTTCTTGAAAGGATGAGCCGGATCATAGCCCGATCCGCTCTCTGTAATGGTAAGACCGGATTTCATCTCATACGTATCTATCAGCTGATATGTCGGCACAATGGAAGACCAGCCACCGTCACCGTTATTGTACATCTGTCCGATTACCCCCAACGGTTTGGTTGAGTTGATATACTGTACCGCCAGGATAATCTCCTTCGAATCCTGTCCGGCCACCTGGAACAGTCGGGAATACCCATCCGCTCCCTTCTCCAACTCGTACAAGTTACCGTTCTTCTTCGACAAGTCGATGATAGCCTGGGCCTTCTCCTTCGCCACCTGCCAGTCGCCGTAATAAAGCGCCTCTCTCATGCGGATGGCAAGTGCCGCACCCTGAGCAATGCGTCCCCGGGCAGCCGGCTTCTCGCTCAGGTCGGAAGTACACTCATCCAGTTCCGTATGGATAAACTCCCTGATCTGCGCCTCGGTAGCCCGCTCCACCTGAGCCTCCTGGGCACTTCCGTAATTACCGATCTGCGCAACCCCTCCGTACAGCCAGTTCATCTTGAAATACCGGTAAGCCCGGATGACCCTCGCCTGTGCAATCAAGTCCTTTTTCACCTTCTCGTCCGAAAAAGCAATCTTATCAATATTCTCGAGCAACGTATTACACCGTCTGATGATGGTATAATCATAAAAGTTGGTACCCGGATTGGCCTGCGACAGCGTACCGTTGCCAAAGTCCTTGTACCCTTCCCACTGGAAATTATTGTATCCGAAGTCGGAAGCACAGTCCATATACAGCAGTTCCTCCCCTTTTTCCCATCCGTCATAACATCCGATCAGGAACTTCTGTGCATCCTGTTCGGTTTTCCAGGTAGTTTCAGGAGTCAGCGCATCGCTAGGCAAGGTATCCAGAAAGTCACTGCAGGAAGCCATCAGCGTCAGTGCAACTCCTGCAAATATGTATTTTTTCAACGATTTCATGATTCTAAGAGATTTAAGATTAAAAAATTAAAAAGTCACATTTACCCCGAAGGCATGTGTCCGCAACAACGGATAAGAAGAAAGTCTCTGGCTGGTAGCTTCCGGATCGATATTGATCTTCATGCCGTCAATCGTGAACAGGTTTTCTACCGAATAATAGAAACGGATGTTCTCAATGCCCCATCCCGAGGTCAGACTCTTCGGCAGAGTATATCCCAACTGCAGGTTCTTGAGACGCAGGTAACTGGTATTCTGCAACCAGAAAGTAGAAGCCACCTGACGTGAACTGCTCGGCGAATTGGTATCGGTAAAGATACGCGGCATGGAAGCATCCTTGTTGGTCTCTGTCCACGCATCCTTCCAGATGCTTGCCGGATGTCCGGCATCTCCAGAGAAGGCTCCATATACCTCATGCGCATCGAAATACCGGGCCACCTTTGCCGCTCCGTTGAAAGTCAGCGCCAGGTCAATTCCCTTCCATCCGGCATTCAGGTTCAGACCGAATGTATAAACCGGATCAGAACTGTTGGCCAGCACACGGTCCTGACCGTCCAGTTTGCCGTTGCCATCGGTATCCACGTAACGGATGTCACCCGCCTTGAAGTCTCCTCCTCCAAACGGATTGCCATATTTGGCAGTAAACGCATCAGCCTCTTCCTGTGAGTTGAAGAACCCGTCGGCCTGATACAGATAATACGAATTCATGGCATGTCCCAAAGCATTCCGCTGGTTGTAGCCGTTCACCGCATTGATGTAGTCCACTCCGCCCAGTTCCAGGATCTCATTATGGTTGAAAGCGAAATTGGCAGCCGCTCCGAATGTCCAGTCACCAAACTTATCGTTATAAGACAACGTGATTTCAACACCCCGGTTCAGCACCTTGCCCACATTATCCTTATAAGGATCAAGCGCAAACTCCTTCGGCACATCCACATCCATCATAATACCCTTGGTCAAGCGGTTGTAATAATCCACCGAACCCGTAAGACGGTTGTTGAACAGCCCGAAGTCGACACCCACTCCCCAGGTAGTCGCCTTTTCCCACGTAATCGTACTCAGGCGGTATGCCTTCTGATAATATCCCGAGTTCAATGCTCCGTCGAAAGGATAAGTCGCTCCGATTTCATACGAATTGATTGCCGGATAGAACGATCCCGAAGCATCACTGTTCAGCGCATCCTGATTACCCAGCATACCCCAGGAACCTCTTACCTTCAGGTTACTGAGCCATCCTCTTGCAGCAGACATAAACTCCTCTTCGCTGATACGCCATGCACCCGAGAACGAAGGGAAATATCCCCAGCGGTTGCCCTTGGCAAAACGCGACGAAGCATCGGCTCTGATATTGGCCTCAAACAAGTATTTTCCGGCATAATCATAGTTCAAGCGCGCGAACCACGAAATCATCGCAAGCTCCCGGTTATAACCCTCATTGGTCTGACTAGCCGCATCCCCCGCATTGATATCAGTCAGGTCATTGTTTGGGAAATCCTTACGGTAGACCTTCATGTACTTGTAATTGTATTTTTCGGTATGCCATCCGGCCAGTCCCTTGATATTGTAACGACCGAAACTCTTGTCATAATTCAACAGCGCATCGTAATTGGTACGGTCCCAGCGATAATATCTTTCATCAAGCGAGTTCGGATCGGAAGCCTTGTTCGGATTATACTGGATGAACTTCTGGAAATACTTATAATGCTGCAGATTGTTCACATACGACCCGGTAAGCGTCAGCACCAGTCCGTCCAGGATGGTATAATCCAAAGACGCACTACCCGTAAAATTGTAATTGTCACGCGTAACCTTCATGCCCGAATCGAGCCATGCAATAGGGTTACCGTCCGAGATAGTTCCGTAAGTACCGTCCTCATAGCGGTTCACAATCCACGGAGAAATCAGGTTCAGCTGACGGATAATCTGGTCCGAACTTCCTCCGTTATAAGCCGAACTCGCATCGTCGTACTTGTTCTTGATATAGGCAAGATTCATTCTGGCAGACAACCGCTTGCTGATCTTCATGTCGAGATTGGTACGGGCATTGAACTGCTCCCTTCCGGCATTGGGCAGGATACCCGTCTGATTGAGATAACCGAGCGAGCCCATGTATCTTGCATTTTCATTACCACCCGATATGTTCAGGTTATGTCTGTGCTGGATACCTGTCCGGTAAGCCAGTCCGTACCAGTCGGTATTCGGATACATCGGGTCGGTTCCGTCCTTGAATTTCTGTATCTCATCGGGAGTAAACCGGGGCGCCTTTCCTTCACTCTCCAGCGCCTTGTTGTACATATCGGCATACTCGTAGGAACTCAGACGGTCCACTTTCTCCGTCGCATTCTGGAAACTGATGTATCCACTGTACGATACCCGGGGCTTTCCCGTAGCTCCACGCTTGGTGGTAATCAGGATAACCCCGTTGGCAGCCTTCGAACCATAGATGGCCGCCGAAGCCGCATCCTTCAACACCGAGATGCTGGCAATGTCATTCGGGTCTACCGCACTCATGGTTTCCGATTCCACCCCGTCAATAAGAATATACGGAGAAGCCGAGTTCAATGTACCGATACCCCGCACACGGATATTTCCCGCATCCTGTCCCGGCGCACCGTTGGTTCCGGTCACCGTCACTCCCGGCATCAGTCCCTGCAACCCGCTGCTGACATTCTGAATGGGGCGGTTCTGCAACTGCTCACTGTCGACCGAGGCTACTGATCCCGACAGGTTTGCCTTTTTCTGCGTACCGTAACCCACCACCACTACTTCTTCCAGTGTTTCGGTATCCTCACTGAGCACTACCTTTACCGGGGCAGAAGCACTGGCCGTCACTTCTTTCGAAGTAAAACCGACATACGAAAACACAAGTACCGGATTCGCCGTGGAGGTTCTCAACGTAAAATTACCGTCGAAATCGGTAATCGTACCGTTGCTTGTTCCTTTCTCGATCACATTGACACCTATCAGCGGCGTATTATTCTTATCAAGGACGCTTCCTTTTACGGTATGTTCCGACTGCAACACACTCAGCTGACTACTGTCCATCTTTTCAGATGCTGAAGCTTCGGATAACGAACTCACTGCGATTAACAGACTCAAGGTAACCGGGACAGAGGCCAACAACCTTTGTCTCCAAGGCGATTTCCCGAAGGAAAATGATTTAAAAGGTTCCATAATTTTAGAAGGTTAAAGTTAACAAGCGCTTTAAAAAACGCCGTGTATAATCTAGTTTTTAAAGTTTTTGCAAATCTCACAACACAAACTTATAAAAATTAACAAATCAAATCAAACTTATTACTGTTAAAAAATTCCCCTTCCGAGCATTTTCAATCACTCATCTAATACACTGATTTACAATATGTAAATAATTATCATATCCACTTCCGGATTTGCAGAAGCCTCCCAACTTCCTCCAGGCATACCACCCGTTTTTATAAAATTTCTAACCTCTCAAAAACCGCCGGTACCGAATAATCCCTTAATTCACAAGAAAGAAACGCTTCACTTCCCGACAATATGAAAATGCATGGAACCTCACAAACGCCCCTCCCCAAAAACAGTTTCCTGATCCGGTATCCTCGCTGTTTTCTTTAAAAGTTTTTACCGGACTGTTCTCCAGAAGTTTTTTTCTCAAAAAATTCTTTTTCCCTTTCATTGCAGGCACAAAAATTATCCATAATTTTATGCCATTATAAAAGATGTGTAAACAAAATAAAAATATAGGCATAAATATCTTAATTCATTTCAACTATGAAATTCCACTATCTCTTACTGCTGATTCTTCCTTTCACTTCGTGTACGCAAGAAGAACTTCCCGTAACTGCCGGAAAATCAGACATGGTATTCCCGTCGCTTTCCACGACCTGGGACGAAGGGGTTCCACTTGGCAATGCTACGGTAGGTGCCCTGGTCTGGCAACGCGACTCTGTCCTCCGCTTTTCACTCGACCGGATTGACTTATGGGATCTCCGTCCTACCGACAGCATTTCCGGCCCCAACAACAAGTTCCGCTGGGTAATGGAGCAGGTCAGAAAAGGCGACTACCTGCCGGTACAGAAGAAATTCGACTGGCCTTACGACAGAGAACCTGCTCCTTCCAAAATTCCGGGTGCCGCCCTTGAATTCCATACTACCGGATTTGGAAAAGTAAAGGATGTCCATCTGTACCTCCGCAATGCACTCTGCCGGACGGAATGGAGCAACGGTACTGTACTGAAGACCTTTGTCCATGCTTCCGAACCTATCGGATGGTTTGTTTTCGAAAACCTGCCCGACGCTCCGGCCATCTCCATTGTCCCCCCTCAGTATGAGTCAGAGACAAGTAACGGAACAGAAGACCCCGTAACCGGTCAGGACCTGCGCAGACTGGGCTACCGGCAAGGGAGCATTAAGAAAAAGGAAAACTGTATCACCTATCACCAGCAAGGATGGAACGGTTTCTACTACGACGTCAACGTACGATGGGAAAAGAAAGGACGGAAACTCTATGGAGTATGGAGCGTGACCTCCTCCATGACCGGTCAGAAGGCCTCATCGGAAACCATGGATGCCATGAAGCGAGGAGTATACAGTGATTTTTCGTCGCACAACAGCTATTGGAAGAATTTCTGGAACGCCTCTTCCGTGTCAGTGCCCGACTCCATCATCCAGCGACAGTACGACCAGGAAATGTACCGCCTCGGCTCGGTGGCCAGAAAAGACTCCTACCCCATCTCCCTGCAGGCAATATGGACTGCCGACAACGGGAAACTGCCCCCCTGGAAGGGCGATTACCACCACGACCTGAACACCCAGCTCAGCTACTGGCCGGTATACAAAGGCAATCACTTGGAGGAAGGAATGGGTTATCTGAATACCTTATGGAACCAGAGGGAGGTCTACAAGAAATATACCCGGACGTACTTCGAATGTGAGGGAATGAACATTCCGGGAGTATGTACCCTCACCGGTGAGCCGATGGGAGGATGGATACAGTATTCCATGTCACCCACCGTCAGCGCCTGGCTTTCCCAGCATTTCTACCTGCATTGGAAATACAGTGCCGACAAGGAATTCCTCACCGACCGGGCTTATCCGTTTGTGCACGACGTAGCCCTGTTCCTGGAACAGATTACCCTACTCGACTCCAACGGCATACGGAAGCTGCCCATCAGTTCCAGTCCTGAAATCTTCGACAACAGCCTCAATGCCTGGTTCCGTACCATGACCAATTACGACCTGGCCCTGATACAGTTTGCCTTCCGCGCAGCCGAGGAGATGGCAGGGGCACTTGGCAAAGACGAAGAGGCAACCCACTGGAAAGAACTGTACGGTCAGTTGCCCGATTACGACCTGGATGCCGACGGAGCCCTGACCTTCGCCAAAGGATTTCCTTATAATGCATCACACCGCCACTTCTCACACGCGATGGCCATCCACCCGTTGGGACTGCTGGATTATTCACAAGGAGAAAAGGCCCGGAAAATCATTGATGCGACCCTCCAGAAACTGAAGGACAACGGTCCCGACTGGTGGTGCGGCTACTCCTATTCCTGGTTTGCCAACATGAGCGCACGTGCCATGAAGGGAGAGGATGCCCGGGATGCCCTCCGCACGTTTGCGGAATGCTTCTGTCTGACCAACGGTTTTCATGCCAACGGCGACCAGAGCCAGTCGGGCAAGTCCAAGTTCACCTACCGCCCGTTTACCCTTGAAGGCAACTTTGCCTTTGCGGCTGCCCTCCAGGAAATGCTGTTGCAGAGCCATACCGGAAAGATACATATTTTCCCAGCCCTGCCGAATGACTGGAAGGACCTGTCTTTCGAAAAACTGAGAGCGGAAGGTGCCTTTATCGTCAGTGCATCGCTCCGGGGAGGCAAACTTGCACACGCAGAAATTATGGCCGAACAGGGAGGCACCCTGCAGGTTATCAATTCATTCAGACCTGAATACCAGCTGAAAATAGGCGACAAGTACCTGCAAGATACGGAGGGCATCTGGAAAGTCACCCTTTCAAAAGGAGAGAAATGTACCATTGAGGCGGTCGGCCAATAACACAAAGCGACAGTAACCTGCCCGATGGCAGTATATAAAAAGGATGGTTGCCGTTACGGAAATCCGTAATTACGCAACCATCCTTTCGTATTTCATAATATATCCATCCGGCAATCCCCGCCCTACTTCACCGGGCAGGGCAACTGCCGTTCTCAGATGAGCACACAATGCTTAAAAATCATTCTTAACCTTTGCAAGCGCTTCTCCATTTACGATAACCCCCTTAGGAGCGTTAGAGAATACCACAATCGGCGTATCCAGTTTGCCCATTGAGTTACCTTCCCAGTCTACCTGTTCGTCAAACAGAAGATACCATCCCATCTGCTTGCCTTTGTAATACGTTTCATTCGTGAACGAACGGCCCGTCATGGTATTTACCGTTGCCGAAAGAGTCGTATATACCACATCCTTTTCGCCCTTCTGGTAGAAGACATAAGAAGTAATCGCTTCTTTCTCGCTGTCAGTCACCCGTTTCTGATATGCAAAGCTGGTAAGATCACTGTTTTCTACCAGTCCCTTATCGGTTCTGGGCAGGAAACGTCCCTCCATCAGATTGGCCACCGTAGTAGAAATATACACCGTCTTGCCCGTCTTCACGTCCTTTGCTTCATACCAGTTGCCTTTCCGGGCAATCAGTTCGTACAAAACCCCTTTTGAAGCCTTTTCCACCACCGCAGCAGTCGTTTCAGGAGCCTGGCGCACGTTAGCCTGAGGCTTAGCAATTACCACACCAGTTTCAGGAATACGGTATCCCTGCGCACTCAATGAACATGCCATTCCGGAACAAATGGCCAAAAACAATGATAAAATTACTTTTTTCATGATGTATTTATTTAATAACAGAAAAATCATATTCTTTTTATTGCCGGAATCATCTTATCTTTAATGAAATTATCTCATCCTTGGTATTGATCAATCAGTTATCATCGTATGTTCCGCCAGTTTTTCCTTATTATTACGAGTGCAAAGATATGAAAAGTTTGTTGCTATGTATACATTTATTACTACTATTTGGTATAATAAATACAGACAAACGGATTTTACCACTTTATCCATACAAGAGAACAATCCGCCCCAAAAATACCTTATTCACAGAATAAATCCAGCAATTACATACAAAAACCCCTCCGAAAGCCGTACATAACTTCCGGAGGGGTTCAACAATTAATTATTACATTTATATTACATCCCTGGTAATTTATGCCCATCTGCATCCTGCCTTGCTGAAGAATCAGATACGAAGGCGCTCATCAGGACCCGTTTTTCAGAAAGTCCATCCCAGGCGGAGATGCGGATCAACGTGGATTCCGTAACTGTTCTGCTTGAATTCATCGTTGGTCTTGTCAGTAATCGTCATGCCCGAAGACGTGTTCCGGTAATCCAGTTCCACCGGTTTGAAATTGGAATGCCTCAGCGAGAAATTAAGTTCCGCACCAATATACAGCCCCTTGTACAGATACATGTCCACACCGGCCAATGCCGCCGCTTTGAAACCGGAGCTGGCACGCACGCCCCCGGCAATGCCCTGCAGATTAAAGCTTCCCGAACCGACCATATCCTTGGTTGCATAGGCATTGGTTATGGTAAATTCACTGAGTTCTCCCCCATTCACGAGCTCCCCTGTAGTCTTTGCAAAGCGATGAGTGAAACCCACTTCACCTCCCACATAGAAATCAAAACGGCTTCCGGTATTAAAGTGACGTTCATAACCCAGGCTCACTTCCCAATACCGTGTACGGGCTTTCAGGGATTGCAGCGTAGATCCGAAAGAGTCCTGATCGACTTCCTCCGAGTACGTTTCCGACTGGCCGCTCATGTCCAGATTCAGCCTCAATGCATGCTTCGGATTCAGGAAATAACGCATGCGGAGTCCGTCGATACTGAAGGTAGACCCGTTCTGGTCAAAGGGGTTGACCTGTATTTCCACACCGATGCTTCCGGCTTCCGGAGCCGTCCAACGCTGCTGGGCATTGATTTCACCACACTTCCACATACCCAGCAAAACTGCTACTGCTGTAACGATTTTCTTCATAATTATATAGTTAAGATTTTCTCAAAATTAGAAAAAAAATAAATGCGGACAACGATTCACCGCCGGAATTTCTTCTTTTACTTCCTCGATACTGCCCGCGACCGCCCCGTTCCCAGACACAGGAACAAGACTACCGGAGAATTAAACCTCCTGTACCAGTTCGTGACTGTCTTCATTTTTCGTATATTTGCACCTTGAACAGAATGACCAACCGGCAGCGGAATCCGTCAGACCGGCAGCCGGCCACCTTCGACTAATCCCTTATGAACATGACAAGCACGGAAATGGAAAATATCAGAAAAAGTATCAAACGGCACTATCCCGTCAGTGATGCATCCATCGCCCAGCTCTGTGCGCATTTCAAGGTCCATCATTTTCCGGCCAGACACCTGATCATCCGAGGAGGTATCATCGACCGGAATGTCTATTTCATCGAAAAAGGACTGACCCGTTCGTATTGCCTGGTCAACGGCAACGAACATACCACCTGGTTTTCCAAGGAAGGCGACATTACTTTCGGACTGCTGTGCCTGTACCATAACCGGGCAGGATTTGAATACGTCGAGACCGTAGAGCCCACCCTTGCCTACTCCATTCCCATCCACTGCCTCAACCACTTGTATCAGACAAACATCGAGATAGCCAACTGGGGAAGAGTGGTGCATCAGGAGTGCCTGCTCTCGCTGCAGTGCATCCGCATCGACAATCTCACCATGACTGCCAAAGAAAGGTATCAGGCGCTGCTGCAGACTTTTCCGGATATCTGCCAGAGGGTCAACCTGGGATACATCGCTTCCTTTCTGGGCATATCCCTCTCTACCTTAAGCCGGATCAGGGCCGAGAAATAGCCTGCCTTTTTTGCCATAAGTCAAAAAATAAGAATTATTTTACGTCTACTTTTGCAGCAAAAAAGTATGAAAACACCGTCAACTGAAACAAACAGGCAACGCATCGTATGGCTCGATGCGGTGAAGGTCATTGCCATTTTCATGATGATTGCGGTCCATTGTACCGACAACGTAACCCCGGCCGAGCGTTCGGCACCGTGGTACAACCTGTGGGGAAGTTTCTACGGCTCCTTCATGCGTCCGGCCATTCCGCTGTTCGTGATGGTCACCGGAGCCCTGCTCCTGCCGGTCAGGACAACCACTCCCGCATTCTACAAGAAGCGCCTTCTGAGGGTCATGGTTCCGTTTCTCATCTGGTCGGTAGCCTACAATCTTTTCCCCTGACTTACCGGCGTACTGGGATTTCCGCCGGCCGTAATCAATGATTTCTTTGCCTGGGCCGAGCCCGACCAGTCTTTGGGAAGCGCCTTGCACCATATCCTGCTGATTCCCTTCAACTTCTCTCCGTTCGCCATACAGATGTGGTATGTGTACCTCCTCATCGGACTCTATCTGTACCTGCCAGTTTTCTCGGCATGGGTGAAGCAGGCTTCCGACAAGGAGCAGCAGTTCTTCCTCGGACTGTGGTTCATCTCTCTCTTCATTCCTTACCTGAGAGAATACCTTACCAGGGACCTATGGGGAACCTGTTCCTGGAATGAATTCGGACTCCTGTATTATTTTGCAGGATTCAACGGTTATCTGCTGTTAGGATACTACCTGTTCAATCACCCTCAGCTTTTCAGCTGGAAGACACTCGCCATAGGAGGAATACCTTTATTTATTGCCGGCTACTGCATCACCTTCTTCGGGTTCAAGTCGGTTACGGCTGTCCCCGGACAACCGGTGGAACTGGTGGAACTGTTTTTCACCTACTGTACGCCTAACGTACTGATAATGTCCCTTCCCATCTTCCTGGCAGTACAGAAACTGCCCCTCACACCGGCGGCAGTCGCAAAGCCCATCACGAGCCTGTCGACCTGCACTTTCGGTATCTGGATGTCGCACTACCTGTTCCTGGGGCCCTGCTACATGCTGATGGAACACCTTCCTGTCCACACCATGCTGAAGTTGATCGTGTGTACCCTCCTGCTGCTGACCGTCACCTGGGGCTTCGTCCACCTGGTCAGAAAATCAGGACAGTGGGGCAAATGGATAATGGGCTGATCCGAATACCGGTTCCGCCCTCACAGACCCGGACAGCGAAAGCCCGGGCCGCTCTTGTCATTTTGACATTTTGCATATTGGGGGGATGCAGGAATCATTTCTTTGCATCCCCTTCTCCGATCGTTCTCCATTTTTCAATTCTCAACAAGGATACAGGAATATTTGTCATTGTATTTCAATAACATACGCTCATTTTCCGTATTCAGGAGCCAACGCATTCCAGCAATAAAAGCGGCGTAACGGCCCGTTTCTTTCACGAAATATCCGGCCATTTCCGTCTTTTGGGCATTCCATCACGAGAGAATCTTTCACACACCTAATAAGTTGACAACTTTCCTCGCCGGCTTTTTCCGAAAGCCCGCGGTCTTTTCACCGGAAGATGCTTTTAAATGGCCTCATCCATCCTTATGTTTTTTCCAAAACCGCTATTTAAATTGCATTTTTATGCAGAATCATTTTCCATTCCACCACTTTCAAAGAAAAGGCCCGTAAGCAGAACGCCTAATTATCATATCAAAAAGAAAGGAAAATAACCGATGAAACTTCATAAAGTCAAACGTAGAGAAACCACGAAAAGTGTTCCAAAACTCCAGTTCAAGATGGCAATATTAAATTTCGACCATGATATGCAACATAAATCTTCAACAAAACCCAATAAAATAAGCCAGTATATATTCCTCGAGAACGCACAAAAATGAAAAACAGGACAAAAATATGAAAAAAGAACCTTGTGTATCCGCCGGGAAAGGTGTTACTTTGCAAGTTGGATAAAAATTATTAAACCTAACTCTTATTTAAAGAAAATCAATTAGATGAAACAAAAACATTTTGTCATCTGGAGCTTTTTGACAATGCTGTTTGCCCTTTCCTCCTGTACACAGGAGTCGTATACAGGTGAAGGAGACAGCGGCAGCTTTCAGCTCTCACTTGCCACACGCCATGAAGTAATAGCGGGTGATCCGAATCTCCAGCAAGATGCTGCAGAACAGACAGAGACAGACGTCAACCTGTTTTCCGTAGCCATTTCCAAGGGAGAAGAAACATTGTACAGTTGGAATACTTACCGTGAAATGCAGGAGGCGGGCGCACCGGAACTTCGCCCTTCCACTTATACCGTCAAGGCATGGCACGGAGACATTAATCAGGAAGGCTTCGATGCTCCCTGCTATGCAGGAAGTTCGGAACTGGTTATCCGCAAGGGAGAAACCACTCCGGTTGCGGTGACCTGCTACCTCTCGAATGCCAAACTGCAGGTTGCATATACCGAAAACTTCAAGAAGTATTTTGAGACCTACTCGGCACAGGTGGCATCCTCGCTGGGAAATACGGTGGAATACGTGCAGGACGAGACCCGCTTCGCCTATTTCAAGCCGGGAACGCTGACCGTAAAGGCGAAGGTCAGAAAGGCCGGACAGGCCAGTGAGTCGGTCTATGAAGTCAAGACCATTCAGGCCGAAGCCCAGCACGCATACGTGCTGACCCTGGATGTGGATGCCGGTTCGGCAACCATGACGGTGACCTTCTCGGAAGACCGTCTCCATCCGGATGAAGAGAAAGTCTTCGACGTTTCGGATGCGGCACTGAACGCACCGGTTCCGTATTTCAAGACCACCGGTTTCACCGACGGAGAAACCCTGAGCATGCCCGAAGGAAACGTCGGTCAGGAGGTTTCGGCTTACCTGAACGCCGTTGCCCATATCGCATCGTGCCGGCTGAGTACGACATCGGCTTACCTGACCGGAAGAGGATGGCCGGCCGACATCGACCTGACACAACCGGGAGCTGCGGAAGAAACCCTGAAAGAGTTCCGTCTGGAAACCCGGGGACTGACAGGCAACAAAGACCAGATGGCATGGATCAACTTTACGCGCCTGCTGGCTGCCATTCCTGCATCGGCCGGAGAGACGCATGAGTTTACGCTCAGTGCCACCGACCTGTATGGAAAGACTTCCGAGAAACCGCTGAAACTGCAGGTAACGATGACCAGCGACGGAGAACTCCAGTTGTCTGCCTCGGAAGAAAAGGCAGGCTTCCTGTCGCATGTCTGCAAGGTAAAAGCCACTTTCCAGTCGAGCTACCCGGGCTTCAAGGGCGATCCGGAGAACATCCGGGTATATCTGGATGAGAACAAGCAGACCGAGCTGAAATGCATCCACAGCGAAGCTCTCAACGACAAGGAATTCGTCCTGACACTGGAAGCCCCCGAAAGTGTGAAGTTCCTGGAACCGTTCACTCTGTCGGGAGAATACCTGGGTCAGACACCGCAGAGCGCCCCGATACCGGTGGAATACGGAGTACTGGTCATGCACGAAGGAGAAGTCTGGGCCAGAAAGACCTTCGTACACCTGTTCAACGCCAGCACCGATGAAGTCAGCCTGCAATACCTGCCGTCGGGAGGTACCTGGACCGATTTTACCGAGGTGACACAAAAAGCGGAATACCAGCCTCAGGTGGGCACACTGCTGCAGGCAAAGGGTCTGAAGGAAAATCAGGATTACCGCATCCGGGCTGTCTGGAGAAACGCAGCCGGAAAACCGAGCAACGAATGTGAGATACATACGGAAAATGCCATGCAGATCCCGAACTCCGACTTTGAGCAGTGGTATGATGAAGAGGTATGGTATAAAACCATCTTTTTATCAGGAGGAGAACATATCTATTCGTTCTATCCGTATGCTTCGTCTGGAGAAAAATGGTGGAGTACGCTGAACGACATGACTACCCTGGAACGCTCTGGAGTAGCTTCGTGGTATTACTGTGCCTACCCGGGTACGATGCCGACCAACGCTTCGAACCTGCACACGGCTGCCTGGCACTGGAACAAGTACGGAAAGACCTCACTGACAGAAGGCAGTCACGGCGGAAACACAGCCATGGAAATTGCGACGGTGGGCTACGGAAGCAACAACTGGTCGGCAGTTTCACAAAACACCGAGTACCGCAGTGCAGGACAGCTGTTCATCGGAAGCTTCGACCGGAGCAGCCAGAAGCAGACCTTAGGACATGCCTTCGAATGCCGTCCGGAACAGGTGAACTTTTATTACAAGTTCTATTCATACAACAAGGAAACGACACAGGCCTATGCCATTGTATACGATGCTTCCCAGCAGGAAATCGGTAAAGGAGTGCTGAAAATCACCGAACCGGTCAACGAATATCAGAAAGGAAGCATCCGGATTGAATATTCCAACGAAACCGTACGGGCAGCTTCCATTGTCATCATGTTCCAGTCTACCGATGCCGCACAACCGGCCACACAGACATTACAGGGTTCGAAAGGGGCCTGGAACGCCGGATACGGTGACTCCCGTCACATCGGAAGCATACTTACCGTGGATGATGTAGAGCTTATTTATGAATAACCGTGAAAATAGAAAATGCAAGATATGAAAAAGTTACATTTATTATCGATTATCCTGCTGGCGGGACTTTGGATGCTGGCAGCGTGTCACAATGAAAAGATAGATTACTCCATCAACCAGTCGGGACAGGTAGACCTGGCTTCGATTGTACTTGACCCTCAGACCGAACCGGTGGTATCGGTATCGCGGGTTACTGCAGAGAAGGGAAGTTTCATCGTGGGTATCTATACGGAACAGGACGAACGGGTACAGGAATGGACATACAGCGAAATGCCGGACGTATTTACGCTGAAGGTCGGAAAATACCGCATCAAGGCACATGCCCCGCAGACAGAGGGAGCGGCTTTCGATACACCGTACTGCGCGGGAGAGTCGGGACTGTTTGAAATCACCAAGGACAACCTGACCAAGGTAGGTGAAGTCAAGTGTACGTTGCAAAATATCAAGGTGACCCTGAAATACAGCGATGCCCTGAAGGCACAGCTGGGAGAAAGTTTCCGGGCAACGGTTTCTGTAGGCCAGGAACGTCTGGAATATACCCGCGACGAGACCCGTTCGGGATTCTTCCACGGACAGGCCGGTGAGAACACCGTTGACGTGGTACTCAGCGGAGAGATTGAAGGAGCCGAAATCGAACCCATCCATAAGTCGTATTCGGGACTGGCACTGGGAACGGAACTGGTGCTGACCCTCAACTGGCAGGGAGTTAACGGCGACCCGGGTACGGGAGGCAGCGTCAGCACTCCGGACAACGGCATTGCGATAAGCGGCGAATGTGTCACCGTGAATGAAAGTGCGGACATCCTGCCCGACGAAGATGAAATCCTGGATTTCGGCGATCCGAAGATCGAAGGAGAAGGCTTCGACATCAGTCAGCCTGTAACCGACCTGAACCAGCCGGTAGTGGTGCTGCTGAGCGCACCCGAAGGTATCGCCCACGTATGGGTACAGATTACTTCCGACAACGAAAGTTTTGCGGGAGTGGTAGCGGAAATGTTCGGAACCGAACCGTTCGACCTGGCTTATCCGGGCGGCCTGAAGGAGACCCTGAAAGGATTGCAGCTTCCGGTAGAAGAAGAAGTAATCAACCAGCAGCTGGTACGCTTCGACGTATCGCAGTTCATTCCGCTGCTGAAGGGAGAATTTGCGGGAATGCACCGCTTCAACCTGACCGTAGAGGATACTACCGGAAAGCAGGTGAAAGCTACTTTGTCGGTAGACAGTCGCAACGCACAGTAATGTAAAGTATGGAAATGAAAAGAATCTATCAGATAATAGGATTATGCATCGGCATGGGACTCTTCAGTTCCTGCCGGCAGGAGGAGCGCTCGCTGTACGAAGGCGAAGGACTGCTGCTTCTGGGCATGGAGGTGTCGGAGCAGGTAGATGTGGTGTCGCGTGCCGCATCGGCTGCGGAAGACAACCAGGACGAACTGAAGGCAAAATGCAAGGTGCGCATTTATGAGGGCGACAAACTGGTGCGCAAATATGCCGGATGGAACAATGTGCCGGCCGAAGGAATTACGCTGGCATCTCGCCCTTACCGGGTACGGATTACTTCGGGCGACTCGGTGGCGGCCTCTTTCGACCGTAAGTTTTACGAAGGCAACCAGGAGTTTGAAATCCGGAAAGGAGCGACAACGAAGGTAGATGTGGTCTGCTACATTGCCAACGCACTGGTGCAGGTCAACTTCGACAAGAGTCTCACGGACTACCTGACGGAAGGAAAGGTGGAAGTGAGCGTTGAGGATGCGGAAGGTACACTGGCTTTCCCGTATCCGGAAGCAGAGGGCGGACAGCCTACGGGATACTATACCTTCCCTGCAGGCAAGGAATACCTGACCTGTAAGTTTACGGCTACTACCAAAAGCGGGGAAAAGATTGAACAGACCGACCGTATCGAGGGAGCCAAGACGTCTACCTTGTATAAACTGACTTATCGTCATACGGACGGTGAGACACCGGAACGTCCGGAGGAAGGTGGAGGTTTCTTCGATCTGGTGATTGATGAGACTCCGCTGCATACACAGGACGAAGAGGTGGTTATCTACCAGCGTCCGGTCATCAGCATGCAGCACAACGGAGAGACCGTTTCTACGGATGCTCCCTGGCTGATCGAGGTGAACGAGCAGAATGTGCGGCCGCAGGTTACCGTCAAGGCCTCTTCTCCCCTGCAGCAGGTGAATGTGGGAGGTACACTGTTCGGTTTTCTGGGAGGAAGTACGGTCGACCTGATGCAGGAAGACGTACGTCAGCAGTTTGCTGCCCAGGGCATCGCCGTCAGCCTGCCACAGGAAAGACAAATGACCATCGACTTCCAGGAGTACCTGTACAGTGCGGGACTGCTGGCAGCAGAGGGCAACTATGAGATGGCGTTCGACGTGCGCGACCAGCAGGGAAAGCAGCGTGCCTCGACCTGGGCACTGAGCATATCGAACTCCAACGTTCAGACTTTGCCGATTCCTTATCCGTACCTTATCTGGGCCGACAGGGCTACACTGTACGGGGAAATCATCGAAGGACGCCAGGCAGAGGGTCCTTTCTATTTCCGTTACCGCAAGAAAGGAAGCGATGAGAACTGGAGCGAGAATGTCGAAGGCAGTCAGCAGCCGGACAGCCGCCTGATTCTCTCACCCGAAATCAAGGGACTGACACCGGGAACGACCTACGAATATCAGTTGCTGGAGGGTGAGAAACCGTCGAGCATCGTTTGTGAATTTACGACAGAAGCCGCTGTCCAGTTGCCGAACTACAGTTTCGAAAACTGGTCGGGAGGGGTACCCAAGCTGATTCACGGCAGTGGAGAAAGCATGTTCTGGGATTCCGGTAACCACGGTACACAGAAAGTGAGTGCGAATGTGACCGAGCCCGATTCGTCAGTCAAGCACAGCGGCAACTACTCGGCACGGTTGAAGTCAATGTACGCCAGCATGCTCGGAATCGGACAGTTTGCTGCAGGCAACATGTTCATCGGACAATACCTGGATACCCAGATGAGCGGACTTACCGGAAACGGAGTCCTCGGCTTGGGACGTCCGTTCACCGCCCGCCCGCTAGCACTGCGCGGATACATCCGGTACATCAGCGGTACGGTGGACAAGGGAGGTGACCGCATCGCCAACGGAAAACAGGACGAAGGTATCATCTACATGGCACTGACCGATGGTGAAGGAGAGTCTTACAACGGCACCAACTGGTCGTTCATCATCCGTACCAAGGACCAGCATTTCTTCAGCAAGGACGAAGCCAACGTCATTGCCTACGGAGAAAAGGTTTGGACAGCCAATACTGAGGGAGAAGGCATGGTACCGTTTGAAATCCGCTTCAACTACGAAGAAAAAGCAGACGGAAAGACGCGTATCCCGAACCGACTGCTGCTGGTGGCAGCCGCCAGCCGTTACGGCGATTATTTCCAGGGAAGTACTCAGAGCGTCATGTGGCTCGACGACCTGGAACTGGTTTACGAAGAAAGGGAGTTATCATCTAATTAATCGAAGGAGTAGTGAAAAAAATTATCACCCTGTTCTGTTTCTTATGCGTGTTCCTGACAATGGGCGCACAGAACAAAAAACTGAAAATAGCAGACAACGTGTTTGTTCCGAAAGGCCAGTGGATTGTGGGAAGCTCGGTATCCTATTCGGAGCATACGGAGAATAATTACCAGTTTCTGGTAATCGACAAATTCAATGCCGACGGATATACCTTCAAGGTCAGTCCGCTGCTGGTCTACGGGGTTAAGGACAACCTGGGTATGGGTGGACGTTTCTCGTACGGACGTACCCTGACACGGTTCAACGGACTGAACCTGGGACTGGGAGATGACCTGACGGTGTCACTCGACGATACCTATGAGCTGAGTCATTCGTACAGCGTCATGGCGGTCATGCGCAACTATATCAACCTGGGAAGCAGCAAGCGTTTTGCATTGTTTGCAGAGACTCAGCTGCAGTTCGGTGGCAGCCAGTCGAAACTGGTGACCCGCTCGGGCGATGAACTGACCGGAACCTATTCGAAGTCCGTCGACCTGGGTATCGGTGTTTCTCCGGGTATCGTTGCTTTCGTCAACAACTATACGGCGGTGGAAGTCAGTGTGGGAGTATTGGGTATCGAATACGGAAAGGTGCACCAGACCAGAGACCAGATTTATTCCAGTGACCGCACTACAAACGTAGCTAACTTTCGTATTAACCTGTTTTCCATTGGCTTGGGAATCGCTTTTTATTTGTAGCCTATGAAATTATTCATCAAGATACTGGGGGTCATCGCACTGCTGGCAAGCGTACAGGCGGGACATGCCCAGGAGCGTGATACCATTGTGGTACACGATACCATTTACATTGAGAAGCCTAAGAAGAAGGCGGACATTGTGGAATCGACCGATCTGGTCCGGCTGAAGCCTTTCGGACGGTACGACCGCGGAATCGTCAACTATAAGTTCCTGCCTAAGGGAAAATGGGTGGGCGGTCTGACTTTCTCGTATATTACTTTCGACAGCAAGGAGAGCAGTATCCTGTATTCGCTGCTGGGAAACATCAATGCCAACTTTGCGGTGAAGGCCATCAATCCTTACATCGGATATTCCCTGAAGGATAACATGGTAATCGGTGCGAAGTTCGGTTACAACCACCTGCTGGGGGACCTGGGAAACATCGACCTTGACCTGGGAAGCGACATGAGCTTCAGCATCGGGGACATGAGGTATACCGAGGACCTGTATTCGTTCGGTGTGTTCCACCGTTCGTACGTGGGACTGGATGCCGGGGGTATCTTCGGTCTGTTCAATGAGACGTCGCTGACGTACAAGCACGGAACGTCTTCTTATTCGACCGACAGGGAAAGCAATGCGCCGAAGCACACTGAAACGACCATCAACGAGCTGCACCTGGGTATCAACCCCGGTATCGCTGTCTATATTACACCGAATGTGTGCGCCGAGATGTCGTTCGGAGTGGCGGGATTCAAGTACCGGAACGAGAAGCAGCAGAATGAACTGGGTGAAGAGGGCTCGCGCTCGACCAGCGGGGCCAACTTCAAGATCAACATTCTGAATATAAACATTGGTATCACTTTATGTCTGTAGGCCATGATGAGAAATGTATTTTGCAAGATAAGTTTACTGGCCGTGCTCCTGGGTGTGAGCAGCGGCTGCATCAAGAACGATATTCCTTATGCTACCGTACCGCTTTCGGTTACGTCACTGAAGGTCAGCGGTCAGACCGGTGAGTCGGTGATTTCGGAAAAGGACCGCACGGTGACCGTTACACTGGAAGAGACTGCCAATCCGAAGAAGGTGAAGGTGGAAGCCCTGACTTACACGGAGAACGCCTCGTCGACCCTGCAGGTCAATCAGGTCATCGACCTGACGCAGGACTATGCGTTTACGCTGTCGCTTTATCAGGATTATGTATGGAAAATCATCCGCAACCAACCGATCGAACGTCGGGCTACGGTGACCAACCAGGTGGGAAATGCGGTGTTCAATGAGAACGAGCGTGCGGCCATCATGTATATTACCAAGAGTGCGAGCCTGAAGGAGGTGAAACTGCTCGACCTGAAACTGGGACCTGTAGGAGCCGCCATGAACGGAGTGACGGAAGGAGTTCCTCCGGTAGAGTGGAAACAGTACAGCAACTATGCGGCTGCCACGGTACGGGTGACATACAGTGATTTCCTGGATGAGGAATGGACGCTGAAGGTGTACCACAGTGAGAGCGACGTGATGACTGTCGGGGCTGATGGCTGGGTGAATGTGGCCTGGCTGTACGGTTCGGGAATGGCCGGCAAGGAATGCGGTTTCGAATACAAGGAGGCCTCAGCCGGAGAATGGACGGTGGTGGACGAGAAATACATCACTTTCGACGGAGGTAATTTCCATGCACGTGTGCCTCACCTGAAACCGGGCACGACTTACGAGTGCCGGGCTTATTCGGGCGACCAGAAGGCTGAGAGCGTATCGTTCTCCACTACCACGGAAGGATATATTCCGAACATGAGTTTTGAGGATTGGCACAAGGACGGCAAGGTGCTTTGTCCATGGGCTCAGGATGGCAGCATGTTCTGGGATTCGGGCAACCACGGAAGCAATACGCTGGGAGAAAACAACATTACCCAGAATACGGATGAGGTCCGTCCGGGAGCTCAGGCCGGCAGTCAGGCAGCCAAACTGGCATCGACAAGTATTGTGGGAGTATTTGCTTCGGGCAACCTCTTCGTGGGTGAGTATAAGTCGACAAAGGGTATGAACGGTGTCCTCGGATTCGGAAGGGAATTCAAGTCGTACCCTACCCGACTGAAAGGATGGTTCAAGTACCAGACACAGAACATCAGTCACACGGACCCGGGATTTGAATACCTGAAGAACCGCCCGGATACCTGTATCGTGTGGGTGGCCCTGGGCGACTGGGAACTGACGACTTCTGCTTCGGGAGAAAGAACGGCAGTGGAAATCGTGACTTCAAAAGGTAAACCGGAGAAAGGTACGTATTTCGACAAGAAAGATCCGCACATCATTGCGTATGGAGAAATGACCTGCGGAAAGACAACGGAGGGATATCAGGAGTTTACGGTGGAACTGGATTACCGGGCTACCGACAGAAAACCGACCTCACTGCTGATTGTCTGCTCGGCCAGCAAGTATGGAGATTATTTCACCGGTGCGGCAGGAGCGACGATGTGGGTAGATGACTTCAGTCTGGAATATGACTACAACGACTGAGCGGGTGCTGCGGCTGTGAATGACAGGCTCAGCCGCCACGCCTCTCAGGGAAAATAAATAAGTGAAAGAGCCAGGGCAGGCTTCCACCGGCAGGTGTGAAAGCGTTGCCCTGACTCTTTTTATGGCAAACAAGCAGTACCGGCTATGCCTTCTTCTTGCGGGAAACCGTTGCTTTCGGCAGCCGCATCTCCCGGATCCGCTGCTTGGTAGCTGCATCCACCCGATAGGATTCCAGGATTTTCTGCAGCGTTTTACGATAGGTAAAATCGTCCAGATGATGCTCTCCTTGCAGATAGGCCATCGTCTGTTCCGGGAATTTCACAAAGCAGACCGACAGCGCCCAGGCAACGGCCATGCGCACATAGTAGCCTTCGTGACGGATAGAGTCGTACTCATGAAGCAGCAAAGGCAGGTGTGCCTCGTCGATGAAGTAGCGGAGGGTCATCACCACCCCGAAACGGAGGGTATATTCGTCTTCGGTATGCATCCAGTGAAGCAGGTATTGCCAGAGACGCTCACGATGGGCGGAAAGGAACTTCTCTCCTCCCCCGAAGGTAAAGGTGTCGCAGACCGACCAGCTGTTGATGATCCGGACAAAACGGGTCACCCGGTTCAGGTAGACCTCGATATCGGCATCGGGACGGATAGCCCCCAATACCATTCCCTGCAGCATCCGTTCTTCCATATAAAAAGTATCGGCACTGAAGAGGTAGTTTTCCCACTCGCCCTTGGCGATGCGGGAAGCCAGCCGGCGCAACTGCGGCAGACGGATTCCAAGCACGTGTTCCACTCCGGGATGCAGTGATTCCGTAAAAGCTTTGTTTCCCTGGGCTTCCATAGCCAGCAAATGCTCCTTGACGGTGAGTCCGTCAATACGGTATTCATCCATAACTTTCTTTTTTTGATTGACAGCGGCAAAGATAGCAATAATCAGAAACGGATTTTCTTCAATCAGCGGAAAAACGTACGAAAAGGAGACGGAAGAAAATTTCTTTATTTCTGTTAATAAGGGGCGGTTTGAAAAAACGGTGAAGGAAAGGTCTAAAATATATGTTACCTTTGCAAGTAAATACTGAAACTGAAGAATACTTGCATTGATTATGTTACATACTTTGTCTGTAATTGCCGGCCGTACATTCGTCTTCAAGGATTTTCTGAAATACCTGGACCTTGCCATTCAGGTGGATGCCGAAGAGAGAGGAGATGACGGGGTGTGCTATTATTTTCACAGAGAGAAGGAATCGACTACGCTGTATGCGATAGTGGACGAGGGAAAAGGAGAGCTGAGCCTGTGCATGGACGGGCTGGCATCGTATGCCGACTATAAGTTTTTTCCGTACCTGGCCGACTGCCTGCATCAGTTTCTGAACCGCTCTCCGCTGACGGTCGACGGACAGTCGGTCTTCGACTTCTACAACGAGGAATGGATGGCAGAAGCCATCGGGGAAGAAATCGCCGGACTGAAGTCGGTCTTGTCGATTGCCCCAAGGTATTACCTGACGCTGCCCTTCCGTCCGTACAGTTATGTATCGAAAGAAATGCTGGCGGAGTACGGGGTGAGTCTGCACTCTTCTACCCCACGCATCTACGGATATATTCAGTTTCTGATGAAACAGCACCGGATGAAGGAGGCTACTGAAGAGGAGCTTGCCAGCGACAGACAACTGGAGGACCAGGAGTTTACGGTGGATGTGCCTCAGCATGTCTCTATCGGAAGAGTGAAGTCGTGGCAGCTGGACGGTGCGGAAACCTGGGAGAGCTTTGCGGCGGAAGATGTACGCATGCTCCTCGAACTGGGAGAAGGCTTCCGGCACGGGAAGAAGGTGGAGGGAGTGGTGTTGAACGACCTCGGTACCCTCTTTCAGGAAGGTATCGGAGTGGCTCAGGACGGAGACAGGGCAGCCTATTGGTTCCGCGAAGCCATCCGGCTCGGAGAGCGGTGGTATGCACCTTCCAACCTGGGAGACCTTTACCGGAAGGGATGCGGGGCACTGGCGCCTTCGCTGACAGAGGCTTTCAAGGCCTACTGTGTATCGGAGGACCCGTATGCACATTACCGCATCGGACAGGCATACGAAGAAGGATGGACTGGCGCTCCGGACATGGACAAGGCAATGGAATGGTACCGGAGGGCTGCGGACGAAAGGCATCACCTGGCTATCCGCAGACTGAAGCAAGTGCAGGCCTGACAGGAAACGGAGCGCAGGCTCGACAGAGAACGGAAAAGAGTATTTTGGAACATTAATGAATCAGTTATCATATGGAACAGACACAATCGGACAGCAAACAGCATCAGTCCTTTCGTTTTCAGGAACCCCGCCGGTTCAAGGTTGTCATCTACAACGATGATTTTACCACCATGGACTTTGTGGTAAGAGTACTTACCGAGGTTTTCTTCAAATCGGCGGCAGAAGCAGAGGCGCTGATGCTGCAGGTGCATAAGAGCGGCTCTTCGGTAGTGGGTATTTACTCGTATGACATTGCCCACTCGAAAGTGGACAAAGCGACACGAATGGCACGGATGGAGGGCTTTCCGCTCCGGCTGGCAGTCTTGCCGGAGGAGGAATAAGGCCGTAAAGGCAGACCGGACGGTTTCTGCGGGAAAGGTTGGGCACGGTTTATCCGACAACCTGTTTTTTCTTACTTTATTTTTTTAGTCGACTAACCAAATGGGAGTGAAACAATCTACATATTTCAATCAGGCAATTGCCAGGGCACAGGAAGTAGCCATGGACATGCGGCACGAGTTTATCTTGCCGGAACACATGCTGAAGGCGTTTATGGAACAGGAAGTGTTCCGTACGGCCATCGGCCAATGCCTGGGCGATCCGGAAGGACTTGCCGCACGCATTGATGAATATCTGAGAGAGGAAGTGGAACGGGTACCGGAGGGGATTTCTTATGAAATTGAGCCTTCCGGACAATTGAACGAAGCGGGAGGATATGCGTATCAGCTGGTGCAGTACTCGCAGGCAGACGAACTGGGGGTACCGCATATGGTACAGGGAATCCTGCAGCTGAAGGATTCGTGGGCGGCCCATTTTCTCCAACAGGAACTGGGAGATGAGTTACCGGAGTTTATCGCACAACTGGTAACGGAGTATGAACTGGCGGAAGGGAATGCCCCAGAGGAGACAGAGGGCCAACCTTATGAGGCCTGGAGAAACTTTGTCACCTGCCTGAACGATCATCTGGACCAGTTTCATCCGCTGATTGGCCGGAAGGAGGAAATGGAACGTACCATACAGATTCTGTGCCGGAAGGACAAGAACAACCCGCTGCACATCGGTGAGCCGGGAGTCGGGAAAACGGCTCTGGTACACGGACTGGCGGCACGCATCGAGGAAGGCAATGTCCCCGACCGCCTGCAGGGATGCCGCATCTATGAACTCGACCTGGGCAGTCTCATTGCCGGCACACAGTTCAGAGGGGAATTTGAAAAACGGCTGAAGGGCATCATGGAGGGAATCCGCCGGGAAGGAAATGCCATAGTCTATATTGATGAAATCCATAACCTGGTAGGTGCCGGACGGAACGGAGACGGAGGCATCGACGCAACGAACCTCTTGAAACCGTATCTGGAAAGTGACGAGGTGCGCTTCATCGGGGCGACGACCTACGACGAGTACAACCGGAATCTTTCACGGAGCAAAGGACTGTTGAGAAGGTTCCAGCAGATTGATGTGCCGGAACCCAGCGTAGAGGAAAGCATACGTATCCTGGAGGGACTGAAAAAGAAGTACGAGCAGTATCATGGCATCCGGTACGACAAGGAAGCCATCGCTTTTGCCGTCAAGGCCAGTGCCCGGTTCATGAACGACCGTTTCCTGCCCGACAAGGCCATCGACCTGATTGATGAAGCCGGCGCTTACCGGGAACTGCATCCGCTGAAATCCGGAAAGAACAAGGTAGACAAGGCACTCATCAGCGATATCCTGTCGCGCATCTGCAAGGTCGACACCCTCCGTCTGAGCGGAGATAACCAGCAGCTGGAATCGCTGCACGCACGGATCAGCACACAGATTTACGGACAGGAGGAAGCAGTGACACAGGTCGTAGAAGCGGTACAGATGGCCCAGGCGGGACTTTCGGACGAGAACAAGCCCATGGCCAGTCTGCTGTTTGTCGGTCCTACAGGCGTCGGAAAAACAGAAGTTGCCAAGGTACTTGCCAATGAAATGGGCGTTGCCCTGCAGCGCTTCGACATGAGTGAATACGCGGAAAAGCATACCGTGGCCAAGCTCATCGGCTCTCCGGCAGGATATGTGGGTTACGATGACGGAGGACTGTTGACCGACGCCATACGGAAAACTCCCCACTGCGTACTGCTGCTGGATGAAATCGAAAAGGCACATCCGGATATCTTCAACATCCTGCTGCAGGTAATGGATTATGCGGTACTGACAGACAACAAAGGCCGGAAGGCCGACTGCAGGCACATCGTACTGATCATGACCTCCAATGCCGGTGCACAGTATGCCCGTCAGGCAGCCATCGGATTCGGCGGAGGCATCGGTGCCGGAGAGAGCATGATGAAGCAGGTGAAGAAGACCTTCAAGCCCGAGTTCCTGAACCGTCTCTCGGCTACGGTGGTATTCCATGATATGAGCAGGGAAATGGCATCACAGATTCTCGACAAGAAACTCATGCAACTGAAGGAGCGGCTCAAGGCGAAGAATGTGGAAATGGAAGTCACCCTGGAAGCACACGACTGGATGCTCCGGAAGGGCTTCACACAGGAATATGGGGCACGGGAACTGGACCGTGTCATCACCTCCCAACTCAAGTCGCTGCTGATGCGGGAAATTTTATTTGGAAAACTGAAAAAAGGCGGCAAGACCATTGTCCGGACAGAGAACGACCGGCTGGTGCTGTCGTGACCGAAAAAAGACTGATGTATGGTATTCAGACTGACTCATGAACTGATTTTTCCGAATCCGTATCTGGGCGATACGGACGGACTGCTGGCCGTGGGAGGCGATTTGAGCATCGACCGACTGCTGCTGGCTTACTCCAACGGAATCTTTCCGTGGTATGCCTTCAAGGAAGGGGAAATCCAATGGTGGTGTCCCCTGCAGCGCTTTGTCATCTTCCCGGACGAGATTCACGTCTCGCACTCTATGCGGACACTGCTCAACAAAGGAACCTATGAGGTTACCTTCAATACGGCCTTCGAGGAGGTAATCAAGGCCTGTGGCGACCTGCGGAAGGACATGGAAGGGGCATGGCTGGGAGAAGACATGACAGCGGCCTATACCCAGCTTTTCCATCAGGGGTTTGCAGCCAGTGTAGAAGTCTGGAAAGACGACGAACTGGTGGGCGGACTGTACGGAGTGACCCTGGGAAAATGTTTCTTCGGAGAAAGCATGTTTTCCCTGGCTCCCAGTGCTTCCAAGGTGGCTCTCATTGAACTGGCCCGTTTCTTACAGGAGCACGGAGGCGTAATGATCGACTGCCAGTTTGAGACTCCTCACCTCAAGTCGATGGGAGGAAGATATATCTCGTACGAAGAATACATGAAACTGATTCGCGAATAATCCGTCAGCTCTGATAAAAAAACAAGTAAAGCTTAGCCGACCACGTATGATGATGCCGGCTAAGCTTTACTTGTTTCTATACTGTCCTATATTCCAGACTGTCCGACCGTTCCCGAAACGTATCGGATACCGGGGAATTTTGGGATTCTCCCGGAAACCATCCGGTCAGCGCCCTACCGTCAGTTCCGTTGATAAGTATTCACATTCACAATCTCTCCCCAGTCCGTCGTCACTACATTTTCCAGGATGAGATTGGATGCACTCAAGCCGCTGACGGCATACTCTTCGGTCTGCACGACAACTCCTCCAGGATGCTGCAACTCGTATTGAAACCGCAGCGTGTTACCGTCCAGTGTCCATTTGTACGTACGTGAACCCGTATGGACATTCCTTGAAATGAGGGTTCCATCTTCGGAAAAAGTCAGGAAGATGGTCTGCGGGTCAACCGTATCTTCTACCTTTTCAATGACCTCCCCATTCATTATTTTCGACATCACCGAAGTCTGAAGCTCCCACGTACCGATCAGCTGGTCGGACGAAGGATTGTCTGAACTACATGCAGACAGGAGCATCAGAAGCCCTGCCATCAGGCCCAGCAACTGAATCCGGCTCTTTACAAGGGCCATAATCATTGTTTTTTGTTTTTCAATCAGCATATGACAATCACATTATAAGGCTAATATGGCAAAGAGGGGCTTTGCAAGAATCCTCTCACAAGCCCCTCTTCCTATTTTAAGATGTATGGTCATTCCTCATCCGCCCATCCAGGAATCACTTTCATTCCTCCATCAGCAGAATCGGATACGACACGTTCCTGTCAGGCATTGAACCAGCGAACATAGCAGAAGTCCTGACGGTGAGGCAGGTCTGCATGTTTCGGGAACATACGGTAAGCTACCTTGAAGCTACCAGAGTTAGACAAACTGTGAGTTACCTGGAATGTATACAGGTTGCCTTCACGTTTCACCATTTCAAGCGGAGTTACAGAATAGATGCTTTCCTTACCTTCGCCGTTAGTGTGAGTAACCACCATTTCTACTCCAATAGCATCTTCCAGACCCCTTTCGTCGATTACACAAGTAATGGTATAATCCTTACCGCTTTCTACATTACCCTTGCGGAGTTCTTCGCAGCGTTCCATAGATACTACTTCAATGCTATCCCATTTAGCAGCCACTTCTTCCTTCCAGTCGGCAAGTGCCTTAGCCTTTTCATAGTTATTGGCAGCCAGTTTGTGGAAGTGTTCAGCTTCACGGATATAGAACTTAGAATAGTAGTCATCCAACTGACGCTTCATCGTATAATGAGGAGCGATCTGAGCGATAGAATTCTTGATAGTCTTTACCCAGCCAGTTGAATAACCCTTGTTGTTGCGGGCATAGTACAACGGCAGGATTTCAGTTTCGAGGATACTGTAGATAGTAGCAGCATCCAGCTGATCCTGATGTTCCTGATTCTGGTAAGTACGTTTTTCAGTCAACGCCCATCCTGCACCTTCGCGGTAACCTTCGAGCCACCATCCGTCGAGTACAGAGAAGTTTACTACACCGTTCATCAAGGCTTTTTCACCAGATGTACCAGAAGCTTCCAACGGACGAGTCGGAGTATTCATCCAGATATCTACACCAGAAACCAGACGACGAGCCAACTTCATATCGTAGTTTTCGAGGAAGATAATCTTACCCAGGAATTCCGGACGTTTTGAGATTTCCACAATCTTCTTGATCAGGCCCTGACCTGCGCCATCGTGCGGATGTGCCTTTCCGGCAAACAGGAACTGAACAGGATAGTCAGGATTGTTCACGATCTTAGCCAGACGGTCAAGGTCGGTAAACAACAGGTGAGCACGCTTGTAAGTAGCGAAACGGCGTGCAAAACCGATGAGCAATGCGTTCGGGTTGATCTTGTCCATCAAAGACACTACGCGTGAAGGATCACCCTGGTTCTTCAACCAAGTATCACGGAACTGATGACGGATATAATCGATCAGTTTGTTCTTCAATGCCACACGAGTTCTCCAGATTTCTTCATCAGGCACATTGTAGATAGCTTCCCAGATCTTCGGATTTGACTGATCCTTCATGAAGTTCTTGTCGAAATATTTCTTGTACAATGCCTTCCATTCAGAAGCACACCAAGTCGGGAAGTGTACACCGTTGGTTACATAACCTACATGGTTTTCTTCAGGGAAATAACCCTTCCAGATACCGGCAAACATATCCTGAGATACTTTTCCGTGCAACCAGCTCACACCGTTTACTTCCTGGCAAGTGTTGCAAGCGAAAGTAGACATACAGAAACGTTCGTTAGGATCACCCGGATTGATACGTCCCAGGTTCATCAGATCCTGCCATTCGATACCCATACGCTGAGGATATCCACCCATATATTTGCCGAACAGGCCTTCATCGAAATAGTCGTGACCTGCAGGAACCGGAGTATGAACCGTATACAGAGAAGAAGCACGGACTACTTCCAGAGCCTGGTCGAATGACATACCGCTTTCTACGTAATCGCACAGACGCTGTACGTTACACAAGGCAGCATGACCCTCGTTGCAGTGATAAATATCTTTCTTGATACCCAGTTTCTTCAGCAGCAATACACCACCGATACCCAACAGGATTTCCTGTTTCAGACGGTTTTCCCAATCGCCACCATACAACTGGTGTGTAATAGAGCGGTCGAATTCACTGTTCAGTTCATTATCAGTATCCAACAGATACAAAGGAACACGACCTACATTTACTCTCCATACGAAAGCGTGTACGTAGTAATCCAGGTAAGGAACATCCAGTACCAGCGGTTTGCCGTCTTCGCCTACCACACGTTCCAGCGGCAAGCTGCCGAAGTTCTGTGCTTCGTAGTTGGCAATCTGCTGTCCGTCCATAGACAAGCTCTGGCTGAAGTATCCGTAACGATACAGGAAACCGATCGCACACATATCTACATTACTGTCTGAAGCTTCCTTCAGATAGTCACCAGCCAGGATACCCAGACCACCTGAATAAATCTTCAGTACGGCTGTCATACCATATTCCATACAGAAATAGGCTACAGAAGGACGGTTTGGATTTGGCTTTTCCTTCATATATGCATCGAAATCGGCATATACTTTATGAATATTATTTAAAACTTCTTTGTCAGTTGAAAGAGCTTCCAACTTTTCATAGTTCAAGCGTTCCAACAACAAAACAGGATTCTGACCCACTTCCTGCCATAAATCCGCGTCAAGCGACTTAAACAATTCTGTAGCTTCATCGTTCCAAGCCCACCAGATATTGCGGGCCATTACTTCCAACATTTTCAATGACTCAGGAATACGAGATTTTACATTAATATCTCTCCATACAGGAGCATTGACACAATTTGTTTTAACTTTCATATTGTTTGTTTTTTTATAAGGTTCATTCTTTTTCCGAGCAACGCTTCTGCGCATTCCGCAAAGCGATGTCGTATGCTTCGTAATAATAACGGATAAAATGTTTCCACAATGCCTTTTCAGCAATCTTGCCGGCACGTTCACGGATGTCATTTACCTGCTTTTCCGGCAAATTGGAGAATTCCACGATAGTATCCTTGATGGCATCTGCCACTTCCGAATAGTTGTAGTCGGTACGGTGAATCACCTTCACTCCATCGGCCAGCGTACTGAATCCGCCTTTCAGGGAGTTCACCCACAAGCCGAATCCGGCCAGGTCGGTAGTCACAGTAGGCACCTTGAATGCGATACTTTCCAGCGGAGTATATCCCCAAGGCTCATAATAAGAAGGATAGACACTCAAGTCAGAACCGATGATCAGGTCGTAATAAGATTCGTTCAGGATACCGTCACGTCCGTCCAGGTAACAAGGTACAAAGATGACCTTCACCTTTGAATCCTTTGAATTGGACATGTTCAGATACTTCAGCATATCAAGCACCTGGTCGTGACTCATGTTATGCAGCCAGTGAGTGATAAAAGGACATTCCAGCGGAGTGTCATAATCCTGGTTGCTTTCCAGACGCTCCTTCAGGTCTTCACGGGCATCCCCTACCCAACTCGGCACATTGACAAAAGCAATGATTTCCTTCTGCAGGTTCTTGTCGCGTGTCAGACGGTTCAATGATTCCAGATACACATTGATACCCTTGTTCTTGAACTCATACCGTCCGCTGGTACCCACAATCAGTGCATCAGCAGAAATCTTGGTTCCCAGCAGTTTTTCAGCCAGATTCAACAACACCTTACGTGCATGCTGACGCTTCTTGAGGAAAGTTTTACCTTTCGGAACAAAATCTCCCTCGAAACCGTTCATCAGCACCGCATCGGCCGGTTTGTCCAGCAATTCCTTACATTCATTATTGGTGATATCACTTACAGTAGTGAAGCAATCTACGAAATGAGCCGTCTGTTTTTCTATAGAATGCTTAGATTCCATATTCAGTTCACGGGCCATCTGGTCTCCGTTATAAGCAAACAGATAGTCATACAAAGGTTTGTTGTTACCGGCAATAGAGCGTCCTATTGAAGTAGCGTGTGTAGTAAATATAGTAGCGATTTCAGGTACATGCTTCTGTATATACAGCGCACCCAGTCCTGTCATCCATTCGTGTGCCTGATAAATTACCTTATCAGATTCATTCAGCTGGAAGCGGTAAAAGCTTTCCACAACCTTTCCAGCCGCATACGAAAACATGGAAGCTTCGTCATAGTCTCCATATGCATGTAAAGAATCAACTCCGAAATCGGCCCACGCCTGCGTATATATATCATTCTTATAAGCAAAATAAGGCTGGAAATCCACCAAAATCGCTATCGGTTTTCCCGGTATGTTCCACCGTCCGATACGGATTTTCAAATTATCTTCCTTCTCTGCGTGTTCTTTCCAACTTTTCAGAAGATTCGTATCTTCCGTAAACAAAGGATTTTCCTTATCCAACCAGAACTCAGGTCCTATAAAGAAAATTCGGTCCGGGAAAGTATTCTGCAAGGTCTTAGCTCTTGTAGACAATACAGTGTAAATTCCACCGACTTTATTGCATACTTCCCAACTTGACTCGAAAATGTAATCAGGTGTTAGCAACTGTTTCATCATCTCAGTAATATTTTCTAAATCAAGTGCGAATATAGAGAAAATATTTAATTTAAAAGTTGTTTTATAACATGAAAATCACATTATCACATTATTTCTATAATTTACTTTCATTCATTCATATACACATTATAAGGAGAAATGGAGCAACATGTCACCACTTTTTCCAGAATCCTTACATTTGACACGGAATCTGATTATTTTTCCGTTCTTCTGGATTTCCCGTATTTTCTACCCCCTGAAATGCGCTTTTTTTCTGCCCTCATTTGCCAAAATCACAAATATCCTTGATTTTCCGCATAAAAAAGGTGGGAAGAAGTCCCCGAAAGAACCACTTCCCACCCTATATCATGCACATTCTGTCAGTCTGCGACAGAAACGGGCGTTATTACATCATCAATACAGCCACCAAAGCCAAGATAGCGTAGAATTCCGGCAAAGCAGCGTAAATCATGGTGTTAGTCTGTACATCGTGTCCCTGAGAGATACCTACGATACCGCTGGCAGAAATCTGACCCTGACGGATAGCAGAGAACAGACAAACCAGACCCATACCTAAACCTACACCCAGCATCAAAGGACCGTCTGTAGTAAAGTCACGTCCCATAGACATCAGGAAAGCCACGAAACCATACAAACCCTGTGTAGCAGGAAGTGCAGAAAGAATCATATAACTAGCCGACTTAGAAGGATCTTTCTTCAACGCACCTTCTGCCGCATTTCCTGCGATTGTTGTACCAAAACAGCTTCCAATACCAGACAAAGCCAACATCAGGCCTAAGCCCAAATAACCTAAAATTTCATTCATAATTTTTTTGTTTTATTCGTTATTAATATATTTTTCTTTATTCGTTGTTCGATTTCATCACAGAGAAAGGTTTGTAAGCCTCTCCTTTGCCTTCATAGCCCGAATTCTTGAAATACTCTACAAAAGTAAGACGGAGCGGGTGAACGAAGGCACTCAGACAAGACATCGCGATATTCAGGGCATGTCCGAATACCAGAATCAGACCGCAGAAAATCCATCCGAGAACCGGTCCGGCCGCATCGTTTACCATGAATGCCAGCTGATTGAATACTCCACCCAACATACCGCCGGCCAGCCCGAGGGCATACAGACGGATGTAAGACAACGTATCTCCCAGCAAACCGGTTGCCATGTTATAGGTATCCCATACTCCGGCACCGATATTGGCAAAGATATTGCGATGGAAGTCATTCAGCAGGTAAATACCGATAGCAGAAATACCACCAATGACGATAAACGCCCAGTTGGTCACTTCGGCAGATATCACCTCAAAGAAAGAGAGTCCGCCGGTACAGATGAATCCCACTACCAGCAGCAACCATCCCCACGCACTGAGCGAAGCCTTGAACCCGTATCTTACGGTACTGCATACCGCCTTGACAGTCATCGCCAGACAAATATGTACCACACCGATAATCAGTGCCAGCAACATCTGCTTGTCATAGTTCGTTCCGTCAATCTTGCCGGTAATCATGAGACCCTTCATCCACTGTGGCAGTTCCACATCAAACAGGCTGACCCCGAAGAAGGTTCCCAGCACCGCACCGAATACAGTAGTAAAGATACCCAGCGTAATGACCAGATTCATCATTCCAGCCATAGACTTCGACATCTTCTTCTTCAGCAGGAATCCCAATGCAATAAGAATCAGACCATAGCCTGCATCTCCCATACAGAAGGCAAAGAAAAGCGAGAAGAAAGGAGCCAGAATCGGCGTCGGGTCAAACTCTCCGTAATCAGGCATACCGTACATTTTGGTAAGCACCTCATACATTCTGACAAACGCATTATTCTTCAGCTTGATCGGAGCATTGTCCTCCTTTTCCGCACCGCGTACTTCGTAGTAGATGCTTCGTGACTCCAGCATATCCAATACCGTCTGCTCGTTCTCCTCCGGCACCCATCCTTCGAGGAGCAGTACGCTACCCTCAGCCAGACGCTCTCCGTTCAGTTTCACCTGTTCCATATCCAGGTCTTCCTGCAGACGTGCCGCCACATACTTGCAAGTAGAGACGGTTGCATTACAGAACTGACGCAAGTTTTCCATGTGCTCCTGGATTTCGGCTTCGATCTTGCTCTTTTCCGCTTCCAGCTGCAGCAGCGACATGGAAGGAAGCACCACCTTTTCCGCATCCAGTTCAACCGGTTCTTTGGTTACGGTCACAAAATACACGCGGCCACCCTCACGGTGAATGGTGATGGCATGATATGCCTCTTCCCAACTTTCGTCAAACTGTCTTTCCGCACAAGTATAGAAATTCATGAGCCAGCCCATCTCCTCCAGCTGACGGATCCGTGCCCAGTCGAACTGTCCCCAGACCTTCATCTGAGCCAAGTCCTTCTGAACAGTCACCAGCCGCTGCTGCGATGCCTGAATCATCGCCTGAATCGATTCGTATCGGTTGATGATCTCATCGCCCGAGAGCGACTTCTCCACCTTCGGATCTACCTGATCGGCATAACGAAGCATATTCTGCAAGAGTGCCTTATACGAATTACGTTTCTGGATGAACCCCTGCAACTGTCCTTCTATCTCTCCCGATTTTCTCTCCACAATATGAACGACTCCCACTTCCCGAAGGTCCTGCAGGAACGATTCATACTCCTTATGATAAATCAGGAAAGTCAGTTTCTTCATTTTCGCTATCATACTTCAGCCTCCTTTCTCTTTTCCTGGATCGATTTCAGAATCTTCTGCGAAGACTTCGACAGATTTTCCTCATCCTCCATAAAGCGCTTGATTTTTCTCAGTGCATCCTGATAGCCCGGTATCTGTACCTTCTCAAAAAGATTCACCTTCTGAGTGGTTTTCTTTCGTGCATGCTCCAGCAAGCCCAGCTTGGCCAAGGTAAATTCACGTTCGATAGCTGTCTGAGCCAGTTGTTTCAGCAGATGAATACCATCTGCAAACCATTTCGGACTGTCGAACAGACTGAACGGACGGATTTCAAAATCCACCTCTTCCAGCAACGGTACACGAACCCCGGCTATCTTGCGCACTCCCAGATGAACGTCCTTCACCTTCACCAGCGAAGCATCAAATTCATTCCACAATGCAAACATGGCATCGTAAGTCTGAATCTGCTGTTCCAGACGCTCTTCCAATTCCACAGCCTCCGTCTTGCACCTCTTGACTTCCAGACGCAGCGCACTCTCCTTATTCTTGATAATAGGAAGCGTACGCACGCGGATTTTGAGCTGCTTTTCCAGCTGTTGGAGCGAAGTTTTATTATATTGAAATTTTATAGCCATCTTCCCGGTTCAAATTATAAATTACTTTTTCCAATACTGATCCACAAATTCCTTCTTGATGTTCACCTCTTCCGGCTTGAAATATTTGCTGAACAAGCCCCAGGTAACATCCAGCATTTCTGTGGTATTCAAGTTGACGTCGATGGCCAGCAACTGGTTGGCATAATCCTTGGCAAATGCCAGTGTTCGCTCGTCGTAGTTGGTCAGGTCGAAACCGTTTTCCATCTTCGTCTTGGCATTGGCCGCATCGGCATACAGACGAACCGCCGCATTCATTACCTGCGGATGGTCCTTACGTGTCTTCTTACCGCTTACGAGCTGTTTCAGACGAGACAACGAACGGAACGGATCGACAATAACCTTACCGATATCACTGTCACGGCGCAAGAACAACTGACCCTCGGTGATGTAACCCGTATTATCCGGAACGGCATGCGTAATGTCACCGCCCGACAGCGTAGTCACCGCAATAATGGTAATAGAACCTCCGCTCGGGAACTGTACCGCCTTTTCGTAAATCTTGGCCAAATCCGAATACAATGATCCTGGCATAGAGTCCTTCGACGGAATCTGGTCCATACGGTTAGACACGATAGCCAGCGCATCCGAATAAGAAGTCATATCTGTCAGCAGCACGAGCACCTTCTGATTATGCTCTACCGCAAAATATTCAGCAGCCGTCAGCGCCATATCCGGAATCAGCAAACGTTCAACCGGAGGATTTTCCGTAGTATTCACAAAACTGATGATACGGTCGAGCGCACCCGCATTCGAGAACACATTCTTAAAATACAGGTAGTCATCGTTTGTCATACCCATACCTCCCAGGATAATCTTGTCAGTCTCGGCACGCAGCGCCACGTTGGCCATTACCTGGTTGAACGGCTGGTCAGGATCGGCAAAAAACGGAATCTTCTGTCCAGACACCAGCGTATTGTTCAAGTCGATACCGGCAATACCTGTCGCAATCAGTTCAGACGGCTGTTTACGCCGAACCGGATTCACGGAAGGACCACCGATTTCCACTTCCGTACCCTCAATTTCCGGTCCCCCGTCAATCGGGTCACCGAACGCATTGAAGAAACGGCCCGCCAGCTGCTCGCTCACCTTCAGCGTAGGCGCCTTACCCAAGAACACCACTTCCGCATTGGTCGGGATACCTTCCGTACCCTCAAATACCTGCAAAGTCACTTCATCGCCGGCTATCTTTACTACCTGAGCCAGCTTTCCGTTCACCTGAGCCAGCTCATCATATCCTACCCCTGTCGCCTTCAAGGAGCAGGTCGCTTTTGTGATCTGACTGATCTGAGTATATATTTTCTGAAAAGCTTTTGTTGCCATCTTATATTCTAGTTTTTATCAGTTCATTATTTTACACTTCTTTCGGCAACCAATTCCTGCAACTGTTTCTGGAAATCCAAATACTGTTCCGAGCGGAATCGTGCATAGTTCATCTGCTTGCAGATATTGATCATCTTCTTGAAGTAGTCCATTACTTCCACGAACGAATCAAACTCAAACTCAGTGTGACAGATATCAATGATTGAATTGACAATCTCCTCCTGACGTTCCATCGGAGTAACGGCATCCACTTCATCGAACGCATCCTGCTGCAGAATCACAAAGTCAATCAGTTCCGACTTCCAGAACGTTACGTGATATTCTACAGGCACACCGTCATCACCCAGGATGTTGATCTGTTCGGCAATTTCCTTACCACGCAGCAACCGGGTCTTCAGCTCATTCACCTTCCCGATCCACTGGTCATTGATTCTTTCAGCAATGTATTTCTCAAATTCCGGATATTCCAGATACTTCGAATAAGAGTCGATCGGGTTTACAGCCGGATAACGCTTACGGTCGGCACGTTCCTGCTCGAGGGCATAGAAACAGCGGGCTACCTTCTTCGTATTTTCCGTTACCGGTTCCTTCAGGTTACCACCTGCCGGAGACACCGTTCCGATGAACGTAATAGAACCCGTAGCTCCGTTGTTCAGGTGAACGAAGCCTGCACGTCCGTAGAAGTTCGAAATAATGGCAGAGATATCCATCGGGAAGGCATCCGGTCCAGGAAGTTCCTCCATACGGTTTGACATCTCACGCAGCGCCTGTGCCCAACGCGAAGTAGAGTCGGCCATCAGCAGCACCTTCAGTCCCATTGCACGGTAGAACTCAGCCATTGTCATCGCCGTATACACAGAAGCTTCACGGGCAGCAACCGGCATGTTTGAAGTATTTGCCACGATGATGGTACGTTCCATCAATTTACGTCCTGTATGCGGGTCTACCAGTTCCGGGAACTCCGTAAAGATTTCCACTACCTCATTGGCACGTTCACCACAGGCAGCAATAATTACGATGTCCGCTTCAGCCTGCTTGGAGATTGCATGCTGCAAGACTGTCTTACCGGTACCGAACGGTCCAGGGATAAATCCCGTACCACCTTCTACAATCGGGTTTACCGTATCGATTACACGCACACCCGTTTCCAGCAGACGATATGGACGCGGTTTTTCCTTGTAATTCGTCATCGCCTTCTTCACCGGCCATTTCTGAATCATGTTTACCGCAATTTCCTTGCCGTCCTTATCTACCAGTACGGCCACAGTATCTTCGATGGTATAATCACCCTCAGCCACAATCGACTTCACCTTGCAGGTTCCCTCCAGCTGGAACGGAGCCATGATCTTCAGCGGCTGGTGATTTTCCTCCACCTCACCCAGCCATCCGGCAGCGATGATTTCGTCTCCGGCCTTTGCCAGTGGTGTGAAGTGCCATTTCTTTTCTTTATCCAACGGATAAGTATACTGACCTCTTTTCAGGAAAACACCTTCCATCTTGTCGAGGTCGTTCTGCAGACCGTCATAATTCTTCGAAAGCATACCCGGTCCCAGTGTCACTTCCAGCATGTGTCCGGTAAACTCAGCCTCTGCACCCACCTTCAGTCCACGTGTGCTTTCAAAAACCTGTACATATACATTCTTGCCTACCACCTTGATTACCTCAGCCATCAGCCGGTCACCTCCGGTAAGAATGTAGCATATTTCATTTTGAGCTACCGGTCCATCCACGGTCAACGTTACCATGTTGGCAATAACTCCCAATACAGTTCCTTTTGTTGCCATTCTTATTTATTATTTTATCATTTTCTAAACTCTTCGGGTATCTGAACCTCGTTCTTCAGATTTTGGATCATCTGACGGAACAGTTCGCTTCCCTTTTCCTTATCCAATAAAATCCAGCGCTCAATCATTTCAAGCTGCAGCAGGAAAACCAACAGGCGCTCGATGGTAAAATAATGGAAAAAAGACTCTTCTTCCAGCCATTTCCATTTCAACTGGTCTATTTTCTTTTCTCTATCCAGCAGATTTTCTGTTTCCGAGATACGGACCAGCGATTCCCAATAATCCATTTCAGCCGACAAACCGAAGTCTCTGGCATTCGATGTACGCAACTGGTTGCTTACCTCTCCTTCTCCGACAATGTATTCTGCCACCTCCATCTTATACTTGCGGGCAGTCAGTGCAGAAAGGACATTGTTGAGGTTCAGATTGAATTCAAACCATGATGCCAGGAAAGTATTGCCACATTTCATTGCATACGCATAAAACATGGAAGTCAATAAGTCCTGAATCTGGAATTTTTCATTTTCCTGGAGCGTAGCATACCGTTCAATGAATTCAGCCATATAAGAAGGATACCTGGCATCAATCTTATCACCGTCGCGCACTGCTTGGATCAGTGCCCTCAAGTCATCGTCCGAGAACAGTCCCTTCCCTTCGGCAACGGCCTCCTTGTCGGCCAGTAACCGCAACAGGTCCTTGTTGTCAAATCTCAGGAACAACAGATCGACCAGTTTTCTGTCTTTTTCAGACAGGGCAGGATAAATTTCAGACTTAAAATCAGACAGTGTACAGCTGAGCTTCGCGTCATCCAATGACAAATCTGGTAAACCGGCTACTAAATAATAATAGCTGCTCATAATAATTTATCAGAATAACATTTCTACCAATTGCGGACGCAGGAACTCCTTAAAGTAATTTTCAAATTCTTCTTCACCGAAGTTTACTTTATAAGAGCCATCGGCCGGAGAAATAGAGAACAGCACCTTTGTACCGTTTACTTCTTCTATTTTCACTCCCTTGTCCAGCATATTCTTGGCATTAGCCAGAAAATATTTCTTCAGTGATTCTGCATCATTGACAGAAATCACGATCGGTTCATTTGCCGACCATTGGGCAGCGAGCGCAACAATAAATTTATTGAGGAAATCTTTATCAGAGACAAAGCCTTTTACAGCTTCACCGACAGTAGTATCAGTAAGTAAGTTAACAACCTCTGTTTTCAGGGCATTCAATGCTTGTCCTGCAAATAATTTCAGTTCGGATTTTGTATTTTCTTTTAACTCATCAGCCGATTTCCGGGCATCCTGGAGGATTTTCTCAGCCTCAGACTTTGCTTCTTCAATCAACTGCTGTGCTTTTTGCTTTGCATCTTCTACTAGTTTCTGGGCTTCAAGGTTTCCCTTTTCTACCCCCTCCTGGTAGATTTTGTCAGCCAATTCCTGAATTTTATTTTCCATGGTTCAATATGTTTTGATTACAAAATTAACAAGTTCATAGGGCAAGCAAATGCTTACTTGATTCAAATATACTAAAACAAAATACATACCCTGCAATTATTTTTAAATATTTTATTTTAAACATATAAAAATACGATTGAAGTGCTTTTTTTGCAAACTGAAAATTACAAATACGATTCCGGAAGGAGGGGAAGAAAATAAATCGGAAAATCAGGACAGTACCGGAAGGAGGAACAGCAAGGTTCTGTAAAGAAAATACTGTTCAAAATGTCGTCCCGAAAAGAGAGACGATGTCTGAAGCATACCAACCAATCAGAGGTATACAAACAAAAAATCCCCGGGGCGTTGACCACTCCGGGGATTCTGAATAAAACGGCGACTACCTACTCTCCCACAGTCTGCAGTACCATCGGCGTGACGAAGCTTAACTTCTCTGTTCGGAATGGGAAGAGGTGGAACCTTCGTGCTATAGTCACCTGAATATCTTTTTATGTATTCATGACTCACAAGAAGCAAACTTTGGAATCTCAAGCCAAAGGTATGTATCATCCGTCTTCTTATCCGCGGGAATCAATCCTGCGGGATAAGGAAAGTGAACGGGCAATTAGTAATGCTCGGCTTTGGTGTCTCCACCTTTACACCTGCATCCTATCAACGTCATCGTCTTTGACGACCCTGAGAAATCTAATCTTGTGGCCGGCTTCGTACTTAGATGCTTTCAGCA